>JAEEGL012125559.1_pt1 | contig 84982 bp, 72 predicted proteins | sample 9134231 | NCBI WGS metagenome assembly JAEEGL01 (sample SAMN16246548, study PRJNA631951) | gut metagenome | biome: gut microbiome; feature: rumen; material: fiber-attached | host: Bos | place: Iran: Karaj | collected 2018-10
ATGTGATTCTTTTCTAAGTAACCTAAGTTTTCTAGAGCAGCCATTTCATTACGGATTGTTGCGCTTGATAGTTTGAATTTTTTACATAATCCCTTACTACCTACAGGTCTGACATTTTTAATATAAGTTTCTACTATTTCTCTTAGTAGCTCTTTTTGTCTGTCCCCCATAAAATCACCACCATTAGCACTCAATCTTCATCAGTGCTAAATAGATTATAGATTAATTATTAGCACTTGTCAATACCCTAGTGCTAATAATTATGTATTAGAGATAACAATTTTATGATATAATTATATTAGGATTGTGAGGTGATTATGTGGCTTATAAAAAGAAGAAAGCCAAACCTAAAATCAGGTTAAAATCTTCTGCTAAAAGAGTTATTATATTTATACTGTTCTTCTTAGCTGTAGGTATTTATGCACATAATCAACTTCGTGAAATTAATGCCGAATATGCTTATCAAAAGACATATGAATATAAACTTGTTCAACATGGATATACATTAGAACAAACACAAATATTAATAAGTAAGTTAGATGATAAACAACTAGATTTTTTATTAGGTGTTGATCCTGAAGATTTCTTATATGATTTAGTTAAAGAAAAGTATTTTATGGGTAAGAATTTTGATGCTTATTTATCTTATCGAAATTCGCATCTTTCATATAATATGGAAACGGTAGTAGCTAGTGTTAATGTTCATGCTAATAGTGGATGGTATAATGTATCATACGATGCTAATACATCTTTAAATGAAAAAGAATTAGTTAATAAATTTTATCATTTAGGAGAAGATTTTGTTCCTAGTGATTTAGTTAAAGTTCCCTTATCTGTTGCTTATGGAGAAAACTACATTAATTCAACAGTATTTGATCAATTTATGAAGATGCATGATGATGCTAAAAGTCAAATCAATGTTGATTTAATGATTACATCTGGTTATAGATCTTATCAAGATCAGTTTGCTTCATATGATATGTATAAGAGACGTGGTCAAGATTATGCTGATGCTTATGCTGCAAGACCTGGTTATTCGGAACACCAAACTGCTTTAGCATTAGATATAGTGTCCTTACAACATACTGGTTTTAAAGCTTTTTCTGAATCGGAAGAAGCTCAATGGTTAAAAGATAATTGTTATAAATACGGATTTATTTTAAGATATCCGGAAGGTAAAGAAATTATTACTGGTTTTGGTTATGAAACTTGGCATTTTAGATATGTAGGTATAGAGGTAGCTAAGAAAATTCATGATGAAGATATTACATTTGATGAATATTATGCATTCTATATAGAAAAATAAAAAAGTAAGTTTTCACTTACTTTTTTTATTGCATTTGTGTTAATTCATTTCCTTTGTTGCTTAGATTTTTACCACTAAAAACTTCTATATTGTTAATTTTAATAATTGTCATATCATTTTCTACTGTAGAATCTATAGAATCTCTAGGGAATAAAATTCCATCTTTAACTTCTTTTCCAGTATTATCATAAATAGAATATCGGTAACTATCTTTGGCACCTACAAGGTATCCTGTACCAGTAAATAATACATCATCAAATTCTGTTAAAGTATTTATTTTTTCTCCGTTTGCGGAATAAACATTATATTTATCATTTGAGTCTTTGGTAATTGCTACTGTTCCTTCATAGCCAAATATTGGCTCTGGTACACCAGATATTATTTCTTTACCAGTATTATCTATAACATACCAGGAATTTCCTTTTTTTGCCACATATTTATTTATAACAGAAGGCAACTCATTTTGATTATATGTGTGCATTCCAATATAGTCATAGATAAAAGGTACTTTTCCTTCAGGTCCTGTAGCTGTTACTTGAATTACTCCCCATTTTCCTTCAAGGTCTCTAACAATAAATGATTCATTAATACCGCTCAATTCTGAATATGATTTTACGGCGCTATACTCACCTACTATTTGACCGCTAGAAATGTTTAGTAATTTGATTTTTTCATTACGATATTGTGTATCTCCTTCTTCAGGAGTATTTTCAGCATCAACGATAAACGAATAATCCCCAGCTATGATTTGACTGTAATAGATTGTTGTATTTGATAAATAATAACGTAAGCTGTAACTGCCATCATCTATTAATTCATAAGCATTACCACAATAAATACCTTTTCCATTACAGTCATAAGTTCCTTGAATTTCATATGTTCCTGGTCGATAGTACCATAATTTATTGTCCTCGTAGAATTCATGAAGAACAATTGGCTTTGGTTTTTTACTTTCAATATAATTATGAATTCTGATTCTTGCTCCATTAATACCAATTACTAGAGAAGCGATGAATGCTCCAAGTATTAAGACAAAAGCAAATGTTTTACTAAATTGATCCTTTTTACTCTTCATAATACACCTCTATTCTCCTTCTTCTGGATTTGGACCAGGTTCTGGTTCTGGTTCAGGGTCTGGTTTAGGGTCAGGTTCTGGCTCTGGAGCAGGATCTGGTTCAGGGTCAGGATCTGGCTCTGGGTCTGGGTCTGGTTGTGGTTTAGAATTTAAATCAAATTCTTTGTTCTCGTAACTACCATTTTTCAAAATACTAATTGTGTATTTATCGCCATTCTTCTTTTCAATTTTGAAAGCTGGTTCTGTTGTGTTATAGAATTTATCACCATAAATAGTAAATGTTCCATTATTAATTGGTTCACCTGTATATTTATAAATAGTAACTGATTTACCGTCTTGAGCTACACCAGCAAAGAATTTATCATATAATTCAACATATTTATATACTTCTCTTTTATCATTTACTGATCTATTAATCATAGTTCCATCTTTATCATAAACATAATAGCCTGCTGATGCTTTAGTTTTAACGTAATCACCATCATTAGCATAGCCTCTTATCTTGTTAGGATATGAAGCAGATACGCGTTCTTCACTAAATAAGATGTTCCACTTCTTAGTATCATTATGTTGGCCAATGAAGTATTTGCCTAGTTTTTCAATTTTAATATATTGGAAAGCATATTTTCCTTTGGCTTCTTCTGGAGTTATTGTTATAACACCATAACGACCATTTTTGTTATTAACACATACTACATCAATATTTCCTGCACGATGTGTTAAACCTGTATTTGGTTCACTATAAGTATTTACTGAAGAGTAAGTACGAATAGTTGTATTCTTTACTAAGTCATAGAAGACAATATTGTTGCTACCATCATCAATGAAGACAAATCTACTATTAATAATAGGTATGACACTTTGTCTATTTTTATAAGCATCATCAATCATATCATTATCTTCATAAATATAATCAGATGCTGGATGACATGATGGAAGATTCTTAGTTGTACCAATAACAACATTTTCATGTTCACATGTATATGAACCAATTAAATTATTCTTGGCATCATCTGTATAGAAATATAATTTTTTGTTGAAGTAATTGTGATATGGTAATGTTTTGTTTAAAGCTACTTCATGAAGATTAATATCAATATAACGATCTTCTTTATACTCGGCGTTAAAGACACCTATTTGAATAGTTGTTTCACGAACATCTAATGTAAATGATTTCTTAGTATCTTTTAATTGATTATTTTCATAATAGTATTCAGGAACAAATGCTTCGTTATCCAATTGGATTCCTTCTTCATTATGTTTAGTTCCTTCACTATCTTTAACATACATTTTATTACTTGTATCAACTAAGAACATATAGTTTTTATCAACTGTAGCAAATTTATTCTTTTCACTAATTAATTTGCCTTCGTAATCATAAACAGAATAACCATTATTATCTGCTGCTACTACTAAGTTATTACTATATGTTTTAATTACACCACTAGTAGGAATTGGTTTACTTAATGGCTCACCTACTTGAGATAATACGAAATAACCTTGGTTGTTTTTAGCAATTAAGTTATCAGCATTATCTAGCATTCCTAGATATGTATATTCAGGTTTAACTACTTCAGTAAAGCCATTTTCTAATCTAATAAGACCATATAGACCATCAACTTTTTTAACAACGACTAAGTTGCCATCGTAACCTTTTACTTCAGAGTAAACTTCTTTTAATTGATTTTGTTGGATAGACCATAATCTGATTCTTCCACTGTCTGGGTTTTCATTATCGAAGATAAAGACATAATCTTTTTCATAGATAGGCATTCTTTCTACTTTAGGATTGCCATTTTCATCAAGTATTTTAGCTATATCAAAATCATCACGATAGTTATTTATCGCAACATAGCAAAGCTTTTCATCTTTGTTTTTACATTCGTATGGATCTCCTAATTCATTTTTTTGTTTATCAATGAAATGAAGTTTTCCATCGGCATAGTAATAGTTTTCATAAAGAATTTTTTCTACTTCTGCTTCATGTACTTCAGCTGCAGTTGGTTTCTTATTTCGATTACGCAATACTAACCATAGAATTAATGAAGCTATGATCAAAACAACTAAAACCGCAATAACAATAATAACTATTTTTTGTTTTTTAGTTAATTGTTTCTTTTCTTTTTTAGGTTCTTCTTCCGGTTTAGCTTTTTTAGCTTTTTCTTTTTTTAGAATATTTTCAGCTTCATTTATGTTCTTCTCAGCTAGGGCTTCTTCAGCCTTTTCTTCCTCTTCTAAATCCTTTTTAGTTTTTTTAATTTCTTCTTGTTCTTCATAAGAATACTTTTCACTTCTAGTTTCTTCTTTTGGAAGAGGCACTTCTTCAGTGATAGCATCAATAGAAATTGTCTTTTCTAAATCTTCTTCGTTTTTCATAATGGTCTTACCTTTCCATTCTATGTAGATTATAACATTTTTTTTAGAATAAAAAAAGAGCATGATTGCTCTTTTATTTTATTTCTTTATATGATTCTAAAACATAGTTGCCATCTACTACTTTGAACTTATATTCATAAGTAGATGCTTTACTATAATCAATTTTACTAGCTGAACGATTATAGCCTAAATCAAATTCTGGATCTGATGCTAATTCTTCATCTATATCTTCATAGACTATGTTTTCTTTTTTACCTTCTATAGCTAGTTTGTAATTATTGAAATATAATGTGCTGATGTCAACATCGCCGAAAGGTCTTGAGAATAATTTTTTAACTATTACAGTTATTGTATCTCCTTCAACTTCTATACTTTCAATTTTGTTCATAGTAGTAAGTTCAGTTCCTCCACCACCATGGCCACCATGTTCTGGGTTGTAAACAAATTTATTTGATTTTTCATCAAAAATAATTAGAGCTGGTTCTTCACCACCACCGTTTGGACATGGCATTGAACCTTGTTTTAGTTCAACTCCTAAGTACTTATTCACGAATGCTTGAGCAGCATCTAGAGTTATACCATTTTCATAAAAATCATTATTAGCATAAACAAAGAATAATAATTCTTCATTTGTTAACTTTTCTGGATAGATATCTTTACCCCAGATTTCTATTACCTTTATTTTTTCGATAGCATCTTCTATCTTAGTTCTATCTACATTCACGTCTTTTCCCTCTGATTTCTTTTCGTCTTTTTTGTTTTCTTTTTTAGTTTCCTTTGTCTCAGTATTATCTTTTGGTTTAGAAAAACCTTTTATTGATACATATGTAATTCCACAACAAAGGCAAAAAACTAATAATAATACAAATATTGTTGATCCTTTTTTCATTTTTATCTCTCCTTTATAACAATTTTATTAGTATTTCATTCATAACATATATATATTCTGGATTAACATAGAGATACCCGTTTTCATAGATTAACTCTTGTTCTTGAATTGCTTCTTTTAAGTCATAGGCTTCTTGGATGTTAACACCATATTTCTTAAAGAAATGTTCTACGTTAATACCTTCCATCTTTCGAAGCCCTAACATTAATTCATTATCCATTTTAGTTTCGACTGATAAAATTTCTTCTTTAAGTAGGAAGTTTCCTTTAATATATGCTGTAATACTTTTGGTATTATCATATCTAACACCAAAGGTGTAGCCAGAAGCACCAACACCAAAGCCATAATACTCTTCATTATTCCAGTAATGAAGATTATGTTTGGATTCTTTACCAGGTTTAGCAAAATTACTTACTTCATAATGAATAAATTTTTTATCTTCTAATTTATCGCAGATATATTCATACATCGAAGCATCTAATTCTTCTGGTATAGGGACCATTTTTGTTATTCCTATTTTTGTGTTGTCTTCAACGATTAGTGAATAAGTACTAATATGATCTGGATTTAATTTTAGTAAATCACCTAAATCTTTGCGCATGTCTTTTAAAGTTTCTCCTGGTATACCATAGATGAAATCAACATTGATATTGTCAAAACCTTTTAAACGACATAAGCGCATCGCTGTTTCAGCTTGAACAAAAGAATGATATCTTTCCATAAATTTTAATTTGTTTTCATTAAATGATTCGATACCGATACTTAATCTATTAACACCATACTCTTTTAGAGTATCTAATAAACTATCTGTAATGTCATTTAAATTACATTCAAACGTGAATTCTAAATCATCTGCTAGATTAAATCTTTTGACGATATCTAATAAATAACGTAAATCTTTATCTTGTAAAGATGATGGTGTTCCACCACCAATATATACCGTCTTTATTAAATCTCCGTTATATTTATCCCTTATTTCATTTACTAAAGCATTTATATATTGTGTTACCCAAGGACCGTGATATAAAACTTTACAGAAATCACAATAACTACAAATACTTGTACAAAAAGGGATGTGAATGTATACACTTTCAATATTATCCATAACCCACACGTCCTTATTCATTATTATTATATCATATTATTGATTATCTATTATCTTCTTAATATCGATTTCTTTTTTAGATGATAATTCATCTAATTTCTTTTCTACTATTTCTTTTATTTCTTTAGTATATTTAGGATTAATTTCAATGGCTTTTTTATATTGATTTATTTTTTCAAGAAAGCGACTTTCTCTTGTTTTTAAATATTTATCTACTGTTATATATAATAAATCTATTGAAGCTTCTAAAATATTATGACTACTTGCTATTTTATAATATTCAACAGCTTTATCTTCGTCTTTTGATACTCCTATTTCAGCATTACCATTGTAATAGATAGATGCTAAGTTATAGTAAGCATAGTATTCTGTTACACGGTGATTACTTTCAATGGCTTTTTTATAGTATTCAAAAGCTTTTAAAGGATCTTTTTTAGTATAGATACCTTTTTTATAACACTCTCCTACTTTATTACAAGCCCATGATTCACCTAAATCAGCACTTCTAGTATAGTATGAAAAAGCTAAGTCATTTTCTTTTCTTTCTTCATATATTTTACCTAAATTATTCAGTGCATAGGCATAGTTATTATCACTTGCTTTATTTAAATATTTAATAGCTTCTTCAACGTCTTTTTTAACTGGATAGAGACCGTTTAAGTAAAAAACACCTAAAACATTAAGAGCAGCAACATTTCCTAAATCTCGAGCTTTAATCAAGTAATTATAAGCTGTTTCTAGTTCTTCATCAGTTTTATTTCCTAAATAGCCTTTATAGTACATATTACCTATCATATATAAAGCACCAGCATGATTATAATTAGCAGCTATTTTAAAATACTTATAAGCTTCTTCATATCTTGGTTTACCTGTAACATAACCACAATATTCATTAGATCCTATTTCAAAACAAGCATAGGCATTGCCTTCTAGAGCAATCTTTTTCATATTAAAATCAAAATTTATACTTTCGGTTAGTTTTAAAATTAAATACTCTTGTAAACCACTAGAACTCATATAAGTATCATTTAGAATATTTTCGATTACTTCTTTTTTTAAATCACTTTCATATAGTGGTTGTCTTTTTTGTAAAACTATAAAGAATAGTATTTCAACAAAAGCTTTATAATAATCATTTTCTTTTAATAAAACATTTATATTAGTTATTAATTCTGTATTAACAGATTTATCATTTTTAGCTATGTTATATAGTTTTTTACAAAGATTATTCATGCTTTCATTGGTATTTATAAATTCTCTTTTCTTATCAGTAACATAGATTCTACCATCTATAATACTTAATATATTTATGATTATGTCTTCAAAGATTGTATCGTCTTTAATATATCTTTTTTGTTTATTTAAATATATTTGTTTATAGTCATTGCCAATACCACGACAGCCAACACAATAATTATTTACTGTTGTATCATTTATTTCATCGATTTCAAAAAGAAAACAAAATATCTCTGTTTGAAGAGCTGAAGATTTGTTTTTAGATAGTTCTTTTATCAAGCGAAAAAGATTTCCTAAACTTAAATGATCGTCATTGTTATTCATTTTGATGTATTCTTTTTTCATAATTATCCACCTAATGTTATTATATCATCAATTTGTGGATTTTAATCCTCTTTTTGTATTGTGTGTGGATTTATGTATTTTATTAAGTCTTTTTACTGTTTTATGATGATTACAGAGGAGGAGAATTTAGATCATGAAGAAATTTTGGTCAAATTACAAACAAACCATCATCTTATTATGTGCTTTAGTTATTGGCGCAATAGTTGGTTTGGTATTTAAAGAAAAAACAGCGGTATTAAGTCCATTCGGCGACTTATTTATGAATATGATGTTCGTAATTATCGTACCACTTATTTTCTTAACAATAACTACTTCGATTGCTAGAATTAAGCAACCAAAACGATTAGGAAAGGTATTAGGAACAATAGTAGGCATTTTCATTGTTACATCTTTAGTTGCTGTCTTTGTTGGTTTAGTTTCTACTTATTCATTTAAGTTAGTTAATCCAAAAGATTCAGCTGCTATTCTAGAAACATTAGATACTGGAGCTGAGGCTGAAAAAGTCGAATTAAACATTCTTGAAAGAACTGTTAGTGCTATTTCAGTTAATGACTTTTCTTCTATACTATCAAGAGAAAACTTAATAGCTTTGGTAATATTTTCATTGTTTGTAGGTATTGCAATTAATCTTGTAGGTCAAGAAGCCGAACCATTCCAAAAGGTATTAGAATCAGCTAACAAAGTTGTATTAAAACTAGTTGATTTAGCATTCTTATATGCACCAATTGGATTAGGTTGCTACTTTGCAGCATTAATTGGTACATTTGGTGGTGAAATTGCTGTAGGATATGCTAAAACATTTATTATTTACACAGTTGTAGCTGTACTATTCTATTTTATTATTTATTCACTATATGCATTTATTGCTGGTGGTAAAAAAGGATTTACAGCATTCTGGAAGAATATTATTTCACCTACTGCTACTTCAATTTCAACTTGTTCTTCTGCAGCTAGTATTCCTGCTAACATTAAAGCTGCAAAAGATATTGGTGTATCTGATGATATAGCAGAAACAATGATTCCATTAGGAACTAGCTTCCATAAAGATGGATCAATCATTGGTGGTGTATTTAAGATTATGTTCTTAGTATACTTATTTGGAACTACTCCAAGTGTAGGTAAAGTTATAGTCGTAGCATTAATTGCTAACTTACTAATAGCTGCTGTTCCTGTTGGTGGAGGTACTATATCAGAAATGATGATTCTTACAATGATGGGATTCCCAGTAGCCGCTTTACCAATATTAACAATTATAGCTACAATCATCGACCCACCTGCTACAATGTTAAACGTTGTTGGTGATTCAGCATCATCTATGCTAGTAGCAAGAATTGTCGATGGTAAGAATTGGCTTTCTAAGAAACTAAATTCATCTAAAAAGAAAACTAAGGAAGCATAAGAAAAAAGCATCAAGCGATGCTTTTTTTATGGCAAAAAAAATTACTACCTGTCAAAATAGTAATCTTTTTCGTGGCAGTGATTAAAAGAATTAATAAATCAATGTCAGTTGATAAATTAACCTCCCGTTGACTTACGAAAATGCCACATACGTATACATCCTTAATAGTCTGACAAGACTAAAAATTATACAATAATCATTACGAATAATATTAATCATTATTCTACTTATTGTCTGACATGTATATAAACAATATATTATGAATAATAAACATGATACCATTCATACATTCAAAGACATGACCAGTAACATTATAAAATAACATCCAAAGGTACGCAGTAACATAATTATAATTTCAGGTTTATTATTATATAGCAACATATTCAACTACATCCGAAGGATAACCATCAAATAGTTCAACTTTATTAAGAAATCCAAAACTAACAAGTAGCCCAACTTCATAAGTAAAATCCAATACTATGAAGTGATTATCTTAACATATTGTAATACATCCGAAATTATAATATATTAAACAATATACATAATCATCATTAGCTATACATATTAATCATGCACAGCATTCTTTTACTTTTATTCTAGATATCATACATACTTATTTGATTGACCTAAAAAGGGATCAAATAACACATAGATACTTCAAATAATAGTTTTATGCGAAAGCAACACAGATAGTTACATCCAAACTATTCATAAGAATAGAACAACATACTATAACAGTATCCAACATTCGTTATCTTAACTATTAAGTAACTTAATTATACCTTTAATATATTTAGGTGTCAATATTATTTTTGAAACTTTTTTTATTTTTGTAAATTTTTTACAATTCTGTAAATTTTGGCAAAAAAAAACGTTGTCTGACAAACAACAATTTTTTTCGTGGCTTAATATTATTCAACCCTTGTGCTATTGACAGATAACACGAGAGCTCCTTGTCACTTGCCACATGTATACATATACTTAATAGCTCAACAGGATCAATCATAAAATACGCTACTGCAAAAACGAGACATACGAATGTGGTTAAGCATTTCAATATACTCTAGTAGCAAATGATTGAATATATAATAATTTATAAAGGTTCAAAATTGTTAACTTAATAACAAAAAGAATAATCCAAATAAACTATTAATTCAACCTAATAAGAAGAATAATTGTTGTAAGAAGTTCGCTATATTGAGGAAGTAAGTCTACACAAACTATCAATATAGTTGTTCTAACAATTAAACTCCTTGTACTATTAAGTATCTTAATTATACCTTTATTATTTAGTGGTGTCAATATTATTTTTGAAACTTTTTTTAAAATGTGTATACCTCATCCTCTTGGATATTTTTTAATCTCTTTTTTACTAATAAATATAGTTCAGTAGTACCTTCGAGTTTTGGCAATAAAAGCAGTGCATCCTGAAGTTTTACTTTCATTGGAACGTTTTCTTCGACATCTTTTTTTTCTTCTTCAATCATCTTTTTCGATAAATTATTTGCTTTACAAAAGTCGTCAATATACTCTTCTATTTCTTTTAGTGCAAATTCTTTAATTGGGTATTCATCTATTTCTCTTACACCGTAATAAGCCCCTATTAAATATCTATATGTATCTTTATTAGTCATATAATCACCTTGTGTAATATTATAGCATAAAAAAAGAATAACACTTTGGTTATTCTATATTTTTTGAATTAATCTTCTTCCGTATAGTCTATATAATGCTATAGCTATGATTAGCATTAATCCTGCTATTAGAGCACTAACTGCTGCTCCTGTTTTTGGGTTATCTTCTTGTTGTTGAGGTTGTGATTCTGGCACTGGTTCTGTAGTTGGATCAACTGAACCATGTCCATCATCACCTGGAGTATCATCATCTACTCTATCAGCGACACCTGCCACTTTTGTATAATCGGCATTTGTATCAACTGTTATAGATGAAGTTATTTTACCATTCTCATCATCTATTTTTGTAAAAGTAGCTGCATACACAAAACTATTTATTTCGCCTTTTTCTGTATCATCATCTTTTAATGACATAGGATTTTCATATTGCTTTTCAGCTATTCTTATTACATAATCACCAAATTCATTTTCAGGTATAACAAAATCATAATCATCTGGATTTTCTACTGTTACTCCATCAGCAACAATTATATATTTTACTTGATTATCTGGATTACTAAAGGCACTTATTATTTTATTTATAAGTACTGACATTAAATATGTACCATAATCAGACATTCTAGCTCCCTCTGCTTTAGCTACTAATAAAGCTGGATATAAAACACTTACACCAGATGATGATGCATCACGGAATTGTTCTTCAGTCATGCCTTTTTTTACTTCTTCTACATATGTAAAGACAACTGTACCACTTTCATTAATTGTATAAGAGAATTCAAACACTTCTGGTTCACTGCTTGAAGTATTATCAGTGATTATTACTTTATCATCTGTTACTTCAATTGTTTGAGGAACCGTACAAGTACCATCTTCTTTTGCTACATATTTTTTTTCTTCAGAATCACAAATATTATTATAATAATTTGCTGCTTCTACTAAATCTTCTTTTGTTACTGCCTTAGCACAAACTATTGTTGGAAATAACAAAACTAAAAATAATATTAATATTTTTCTCATAAGCCTCACCTATTATTCATTATGTCATAAATTCACTTTTATAACAACCCTTTTACGAATTGTCTTTAAAATAATGCTTTATATTATATTTAATAAAATCTACTAAAAGATCTTTAGATGATTCATCTAAGTTTTTCATCTCTTTAACTATTTTGATAGTATTCTTTAATTTTATACTATCTGTTATTCTTTCGATACCAAGATTATTGAAAGCTTTAAACATATTGTTTACTAGTTTCTTTCTTTCTTCATCATTATGCCCTTCAAGCCATTTTAAGACGTTATTATCAAACTTTTTACTAGATTCTGATAATTCGCTTATCAAGAAATATTTATCGTTTATTTGCCAATAATATAGTGAATGAGCTAGCATTCCTCTTTTACTTGATTTAATTACCATATGTTTATTGGTATGTCGTAATAGTAATCCTATCATTGATTGATTACAAATAAAATGTTTATATTTCTTTTCTGTTTTCTTAAATCTTTTAGATTCTATTTCTCTTTTTCTTAAACCTGGTCCATCAAAAGAATAGATTTGTTTAATTTTATTTCTTTTAAAGATACTAGTAAACATAGAACCTACTAAAGCAAGGTTCCCTCCTTTAGAGTGTCCACAAACAATTACGTTTTTATCGAATAAAGATATATTATCATTAAGATATTTTATAGCATCAGTTTGGGCTGGTACAGGAAATTGATAAGATAGTTTAAAATCTTCTTCCCACCCTACCATATTATGATCTGTTCCTTCAAAGCAGATTATTTTTGTATTATCTGAAAGAATCAGAGTAAATGCACCAAACTGTTCATCTTTTTTCAAAATATATGTCGGATTTTTGATTAGAATGTCTTTATAACGATTACTATCGATTATTAGTTTTATAGATTCAATTAAATCTTCTTTTTTGATGTTATTCTTTAGTAAATTCTTGTTTTTTAATGATGTTTCTAGATATTCATTTAAAGTGGTATTAAAACCTTCTATATAATCAATATATGTTAATTGAGTAAATATAGCGATATCAATATCGTTTAGTTTTTCTTCTGCGAATGTGATATCGCGATATTTTTTTAAATAATCATTTAAATATGTCATGGTATTAGAAACGACCTACAGAGCCGCCTCCGCCGCCTCCTCCACCGCCGGAAGAGAAGCCTCCTCCGCCACCTGATGATGATGAATAGTGACCGCCGCCACCACTTCCTCCACTACCGCTACCTGATAGAGCTGATTCCCAGAACCTTTGTCTTCTTTCAAGACGGCTAGCAGTTTGAATTGAGTGGTCAACGGTAAAGCTAATAGTTTTAGTGATCTTATAGAAATCATCAACATCTGGAACTTTAATAGCCATTTGTTTAGCTAATTTCTTGGCACATTTAAAGAAGACAGCATAAACTAGATATTCTTCCCATAGAGCTACTTCTGGTAATTCTTTTGGTTCGAAATAACCAAAGTCTTTTAAGAAGTTTTTGAATCCTTTCCATTTAGATAAGTCTTCAACTGCTTGTTTAGTTCTTCTAATAATTGTTTGCGTATAGATTGTATATACAATAAATAATATGATACTTAATGCTAATATCTCTGGTCGCATTATATTTCTTGCTAAGTACGAATTAGCTGAAGATGCGATACTAGCTATCATAATAATTATAGCTAAGAAGATATTTAAATATATTGTTTTAATTTTTTCTAGTTCTAAGTTATCAATAGATTCATTTTTTAACATAGATATATAATCATAAATATTTAATACTACGATAGCGATAACGATTGCTACAGCTGCAATAATAGATTCAAATAATGCTACAAATAGAGCTATCCAAAGAATCGCTCTAAGCAATCTATGTGGCTTTTTAATAATAGTTCTAATTGTTGATTTCTCATAGAATTTTTGACTTTCACCATCTTTTTTAGCGGCACTTATTAAAGAATTATATTTATTTAAGAAAGAAGTATGACGTTTTCTTGCTTTCTTTTTAAGTTCTTTTAGTGATATTTCTTTACTATAATCAAATATCAAATCAAGTGTTTTACTTTCAACAGTAGTTACTACACCAACATATTCTGAATTTTTAGTTAGTATAATATTCTTCCCTTCTTTTTTGTATAATATTAGTTTTTTATTAATCGTTGAAAGAATTGTTGCACTAATTGATTCTTTAGTAATATCTTTTTTAAATAAATAACTTAAGACAGTTGGTGTGTAACCTGGTTGAATATCTCTATAATATAGATATTTGATACTAGGTTTATGTTCTTTATCATATTTAAAATACATATAAATGATATTAAGTGTAGCAATTGTTAAAGCTGCTATTACTGTTACTTTACTGGCAATCTGTATTTTTTCTTCTTTTTTGCGAATGGCTTTTTCAATTTCTTTAAGTTCAAGATTTAATTTATTTCTTAAATCCGTATTTTCTAAGATAGATACTGCATCTTCTGCTAATGAATAATCGTAAAACTTTAAGGTCTTTTTAGCATGCTCTACGGCATTAATAGCTGCCTCTTCTTCTTGGGCATTTAGAATTTTATGAATTTCTTCTAGTTTTTGTTCATATTCTGCTTTAATTTCAGGGTCATCTATATAAACAACAAGATTCTTTAAATCTTGATAGCATGCTCTTGAAACATGACTTTTACAACTCTCATAGAGACCAGATACTCTCATTATACGTTCATAATTAGCACGGCTTGCGGCATCACTTTCATAAACTAGTATTTTATCTAAAGCATTAATATTACTTTTCTTATTTGATAGATAGATTACTCCAGGATCAAATACTGATCTTATATCAACTGCTGTATAACTGCTCAATCCTTTGACTGTCGCAAAAAGAGTTCTATTATCTAGTTTATCTACATAACCATTTAATGGTCCGTGTGCCCATACTCTAAATTCATTATAATTGTTTGGAAAATGGACTTTTATTTCTAAATTGGCAATTGATTCAGAAGAATTACTATTGAAAATAGTCCAATATAATTCACCGACATCATTATGTAATACAGCTAGATTATTAACTCGATATTGAATATATATTCCTTCTTGTCTAGTTGATGGTATAAATATTTTCAAGTTTACTCCTCGACTGTTATCCTCTTTCATATAAACACCATAATCGCCAGGATTAGCCGAATATGTTTGAGTGAAATCAGTTCCATCAATTTGCGAAAAATCAAAAGTATCGATAGGTTTAACACCTTTAATTGAAATAATATCTATTCCACTACCATTATGAAGAGAGGTTCCACCTAAGGCATTTAGGTTCGGATTTAAAGTACCTAAATTAGGATTTGCATAGTTTATTTCTCTTAGTCCGCCATTATATGAGCCATTCATAAAATAATACTCTTCAACTAATAATGAACCATCTTTTTCTACTGTAGCATCGATAAAAAAATTATCAATTGTATATGCTCTTACTATAAATGGTATTAATAGTAATATTGCAAACAAGACTTTTTTCATGTTATCACCTATCTTCTTATTATGTATATTTTATCATAAAAAAAAGAAAAAAACTTAATAATAAGTTTTATTCTTTTACTTGTAATCCTTTGCGACAATATTTACATCTTGTAATATTATCTGTAACAATATTGTCTGCTCCACAGTGAGGGCAATGAATAACGTGGAAGTTCTTGGCTGCTTCTTGTTTTTGTTTCATTTCCAAATCGTTTTCTTTATCGATTTCTCGATCTTGCTCTACTTGTTTTGTTACATATGTATCCATTGTATTTGCTAAAGTATTTTTGATACCTGAGAACACTTTATTGAATACAGTAACTAAGATAAATAGTACAACACCAATTATTAGTAATTTAACACTATATTTAGTTAAACTTTCATATAGTTCATGTTCTATTATTTTATCTAAATATGGAACTTTAAATTTAAATAATTCACTAAGTTTGTTTATCAAATTAGGTATTTGAATTATTAAACCTGTAATTATTAATATTGTTGCTACACTAGTATTTCTATTAGTAGTTGTTACAAATTTTAATATAATTAATAAGACACCTAAAACAGGTACAAAATATAATGCAATAAGAATAACAGGTACACTAGTTATTATTTTTAGTAAGCTATTCTTTATCATAATCTGAGTTTATCATCTGGACCAAATTTGTCACCACCGATGATTCCTTTCTTTATTTCATCAAACATTGTTTTTGAATTAGTGCTTCCATAAACACTAGTATTGTTCTTTCCTCTAATCGAAGAATTAGATAATCCTGTTTCTCGCTTTATATATTCATCTTTAGCTTTGACATTTTTCATTTCATGTTTAGTATCACTTTCGTGATGGTGTCTTGCTGAAGCATTACGGTATTTACTCTTTTTAATAAAGAAGAATAATACACCTGGTAATACTAAGACATATTTGATTCCTGAATCAGTTTCAATATTTACCATTGCTACTAAACAGAATAATTCAATGATTGCTGATATGATGAATAATAAAGTGTAATTTATAGGAACGCTACCCATTGTTTCTTTTGTACGAGCATTAACAGCTACGTAATGTAAAATCTTTTTATCTCCTTTTACTTGTTGGTAACTATATAACCAAACTGGTAGATAAGCTGATTTCCATTGTTGACCCTTGATTTTTAAGTCTTCACTTTCCCAGCGAACACCACGGTCATAGTGTTTTAATGTTTCGTTAGCTGATATTCTAGCAATATCTTTTGTTTGAGTCTCAACTAACGGTTTTAGTGTATCTATATTAACGTCTCTTTTTTCTGATGTATAACCTTTTAAATAATTTGAATTATATTTAACACAATTTTCTGTATCAAATGGCATAATTGCATTAATTACGTTATTTGTTTTAGCAGTTTGAGAATTATCTAAACGATCACTTGATGATTCAACAGTTAAGTCATTAACTGTTAAATCAAATTCTCTTTCTACTTCATATAGGTCTGCATCGTATCTAGTTTCTTTATGATCATCGTCACCAACTGTATAACGACGAACTAAATGTTCTCCTTCGCCAACTAGTTTAGAGTGAGAATTAACGTCTACAAGCATGTATGGGAAATAAACCCCCATGATATTTGTTGTTGTAAACTCTTTTTTGAAAACTGGGTGAGCAAAGAATTTTCGAGCTTCAACAAATTCTTTAATTTTGGCTTCTGCTTCTTCTTTAGTAATACCAAATGGTAATACTTGATCTGGAATTGCGCCATTAGGAATTTGTTCATTAACTGATAAAGTATTACGACACCAGTGACATCTAGCTTGTGGAGCTTCGCTTGTATCAACTACAACTGTAGCGCCACAAGATGTACATTTAAATGTAACTACATCATTAGCATCAGCAACTATATCTTTAGCTCCTGATCCTAGTACTTGCCCAGATAGATGATCTATATCTGTTTCTAATCCTTCTACTTTTTCTGGTTTAAATTCAAAGCGACAAAAGTTACAGCGAAGGAGCCCTTTTTTAACGTTAAGCGAAATATCTGTTGCTCCACATTTAGGGCATTTATTTTGTCCATCTTTGGCTCCTACATCTGTCTTTACTATTTTAGGTTCTGTTGTTGTTTCTTCAGCAGCTTCTTTTTTAACCTTTGAAACTTTTTCAACAAGTTTCTTAGCTTCTTCAACAGCTTTGTTTTCTTTTTCAGCTGGTGCTTCTACTGATTGTTTCTTTGTTGTTTCTGAATCTGTCGTTTTTGATTCTTTAGGCATATTAGATATCTAGTATTTTTTTCTTAGCTGCGTCGAAGTCTTCTTGTGTAATTACTCCAGAATCAAGTAGTTTTTTCATTTCTGCTAATTTAGCATATGGATCTTCAGCAGGTGCTTGTTGTGCTGCTGGTTGATTAACTGGTTGTTGTAGACCAGCCATTGCGCCACCTACAGCGTTCATTCCCATACCCATGAATGCCATATTGCTAGCTCCGCCGCCACCGTTTTCACCTGCAGCTTGGAATCCACGTGCAGCAGCTTGTTGCATGAATGAATTTCCTCTTGCTCCAGATAAAGCGTCTGCTTTTTTAACATCGCTAAGTAATGCTTTAGAGTCTTCATCGTATTCAATAGCTTGAATAGCAACTTTTACGATTTCTAATCCACGATCTGATTTCCAATTATAGCCTTCTTCTACAGCAGCAGATAAGCTCTTTGCAAATCCAACTTGATCGCCTTGAATTTTACTCATTCTGTTTCCTTTGTCAGGATCATTTGTATAATTTGAGAATGCTGCAGATAATGATGATACTACTTCATCGAATAATGTTGAAGCTGCATCGTTATCCATGTCAGCAAAGTCAAAGTCTGGTGCTCCAGGCATTAAATATTGTGCTGGAACAAATTGTTTTACGAATAATAAAGAATCTACTATTTGTAGAGTATAAGAACCTCTAGTAATAGCTCCTACTTGTGCATTTAAATATGCATCGTCCCAATATATTTCTGATTGAGTTCCAAATTTATTATTAGGAATTTCTTTTAAGTTAACATAGAAAGCTAATTGTTGTGTACCAGGTTGGCCACCAAATTTAAATCTTTCCCATGTTGTTTTTAAAGATGCTGAGAAAATATTATCTCCGCCAAAGAAACTCTTTGAATTTTGATCTGTTGAAGAATATGTATATCCTCCTGGTTCATTAATGCATCCTGTAATTTTTCCATCAGTTACAGTAATTAATGCCCAGTTTTCTGGAACAACAATTCTACTACCATTAGAAATGATGTTTTCAGAACCCTTTGTATTTTGTCCTCTTCCATTATTTGTAGCTGTAGGTACAGCTTGTGTTAGAGCTACTGTAGATGCAACACCTGCTTTTGGAGTTAAATAATCTAACCATTGGTCAGCAAATGTTCCGCCAAGTGCTCCTGTGAATGCTTGAATAAATCCCATTCTTTTTACCTCTTTCCTTAATTTATTCTTGAATAGCATACTTTCCTATTCCGAGTTTATTATATCATATTTATACTGTGTTGATTATAAAAAAAAAGAACAATATTTGTTCTTTTAAAACTTAAATAAGTTTAAGCCAGTTTCATCATCATGGAAACGATCTACTTCGCCATCGATGATGTAGATAAACATCTCACATGTTGCTGAAATAACTGCCCTATTTAAATGTCCGCCAAAGACTTTTCCTTCGCTATCACCACAACTCATATGAATGTGTGTATAGAACTTCCCATCCATAGTATTTATGGAACCTGTTAACGATACTATTTCAAAATTACCAGTGAAAGTATTTGAATAATATTTCTTTTCATCGATGTTATAAACACCTACAGTAAAATCATTGGTTGCTCCAAGAGCATTAACGTTAGCTAACTTAATGTTTTCTTTTTCTGATATTTCTTTTATTTGTTCTAGTACTTCTTCTCCTTTATTTAGACGAGCTACTATAACATTGTTAAATCTTTTATATTCCATATTTTCTCCTTATAAATCGAATAAGCGATGTTGCATACCTTCTGGATTATCTAAATACATTTTATAAGTATTATAGATATCAGTATCGCGATATTCAATTTTCTTAAAATTATTATTTAAATCTAGTATTTTGCCATCACGATAACTTATTAGGATTGGTGAATGAGTAGCAATAATAAATTGAGAACCCTTTTTTACCAAATCATCTATTAAACATAGTAAAGTCATTTGTCTTTGTGGTGATAAGGCTGCTTCTGGTTCATCTAGAATGTATAGGCCATTATCACTAAAACGATTTTCTACTAATTGAAGAAAAGCTTCGCCATGAGAACACTCATGAAGATTACCACCATATGATTTGTATAAAGTATGGAAGTCATCTTCTTCAACTAATCTTTCTACTTCTGAGGAAAAGTTGTAAAAACTTTCTGCTCTTAAGAAAAACTTAGTACGTGGTCTTCCACCCATCTCTGTATGTAAGTAATTGGCTAAAGCTGAGTGAGTATCTTTTGTTTTAAAGATAAAGTTTTCGGTACCACCTTCAGGATTCAATCCTAAAGATACGGCTATAGCTTCAATTAGTGTTGATTTACCAATTCCATTTTCACCTACGAAGAAAGTAACTGGTGAGTCAAACTTTAATCTTTTAAAATCTTTTATTATCTCAATATTAAAGGGATATGATTTGAAATCAGGAATTGATTCCCTTTCTAAATATATTCCTTTTAAGAATAAATCGTTTTTCATATTATTTACTACAATTTGTAATAGCACCTAAATCATAAACATTTTTGTATCCCATGTTTATTAATTCATTAGCAGAGTTTTTACTTCTAGCTCCACTACGGCAATAAACAATAATAATTGTATCCTTTGTTATTTCTTCATGATTCTTAATATCTTTAATCTTTTCATTAGGAATGTTTATTGCTTTACTTAAATGCTTTTCATTATATTCTGCTTCTGTTCTTACATCGATTAGAACAATATCTTTTTCTGTGTCTAACATGTTCTTCATTTTAGCACATGTTATGGCTTGAACTGTACCTTTTGCATCAGAGTTATTTTCTTCAGCTATTTTTTGATCTTTGTTTCCGCAGCCTACAACTAGTAACAATGCGACTAATAATATTAATAATTTTTTCATTTTTATCTCTCCTTTATTTTATGCTTGTTCCAAATGGAGCTAGTGCTAGTTTAGCAAATTTAAATAATTGTAATCCAACAGGTATACCTATAATTGTTAGGCATAAAAAGCATCCTGTTATAAAGTTTGCTATAGCCATTGGTACACCAGTAAAGATAATCCATAAGACATTAAAGAATACTGATGAAACTTTCCAACTATAGTCAACTTTTTTACCAAATGGTGCAAATGATAGTTTTGCAAATTTAAAGCATTGTAAACCAATTGGAATACCTATGATAGTTATACACCATAAGATTCCATAAAGAACCCATATAGTTCCAAATAAGAATCCGCCAAATATAAACCATAGTATATTAGCAATTAATTTCATATAATTCCTCCATTCTTACTAAATTATTATAACATATTTTACTTATTATATTCCTTTTTTATCCAAGTCATTAATAAAGAAACTATGTAATTTATTTCGTTTTGAGTTAATTCTTTGCCTTTAGGTATATGATGCCATTTTTCTAAACAAGATCTACAGCAACAAGCACAAGCGTGCTGAGCTATAAAGACAGGATGATTTTTCATTGGTGTTTGCTTGCCGTCATTTACTGGATAAGCAGGAGCAATTTTTTCATTAATAAAATCATAGGCGTGTTCTTTAACTTTTGATAAACCATTTTTATCAATATAATCAATCATATATTTACGCAAATGAAAACTACTTCTAAATTTGGATTTAGATAATTCATTTAATTTGTTGTCTATTATTTCCTTAGCATTAGTATTCATATAATCAACTCATTTATATTTTATAGCAAAAAAAAGAATCTATAAAGATTCTTTTTAATTAGTTCTCTTCTTTGTATATGTGATTAATGCATATACTAGAGATACTATTAAGAAATATACACTATTTAGATTTTTGTCTACTTTTGTACGAGGAGGTTGAATTTCTGCTGTTGCTCCATCTACCTTACCTGGTTTTGCTTCAGGTTCTACTGGTTCTGGTTCAATATCAGTATTTCCTTCTCCGTCTAAAGACTCATAAACATAATATACTTCTTGTTCTTCTGTTGTATATGTACCTTTAGTATTTCCTTCTACTCTAACTAAATAATAACCGTCAATAGTTTTTTCGAATGTTTCATACTCAGTACCAACAGTACCTATGAAGATAACTCTACCAGCTATTTTCTTACCATTAATATCAACATAATTTGCTATTACTTTGCCTTTTTCGGATTCTTCTGGTTCTTCGTCAGTTACTTTTTCATATACATAAGTAACTATAGTAGTACCCGCTACATATGTTCCGTCTGCATCCCCGTCAACTCTTAAGAAAGTATATTCTGGGATTTCCTTAGGTTCAGTGTGGTATGGGTTACCAACTAAACTAGTACTTGTTTCTGTATCGGCAATAACGTTGCCTTCAGTATCAACATAGTGTACTTCTAAGTCACCAAATTCTTCGACGATAGTATTTTGAACTTGGTAAATATAGATTACAACTTGTTGTCCCTCAATATAGTTTCCTTCTGGTTGACCAACTACTTTAAGTAGTTCATATCCTTCGATCTCTTTTGGAGAAGTTTGATATTCAGCTCCTACTTCAGCAGTAGTTGTTTCTTCGGCCTCTAAAGCGTTTCCTTCAGAATCGAAGTAATATACAACTAATGTTCCTTTCTTTGGTTCTTCTGGTTTTGGTTCATCTTCTTTATCACAACCATTGCAATTTACTATTACATTTGTTGTTCCACAGTTGTTTTCACAAGGTTCTTCCTCAGCTTCTACTGCTTCATAAATGAAGTTTAGCTCTATAATTTCTTCTGTTATTGTGCCAATATTTGGTTTGCCAGCAGGTAATGCTCTAAGCATTAAACGTACTGGTGCTCTATTAACCTTAACAACATCAAGCAATTCATAACCTTTGATTGCTTTTTCAATTGCTACATATTGTTCACCAACAGTTCCATTAATTACTTCATCTGATGCAATTGCCTTTCCTTCTGTATCAACATAGTGTACTAAAACAATTCCTTTCTTTGGTGCTTCTTCTGGTGCTGCAGCTCTGTAATAATAAGTTACATATGTTGGTTCCTCTTTTATAGAGTCTTCAGTTTCACCTTCAACTCTATCCATTTCATAGCCGTTAATTCTTAGTTGATCTGTTACGTAATCATCATTTACGTTACCATCAATAGTAACTGTAGGTGCAATTGCGTAACCATCTTCATCTAAATATCTAACTATAACTTTTCCAACTTTTGGTTCTACGACTGGATCTACTGACGGATCTTCATCTTCTTTGCAAGATTCATCTTCGCATGAACTTGGGTTGTTGTTGTTTTCGTTGATGTTTGTGTTACTTCCATCATTGTTGTTTGTTGGATTTGCTTCGTTAGTATTTGTTGGGTTTGTTTCATTTGTATTTGTTGGATTAGACTCATTAGTTATTGTTGGATCTATTACAACATCTACATTATTTACTGGGTTAGCTTCGTTTGTATTTGTTGGGTTGTTCTCAATACTTGTATTGTTTTCAGTAGTTGGATTTGATTCACTACTACTGCTGTTATCTACATCGATGCTTGGATTTGATTCACTAGTATTAGTGTTAGTTACTGTAGGATTACTTTCACTATTACTATTGTTTTCATTATTTGAACTTGCATCAACATCAGTATTGTTTTCAACATTATTTGTAGGATTATTTTCTACTGTTGTATTGTTTTCTACATTTGTATCACCAGTAGTTACATTTGTATCTCCTGTTTCTACTGTGTTAGTAGGATTGTTTTCAATTGTTGTGTCACCAGTTTCAACATTTGTATTGTTTTCTACTGTTGGGTTATTTTCAATTGTTGTATCTCCTGTAGTAACGGTTGTATCACCAGTAGTTACGTTTGTATCTCCTGTTTCAACAGTTGTAGTTGTGTCCCCAGTTGTAACATTAGTGTCTCCTGTTGTTGTATTATTTTCAACATTAGTATCACCTGTTGTTACTTCATTATTATTTGTTGGATTGTTTTCGTTATTAACATTGTTTTCATCTTGGTTGTTATTTTCATTAGTAACATCAGTATTATTTTCGTTTGTATTTGTACTGCTGTTATCACTACTATTATCATTGTTGTTTTCGTTAGTTATATTAATAACGATTTGTGGTTGTTGTTCGCAATTACATGTATTGCATGAGCAGCATCCACAATTGTTGCAATTTCCTTCACCTTGTTCTGGATCTTCTGTTGTTTCATCTTTTGCATATGTATATGTTAATTCTAATAATTCTTGTTCAATCTTACCTACTGCATTTTCAGGAACACTTGTACCTGTGTATCCCTTAATTACTTTTTGATATGTAATATAAGTTGAACCAATTGTATTTGTGATAATCATTGGTGTTTCAATTGCATTACCATTTTCGTCAACATAATATGCAATTACTGTTCCTTCTTCTGGAACTGGTTCTGGAGTTACTTCATCTTTACGATAGATGAAATTCAATATGATTGTTTCCTCTTCGAATAAACCTACATTTGGTTTACCTTCTTGAATTGCTCTTAACATAGCACGTCTAGTATTAACTCTTACTACATCGATTAATGTATAACCATCAACTGGAGCTTCTGGCGCATAGTAATCTGTACCAACTTCTCCCATTAATGTTAAGTCTCTTGCTAGTTCGTTACCATCTTCATCAATATAATGTGCAATTACTTTTCCATATTTAACTTCAGGTTCTACTGGTTCAGTAGGTTCTGAATAAATATAATTTACATTGATATCTTCTTTTGCAAATTCTCCTGTTGCATTTTCTGGTGTGCCAGTTAATTCATAGCCTTCAATTTCTGCTGGTGTTGTTGTATATTCTGTTCCAACTTCACCAGTTTGAGTTTCTGAATCTTTTAATTCATTACCATTGTTATCTAAGAAATGAGTTATTACATTTCCTAATTTTTGATAATAATAGATAACTTCTGTTAAATCTACACTATATTGTCCAGTAGCATTTGTTGGAGTAGCTACTAAGCTATATCCTTCTACGTTTTCAGCTGGGTTAGTTAAATAATTAGTATTAATCCATCCAGTTGATTCAACGTCATCTGCTACTTGATTTGTAGTATCTAATTCATAATAGTGAGTAATTACTTTACCTACTTGCATGTAGTATAGTGTAATTCTCTTTGTTTCTTTATAAGGATAATTTCCTTCTAAATCTTCTTCTGGTTCTGCTCTAACAAATTCATAACCTTCAATATCTTTTGGTTCGATCTTGTATTGTTCATCTACATAACCAGGATGTTCTTCAACTTCTTCACCTTCAATTAAATTTCCAGTTAATAAGTCTCTATAGTAAACTTCTACTACTCCTTTAGGTTTTCTGTAGTAATAATTTACTTCTTGTAATTCTTCTTGATATGTACCTGTTACATTTTCTGGAAGTGGTTCTACCAATTCATATGGTTCAATATCTTCTAATACTGATGTTGTATATTCTTCACCAATATTTCCTGATAATGTAATAGTATCGATATCTTCATTAGTATCAGCATCAATATGATGTACGATTACTGTTCCAGAATTAATAACATAGTAGAAATATACGTCTATATCTTCTTCAGTAAATGTTGCATTAATATTTCCTGAATTACCTACTAATGTATAGTTAGCTAATTCATCATGAGATTGTGGAGTTACTTGATATGATTCATCTACATCTCCATAAATAGGATCATCTGTAACTAAATCAGTATCTTTTCCTTCTTCTCTATAATGAACTGTTACTTTTCCTTGTTTCCATACGTATTCGTATGTTAAATCAAGAATTCCTTCTTGGAATGTACCTTCATAATCTTCTTCTGGAGAAATTTGTTCTAAGTGAGTGAATGTTTTTCCTGAAGTTGTATAAGTATCAGGTTCTTCTTCACCATCTAGAGCAACTTTACCAGTATATTCATCTGTAACCATTTCTACAGGATTTTCAGGATCTGTTACATCCATATGATGAACGATTACTTTACCAATATTTCTTACATAGTTATAAACTACTTCGATTGGTGTTGATTCTACTGTTCCAGTTGCATTAGCTGGAGTTTCAACTAAAGTGTAATGATCAAATGTTTTTGCTTCTGTTTCATATGTAGAACCAATCTTTTGATCATCGATTGTTTCTTTTGCTTCAGTAAATTCTATTACATTATCTGGATTAGTTACATCCACATAATGAACATTTACAACACCGTTTTTTATTGTATAAGTGTATGTAATTGTTTGAGTTTCTTCAGTATAAGTTACTGTTTGTACTTCTTGATTTTCATCAAGTGTATAATTTTCGAATTCTTTTAATTCTGTAGTGAATGTTTCAGGTTGTTCTTCACCATCTAGAGCAACTTTACCAGTTGACTCAACTGAATCTAGAATATTTCCTTCTTCATCTACATAATTAACTATTACTTTACCAACATTTCTTACATAGTTATAAACTACTTCGATTGGTGTTGATTCTACTGTTCCAGTTGCATTAGCTGGTGTTTCAACTAATGTGTAATGAGCAAATGTTTTTGCTTCTGTTTCATAAGTTGTACCAATCTTTTGATTGTTGATTGTTTCTTGTGCATCAGTAAATTCTACTGCATTTTCTGGATCTGTTACATCCATATAATGAACATTTACTACACCGTTATCCTTTGTATAAGTGTATGTAATTGTTTGAGTTTCTTCAGTATAAGTTACTGTTTGTACTTCTTGATTTGCATCAAGTGTATAATTTTCAAATTGCTTTAATTCTGTTGTAAATGTTTCATGTTGTTCTTCACCATCTATAGCAACTTTACCAGTTGACTCAACAGAATCTAGAAGATTTCCTTCTTCATCTACGTAATTTACTATTACTTTACCAGTGTTTCTAGTGTAATAGAATGTTACTACTTTTGCTGTTTCAGCAAATTCACCAATTCTATTTCCTGAATCACCAGTATTTGTATAATGTAAGATTGTTTTAACTTCAGCTTCATAAGCATCATCAACATTTCCTGTTAATGTATCTTGTGGAGCTATTTCTTCATTTGTATCAGCATCTACATGTTTTACTGTTACTGTTCCTTGATTCCAATTGTAATAATATTTTGCGATTATTTCAGAAGCCGCATAGTTACCTGTTGCATTTTCTGTCTTTGTTTCATCTAAAGTGTAATGAGTAAATGATTCAGGACTTGTTGTATAAGGAGCACCAACATTTCCTGTAATTGTATCCTCATCTAATAATGTTTCAACATTATCTTTTACACCGATGTGTTGAATTATTACTTTGCTTGCATTTTTAACATAGAAATATGTTACTTCGATTGGTTCAATTGTTACAGTACCACTTGTATTGTATGTATGATGATCGAATGTGTAGTTTGGTATTGTTTTTTGTTCTGTTTCATAATGTTCACCAACTACATATGTTTTTGTTTCATCGTATGTATCTACTTCTTGGTTTTCTAAATTTGGAATAGATTCGTTAGTTGCTCTATCAACATAGTGAACTGTTACTGTTGATTTTGCTAATACTTCTAATGTTAACTGAATAGCATGATTTGTTTCATCAGTTATTGTATAGTCTGTAGCATTATTCCAGTTAGGTTCGCTAGTATTTTGAGTACTTGCCCATTTATAACCAAAATGTCTTCTTTCAATAGCTGCTATTGCATCAGCATCTAAAGAACCATTAACATTTCCTGAAATTGTCAGAGTTTCATTCTTAACTCCTGTTTCAATTTCAGCACCATAAATAATGAATGTTAAGTAATCTGGTTCTGCTGCTAAACTTGTAGCTAATGTACTAAATTGACCATATAGTGTACTTGTATCGTCCATAGATGTTTGATCTTTTAATACCATTTGAATTGTTACAGTTGTTGTTCCATCTTCGTTTGGTGTTGAATTTACTGGTATTAATTCAAACATACCATCATAGTTAGCTTCATAATTAGTACCATCTAGTTTCATTAACTTATATTCAGCATTATCGACATTAATTCCGCTTGGTATAGTTAATGTTGTTGTGAAACCACTATTAACATTTTGTAATCTAATCATGTTAATGAATTGTTCTTGTGTAAATGGGTATGGTAATAATCCATACATGGCATTAACTGTATCAATTAATTGTTGTTTAATTGGAGCTATTTCTAATGATGTACCGATATCAATCTTATCGTTTTCGAATAGTCCACTGAATACTGCAGTATTTTCAGTATCCCATTCTCCATCTTCTTTTCTAATAAAGATATCGCCTTTTAATCCATCGTTATCACTTGTATGGTTTCCATTCATGTATACATAGTAAACATCAATAGTTTCTTCAGTGAATGTGCCAGAAACTTTGTTTCCTTTTTTGTTGTATAGATATATATAACCATCAATATCTTTTACTTTGTTTGCTGTGTTATATCTTTCTCCGACTTTACCAGATATTTCTTCTGGATCTGCTATAACGTTATCGTTAGTATCAACATAATGAACTAATACTTTACCATCTTTTTTAGCATAGTAATAATTAACTACTATTGGATTTAAATATGAATCAGCTGTGTATGTACCAGTAGTATGATCTGGTGTTGTTACTAAATCATAGTTAGCAATAGTTTTAGCATTTGTTGAGTATTCTGTTCCAACTATACCTTGTGGTTTTTCATCGTTTTCAGAATTAACTGGTAAATAGTCAGGGTCAGCTAATGGTGTATTAGTTCCCTCTTCTAAATAATTAACTATTACTTTTCCAACTGGTTCGTAAATGTAGAATATATCTATTTGTGCTTTAGTGAACACTTTTTCTGTACTAAAATCTGTTGAATCTGTTGCAGTGTTAACATATCCAGCTATTTCAATTGGTTTAAGTTCATCATAGTCAGAATATGATGTTCCAACTTTTCCTGTTACTGAATCTGTATATTTTTCTACATTTTCACCATTTCTATCTACAGTTATATGATCTCCATTTGTATCTACGTGATGAACTACTACTTTACCTACTGCTTCGTAGTAATAGTTAAAATACTCTGTACACCAAGGTACCATGTAGTATGGAACTGCTAATGTTCTATTACCAGTAATAGGTACCATTTCCCCTAATGGTGAATTAGCCCCATAGTAGTCCTCATACCCCATCTTATAACCAACTAATTCCATCTCATCACTATTTGGAATTGAACTAACTGGTTGAATGTAAGAATGATTTCTTGTTGGTGTTAGATAGTCATAAGAATAGTACTCTTCTTTGATAACTGTTTCATCTTCGCCATCTAATAATATATGTTTAACTACTATGTCATTTTGTTGAACGTAGAAATTGTTTAAATATAGATTTATATGTGGCATTGAAGTTCCGACAAATTTATTTCCTAGTTCGTGACCTTCATCATCTATAATCGTATAAGCTGGGTCTTCTTCACCTTTTTGGATTGGCTTTACACCATCTGCTGTTGACATGATTTGTAGTGTTCTTGTCCAATATTTTCCATTCCATTCATTATGTAAATTTCCATACTTATAAATATATTCTAGATATTCTCCCGCACTAAAGTGTACAACTTCTCTTTCGAAATTTATTATGCCGTTTTCTTCGTCTGTTGTTCTGCCTTCTGCTATCATTTGATCGGATACTTGATCTATATAATTTGGATATGGCTCATGTAAATAAGTATATTCAAAATCATCATTCATAGTACGATCAGGATCCAACATACGACTGTTTTTATCCAAGAAATAGTAATTGTTTACCATATCATATACGACATCTTGATCGATATAGTCATAGTATAAATTTACAACTTTTGATTCATATTCATTTAGATTATATGGTTTGAATTCAAATTCTACACTAGTATCGTAATTAGCAAAGTAGAATATAGGTTCTTCGATTGTTCCATAATCTAATGAAATTGTTAATTCTGTGTTTTCTCTTAAATCATATGTTTGACCATCAAGAGTAATAGTTCCTCTTACAGCTTTTGCTACTCCTGCTGGAGAAACTGGACTACTAATATTAGTACCGTTTGGTTCTTGAGTTCTATAAGTTCTTACAGCAGTACCAAATATTCCATCTTTACCTGCTACATAAACATTGACTGTTATTTCGTTGTTTTTGTAATATTGGTAAACGAATGTTATTTCAGTATTTTCTGCAAAACTTTTTGATGATAATGTTGTTACTTCACCATTTAATTCTGTTCTTACGTAATTATACTTGTTTGCAGTTAAGTCTTTCTTGTAAGTAGTGAATCTTACGTTTTTATTTTTTTCTACTTCGTAAGTTTCTGTTGGTGCAACTTCTACTCCGTGATTATCAACAAATTTAACTGTTAAGGTAATAGTGTCAGCTGCTCTAGTACCTCCTTCAGTATCGCCTTTTGTATCGCTAGGTGCTCTTGTAGGAGCACTTGTTTCTTTTTCTTCTGTTTTTTGTGAAGTTACTTCATCTTGTGCTTTAGTAACTTCATTAGAACTTTGACTAACTGGTTCTTCAACTACTGGTACTTGTGCTTCTTGTTTTTCTTCAACTTGAATAGTTTCAGATGCACTAGTCTTTGTATTTGTAGCTGCTACTGTATCTGTATAGATTATTGTGTCTTCAAAGTCTTGTTCTTCTGCTAGAACAGGATTATTAAGACCAACTAAAAATCCAGATGCAATAACTAAAGCACCGAACAATTTATGTCTTAGTGTCTCCATTCTGTTTTCACTCCTTTATTCTGTTATTTTTCTTATTGTGATCGAGTATCTAACCAGCATGCAACCCACTATCGTCATTCTATCGTCTTTGTTCTTTTTATTCTTTGTAATTACTGCAGTAATTTCCCAGGTTACTGAGTATCTTGGGCAAAGATTCCCCAATCTTCACCTTTTGCACTAACTATTCTATTCATTTCAAAGCCTTTTTCAAGGGGTTTTTGCCTTCATAATCAAGCAAACGCCCGTAATTACGGGCTTTAAGCGATATTATAATAATTGGTTATAACAAACATAACTTTTTTAACTGTCTTTAAGCCTTGATTTTAAGGGATCTTTTATGTAAAATAACCATTAGTTTTACATAGTAAAAAGTCTTATGCTTTGCATAAGACTTTTATTATATTTATTGACATTTTGATAATGTTAAACATATTTTTAATTTGTGTCTATTTTGTGTCAAAAAGCCCCACTCTATTGGTCTTTTTTCAAGTAAGTGTCAACACTTTTTCGTAAAGAGTTGTCTATTTATAATTTGTTGACAATTATATAAAATGTGTTGATTATCTGTTTTTAGGTATAAAAAAAGAACTATTTTATAGTTCTTTCATCCATAAACCATGTAAGTTACAGTAAGCGTAGATCTTCATGCCCTTTTCATAATCGAAAGCACATTCAGCATCTTCTCCTGGCTTTAGATAGTACTTAACGAATGAATCTGAATATTCTGCTGCAATCCATTCAATATAATGCTTTTCTTCCATTGGGTGTGGTACTTCACCAATTCTTACTTCTACTTGGTCCCCATCTATTTGAGTAAATGGAACATGTTTTTCATTAGCTGCATCTACACTGTTAGCTTTGATTTCTTTCATCTCTTCGCCACAGCATTCTACTACTGGGCAACCTTCTTTGATTATTTCGACAATCTTGCCGCATTTCATACACTTTAATAGTTTCATATTATTCCTCCTATATCTCTACTATATTATTATCTTTATCAAAGTGAATATCTATTACTTTACGAGCTCCTAGATAATCACACATATGAACAAATTTCTGTTCTGGTGTTTGTGGTATAGGTAATACTACATCATTATATTCACTAGTATTAAATCTTCCCATATGAGATTCTATGCAACCACAAACAAAATCAACATCTTCTTTTTCTAGTTTTAAATCTTTAGCATGATTGCGAACATTTTCTGCTGCAAGTAGCGGATGATCAAATCTAGTATATTTTTCTTCTTCAAAACCTTTTTTGATAGTATCGTGAAGAAGACAAGCCATTATAATTAAATCTTTTGTACGACTTGGAAATTTATAGATACCAAATAATTCTTGGGCCATTCTGACAACAACTTTAGTATGTCTTAGTAAACCGCCATCACCTGTTGCATAGGATGGATGATATTTACCAGTACTACTAGCTGGTATGTGAAAGAAATAATCTGGTATTGTATCAATCATAGTGCATAAAGATTCTTTAATATCGGAATCTTTAACATATGATATTTCTTGTTTAAATATTTCTTGTTTATTCAATTCTATCACCTTATTTATTATATCATAATTTTGGTCCTTCGTTAGGTTTATATTCTAAAGATAAATCTAATAGTTCATCTCCGAGTTCTTGTTTGAATCTTACAACTTGGTCTCTTATCTCTTCTAGTTGTTTTTCTTGAAGATTCTTTTTCCATACATCTTCAACTGGTACAGCAAAACTATATTCATTTGTTTCTTTATTATAATATTCTAAGTCGCGAGATAAATCAGCATATTTTTTATAACGATTACTCTCCATTAACATTTTGACTATTCTACTTGTCATATAATGATTATAGAAAGTATCGTAGGCTGCTTTTAATATCAATGATGCTTCAAGAATGATTTTAATAGCAATATGAATATCTATATTGTATTGTAAGAATAATTTAGATACTAAACTAATTACGATACCACCAGCAACTGGTATTAATAATGAACCTATTTCACTTTTTAGTATTTTTAATAAAGCTTGGCCGCCGCCATCTTGATATAAATCATAATATTCATTTATTTGATCTATGACACGACGACGCCAAAAGTTCATATTGTGTTCGTTGTAATGTTCGTCTACAGTTTGATGACCATCTAAATAAGTAACAACGATACTGCCGTCTTTATGTTCTAAATCAACAATATAATCTGCTGCATCTTCTTCGTTTGCAGTCATATCTAATAATTGAGGATTTTCATAGTAATCTACTAAATAATCATAGAATTCTTCTTGTTGTTCTTCTTGTTGTGTATCTTTTTCTTCTTTTTGTTCTGCTTTTTTCATCTTGCATCACCCTCTGAATAAAAAATATTTTACCAAATTAATGCAAAATAAAAAAGCCTTAAACAGGCTTTAATTATTATTTTCTCCTTTTAATACTGCTAAGAAAGCTTCTTGAGGTACTTCCACACGACCGATTTGTTTCATTCTCTTCTTACCAGCCTTTTGTGCTTCTAGTAATTTTTTCTTACGAGAAATATCACCGCCGTAACATTTAGCTAAAACGTTTTTACGCATAGCACTAATGTTTTCACGTGCAATTACTTTGCTACCAATACTAGCTTGTAAAGGTACTTGGAATAATTGTCTTGGAATTATTTCTCTTAAGTTCTCTACTATTTTCTTACCTCTACTATAAGCAAGATCTTTATGAACAATTAAACTTAAGGCATCTACAATGTCGCCATTTATAAGAATATCCATTTTTACTAAATCCGATGCTTTATATCCACATATTTCATAGTCAAAAGAAGCATATCCTTTAGTCATACTCTTTAGTTTGTCAAAGAAATCATAAACTATTTCAGCTAGAGGTATTTCGTAATGAATGTTTACTCTAGTTGGATCAATATATTCCATATTGATATAATCGCCACGTTTATCTTGGCATAGTTCCATTATCGGACCAATATATTCACTTGGGACAAAGATATTTGTTCTAATATATGGTTCTTGGATTTCTTTGATATTACCTCTTTCAGGCATTTCTGATGGTGAATCAATTTCAACTATTTCACCATTAGTTAATTCAACTTTGTAGATTACAGATGGACTTGTAGCTATTACTTCAAGATCGAATTCTCTTTGAAGTCTTGTTATAATAATATCCATATGTAATAAACCTAAGAAACCTGTACGGAAGCCGAAACCTAATGCTTCTGAAGTTTCTGGTTCAAATGTCAATGCTGCATCGTTAAGTTTTAGTTTTTCTAAAGCTTCACGTAATTGTGGAAATTTATTTGGCTCAATTGGGAAGATACCACTATAAACCATTGGTTTCATTGGTTGATAACCAGGTAATGGTGTTAGGGCTTCATTTCTTAAAGTAGTTACAGTATCACCTACACGTACACTTCTAATATCTTTAATTGAACCACTAATCCAACCTACTTCACCAGATACTAATTCATCTTTGATTTCTTCTTTAGGATGATTAACACCTAAATCTACAATGTCATAAGTATCTTTTGTTGCAAGCATTTTGATTGTATCTTTTTTAGTTATTTTTCCTTCAAATACTCTTACTAAAGCAATTACACCACGATAGGCATCGAAGTGGCTATCGAAGATAAGTGCTTTTGTTGGAGCTTCATTATTTATTTTCGGAGCTGGTATACGTTCGATGATGGCTTCGATTAATTCTCTTACACCTTCACCTGTTTTACCTGAGCATAAAAGAATTTCGTCTTCATTAAAACCTAAGACATCATGTAATTCTTTTTTAACTTTAGGTATATCAGCATTTGGTAAATCTATTTTATTAATAACTGGAATGATTACCAAATCATTACCCATAGCAAGATAAAGGTTAGCTAAAGTTTGTGCTTCAATTCCTTGAGCAGCATCCACGACTAAAATAGCACCTTCACAAGCTGCTAAACTTCTTGATACTTCATAGGAAAAATCGACATGTCCCGGTGTATCTATTAAATGCAATAAATAATCTTCGTTATTATAACGATAGTTTAATTGAACTGCATTTAGTTTAATAGTAATTCCACGTTCTCTTTCCAAATCCATGCTATCTAGGATTTGATCTTTCATGTCATGCTTATCAACACCACCAGTAATTTCTAGAATACGGTCTGCTAGTGTACTTTTTCCATGATCAATATGTGCAATGATAGAGAAATTTCTTATGTTTTCTTGCTTCATGGCAATCACCTAAAAATGATTATAACAAAAAAAGATAGAATAATCTATCTTAATTTATTGTACAAGTAAATCCTTCGTAACGAAGTGTTGGTGCATAATTATAGTATTCTAAAGAAGAATTATCTAAGACACTGTAATCGCTTAGAAGATTTTCTGGTGTTCCTTCTAGCAATACTTGAACTTCTGATTCTGTTACGGCATTTTTAGATGTGAATGAACTATATTTGTTTTTCATTTCTCTTTCTAATAATGTTGCTAATTCTGTTTTTTCAGTGGCTGTTAAATTTAATGCTTCAACGGAAGTATATATTTGTACTTTATTCATAGTTCCGCCAGCTTTATCATAATAAACTAGAATGTTTAAAAGATATTCTGTTCCCGTTGAAGTGTTTTCATTATGAGTACAAAGGATAGTTTTTGATGAGCCATCAGCAACTGGAATAATAGATGCTGTTACAGGATTTTCTGGTTGAACTTCTTCTGGTGCTGGTTTTTCTTCTTCTTTTGGTTCTTCTTTTTTCTCCTCTTTTTTAGTTTCTTCCTTTTCTTCTTTCTTAGTAGAAGATTTTTCTTTTTTTAATGTGATAATTGGTTTTATGTCTGAATCATTTATTTTTATTGTTCCATAAATAATTACTCCTAATACCAATAAAAGGAGAATTATCTTAATAAAATCATTTTTCATCCTACCCACCTACTTTATACTTCTATTGTACCATAAAAAAAAGTCATGTAAATGACTTTTAATTATTCAGCATAGTCGCATTCACTGCAATGAACCTTACCATTTTTCTCGACAAGCATTTTTCCACACTCTGGGCACATACGATCTATTGGTTTATCCCAATAAGCTGTTTGGCATTTAGGATAGTTATTGCAACCATAGAAGACTTTGCCTTTACGAGATGTTTTTTCAATAATTGTTCCACTGCAGTTTGGACATTTGCAAATCTCTACTACTGTCTTTTCTTCCTTCTTGATGTATTTACATTCTGGATAGTTAGAGCATGCTACGAATTCACCATAACGTCCTTTTCTTATTACAAGTGGAGATCCGCAATTTGGACATGTTTCACCAGTTTCTTCAGCTTCCTTCTTTTCCATATGTTTGAAAGCATCTTCTACTAGTGGTTCAAATTTATCATAGAATTCTCTTAACACTTTAATATTATCAAGTTTTGCTTCGGCTATTTCATCTAGTTCTGTTTCCATATTAGCTGTGTATTTAACATTAATAATATCAGAGAAGCCTTCTTGTAATTTATCTGTTGTTTCAATACCAATATCAGTTGGTATGAAATGTTTGTCCTCTACTTTAACATATTCACGATTTTTTATTGTCTCCATGATTGTTGCATAAGTTGAAGGACGACCAATTCCAAGTTTCTCTAGTTCTTTAATTAATGAACTTTCTGTATATCTTGGAGCTGGTTTTGTGAAGTGTTGTTCTTTTAGTACTTCATTAGCAATTAACGTAGTATTTTCTGTTAATTCTGGAATAATAACATCTTCATTAGTTTCATATTTAGCATATACTTTTAAGTAACCATCAAATACTAAAATACTACCAGTAGCTTTAAATAAGTAATCATTATTTAACAAAGTAACTGTTGTAGCTTTAATTTTAGCATTTGCCATTAAGCAAGCTAAACTACGAGCATATATTAAACTATATAATTTATATTCATCTGGTGTAAGATAGTTTTTCATTTTCTCTGGTGTACGATATACAGATGTTACACGAATACCTTCATGAGCATCTTGCATGTTATCGTTTTTCTTTTGAGTTTTAATTGATCCTACATATTGTTTACCATAGTTTTCTTCAATGAATTTGAAGGCTTGCTTAGCAAACTCAGGACTAATTCTTTCACTATCTGTACGCATGTATGTAATTAAACCTACTGTTTCTGAACCAATATTCATACCTTCATATAGTTTTTGGGCAATTTTCATTGTCTTGCTACTATTAAATGATAATTTGGTAGATGCTGTTTGTTGTAAGGTACTTGTTTTAAATGGCATTACTCCAGTTTTAGCTTTCTCTTTTGATTCAATACCATTAATTAAGTATTCTTCACCCAAATGATTTAATACATAATCTGCTTCTTGTTCATTTTTTAATTCTATTTTTTCATCTTTATATTTTTCTAATTCGGCATCAAAGCCAGTAAACTTAGCTGTTATAGTCCAGTATTCTTCTGGATTAAAAGCAGCTATTTCTCTTTCACGATCAACAATTAGTTTTAAAGCAACACTTTGAACACGACCAGCAGATTTACCGCCTGTTTTTGATTGCATTAATTTGCTTAATCTAAAACCGATTATACGATCAAGAATTCTTCTTGTTTCTTGTGACTTAACTAAATCGTTGTCAATATCACGAGGTTCAGAGAAAGCTTTAATAATTACATCGTGAGTAATTTCATTAAAAGTAACTCTTTGATAATTCTTTTTTAAACCAAGTGTATCTTTTAGATGCCAACTTATTGCTTCACCTTCACGGTCAGGGTCGGTTGCTAAATAGATACAATCCGAATCTTTAACTAGTTTTTTAAGATCGGATATTACCTTTTTCTTACCTTTCATAGGAATATATGAAGGAGTAAAATCATGATCAACATCTACACCTAAACCGAATTTACCAGTTGTAGCAAGATCTCTTATGTGACCCATACTAGCAACAACTTTAAAATCGTTTCCTAAATATTTTTCAATTGTCTTACTCTTGCTTGGAGATTCTACGATAACTAGATTCTTCATATTCCACTCTACCTTCTAATGTTTTTTATTTGTTTTTATCAACTGATTCGTTATCTGTTGGATTTAATTTACCATCTAAGTAAGCAAAATAATTTGTCTTTATTGCTAAATTAGACATATATATTTTATCTTCTATTTCACTATTAATCTTAACAATTTCATCTGATTCATAAGTATCGTTTTCAGATTTATAACTTATTTTACCAGTAGTTCCATCATAGAATGCTTTATCGTCTTGCCATGAACCATCAGCGAAATATGCTCTGCTTACATAATCAGGACTAAATAAGTCAGTTCCTACATAATACCTTGGATCATAATCTAAGTCAAATAAATTTGCAATTGTTGGAACTATATTAATATATGTTGTATATTCTTTATATTTTGTCGCTGATATTTCAGAATTATATATTATAAATGGAGTTCTGTCTACCTCATTATTTTCAGATACGTTGTAATCAAAGTATTGTTGTAAGACATTATTCTTTATTCCATAAGGATAATGGTCTGCAAATATAACGATTACTGTATCATCTAATTTTCCTTGAGCTTCTAGGCCATCTAATAAAATTCCTATTGAGTTATCAACTACTTTTAATTTAGACATATATCTCTTTAAAGACATATTATAATTAGTGTCTGCAAACAAGTCTAAATATTTATCTCCTAATTCACTACTATATCCATAAGGTTGATGAGAACTAACTGTTGTAATCCAAGCCATGAATCGTTCATCATCTTCAGTGATATTTAAGAATCTTTCCATTAATTCTTCATCACTTGGCCATTCTTTATATAGATTTGAATAAGGAATACCTAATTCTTGAACACCATAATAATGACCGCTACCCATATTTGGATGAATAGTTGTACGATAATAATATTGATCTGTGTAGTTATGGTAACTAGATGTTGTATAACCAGCTTTAGCAAATAAATTAAATAATGATTCTGGATATTTATTGTTACGATAACGGTTAGCAGTACATACATTATTAATTGTATATAAGGATACCATTCCACTCATTTCGTTATTACCTGTAGAACAAGCATTACGTGGTGAATAAGCATTATCCCATGCCCATCCTTCGTTATATAACTTGTATAAATTTGGATAATATTTTTCGTTTATTAAAATATTAGAACCAGATTCAATCATAATAACAATTAAATTTTTATCTTTAAAGATACCTGTATAATCATTTTTATCTGTTATTTTTTGACTAATAAAATAATTATTAAGTGTTTTATAATTGCTATTTTTTTCAGAAGCAATAACACTTTCCCATGTTGTGTCATCTATATGTCTTGTAAAGCTACTTTCTACTTGTTCTGGTTTTTTAAATTCTTTATATTCTTTAGTTTTTACTTGATATGGAATTAAAGTACTTTTAATATCGATAATACCGTAACTAGAAATACCAAATTGACTAACAGCTAAGTTAGGCATATCTGGATTTAATAATAGTGCTTTAGTTGTTCTTATTTGAATTTTATTTTGCATAAATGGCACTATTGAAGATACATAGAATAAAATTATTAAGAAAAAAGCTATAACAAAAGCATTAATAGTTGAGTTACTATCTTTTTTCTTTTTTAATTTAAAACGATCAATAGCATTTTGTTTTTTTCTTTCTTCTGAATCAAACTTATCAGTAAAGTCGATTATATCATTACGTTCAATAACATGAACACGATGTTCTAAGAATATATAATATAGTATTACTACTCCTAAAGGAATTAGCATATACCAAAATTTCATCTCAAATGATTCAATATAATCATGAAAATAATCAGCTACGGCTTCTAATTGAGAAGATGTTCCAAAAGAAATATAAACACCCAAGTAGTTATTAAATCCTGCTTGAGCTATGGCATATATAGTAAATAATGTATCTGTTATGATTGTAAGGATATTACCTGCTACTCTTCCACAAAAAGAATATAATGCTCCAAAGAATAAAGCTATTATATTTACACCTATGAAGATTCTTAGACAAGCCCAATCAATTAAATCTAATTTCATTACAAGTCTAAATATTATTTCTACGGCTAGTAATGGTAACATTATCAATAAGTAATTCTTTAATACTTTATTAGTTAATGCTCTCATCTAATCACTCCTTATCCCTTTATTAATTAAATCACTAACTGGTTTATAAGTAAACCTATAATTTGGTAATAAACCATATTTTGCAATATTTTCCAAATGTAGTTTTGTTGGATACCCTTTATGTTTAGCAAAACCATATTCAGGATATTTTTTATCTAACTCAACCATCATTCTATCTCTTGTAACCTTAGCAATAACAGAAGCTGCTGCTATTGATAAAGATAAAGCATCGCCATGAATTATATCAGTATATGGGATATCTTGATTTGTTAATTTCATAGCATCACTTAAGATGTGCTCTGGTTTTACACTCAAGTTTTCAATTGCTTTTTTCATAGCTAAACGAGATGCTTCCAAAATATTTATTTCATCTATTGTTTTGGGATCTACTTCGCCAACTCCCACTGCTATAGCATCTTTATATATTATATCATAATACTGTTCTCTTTTTTTCTCTGATAATTTTTTTGAATCTGTTAATCCATCTAATTTATAATTTTTTGGTAAAATAACGGCTGCTGCCACTACTGGTCCTACTAGAGGTCCACGGCCTACTTCATCAGTACCAGCTATTAATGTAATACCTTTTTTATATAATTCTTTTTCATATTTTAATAAATCAACAGTTTCTTCTTTTTTCATTATTATCAACCTTTAATTATAATCTATCAAATGTTATTCCTTTTATTCTTTCACTTTTTATATCTTCTAAGATAGTGTTTGAAACTCTATCATAATCAACTTCTCCGCCACTTATTATAGCACCAATTCTTTTACCAATTAAGTCATAAGTTAAAGAAATATCATCATTATCGACACAATCAATATTGTATCTTTCTTTTAATTTATCTCTATAATAATCATTTAGTTTATTTAAGATATGAATAGCCACTTTATCGACAGGAAGAATATCTCTAGGTATAGCACTCATAGCAGCTAAGTTAAGAGATTGTTCTTCATTATCAAGTTTTGGCCATAATATACCTGGAGAATCTAGTAATAGAATATTGCTACTAGTTTTTAACCAGGATAGTTGCTTTGTAACACCAGGGTTATTGCCAGTAACGGCTGCTTTATGACCAGCTAATCTATTTATAAGAGTTGATTTACCAACATTTGGTATACCAACTACTAAGGCTCTTATTTCTTTTTCTTTTAAGCCTTTTTCTTCTCTCTTTTGTTGAACTTCATTCATGATTTCATGAGTTAAATCAATTAACTTAGTTGGTAGGCCATTATTAGTTAAATCAAGTGTTATAACATGATATCCTTTTTCTTCATAATATTTAATCCATTTATTAGTTTCAAATGGATCAGCTAAATCAGATTTAGTCATAACAAGGATTCTTGGTTTGTTATTAATTACATCATCTAAATCTTTTATCTTGGAAGATAAAGGAATTCTAGCATCTATTACTTCATAAACGATATCAATTAAATTATATTTTTCACTTATTAATCTTTTAGTTTTGGCCATATGACCTGGATACCAATTTATTTTATTATCATTCATCTCGTTCAACTCCTTTAAATCTATAGTTCATATTCTTTAATTTCAGTATTTTTCATTCCTAAATCCCAAAAATTACCATCTTTTGGAATACCTTTAAAATATGCATAAAATGCACGTGAAACACCACTGTGAGCAACAATTAATACACTATTATAATCTTTATTTTTTAAATCTTGCAAAAAACTACTAACTCTTTCTACCACATCTGGTAAGGTTTCTGCTCCTTCATACTTTGATTTTGAATAGTAATTGTAGAAATCTTTTTTATTAATTGAATCAATAGGAACACCTTCTAAAGAACCGTGTTCACGCTCTCTTATTCTATCATCAAATATTATTTCTTTATTATTAATATTAATAATTTCAGCGGTGTGTTTAGCTCTTAATAGAGGTGATGATATAACTATATCATAATTTATATCTTTTATTTTTTTGCTTAATTCTTTTGCTTGCTCAATACCTTTTTCATTAATATCTTCATCTTTGTAATTATAAATGTATTTAACATTTGAATTACATTCTCCGTGTCTTATTAGATATATTTTCATACTACACCTCTTTTTATTAAGATTAGTAATCCTTTAACTCCTTAATTATAACATAAGTATGTGCCATTATATATTTGTAATCTACTTATTTTCTTTGGCAGTTGTATCAGCTTTATCGGTTTTTTCATCACTATTCCCATTTCCACATCCTACTAAAGTAAAACTTCAAGCGTTCTATATAAATTATATTAATATGTTTTGAATATTTATGTTTTAATGTAATAATTTAACTAATTTTAAGCCTTCCATACTATTACTACCATCAGATATTTCAATATATTCATCAATTGGAAAATCTAATTCTTTAGTCGGCAATGCTGGTATAAATTCGAAATGTTCTTCTAAAGAACTATGAGTATTTACTAAACCTACCTTTTGTAATCTAAATAATGAGTAACCTTGGATTAAATAGTCAAAAAACTTTTTATCACATTGACTACTTGCAGTTATAATATGCTTTTGGTTAGATATTCCTATAATAGAATATTCATAAAATCTTATCATGAAGTCTTCAATTATTTCATAGAACTTGGATATTATAGTCATTTCTTGAATGTTATGTTTAACTGATTCTAAACTATATTTTTCTAAAAATAAACCAAGTGATTCATCATATCTCTTGTAACAACGATTGAATAATTCAATTAATGAAGGTACATCATTAATTCTTTCTGTTAGAAGAAAATCTGGATAAAATTGTTTTATATATAATAGAAGGTAGCCAAAAAATACTTCTCTAAAACCACTAGCTAATCTATTGTTACTAATAAATCTTACAAAATGTGATGTTTCAATGAAATGATTACAAAATGTTAGTTTATATTCTGCAATTGTTCTTTTTATAATTTTTGGATCAGTTTTGGTTTTTGATAAACCTCTATCTATAAAATATGTAAATGAATCTAATTGGTTTGAACTATGTTTTAAAGTAGCGCCACCATAATAATCTATTTTACTTGGAAATTGCATATAATCAGCTCCGTATTTATAAAATCGCGGTTATTATAGCATAATGAAAAACTATAGACAATAATGTTTATTTATAGTTATTTTTTTACTAAAACACCGTTAACATCTTTATTGAATTTTTTCCATGTTTGTTCTTCAACAACTTCAAAACCTACTTGTTTAAATAACTCTAAGGTATGTCCTCTATCTATTTCAAAATTGTCATATAATTCTTTTATATTATTTTTTTTAGCTTCAACACATAATAATTTTAATGCTTCTTTTGAATATCCTTTACCTCTATATGTAGATTCTATGACAATACCACATTCCCATCTTCCATCAACAAACTGATAATTAACATAACCAACAAATTCATTGATATCAGTATCTTTTATGTAAGCGAAATATTTATTTTCATTTTGTCTTTTATTAAATGTTTGTTCCCACCTACTTTTTGGGAAATCAATGCAACCGGTATCATAATGATAACCATAATAAGAAACATCATATCCAGCATTATAATTCATAGTATCTGGATCTGATTGAAGTTTTGCTTCGTACCAATAATCTTCTAACTTAGGTATATATAATTCTATATTAGTCATAATTTACACCTCTTTTTTATCTGCATATATAAAAGAAAAGTTAGTATCTATTATAAGATTTTTAAACGAAGGATTAGATTCGTTTGGTGAATAAATCATATCAGGATTTTCAATATTAATTTTGATATTAAATTTATTATCATCTAGTCTTGTTAATTCAACTTTATCTTTAGTTAAATCAAATAGATAATACGTATCTTTAGTTTTAAGCGTAACATCCCAATAGATGTGTTTAACTAAATCTATTTCTTTATTCATTTCTAATTTGCGAGGATCAAAATCATTATCACTAATAGTAAGTGTAATACTATTATCTTTTGCTGATATTTTAATATAAGTATCACGTGAATTTTTTCTAACGATATAAAATGCTTCTACATTATTTATATCAATTGTTTCATCATTATATATCATAAAATCACCTCTTAAATGTATTATACTTTATTTATTTAAAAATAAAAAAGAGAATTTTAATTATTCTCTTTTTTAATCTTCCATTAAGATAACTATGTCTGATAATGTACCTTTAAAGAATCTTCCAGGATTATTATCACTATCGAAATAGCCACCAAATGCTACATTAGTTGCAAATGGTTGATTTAGTGTCCATGAGCTTTGTTTAAACATTTGAGTTGGACCCACATGATTATTATTCTTATCGATGTATTCCATTGTAAGGACACCGTTTCTTCTTCTATAGATAAATTCAATTGGTGCTTTAGATGTTTGTACAGCTGTCATATTAATTGACGAACTAGTATTACCTTTCCATTTATATGTAGGTGTCATTTGAGCAGTTGAATTAGTACTATTAAAACGAATATTAAATCCTGGCATGTATTGATTAGATTCATCTTTAACATTAAATATAGTTGGTTGTTTTGGTGTATATGTAAATATATCACTATCAACTGATTTAAATGTAAATCTTATTTCGAAATCTTTATTAATATTTTCATCGCTAAATACATTGATACCAGTATCAATAAAAGTATTACTCGTTCCATCAAATACAGCATCTCCTGGATGGCTATATTGAATCTTCCACCACTCTGCATATAAGGTGATTACATCACCATCGTTTGAACATAGATTTTCAACTTTTTCTTCATCATCATAGTGGGTTCCTGTTCCGTCTGGTTCTGTATTCCATCCTTTAAATTCATAACCTGATTTAGTAAACTCATTGGCCGTTAAAGGAGTTGGTCGTCCAGGAACATTAAGCTCTTGATTATCCATAGTGCCAGTACCACCGTTAGCATCAAAGTGAATTTGGTAATGGTATGGAGGACCCCATTGAGCATATAATTTAACGATAGCTCCTTCCACACCCAAATCACTTGTAATTGTATCATTGTCGGCAAAGCTAGTACCTGAACCATCAGGTTCTGTATTCCATCCTCTAAATGAACCGTCGTAATTGATAAATTCATTACTATTTATAGTTTCGTTATAGCCTAGTTTTACTTTTTGATCTAGCATTGCTCCTACACCACCATTACCGTAGAAACGAAGTGTATAATATGCAGGTTCAATTAATTCAATACTCATGTTAGATATATCGCCTTTGAAGAAACGATACCATACGCCATTAGCATTTCTTCCAGCACAGAATGATGCAGATCTTTGATAATTAATATTCAATTCTCTAAAATCATTAACTTCAATATCTGGGCCACCATCGTAACTATAATAAACTTTACCTCTATGTTTTTTAATTACTACTTCTTGACCAGTTACATAACCAGTATGTTCATCTTTTACTCTAATGCCTGTTGTATTGTTTATATTCATCGTATAATGATCATTATCTGTAGAATAAAAATGTAAGCCTGGGAATGGATCTCCTGTTTCATTCATATCAGTGAAGATTGTACCAAACTTAATATCACTACCTGGTGTAAAGCCGTTGTTTTCTTCTACAGTAAACTTAACGATAAAGTCTTTTTCAACATTTTCCTTGTTAAACATAAATATTCCAGTATCGATATAATTACTGCCACTACAAGTAAATGTATCATAGTTGGCATAATATAATTTGTTCCATTTAGCATATAATGTTATATCACTTGTTGGAACGAAAGTTTCATCAACTTTATTAACGAATGTTGGTTCTTTATACCAGCCTTCAAATTTATTATAGTATGTACATTGTCTATCCGCATAACTACCTGTTTCACCTACACAGTCATTATAAGTTACTGTAGGTAATGTACCTAAAGGATGATTCTCTTCTAAAGTAGTAGTTATTGGGTCTTCACCATTATTTGGTTCATAAGTAATAATGTGTCCTTCTGTATAAATTGGACCTATTGTAACATTATCAGTTAGATTAAAAGTATAATCGCGGTCGGTTGTTTCATCAGACCATTTAACAAAACGTCCACCAGATGTATTGGTTTCAGCAGCTACTAAGTGAATTAGTTCATCATAATAGTAAGTTCCGCTTGGAGTTCCAGTAACAAGATTACTATCATTAACTGTTAAAGTATATTGATTTCTTGTATATCTATAAGTAATAACTGTATTGGCATAAGAATTAAGAACTACTGTCTCTCTACTAGGAGGAGTAAAACCTTCTAATGGAGGTAATAAAGCCGGCGTTACTGATGTGCCAATAAGTACATCAGCAAACTCTAAACGCGAGTGCTCTGTATAAGTAGTTCCATCTGTATTCATTAGCTCATGAATTACAGTATAAGTTGTTTTTCTATTTAAGGTAAAAGTATTGATTTTGACATCGGTTGAAACTGTAAAAAAACCATAGATTTTTTTCACAGTTAAGAAAGAAAATAATATAAGAATAAAAATAACTAAATATTTTTTTAGTTTCTTCATATTTATTCACCTCTTTCTTACGATGCATCCCTTACTACCTAGGTACCCTATTATCATTGTAGCACAAAACAAAAGAGAGTTTAATACTCTCTTTAATATTTTATATAATTTTTAACGTCTTATATGCATAGAAGGTCCGCTATTATCTCTACTTTTAGTAGTTAACTCTATTAAGAACCTAACTAGTCTATCATCAATTTAATACTATTCATATTCTTTGCCATGATAAGTATTAACTTCCCTTCCTATTGTAAAATCTTTGGTTATTTTGTCGCCTTCTTTTTTAAATTTATTGATGTAAACAGTTTAAATATTATTAATCTTATTTGTTCTATAATAATGGCACTTATTATACTTAAGATAAAAGATATTATAAATACTGGGAAGTAGATAAAACGATCCATGACATTAGGTACTTTATCTATTATAAAACCATAAATAGCACTATCATAAACACAAGATATTAAATAAGCACCAAAGACTGAATCAGATAATAATTTTAATAGATTATTTACTTTTGGAGATTCAGTCTTTATATTAATCTTTAGTAATAGATTAAAAACTATATAAGTTTCTATAAAAACAAATAAAGAATCATGATTAGACCATGGCCCAAAAATAAATACAGAATTATATGAACGATAATAAGAGAATAAACCGTTTAGAATAGTTACAACTATTAATATAATTATGCTTTTAAAAATTGATGTATTTTTTTCTGTAGAATACTTCTTTATATAAGCACCAAGAAAATAATATAACAATGGATAAAAAGCACTCCACCAAGCTGGAAATAATTTAACATAGTTATTATCCATAGATGGTTGTAACCACCATTTAAGACTATCAAATTTATAGATATTAAAAATACCTGGGACAGTTATTAATAATAGTAATGTTATTAAAAGTACTTTAAATTGTTTTTGATCTTTTAGATTATTTATTATTAAGTTTAGAAATGGTATTAGTAAAAATAAACCAATATACATTTCAATATACCAAGCATTTGGTACTCCTTTAAATGATAAGAAGTTAAATAAAAATGTTAAAGGTCCAATATCTAATTTTAAATAAAATATTGCATATAAAGTATAAATAATTGAACATAATAAATACGTTACTAATATTTTAATTAAACTTTTATAGTACTTCTTAGATAGCTCTTTTTTGTTCATCAAATAACCAGTTAAAGTTATAAATAAAGGAACACAGATCATTAGAAAACTTCTAATAATTGTAGAAACAAGCATTGTCTTACCAAGCATAGTATTTTCATAGTAACCAATATTTAGAAAAAAATGAACACTTACTACTGTAAATACAGCGAATATTCTGATGATATCTAAACGAAGATCACGTTTTTCTTTTTTCTCCATAATAAATCTCTTTTCTATATGTTAGTTAAGTCATTAATAATTTTATATTTTGAAGTAGTTACTTCTTTCTTTCTATCCATTAACATGACTGCAAAGCCTTTTTCTTTAGCAATATCTAAAAGTGATTCATTATCATCTATAAATAATGCTTCACCAGGTTTTATAGCATAGTCTTTAATTGGATAGTCAAAGAAGACTTTATCTTTCTTCTCTACTCCATAAACGGAAGATACATATATTTTATCAAAGAATTCATATAAATTATTTTCTTTTAGATATGGTATAACACAAGGCCAGTTATCTGATAACATTAATAATTTATATTTTTTATGCAAATTAGATAATTCATTAATTATATTTGAACATAAAGTATATTTGTCAGTATTATATGTTCTATCTTTAGCTATTTCTATAGCTATTTTTTTATAATTAGGATATTTTAGATCTTTTAAGATACCACTATAATATCTTGTAAACATATCTAGTTCTTCTTCTAATGTAGTTAATTTTTCACCAAGTAGATGATTATGATTCTTCATAACATCTTTAATTGAATCAATACTATATTTAGATGTATCAACTAATTCTAAAAACTTAGGAGTAATAAACCAATCACCAGTAGTTGCTGTAACAATTACATTGCCAAAATCTAAGACGATATATTTATACTTCATGGTATCACTCCTCTTCGCTTTTATTATAACATAATGCCATCTCCTGTGTTATAATCTATATAGTAGAATACAATAATAAGGTGATAGCATGAATTTATTAGACAAAATAAAAAATGATTTTAAGAATCTTACAAAGGAAGATATGTTAGAAATCGAAAAAGATCAAAGATTAATTGATGCTTTAGTGGATGCAATTCCAAAAAATCTGGATAATCTAGAAATATTAGATATTTTTACAGAAGAATTAATTAAAAAAGTGTTTTTTATAGAACCTATATTTACTCTTTTTATGGAGTTGATTAAAAAGAATGACGAGGAAGAATTTTTTGATTTCATTTTCTCTGATGAAGGTTTTTATGCTTATATAACTCCTGAAAATGAAGAATTAGCTTTCAAAGCTATTTCTAGTTTACAAGAAAAATATTTTGATCAATATATAAAAAGATTAGAAGATAAAAATATAAGAATTAGAGATATTTCTAATATGAGAATTATTAATCATATTATAAAAAACAAATTATATTTCCGTGCTAGTTCAATTAAATTAGATTCAGGAATTATCACTCCGGAAATTGAAGACTTTTTAATTGAAGCCTTAGAAAACGATAATGAAATTGTATTAAGTTCAATGACACCAAGAATAAAACAATATTGTATTGATAATAATTGCTTCTATAGAGTTATTGGGGCATTAAATCCTAAGGATCCAGAGGATTTAAATACTATTAGGGATGCTTTAGAAAATGGAATAGTAACTTATGAACAATTCAAAAATTCTAGTATTTATTGGGTTGTTATTAACCTATTGTCAGATTCTGAGTTTTTAATCATTAGTCAATTATTTGCGGGAGATTATTTAACAGATAAACAAAGAGAATATGTTGCTAATAATCCAGCATTAATTAATAAAATTGTTGATTTAATGGCTAATCTCGTTAATAGAGAATCTGTTTTTAATTTTAATACGTTAGCGGACAAAGTACCTGAAATTAAAATTGCATTTATTAAGTATGATTTAGAATGCTTAAATGGGTGGAATAAGGAATATTATGGTTCTACTCTACTTTATTATCTACAATGTAATTATGAAGAAACATTAAATTTATATAATCTAAAAAGAGATTATTTTATAGATGCAGTTAATTATTATATGGATAATAACGTTGATAAGATTAGTAGAATTGCAGATTCTTTATTACTAGATGATAATTTTGCTGAATTAAGAGATGTTGTATTTAGTAAACTAGCAAATGTTGATTACTCTAAGCTATTATTAAATTATGTTAAAAGTAGTTATCTTGAAGAGAAAAAGATAGAAAGAATTATTGAATATATAGATTTAAATAAGATTAGTTTAGTTTTAGATGACGTTTCAATTTTGAATGATATTAAAGATTTTAATGTTCATATAAGATTATTGAAAGGCATAACTTTTGAACAATTAACTAGCGGTCAATATCGTTGGACAGATGCTGTTTTTAGATTTGATGAAGAACAAAAAAAAGAATATATGAGAGTTATTATTGATTTGGTATTAAAGAATAAATCAAATTACTTAGATAAATATATTGATACAGTTGTGTCATATGCTGATCCACAAGATCTTCAAAGAATGGTTGCTGCAGTTGATGAAATAAGCATGTCATTTAATAGTATTTTACAATTAAGACAAATCGGTTATTTTGTAATTTATACATATGAAGAATTAGTTGAAATGTTTAAAACTGCTAACGCTATAGATGGTAATAGTTTTAGTAGAATTGTTAATTCAATTAATAAAGATAATATCAATTTTATTAAATGGATGTTAGAATCACCTGTTTTAAACTTGGAAGATCCATATTTATTTTCAAATTTAGCTAATTTACGCGATTATTTTATGTGTATAAGAATTTCTGATGAATATGATGAAATACTAAAAGAATTCTTTGTTAAAGTTGGAAACGTTCCTGCTGACTATACTTATTTCTTCGATGATGAAACTATTCAAAAGGCAACACTTGATTGTCATGATGAATACTATACTAATAAGGTTGGTTTCTTTAAACTAAATCGTGGTTATGATAGATACAATTATTTTAATGTTTTATATGATAGAATTCGCGAACGTGTTTTAAGTGGAAAAGACGTTACCTTTGAGTTATTTGCTTACTGCTTAAATAATATAAGTAATGAAAAAATAGAAAATCCTGAAGAAATACTAAATTCAGATCATCTTTTATGGGACAATACAGATACAAGTATTAGGTACTTAACTGGTCAACTGAAATCCCCTATTTATAATAATTATATTCGTGAAAAATTTATACCAAGTATAACATCTAATTATTTAGATGCTAATGCTAATATAGATGCTTTAATGACATTTAACCCTGAGTTCTTAAATAGAATTAAAGAGTTAATTACACAAAAAGAAAAATTAAATTGGTATATTTTAAAAATAGTTAAATATGCTGATGATCCACTAGTAATGGAAGTATTAAACAGTTTATATGATAACGATTTAATTAGTTTTAGTAATATAACTGATAGTTTCTTCCAACTAAATCATCCTTTTATAGACAAATGTATTAAAAATAAAATAATTACTACTTATTATTTATTAGAAAAATATGTAAATACAATATTGAATAGATCTCCTCAATTTGAAAAAGATATTGTTGAACAAGTTCAATATATGGATTCTTTTTCATATATGTTTGTTTTTGAAGGAATAGAAAATTATCCTTTATATTTTGATACAATATTAAAAGCTTTTAGTAATGGAAAAGTGTTACTTACTTCACTTAATCGATATTTCTTCAATCCTAAAATTCTAAAAGTAATGTTAGAACATAATCCAGAGGATATTGAAAAATTAATTACATTCTTAATCCATAATTTTGATAATCCTTCTAAGGAAGCTATGGATGTAATGATTCCATATATATGTAATGCTAGAGAGTTTAATATTGATAATTATAAATACTTATATAGAATATATGGAAATTCAATAATACATCTAATAGATGACGAAAATTTTAAATACTTATGTAATCAAGATAGAAAAAACATTGAAAAGCTAGTTAAATTATTAGAACCTAGATCTATTGATAAAGCAATGATTGAAGGTATTAATAATTCAATTAGACAAAACATATTTGGAGCTAGTAATGATGATATAATTAACGTTTATACAACATTAGTTGCTTTAATTCAAAATGGCAAACTAACTGGAGTAATTAGAGAAAATTGCATTCAAATGTTGGCATCAGCAGTTCCAGAAGGCATTGAAAATATAATTATTAAGACTGGCGATGAAAAGTTATTACAATTATATAAGAGTGATAAAGCATTATTCGTAGATTATTTATTTGATTGTATGGCTAGAAATCAAAATCTATTCTTAGATACAATGAAAGCAGTAACAAATAATTATATAAATATTAAGAGAAATGAATTTGCTGCCGAAGATAATATTTTTAGAGATACTAATATTAAGTTTATTTATGATCAAAAATCTTTAATGGATGCCCTATTTAAAGAATTATTAGCAAATAGAAGAAGAACTTTATTAAGATATTTAGAATTACCTTTTAGTTTTCTACGTTATACACCAGATGAATATGATTTTGGTGATGGAATAATTGATTACTACACTTTACAATTCTTATTTGGTAAAGATTTAACACAGGTATTAAGTAAAGAAGATTTAGTTAAAGTTAAGAAAAATATTGGTGTTTTAAAAAATAGATTTGTTACAAATGTTGCGGCAAATACAAGACTTGACCAAAAGTTACCTAATGATTTAGCACCACTGTTAGATGATCCTGAATTTGAATCTAGAATAAAGAAAATATTAATACTACCTAAGAGAGAAAGAAATCTAACAGTAGAAATGTCTAAATTAAATGTTCAAGCAATTATGGAAAATGTTATGGATGATGAAGATAAATATAACATGTTACTTGAAACAATTAAAAAATTTGGTTTATTGGACTGGGGAGATTTATTTGAACCTGGTATCAGTAAGTTAAGTATTGCTAGTGAAGTTGAAAACTTATATTCTTTCTTAAATGCATTTAGTCAAATATATGACAGTGAAAAGAAAAATATAATTAAATACAAATTACCAAAAGTATTAGCAAGAATTGAAGAGATGCGTGCAGAAGGTGTTTCAGAAGAAGAGATTGAAAAATACCGAGAGAAAGAATTAAGAGTTCAATTTAGTGCTTATAAGATATTAAAATATTGTTCTATCTACTCTTCTATTCCAAACTGTTATAAAGTATTATTGGGTATGGAAGACTTTGATATTATTAAGAGAAACGAGACACCAAATGCATCAAGTAGAAGTGTTCTTGAGAGAATGAAACGTGTTTCAGAAGTTTATTTAAAAGCATTAAAACAACAAGAAGTTACGATACCATCAGTAGTATCTGATGTAACCTTAGCTACTGGAAAGAAATTAAGAGTAATTGTTGGAAATCGTGCTCATCCAAGAAATATGTCACATGGTGAACGTACTGGTGCTTGTATGAGAGCACTTGGTCATGCTGATCAAAGAGGTGAAAATGATTTGTTTGAATTCTCCGCAACGAATATAAATGGTTTCCATATTACATTTGTTGATCCGGAAACAGACGAATATGTTTCAAGAGTATCTGGTTTTAGAAATGGTAATACAATATTCTTAAATCAATTAAGAAATGTTGTAAAAGATAATAGAAATTATACAGATGAAAATGTAATTGAAGCAATGAAATTAGTTGGTCGACAATTAATTGAACTAAGTAAAGATAGTGATTTCCCTATTGAAAATGTTGTTGCTTCTCCTTGCTATGCATTAGAGCATCAACCTACACAGTATCTATCAGATACCAATATTGGTTTGGGAGTTTATACAGGTTATAAAGATGTTACTTATAACGCAGTTGTACTAGCTACTACTGGTAAAGATGGAATTGCTGTTCCTTTAGATATTGGAGATCCTTCTAGACATCCACATTATAAATGTGCTAGGATATATCCTGTGGAATTAAAAGGAAATATTTCTGATAGAGATAAGATTAAACTTCAAAGAATTACAGCTATTAAAAATCTATTAGAACATGAAGATGATCCAAGTTTCTTTGAAGGTATTGATATTGATGTTACTGCTTTAGAAGAAGAATTAGTTTATACAATCATTGGTCAGGATTGGTTCATAACATTAAATTCAAGATTGGAAATAATATCTGATATCATTCCACTTGATGAGAGAGCTCAAGTAGAATTTGATGAAGCAATGGAAAGAGTTATAGCAATTAGAGATAGTTTAAGTAAAAATGAGACGATGACGGATACAGTTACGGATGGAGGTCTAAAAAATGGCTGATAAATATAATATTTATAATGATAAACAATATGGAAAAGTATTTAGTTATGATGGTGAAGCTGGCATTATTATTGGTAAAGATGGTGAATATGTTTTTACTAAACAAGATATTTATAATGATAGTGCATTAGCTAAGGGTGATGTTGTTGCTTTTAGAGTAAACCACTTACCTTTTCCAGATGAAACTGTAAATGTCGCTAAATTCATCCAAAAAGAAGAAAAACAAGAATTTAAAAGAAAATTTTAGTACATAAAAAAAGAAAGTATTTAATACTTTCTTTTTTAATTTAATTCTTTCTTTTTAACTATAAAGCATGTACTTAAAGCACCTGCTGCTAAAGCGATAAATATTAAAGCGAAACCGGCTTTTGTGTTTGGGTTTACTGTTGGTTTATATTGTGATGCTGAATCTCCTAAAGTATAAGTAATATTTTCGTTCTTTACTGTTATAACAGGTCTTATACCATTACCTATTGGATAATCAAAATATCCACATTGTCCTCTTCCTAATGCACATAAGATACCTTCATTACTTATATAATAATCGTTAAATTCACTTGGATTTGGTTGTTGATCATAATCACCTGCGAATTTGAATCCACTTCCTAACCAATAAGTAGTACTAAACAACCAATCATTACCTTTGGCAAGATTATTAATATCCATTTTACCTATATAAGCCACAGCCCAATCTTCATTAGATTCAGCTCCAGTTTGGTTATTTTGATCAAGGAAAGCGAAAGCATCTGTATAATCTAGTTCTATATTAATCTCTTCATCATTAAGATATTCTAATAATTCTAAAACATAGTTTAACTTGAAGAATTCAACTTTTTTAACATTGATATTTTGATTTTCTAATTCTTCTTTATAGCCAAGTAAATAATTTTCAAAAGAAGAACCTTCTATTATAAGATTTCCAGAATTATCATAAACATTTCTATTTATGTTATTATTTACCATAGCTTCATAGCCCCATTCAGGAACCATGTATGTAATACCATATAATGGCATTACTGATTTACCATTTTCAATAACAGTACCCACCGCTCTTGAATCTTGCCTTATGTGATCTGATTCTATTCTTTCATAGACACGACAGCCCTTAAAAGTTAAGTAAAAACTAGCATAGTTTGTACTATCGCGGTAGTTAAACATAGGGTATGTATAATATGCATTATAACCTTCTTCAGTTGCTATTGAATCGCATCTTTCGTGATATTCTTCTAGATCATCACTAATATTCTTTTCTACCTCTTCGGGATTTTCAAATTCGATATAATATATATTGTCACCAACGTATAAGTTGTATTTAGCAAGCATCTTAGTTTGATTTTCTTTGTATTCTATTACATAGAAACTTTCAGTTCCACATTTGATTTCGTCACCGATATCTTTACCTGTTCCAGTAACTACTTCACAGTTTTCAGCACTTACTATAAAAGGTATTAATAGTAATAGAACAAATACTATTTTTTTCATTTAATCACCTACTCTAATTCAATTGTATTATATGTATTATTATATGTAAATAAAAAAGTAGATCTTCATCTACTTTATACGACTGTTGGGACATCTATTGGTGAGACAAATACTGGATCAATAGTTGATACTTCACTAGTATATAAATTATCTATTTCTAATAAAGCATCATCAACTATTTTATTAGCATCATTTAAAGCTTCGGCTAAACCATTTAATTTGTCTAATACTCTAGTGTCTTCTTCTAATTGAACACGTAGGTCTTCAATAGTATTTAAATTTGCTTTTATTTGGGCTTGAGCTGCATGAACTGCTGAGTAATCATATCCATAGAAGACTGGCATACCTGTTTTTGTATAACCATATATTGGTGTTGGTTGAACAGCAGCTAAGGAAATATTTGCTGCTTCTAGTTGAGCTATTTTAGCAATTGCATTATCTATTTTAGTAGTATATTCTGGTATTCTACTATCATCTAAATCAGTATATGGTGACATATAATCAATAACATAGTTTAATGATTTAACATAGGCATCATTTAATATTTCAGCAGCTGCTATTCTTAAATCACAACAATGCTCATAATGCATTAAACGATCTTTCATGATGTTCCATGCTGGATCATCAATATCAGTACTATTAATTAAGTTTTCTAATTTTTCTTTTAGGTCATTGGCATCTTCTATTTCATTGTTTAATCCTTGACCGATAGGTCCAAGTAATTCACTACCGTTGACCATGTTTTCTAAGTCTGATAGATTAATCTTTCCTGCTCTTCCTTGAGTTAAGTTCTCACCAAAGACAGAAATCATATTTGCTCTATCGCTTGCTCCCTGTGCTTTATTAACATCGATATTTTCACTTGTGTAATAACCATAGTTATTTTCTGGATTTAGATATTGAGCTTCATTAGCTAGATGTTTATCTAAATAAGCATAGTTCAATAGAATTTGTTCGATATTTTTTGTATCATTAGCAATACCTTTTAATAATTCTCCTGAAGTACTATAAAGGTAGGCGTTTGCTTCATTTAAGGATTCTGGGAACGAAGTTGTACTATCACAATATTGATAATCAAAATCATTATTAACAAAACTTGTTTTGTTAATTGAATCGACAACAAAGTTTGTATTACTTACAACAGAATCATAATTGATTGATGTACGACTGTTATTATAGGAAGTAGCTGCAACATTTTTAAATGGTGTTTCTTTTATATCAATATGTTCTAAAGAAGATAAACCATTGAATGCTTTTCTAACTTCTTCACGACTGGAATCTAAGTAAGTACTTACTTGATCATCAGTTACAGCAATTGTATTACCATTGGCATCTTTTTTTAAGCCATCTGGTTCATTTGGATCAATTATGTAATATAAGTTTTCTGGTTTGCCTGAAGATAATTCTTTTAAAGATGGATCGATATCGAAACCAGAGAATATTTTATCTACTTCACCATTAGAAATGTTTTCTTCTGGTGAATTATTTCCACCATGCCCATTTAAGGCAGGATTTACAATCATTAAAACATGTAAGCCATCTCCTGATGCAGATTTCAAAGCTGCTAATGCATTTTCTGGTGAACCTGTTATATCGTTGTTTCCTTCATAAGCATAGATAACACTACCTGTATCAATTAAATCTTGTTTTATGGTTGGATGCTCATTTAAGTAATCAACAAACGGTTGGCAGCCACCTTTGCCATTAGCTTGATCACTTTTAGCATCCAATAGCATGATATCTACTGGTTGTTTATCTCCATCACCATATGACTCAAATATTGAACCAGCTAAATCAACAGTATTTAAACTTCCTTGAGAAGCTCCTGCTACAACATGACGAACGTTAGGATTACCACCACTTATGATATCTTCTATTTGTGTTACAGCTTTATCTGCAACTGATGCTGTTTCATAGTTTTCATCACTATATGGACCACCAAAAGTAATGGCAGTATAATTGGCATTACCATCTAAATAATAATTATTTAATTGACCTCTACCATAATTACCAGCAACACCAAATTCAGCTAAACCACCAGCTCCTGGTACAACTGTTAAACTCTTTCCTAAACTACTAGGATCATTAGGATTAAAAGTAACTGTTATGCTACGGCCATTTTGGTAGGTAAAATCTACTTGTACTGTATCGCCATTAATTCTGATTCCTGGTGTGTTTGCACCAGAACTATCAGAGTGATAATCAGCTATTACTAGACCATCTATTTTGCATGTATCGCCATCATAGAACATGTCATAGATGGCTTTTTGTTGTTCATTAAGTGTTGCAACACTATTATCACTTATTGGACGATATCCCATAGACTTACCTCCTATCATATATATTCATTATTATTATAACATATAAAAGAGTAATCTTTTGATTACTCTTTCTTAACTAGACACTTTTTTGTGTGCAGTAATTATTGTATAACTATAAGCATTTATAGTTATTATTATGTTTTGATATTCACAATAATAGTTTTTACCTTCTCTATAGATAGTACATTCTTTATTAATAATTATATTTTTGATGTATTCTATTATATCTTTATCAAATATTTCTAGATTGTTTTTTATTCTTATTAAACCTAGTTTGGTGGTATGTATTTTGTCAATATTGTTTGTTAATTCTTTATTCATTTTATTTATTTCTTCTCTTCATTAATTCATGGAACATTATACCATGAGATTCTAGCATCTCTTTAGTTTCGATTAGTTTTTCAATCTCTTCTTTATTCATATATTTAACATAATCGACTTCTTCTTTTTGAACTTTTACATCTTTTAAATCAATATTCTTTTTTAGATAAAAAATAAATCTAAGAGGCATGTCATATTGAATAAAACCATATTCTTCTATAGTGTCTTTAGATACGTCAATACCTAGTTCTTCTTCTACTTCTCTTCTAATGGAAACTAATGGTGTCTCTCCACTATCAATATGGCCACCAGTTGAAGAATATTCGCCACCTTTTTCTTTTGATGTCTTTTGAATTAAGAATTCACCTTGACCATTTTCAATGAAAATAACACCTACTGCAATATGTTCATTTTCATTTAGAATGGCACTTTTGTCTTCTCTTTTAACTTTTCTTCCAGTTGGTCTTCCCTCATTATCATAAACATCTAATAATTCCATAAATACCTCCTATTATGTTTACGTATATATTATAACACTAAAAGCAGGAGTTTATTCCTGCTTTGGCATTTCTGCAATCATATTATTAACGATCTTAGTAATTTCATCAACATTGCCATGATGAATGTAATGACCACCTTTTAGCACATAGATCTTTTGAATGTTTTCATTACTTATTAAAGAAGTATGCATTTCTTCCCAATCTTTTTTGAAATCACCATCTTTTTTATATTCTTTCATTTCTTTTATAGTTTCATCGGATAAGATTGTTGAGACATATAGATTCTCATTATACTTTTCATCTAGGATATCTAATTGATTTTGATAAATATCATTTATTTCATTAATGATAGTAATATTTAAGGCTTTATTATATAAGAAATGTTTATAAGCTCGATGATATTCTTCTGGTATATCAGTTAATAATTCTTCTTCAATTTCTTTTGACATAAATGCTGTATAAGCTACTCTAATAATACCTAGTGGAGCTAGAACTGATAGTGCTTTTGATTCTTTAGGTGTTTTTTCAGTAAACTTACCGTCTTTAACATGAGTTTCTATTTGATAAGCTGTTGTACAATCTAGGCAGATTATTCCTTTTACTTCTGGATGACGATTAGCATAGTATAAAGATGAAATACCAGAATAAGAATGATTTAGAATTATAATATTATCTTTTATTTCATAATAATCTAAGACTTTAGATAATTCGTATTCGTAACTTTTTAAATCTCTTTTATGTTTAGTATTATCACTATAACCATAACCGTATGGTTCTAATACAATTACTTGATTTGTTTTAGCTAATTCTTTAGCTAATTTATAATAATCATAGTAAGGAGATGCAGTTCCCATACCAGGTAACATAACAATAGTATAATCTCCTTCACCTGTTTTATAAGCGTGTACTACTTCTTTTTTATAGATTTCTATACGATTACCAGGGACTTTAATGATATCTCTTTCTTCTAAATTATTAGCAATATGATGCCAGATAAAGATACCTATAAAAGCAAGGAATGCTAATACTAGTAAACATCCTATTATTATTAATAGTATTTTAAATACTCTTTTAAGTATTCTTTTAATTGTCCAAAACATATATATTACTCCTTTATACTCTATGCTTTAATGCATAATATTCTTCTAATGTTTCATTTTTATTATGTAGTTCTTCTGCTAACTCTAAACCGACATAACGAAAATGCCATGGTTCAAAATTAAAGCCGGTGATGTCTTCTTTACCTTTAGGATATCTTAAGATAAAACCATATTTATAACTATTAGCAAATAACCAAGCTATTTCTGGATCTGTTTCTTGTTGCTCTTCAATCATTTCACCATTTCTCCTGAATATTACATCAAATGCTAAACCTGTTTGATGTTCACTACCACCAGGAGGTGCTACAAATTTCATGGCATGATCTAGACCTTTTTCTAATGCTACATTATCAAAAACTCTTTTTTGGTAAGCATATTCACGATAAGATGAATCAACAAATATTTCATAGCCCTCTTCTAAAGCAGCAGCTTGCATAGCTTTAAAATGAGCATATACTTCTTCATTTAATCTATTCTTATAGGTTGGATCTAATTTAGAACCAGTTGGTTCATTGATAACAATCAAATCTTCTGGAACATAATCTTCACCTAGAAGATTCTCTTTATTTACTAAGATTGTGTAATCCATACTATCACCTATTTTCATTATACCATAAGAAAAAGCAGGATTTATATCCTACTTTCTTTTCTTAGTTGTTTTTTCTGGTTCTGGTATACTTCTAGAAATAAACCAAATGAATAATGAACCAACAAAGTTACCTACAATAGCTAAAATAATAGATACATCCATTGTTCTTGCAACACCTAAAGTAATGATATTAGCTATACAGTGTTGGAAACCACAGAAAATAAATAATGGAATGCCAAAGATTATTCCTAATGGTGTATGTTCACGATACATTTTTACTGCAATATACATGATAGTTCCGCATAAGAATGATTTAATAAAGAATGGTAATGAGAAACTCCATGTATCTACTTTAGCAACTGCAACAGCAATTAAATCTTTTTCAGCTACACTATATAGTAAACCGAATAAATAACCAGCTACTAAGTTAACTAATAAGATTATAAATAAATCTAATGGTTTAATTTTATCTTCAATAAAGAAACCACATTTACCAGTAAACAAGTTTTGACCTAAGTAACAAACTCCTAATAAACCAAAAGCAAAGATAACTGGACCTATTGGACTTCCTAATTTTAATAAAGCATAATTTCCTAATGATATAAGGAAAGCTGCACCAATACTTTTGTTGATTAATTCTATTTTTTTGTTCATAATGATCTCCTATCCGCAAATAATTATAGCATAAAAGAAAAGATGTTAAACTATTCTTTTTTACTATTTAAAATTTCTTTCATAATATCTTGTAAGATGTTAACTTTTGGTGGTGTAAATGTACTTGTGAAACATTCTAAATCAAATTTAACTTTAGGTGTATTTTGAATAAATCTATTATGTTCTACATCTACTCTTTTTAAAACATCTAAGATATTTTGTCTAAATTCTTCTTTTGATTCAATCGTAAAATATGTATGTTCATGATAATAAGCTAATAACTCTTTAATTGCTGAATATGAAATATATTCTAAGTTATCTTGTTTACCATGAAAAATAGGATATGAAATAGCTTCATAATAATAGCGATTGATAAGTGATGAATCTATTGAATTATATGTAGTAGAATAACTACCTGTTGTTTGTCTTAGTCTTTTATCCCAGTAATATAAAATATCTGGAACAAAGACAAATTTTTCAACATATGTATACATAGCAGGTGTATAACCTGTATCTTCATAGTGATTATTTTCAGTAAATCTAACTTTTTTTGCAACGTCTGTTCTTACTATTTTATTAACAGTAGATACAAAAAACATGTTAAATTTAGAATGCTTCCAACGACATTCACACATCTCATCATAAGTATAAACGCGATATGTTGTTGTTGGTACTTTTATAACAACATTGTGGTGATTGAAATTATCTTTTTCGATAGTTTTACAAACACCTACTTCAGCACCTGTTTTTTCACAATACTTATATAATTGTTTGTACATGTTAGGACTTAAAATATCGTCTGAATCAGAGAAAGCAATATACTTAGTTGTTACATCATCTAAGCATCTATTTCTAACATGAGATAGACCACTCCATTCGTCATTACGGACTTCTATAAAGTCATAACGATTAGCATACCATGCAAGAACATCTTTAGTATTATCTGTAGATCCATCATTAATAACAATCATTCTAAAGTTTTCAAAAGTATTTAATATAATGGAATCTAGTGTTCTAGGTAGAAATATTTCAGTGTTATAAGCTGGTATACAAACAGTTAAAACAAAATCTTTTTTCTCTACTTTAGTAAATTCACATTTTGTTATTGGGGACTTATTATACATTACGTAATGATCTTCATAACGATAATAAGCTTCAACATAATATTCATGATGTTCTTTTAATAAAGGGGTTGTAATACTAAAGTCTTCAGACATTAAAACAAATTGTTTTTTATTATTAACAATTTCATAAACAAAGTATTTATCATAAAGAGCCCCTCCTCTTACTGATAAAGTAATATAATTATTATACGATTCAAGAAATACTAATTCTAATCCTTCACGAGCTACAGGATTCCTTTGTGTAAATTTATTATCAAAATGAACCTTAGCAACGTTATTGTTTTTATCTAAAGTCATAATATCAAAGCGATCATAATCAATATATTTATCACGTAATACTTTAACCTTGGGATCAGTTATTTCTTCTAAGATAGAATAGTTAAAATACTTATCCATACCTATTAAATAGTATTTATATTTTTTAAATAATTTTTTTAATGTTACTTTAAAGTATTTAGATTTGCTTTTGTTTTTGAATAATCCCATTTTGTTTCACCTTCTTTATTATAACAAAAAGAGTAGATTCTATTCTACTCTTTTATAATAAATTTAATTTATCTAACTCTTTTATATTGTCTTTAGGACTTTTTAAATCATAGATTGTAGATTTCGGATATTTTTCTTTGATTAAGTTAGTAGCTTTTGGTGATTCACCACTACCACTATATAAAATGAAAGATACTTTTTTATCTTTTAAATCTAATAAAGATAAAACAGTATTAATTGGCGAACTAAAGCGAGCATTCCAGATTGGTGAACCAATTATTATTTCATCATATGAACTAATATCAGAATCAAAATTATCTAGTTTATCTTTATGATTAGTTGTTGCTTTAAACCCACCACTTAAGATAGATAATATAAATGATTTAGGTAGCGGTTCTTTTGTTATTACTTTTCGAATATCAATATTCTTTTCTTTTAAGTAATCAGCAACAACATCACCATTACCTGAATTACTAAAGTAAATAAATATTTTTTTCATTGTAAAGGCTCCTTTTTAACAGTAAATCTTTTGAAGTCTTCTTCATCTTTGATTTCTATTATTTTGCTAGCTGTTTCAATACTAAACTTACCCTTCAATTCAACAATCTTTATTTCATAATTAGTTAGTAAGAAACCATTACTATCTACTTTGTTAAGAAGCATTTCTAAAGCTAGTTCTGCTCCATCAGCAAATGCTTCAGCATCTTTAGTACTATATAAAGCATCTAAAGGTTCATACTTTTTAAATGGTCCTAATTTGTTGAAATCGAAATATGTTTTAATTGCAATAGGCACATATGTGTATTCTTCCATATTAGTCAGCCCCTTCTTATTATATTATAATATATTTTTAGTAAAATTTATTAATATATTTAATAATATCTATATTCATGTATTTATTCTTTTTATTCTTTATTTCTTCTAATAGTTTATTACCTACTCGATAAGCTAAATCATAATCATCTTTACTTATTAAATTATTATTTAGTGCTTCTTCTAATTCATCTTCATCAGCGAATTCTAATTTATCTTCTCCTGGATAATGAGTTATATCTAAATATAGATCTATGTAGTATGGCATTTTATATTCTTCGCCATTTTCTAATGTCATATCAATATAATAATCAATTATATTTTTATTAGTATCAACATAGAATCTAATATTATAGTTTTCTTTTAAAGGAGTTAATTCAACTACATAATAACCTTCAGTGATGTACTTTATTAAATCACCTTTTTTATTTGGTAAAGTAAAATCATCACTCATTTTATTATATTTTTTAATTGTAATAAATAAGTCTTCTTCTTTTATAGTAATTATTTCATAATCGATAGCTTCACGCATGTAAGTATTAGAAATAAACTTTTTCTTTTTTAATTTTGTTTCAGCATTCATTTAATCACCTTCTATTTATATAATAATAAAATTTATCATCTTGTCTTTCTAAAATAAAACCAGTACGTTCTAATACTTTCTTGGAATTAGTATTTTCAATTATTGTATCAGCAACTATTTTATTTAGTTTTAAAATATTAAAGCCAAGATCTATTAGTTTATTAGTAGCTTCTGTGCAGTAGCCACTGTGCCAATAATCATAATCAAATAGATAACCTATTTCTGCACTATTATCTTCATTATTAATATCTAAACCAATGAAACCGATTGGTGTTTTATCATTTAAGAAAACAGTTAAAGGACTAGATGTTCCTTCATTGATTTTGGCTTCTTTATTTTTTAGAAATTCTATTCTTTCTTCTCTAGTTTTATTTTTTATACCACCAAGATATTTTTGTGTTTCTTCTTGGTGATCTGTTTTAAGTAAAAAGTCGATATCTTTTGTAGTTGTTTTATCAATTATTAATCTCTCTGTTTTAATTGGTAATAAAGAAATTAACAATTTATTTTTGTTATATTCATATATTGTTATTGGGTATAATTCTAAACACTCATCATTTTTATCATAGATAGTATTATTTATGATAGGAATCATATGATATTTATCTTTTTTATCCCAACAAAATATTACATAATTATTATTTGATAATTTTAGATCTTTAATTAAAATATCTTGATCTGTTTTAATAGTTGTATAGTAATGTTCTTCTAAAAAATGCTCAAAGACAGGTATATCATTAAAAGATGAACAGTTTAAATCTTTGGCTAGTTTTAATAGTTCTTCATATATTGTGTCATATGGAAGATTAAATAATTTGTTAAAAGTTCTTATAACACAATTACTTTTACCATTTGCACTTTCAATATAGAATTGTTCAAATTTCATCTTATTCACCTAGATTCTTACTATAATATTCAACATCAATAACTTCTCCATTTGGATAAGATTCTTGACATGTTTTAATAAGATTAGTAAAACCATATTTTTGATAAATCATTTTATTTTTGGTTTCTTCTGGTTCAACTCCTAAAGTTGCTTTTTTATATCCTCTACTTTTTAGATCTTCAATCATATATTTAAACAATTTAGAAAAATAACCTTGTCCTTGATATTCTTTATTAGTACGGAACGCAAATAAATAAACAGTTGTATCATCAACTAAACCTTCAGGGTTTTGAACAATATCGGGATCAAGTGCTACAGTTGCTTCACAGATTATTTCATCATCTAGAAAACCAAAATATGGAATTAGTTGATTTCTTTCAAAACGAAGCAAGCCATCTTTTTTCCAAATCAACCAATTATAACGATCACTAGTAGCATGTTCTATTTGATAGTTCCACTTTTTTTCATATTCTTCTATTGTAGGTATTCGACATACATAATTAGACATATTGATACCTTCTTTCTTTTTTATTTTAACAAAAAAAGTAGATAAAAATCTACTTAATATAATTTAGCTCCTGCTGGAATAGAATCATCTACCATAAGAAGATGTAATTTCTCTTCACCATTTTCAGTATGAACAGCTGATATTAACATACCACATGAATCAATTCCCATCATTGATCTTGGTGGTAAGTTAAGTATTGCTACAACTGTTTTACCAATCAAGTCTTCTGGTTCATAGAAGGCATGAATGCCACTTAAAATTGTACGACCAGTACCTGTTCCATCATCTAAAGTAAACTGTAATAATTTTGTACTTTTAGGTACTGCTATACAGTCTTTTATTTTTACGATTCTAAAATCAGATTTACTGAATGTATCAAAATCAACATATTCCTCAAAAAGAGGTTCTATTTCTATTTTTATTTCATCATTTTCCATATTTATTCTCCTTTATTAAAAACCGTTGCTGGAACCGTGTTCATTAGCAAAACTATCGCTAGAACCATGGCTATTATCAAAACTTTTACCACCACCGCCACTTGAGGAGTCGCTACCAAGACCAAATTTTTCATTAAACCAATCAGTTATTTTTGGTGTTAGATATGTTAATCCCCATTGTGGTATGGAATATGTATCTCCGTGATCACCGATGTTCAATCTCATGGCACCAGATAACATATAACTGGTTGAAAAAATTACATCTTTTAATAGAGAACCAACGGTAAATTCTTTTTCACCTGAAAAGTAATCATCAAAATTTCTTGTAAGAGCATCAAACGTTCTAGCTGAATATAAAGGATTAGAAAGAAAATCACTTATATATTTAGTAAATGGATTAAATAATCCACCACCGCCTGATCTTTTAAATGACTTGAATACTTCAAGATTTGTTTCTTTAAAATTCTCTATAGCTTTTTTACCAAATTCTTTAGCGTTTTCAGCAAAGTTACCCAATCCGCTTCCACCAGCACCTTTAAACATAGATGTAATACCTTGAGTTATTTTAGCAATTGAAAACCATTTTACTGCTTCTTTACCACCACTGAATAAAATAGATAATTCTTCTCTTACGCCAGTTTCATCTCTTGTTGAATATAGTTTTTCAGCTTGCGCTCCACTACCATAGCAGCCACCTAGCATTAATGCGAGACAACCACCCCATACTTTACTTGAGATAGCTGCACCAACAACTGTTTGAATTTTTTCGGAAACGTTTGACATCTTTCGTGATGTTTCTCCGCCATATTCTAGATAAGTATTACTATTAATAATTTGAAAGGCTTCACTTTCAGAAATCCAACTTTTCCACCAGTCTGATACACTAAAGCCGATGACATTTTTAAAGAAATCTTGAACTGTATTTCTATATTCAGATTCCATTTCGTCTCCTAGTTCTGGATTAAAAATTGATACAGCTTTTGCAACACCTAGAGCATGGACATCTATGAGTAATTTAGTTGACCAAATTGCACCATCAGCAATTTTTTCTGTTAGTTGGATAGCACCATCGTTCATGGCTAACCAAAAGTTACCATAAGTATTAGCTACTTTCATAACACCTGAATTATATACAAAATTTTCTAACCATGATAGTTTTCTTTGTTCAGTACTTTCTGCCCCTTCGATTCCTAAACTATCATTTATTTCTTTCGTTGCATAACCTTCCATCTCTTCTGGAGTTACAATATAATCTATTAAGTCTATTGTGTCTCCTGAAGTAGAACCGTTTCCATTAGAACCTTTAGTAGTTAGGCCATTTGAATTGGAAGGTCTATAAGACAAAGATGTTGAACTAAAATGAGTTGTTGGACGTACGCCACCACCAGTAACTTCTCCTGCCATGCTAATCACCACCTTTATTATATCATGTTTAATACTCTCTTTTATCAGTTATTATTAATGCTATTTTCATGTCATTTTCATTAGTTGGTATTAAATCATTTTCTAGTATTTGTTCATCAAAGCAAATAGCAATTGATGGAATAGATAAACCATTTAAATAACGATCATAAAATCCTTTACCAAAACCCAAACGGTTATGTTCTAAATCGAAACAAACTCCGGGTACAATTATTAAATCAATGTCTTCTGGTTTAATAACATTTCTTGAATCCTCAGTTGGTTCTAAAATACCAAAAGAACTTTTAGTGAATGTTTCTTCTTTTTCTACTTGATAGAAGATTAGGTCATCACCAGTAACTCTAGGTAGTGCTACTACTTTGCCATCTTCAAGACATTTTTTTATTAATTCATTAGTATCTACTTCACTTGGTAGATTTTTATATAAAGCTATTGTTTGGGCTTGCTGATATAAAGTGTTTTCAATTATCTTTTTCATTATGATAAGAGACTTTTTCTCTTTATCAATTACGTTCTTTCTAAGTAAAAGATATTTTTCTCTTAATTCTTGTTTATTCATTTTTAAAAACTTCTTTTACTTCAAGATATACTACTAATACTTTATCCTCATCATTTAATTCTGATACTGGATAAGCATCTTTAACATCTTTATATTTTTTTATTTCTTCTTTTGTATACTCAATTAACATACGGAATTCTTCGTTATCATCGATTATTAAACCTTCATAAGGATTGAAGTTTTCTCGATTTAAATTTTCAAAACCTGGATATAGTTCTTTGACAACAAAATTTAATTTTTTGTTTATTATATCTTCTATTCGTTTATTGCTTAAATGATGCACTATAGCATGTTTATATTTTTCATATTTTTCATTACGATAACGAGATACTTTTGGATGCAACTCAGTAACATCTTTTACGCCCATAAATAATAAATATTCTTGAACATGACGAAGATAATCTAGTTCTTGTTTACTATAATAGATTTCTTCTTCTTTAGAAATTGAGAAAGATTCTGGAGAATCATATAAAGCTCTTACTACACCCTCAAAAGTATGATCATGAGAATGACCAACAACTGTTTCATAAACCATTTTACGTCCTTCTAAATGACCACTTAAATGACGTGATGTATAAGAATAATAGAAACCAGCCATTGTGATGTTTTCTAAAGCATCAGTAATATTATTAAAGATTTGAGGTTCACCATCTTCAAAATAGACATATTCTAATGTATGCCTTTCTTCATCCCAATATGGTGTTGGTAGATTGTTTTTAGAAAACTTATTGTAACGATCATAAAAATCCATAATGATTCCTCCATTTCTCTTTTATTATACTACAAAAAAAATCAATCTTTCGATTGATTTTTTATTATTTAATTTCAATTTGTTTAACTTGTTTAGATTTGTCTTCCAATTCTTTTTTAGGAATTGTAATTTTAAGAATACCATTTTTAAATTCAGCATGAATATCTTCTTCTTTAATGTCATCACCTACGTAGAAACTACGAGAGCATTCACCAAAGTATCTTTCACGACGAACGAATTTTTCTTCTTCGTTATTATGTTCTTCTTTATTTACTTTAGCATGAATATTTAGGTATCCATTGTTTAATGATAAATCAATATTTTCTTTTTCGAATCCTGGTAGATCAATATCTACTAAGAATTTATCTTTCTTCTCTCTAATATCTGTTTTCATTAGATTATGTTCTTTTCTTGGGAAGAAATCATCATCAAAGAAATTATCAAATATATCAAAATTATTTTTTCTAGGTACTAACATCATATAAATCATCACCTTTCATAACGTGTTACGATTGGGTAGCACAAAATATAGTGTTATACCAGTAATAAGTTCTTTGATTTCTTATTACATTATAATAGTAGCACTTTAATTAGCACTTGTCAATAGTGAGTGCTAATATTTTTAAAAATAATAATATCTTATTGACATAAGATACTATTAATCTATAAATACTCTTTGAACACGATCAGAAATACCACATAGTATTTCATAATTGATTGTATGACATTCTTCGGCGATATCATCGATAGTTCTTATTTTATTATCCCAAATATAGACTTCATCCCCTACTTTGGCATTCTTTATATTTGTTACATCGATCATACAACTATCCATACAAATACTACCTATTATAGGTGCTTTTTGTTTTTTTATTACAACATAACCAATGTTTGATAATTCTCTTCTTAAGCCATCAGCATAACCGATTGGAATAGTAGCTACTTTTATTCTATCTCTAGAAATATATTTTCTTCCATAACTAATAGAAGTATCCTTTTCTACTTCTTTTAAGAAAGTAATTTTGGTTTTTAGAGTACTAATTGGTTTTACTTTTATTATCTTACTTGAATCTTTAAATGTTTCATAACCATAGATGATTAAACCAGGACGAACTGTATTTGAGACCTTATCAGTATAGTTTAATAAACCATTAGATGCAGAAGAATGAATATATTTTAAAGTTTTTATTCTAGGTTTTAAATCATTTACGACTGTTTCAAATATTTCTAACTGTTTTTTAGTATATGTTGGATCATTATCTGCTGAAGATAAATGAGTATAAATTCCTTCAATAATTATATTTTTATTTTTTTCTATTAATTTTAGAACATTATCTAAATCTTTTGGATTGATTCCTGTTCTATTCATACCAGTTTCTATTTCTAGATGAACTTTTACTTTTTTATTAACTTTTATTAGTTCTTTAATAAAAGTTAGTTCACTGATACCTATTGTAATATTATATTTAATTATATCTGGTAGATCATCAATAGATGGTTGATTTAAGACAAAGATATCTTTTTTATAATTAAGACGTCTTAACTCAATAGCTTCATCGATAATAGCTACACCCACGATATTAAACATATTTATTAACGATAGGTCTTTATTGATATGGGTTCCATAACCATTTGCTTTAATGATAGGTATTAGTTCTTTGTTAGGAACATATTTTTTTATTTTATTTATATTATCTATAAAATTCTTTTTATTAATTTCCATTATAGTTGGTCTCATAATGTGCCTCCTATTTGCTTCTTAATATAATACTCTTTTTAAGGCAAAAATAAAAGTACTCTTTCGAGTACTTTACTTTAATGATAATTTTTCTTTTACTGTTTTAAAGAATAAATCATTTGATTCTGGGAAGGTTAGATTGTCTGGCAATTCATCAGATAACATGATTTCAGACATCTCATATTCTTCTGGAAGTTTTGATAATTCTTTGATTTCACAATAACATAGTAAGCCATATGTAGATATTTTATAAAGACATACTGGTGTTAATTCTATATCAGTAGCACCTGTTTCTTCATACATTTCTCTTTTAGCTGCTTCTTCCCAAGTTTCACCAGGTTCAATATGGCCACCAGGAATTTCCCAACCATTTCTTTTAGTATTGTATGAAAAGACATATTTATCTTTATAATGACATACACATACGACTCTAGTTAATTCACTATCATCACAATAACCTAAATCAAATAACTTAATCTCAAACATTTTATCCTCCTAGTAAATACCTTTACTAATAACAAGTTTTTTAACTTTGTTTTTATCTTTTCCTGCTTCATCCCAGAAGTCTTCTGGACCGAATGCAACTTCTTCTGGTTCAAAGTATTGAATATGACCTTTTTTATCAGCATATACTTTTATGAAATAACCACCAACGGAATTGATAAGTCCTTGTTTTTGTTGGAATTGTGTTTTGAAGCACAATGCTGGTACTTCAATACATTGAACATTTCGATAAACAAAATGATAACTTTTATGATAATGACCAATTAATAGGACATTTGGTTTTGTATGTGATTCTAGAATTTCGATTCTCTTTTGTGGTTTATATGACAAAGCTTGAGAAGAACCTCCTCCTGGATGGTCTAAGACAAACTTAACACCATTTATTGTTATAGCACCAGTATCTTGACCTAAGAAATGCATATCTGGGCGACATTTTGATAACCAATATTCAACAGTAGCTTGACCATTTTTAAAGTGTGTTTCGTCATGGCTACCTAAGATATAATGAGTTTCCATGCCATCGATACGTGGATACCAATCAACAGCAAAACCAACTTGTTCATCAAAACCTTTTAAATGTTGTAAACGAGCATTCTCTTTACGATCAGGGTAATTTCCATCAGTCATATCACCAATGTGAAGAGCTGTTCTAATACCTCTATTATAAGCTTCTTGATATAAAGCATTAAGTAAGTGAACTTGTTGTAATTTATTACCAAAATGGGTATCTGATACAGCAAGTATTTCTGTACAAGTTAAATCATCCATACTTGCTTTTGAGAAGTTTTGTTTACGTGGTGAATTCTTTTTAAAGACAATTTCACTTCCTGATTGTTCTAATTGAACTCCTTTACCACACATTTCCCATATAAATAATAATCCTTGTAATTCTTTATAATTTAAACCAAATTTAGCCATATAAGCATCGATAGACATTCCATTTCTTGCATAACGTAAGAATTTTAAAGCAGTATCAATACTAGCTTGATCTACTGATGGTTTAGCTCCACCTGTATTAAGTTTTATTACTGGTGCTGAACTAGTATGTTTAGCACTTTGATAATATGGTGAATTTATAGCATTAAATGATTCTAGTTTACCTTTTTCATCTGTTTTAACAGTTGCATACCAAGCACCAATTGTGTTTGCATATCTTTTTGTTTGCATTTCTTTATCTGTTGCATAAACACTTGGTACTGATAAACATTTAACACCACGGTATGAGAATTTCTCCATTTGCATTAAACCACCATAAACAAATATGTCTGGTTTATCTTCACTACGCACTGCATCAATTGTTTGTTGAACACGATATGATACGGTATATGTTTTAGCTAATTGAGCACTCATGATTTGCATCTTTACACGATCAATTGTAATATCACAAACATCTTCACCAAGATATACCATATCTGGTCTTGCTGCTGCAATTCTCTTACCAATATTTATATTCTTTTTTCTTAAGTGTTTGTCATCTAACTTACCTGAAATGAAGTATGTTGTAATTCCTTCTACTTTAGGGAAATTAGCTACTATATAATCTATTTGAGCTTGAGTATCTGTTATGAAGTTTGTGTTATCAGATATTGGTTTTAAACCAGCTGAGATATTACCACAAATAATAACATTTGAAATACCCATTTCTTGAGCTTTACGATATATATCATTAAGAATCGATAATTGTTGATTGTTAGCTCCTAATCTTAAATCAGAAATAGCAACAAATTTGAATTCGTTTGAATCATCCGTTTCAAATGAATATGTCGCTGTTTCCATATCCATTGTGTCTCCTTGATTGATAATATGGAAACCATCATCAAATTGTTTAACTATGATATTGTAACCAACTTCTCTTAAATCACGAGCAAGTCCAATTAACTCATAGTCACTTAGTTCTAAAGCACTGGAAACTAAAGAAATGTGTTTTTCTTTTTTGGTAAGTTCTAGTAACTTATCAATCGTTTCTTTGTCGTACTTTTCTTGTTTTTCATCTTCCTTTGTGGCTTGTTCTAGTTGTTTTTTTAATTCACTATTAATCATTATAACCCTCCCATAAAAAAAGAGACACTCCGAGAGTAGCCCTTTTTAATTCTTTGAAACTAAAGTTGTAATAACTAAAATACCTTTTACCATGTTATCAACTCTACCATTCTAAAATCATTATAACAAAAAAAATACCAAAAAGGTATTCTTTTTTTTAAAAATTTTAAATATTTATTTTTGTCACTTCTGTCATGCGAAGATGATAGCCGTTTCTTTCATAAAAATTTAAAGCTGATTCATTATAAGCAAAGACACCAATTAGAATATCTTGGCAACCTTGTTCTTTTAAATAAGCTTCCATTTTGTTTAAAAGTATTTTGCCATAACCTTTTGAACGATACTCTTTAGTTACAATTAACTCGGTTATTCTGCCTCTTTTCGGCGCTCTAAAACCAGGTTCTAGATCCCCTGCTTCGTTGTTGATAAGCCCTACTACTAAACCTACTATTTTATTATCATCTTGCAGCAAAAAGATTTTTCCGTTTTTTTCTTCTACCTCTTTTACTGTTTCAGTAAAATAATAATCTTTAAAATCAGGAGAGACAATATTATATTTTTCTTTATCTATTGATGCTATATAGTGTTGTAATTCTTCTAATAGATTTTTGACATCTTCTTCATATTTATTTTCATAATCAATAATCATTTTAATCATTCCTTTCTTTTATTATAGTTGTTTTTGAAAATAAAAAAAGAGTTTAAAACTCTTTTTAACTGTTTTCTCTTGATTGACGGAATGCCCATTCTAGTGGTGTTACTGTTGTTCCATCTGGTGAAACGTATGTTGCACCACCGTAAGTATCATCTTGTGTATAACCATGGCCACGGTTTTCATAAATATGAATTGTAGCAGTTCCACCATAGCTTTGAATCTTTTTTACAATGGTCTTTTGACCACTAGCTGAACAGTTACCATGTGGAGCATCATGAGCACCATGGAATGCCCAAACTTTAGTTCCAACTACTCCTTCATCAACATTATCCCATCCACTTATTGGAATAGCAGCTGCATAATAATTTGGATATTTCTTAACAAGTCTATAAGTAGTAATTGCACCATAACTATGACCTGAAACAGAAATCTTATTAGGATCGCCATGATTATTTTTAACAACACTATCTGTAAGTTCTTTTAAAGCTTGAAGATTTCGTTTATCTGTAAAGTCTTTAATAAATGGAATTATAACAATTCCTTCAGGCGTAACTTTTTTCTTATTAACATACATTGACAAACCATGAGAGTTTAAACCACTAATACTATTATTAGATCCTCCACCATGCATGTACATCATTGTTGGTAAGCCATCTACTTCTTGACCATAATCTGGTAGATATAAATCATATGTTATTGTTAAACCATTAGATGCAGTAAATTTATGTTGTTTGTATGAACCATATTTTAGTTTATCTAAGTGTTCTAAGTAATTCTTTTGATCCTTTTCTAGTTCTTCTTGTTTTTTCTTCTTATACTCTTGATATTCTTCTTTAGTCATTAGTTTATCAACTTTTTGACCTTTATCGTCATAGTAAGTAACTTTACCGCTAGGATCAGTTTCTTTGCGGCCCATGTACTTACCTTCTTCATCGTAATATCTTTCAATTTTGTTACCGGCTGCATCAGTGTAAGAAATTGTTTTACCATCATAGATATTATTATCAGTAATCTTTTGAGTTTTCATACGATAAGCATTGTCTAGTATACTACGAGCTGCTCCACCTAATGTTGAGAAGCCACTTTCTTTAGCAACATTTGATAATCCATTACTTTTAGATACAAAATCTCTTGCTTCTTTTACACCATCTAAAGTTCCGGCATTATCGCGATATGTTGCTTTAGCATCGACTGCAAATTGATTATTGTTAGCAGAAATAATTGCTACTACTTGAGACCAATTATCAAAATTGTCATAAAAGTCTTGGAAGGTAGATGCATTATTATTCCAAATGCTCAATAATTTACCACCAAGTGAACCATAAGCTGATGAAGCTAGTGAAGCATTAACATTTGTTTCCACATAAGAGTTAATACTTTTCATTGTTTCTTGGAAAGCAGAAAAATGGTTTTCGATAGTTTGCATTTGATTTTTTACTTTTGCTACATTAAATTTTTCAGTACCCATAGGCTTACCTCTAATCTAATACTATACTCTATTTCATTATATCATATTATAGTCAAAAAAAACTAGATTTATAATCTAGTTTTTACTTAGTCTTTCCATAATATCTTTGGCAGCTTTTTTACCAGCTTCCATTGCTAGAATTACTGTTGCTGCACCTGTTACAGCATCGCCACCTGCATAGACATTGTCTAGAGAAGTTTTTGTCCCTTCAACAACTATTAAGCCACGATCAGATAATTCGATTGAACTACCTTTTAATGCTTCATGGTTTGGACTTGTTCCTAAAGCCATAACAACCATGTCACACTCTATAACATGAGCTGATGATGGATCTTCACTTACACTACGACGACCAGAGTCATCTGGTTCTCCAAGGATCATATTAACTACTTTCATTCCAGTAACATTATTATTTTCATCAGCGATTATTTCGACTGGATTAGTTAATAAATCAAAGACGATTCCTTCTTCTTTAGCATGAGTTACTTCTACCTTACGTGCAGGCAATTCATCTTCACCACGACGATACATTAAATGGGCATCGATACCTAATCTCTTTAAGCAACGAACAGCATCCATGGCTACGTTTCCACCACCAATAACAAATGCTTTTTTAGCATGTTTAATTGGTGTTTTAGAATCTTCTTGATAGGCACCCATTAGATTTATTCTAGTTAGTATTTCATTAGCTGAGAAGACACCATTAGCATCTTCACCAGGAATGCCCATAAATTTAGGTAGTCCTGCTCCTGAACCTACAAAGACAGCATCATAATCTCTTTGTAATTCATCTAAAGTAATTGAGTTACCAATAGGAACATCAGTTTTAACTGTAACTCCTAAATTAGCTAAACTTTCTACTTCTTTTTTTACAATAGATTTAGGAAGTCTAAATTCTGGAATTCCGTAAGTTAAAACGCCACCAGCTTTATGTAATACTTCATAAACTGTTACTTCATAACCATTTTTAGCTAGATCTCCAGCACAAGTTAAACCGGCTGGTCCTGAACCAACGATCGCTACTTTTTTACCATTTTTAGGTGGTAAATTAGTGCTACTAAAATTATTTTTAATTGCTTGATCAGCAACATATCTTTCAAGTGAACCAATTGAGATAGCATCACCTTTTATGCCTTTAACACACATGCTTTCGCATTGTTTTTCTTGAGGACATACACGACCGCAAACAGCTGGTAATGAAGATGATTCAGAAATTATTTCATAAGCTTTTTTCAAATCGTTTTCTTTTACAGCTGCTATGAATTCTGGAATAGCTATGTTAACTGGACATCCTTCAACACAACGAGGACGAGGACAATGAAGACATCTACTAGCTTCTGCATGAGCTTCTTCATCGTTATAGCCAAGTTCTACTTCTTTGAAGTTAGTTACTCTTTCTTCTGGAGGTTGTACTCTTACTTTTACTTTACTATCATTATTCATTTTGACCCTCCTTAGCTAATCTTTCTTTCATTTGGTCCCATTTTATTTTTTCTTCTTCTTTATATGTATTCATTCTTTTAATTATGTTATCAAAATTAACTTGATGGCCATCGAATTCTGGTCCGTGAATACAAGCAAATTTTGGTTTGCCATCGACTTCACAACGACAAGCTCCACACATTCCACTACCATCAACCATGATTGGATTCATACTAACTATTGTCTTTTTATTATATTTCTTTGTTAATTCAGAAACCATTTTCATCATGATTACTGGTCCAATTGCTACAACAATATCATAGTTATTAATCTTTTCTTCTAAGATAGTTGTAACAAATCCTTTAGTACCATATGAGCCATCATCTGTTGCATAGAAAACATTGTCAGCAACAGCTTCAATTTTATTTCTAATTAATAATAATTCTTTTGTTCTTGAACCATATATTACATCCACAGCAAAGCCATGTTCATGTAAGAATTTAACTTGTGGATAGACAGGAGCTACTCCTACACCACCAGCTACATAACAAATTCTTTTACCTTTGAATTCATCAGGATTAGAACATATTTCATTGCCATTTCCTAATGGACCTACAACACTAAATAATTCTGTTGTTACATGAGTTAATTCTTCTGTTGAAGCACCAATTACTTGATATATTAAGTATAAGTAACCTTTTTGGCGATCATAATCATAAATTGTTAAGGGAATTCTTTCACTATCTTCTTTTGCCATAACAATTACGAATTGACCTGGTACACAGTTTTTAATTGCTAATGGTGCATCTACCATCATTTCATATGAGTTTGAACTAATTGGACGATTATAATAAACGTTATACATCTTAAACACCTCTTTACTCTACATTACCAATTTTATTAAAAGGAAATATAACTAATTTAGTAGTTCCTTTTATTTCACTCTTTTTGAATGGACCAAAAATACGACTGTCTTTAGAATTCATACGATTGTCTCCTAAGACAAAGTATTCATCATCTGCTAATTTAACTTTTTTAAAATCCATTGTTTTACCACTACCATATTTATCTTCGATTTTTTTACCGTTGATATAGATGGTATTTCCTTCACAAGAGATAGTCTCTCCTGGTAGGCCATAAACTCTTTTGATAATGTCACCATCTTCACTTTTGACAACAACAATATCATATCGGTCATATTTTTTATCTAGTTTATTTAGAATCATTACTTCTGTACCTTTTAGAGTTGGCGACATACTTTCACCACTTACTTTAACAGGTGTTGCTATATAAGATCTAATGATTACGACAACAATTAATATTATTACGTATGGTATTAATTCTTTAATAAATGCTTTCACTTTATCATTCATATTATCACCTATTCCATTTTATCATAATTTTTGAAAAATTAAATTGTAAATCTCTAAATATTTCACTTAACAAATTTATTTTATGTTATAATACTAAATGTAAGGTGATAGTATGAATGGTAACAATTTCAGTAATAGTGGAATGGATGATGATTCATTCAATGTATTCAATCAAAATGCTGAAGCTTATCAACAACAACAAGAACTGTTAAGACAACAAGCTGCTCAACAACAACAAGTTGCTCAACAACAAGAACAAGCATTAGCTCAAGCACATGAACAACAAAAGTTAACACCAACATTAACAACTGAAAAAAAATCCTTCTTTGCTAAGCTAATGGAAAAGAAGCCTAAGAAAGAAGAAAGAGTTTTTGATATCAATGATCCTTCAACTTATGTACGTGAGGAAAAGGAACATAAAGAAATTGATGAAAAGCAAAAAAACAAATTAGAGTTATTGTTATTGTTAGTTTTAGTTATTGTTTTAGGAGCTGTTGGCTATTGGGCATTTACAGTATTTAAAGATACAATGGGATTTAATAATAAGATTGATACTAATCCAAGTCCAATTCATTCAAGTGAAAGTGATGTAATATTTGGTTATGCTTGTACAAATAGTATTTCTAATACATTATATATAAATGTTCCTTTTATAGATAGAATTGATAATAACTTATCACAAACAACAATTAGTTACTTTGCTGATGGTGATAATATTTATTCAAAAGAAGAAAAATTTGTTATTAATTATGTTTCATTAGACAAAGATAGTGAAAAGATAGTTAGAGATTTCTGTAATTCATATAATTTGGTTAATGATTCATATCAAGTTGTATGTGATTTAAGTTATAGTGTAATGACAATCACTAATAGATTTGATATTAATAAAATAGAAGGTACTGTTACTAATGGTGACATAGTATATGATATAGGAGTTAATAGTGGATCTATTTTAAAAGATGTCGTTAATGATAAATCAGCTTCTGGTTATGTATGTACACCAATATTTGAAAACAAATAAAAAGAAAGAAATTAATTTCTTTCTTTTATTTTGTATTCTTTCTTCATTCCCTTTAAGAAGTTTAGTTTTGCTCTTCTTACCATACCCTTCTTAACTACTACTATTTTATCAATAGTTGGTGAGTTAACTGGGAAAACTCTTGTTACGCCAATACCGTATGATTTTTTACGTACTGAGAAAGTTTCAGAAACAGATCCACCTTTTTTAGCTACTACTAGACCTTCGAAAGCTTGGATACGTTCTTTTTTACCTTCTTTTACCCATACGTCTACTCTTACAGTATCTCCAACACGGAATTCAGGAATGTCATTTTTTACATGCTTCTCATTAATCTTATCAATTAGATTTGCCATTTTACATACATCCTTTCCTATTATAAATTACTTACCAGAAAATCATAAATACGTAATCCAGCGGATTTTCCTCCTTGAAGCACTTACGATTATAACAAAAAATAATTACATAATCAAGTTTTATGTAATTATTTTACTTTTTTTAACGACCGCGACCTTTAGTACGCTCTTTTTCTAACTCTTCTAGATAGATTGCTTTCTTTTTAATGGCGATCTGTTTCATACGCATTTCATTTTCTATTACTTTTAATTTTTTCAAGAATAATACTTCTTTTTCATGACGAAGATATTTAGCATAACGATTTTGAAGTATTTCTTTTATTAATTTTTCTTCATCTAAAACGATTCTAACGTCATCATCTGAGGCATCGTCATCGTTTAATACTTTCATTGCAAGTGCAATTAACTTACGGAATGTTTGATCAAATTTAACTGATAATATTTTATCAATCATTAAATTATCAACAATAGTAACTTTACTAATCGTTACATGATTAGCATTATTACGTGGACGAAAATCATAGCCATCCAAATCACGTATTTGGACTACACTTTGATATTTGTTTTCTTTATCAACTTTGTAGTTTGACATGATATCATCCTTTCTACTTTATTAAATCTGGTCTTCTCTCTTTAGTCTTTTTTACACTTTCATTATAACGCCATTCAGCAATTTTTGCATGGTCTCCTGATAATAAAATTTCAGGGACTTCCATTCCTCTAAATTCACGAGGATGAGTATATGTTGGATAATCCAACAAATAATTATCATTAAATGAATCTTCTAAATGGGATTCTTCATTTATAACACCTGGTATTAATCTTACGATTGAATCTACTAATACCATAGCTGGTATTTCACCACCAGTTAGAACATAATCACCGATACTTATTTCTAAGTCAGCAAGAGTTCTAATTCTTTCATCAAATCCTTCATAATGCCCACAGATGATTATCAAGTGTTCTTCTTTTGATAAATCATAAGCAATGCGTTGTTTATATGGTGTACCATCTGGAGTTAGAAGAATAACTTTGGAATTTGGTGTTCTTAAACTTTCAACACAATCAAAGATTGGTTGAGGAGTAAGTACCATTCCTGCTCCACCACCATATGGTGTATCATCAACTTTCTTATGAGGATCTAAAGTGAACTCACGAAAATCAACAATATTAATGGATACTTTATTATCATTAATAGCTCTTTTAATAATAGATTCATTAAACACATTATTAAACATATCAGGGAATAATGATAAGATATCTATTTTCATAAGATCAACCCTTCTATATTCTTAACATATATTTCTTTATTCTCATTATTAACTTTTTCTATGAAGTTTTCATTATTGGGAATATAGAAATGCTTTTTACCTTCAACAAGTAATAAAACATTACTATTATTATACACTATTTCAGATACTTTACCATAGTCTTCATTATTAAATATAACACTGTAACCTACTAATTCTTCTAAAATATATTCATTGTTATTTAGTTTTAAATCTTCTTTATTAATATATACTTCATTTTTTAGGTATTTTAATACTTCATTAATATTAGAATAGTTTTTAAATGTTACCATATCAAATTCTTTATGTGGACGATAGGTAGCTATTTCTTCTTCGATATAATCCTTACCAATATATAATTTAAAACCTGGAATGAATACTTTATCTTTGTATTCAAAGTTACTTAAAATTCTTAGTTCGCCTTTAATGCCATGAGTAGTAACTATCTTACCTATTTTTACATAAGACATTATTGATCACCCATTTCATAAAGGATTATACTTGTAGCTATGGCTACGTTAAGTGATTCACATTTATCATTCATTGGAATATAGATATATTCATCACATAAGTTTAAGATTTCTTTTCTAACACCGTTTCCTTCATTACCAACTATAAAAGCAAGTTTAGATGGGAATTCAGTATTCTTTAAATTATTACCATCTGTTACTTTAGTACCATATATTTTATAGTTTTCTCTTTTCAATTTATTAATCAATTCCTCAACATTTCTTTTGATAATGTTTATTTTGAATAACATACCCTCACTAGAACGAATTACTTTATCATTATATAAATCAACAGTATTTTCACTAAGAACTATAGTATCAATATTAAAAGCTACACTACTTCTAATGATAGTTCCTAAGTTACCCGGATCTTGTAATTCATCAAGAATAAGAACTTTATTACCTATTTCTCTTTCATCTAATTTAGATACAATACCCATTATCTTTTGAGGATTCATCGTATTAGATAATTTTTTTATAACATCATAAGTTACTAAAGTTATCGGAACATCTATATCACATTCATAATCTTCTGTTTTAATTATTTCAAGAAGTTTACTGGTTTTATAAGCTTCTTCTACAAGGTGTTCACCTTCGACAATAAACTTACCTTCTAAATCACGATATTTCTTATTTAATAATTTACTAAAGTTTTTAATTCTTTCGTTTTGTAATGAACTAATGACTTCCATAAGAATCACCTATTTATATTTTAACATAAAAAAGGACTAAGTATAAACTTAGTCTTGTTTTTTTAGATTTGTTTTACTTATTAAGAACATAGAGGCTGAGAAGATTAGGATTACAACAATGCTCTTAATAATATCTGATGTAACTGGATTATCGATTTTATTAACTGTTTCACCAATACCAGTTGAAACAGATTGAACATCAGATGAATTTATTGTTACTACTGGTCTTATGCCTGTAATAAACGGATAGTCTCCTCCACATTGTTCAGTAGTACAAATATCTCCTTTTGTTGAAATAAACATTGTTCCATGAACACTACTATCTTTATATGAAGTACTAGTAAAATATGTTGTTTCATATAACCAACTATAACCTTTTGGAAGATATTGTTTTATATTATCTATATGAAATAAAAATATTTGAAAATCTGATTCAAGACCATGTTTATAATATTCAAAATAATCATCTATTGGTAAATGTTCACCGCCAATATTAAAGATAACTTCATCGATATCATAAATTGAAGGTATTTCAACACGAGGATTTTCCAAACCAATATCTTTTAATTCATCTTTATAATCTAATAATGTGTTTGTAAAAAACGAATCTTTTCTATAAGTCTCGTTTTTTTCGATAGCTTCTTCTATCGCATTTTCTGGAGCTCCTGTTTCTTCAAGAATGTTTCTAATATATTCTGCTAGTTCTTCTGTTGTAAATCCTTTACTAAGTGGATTCTCGAAAAGAAATAAGCCATTGTTTTCATAAGCTGTATACTGCTCTTCTGTGAAAGTGTAAGGTAATGCATCATATATGTATTCATCAAATTCCATATATAATAAACGATCTACTACTCCATAAAAAGGAAAACTATTATTATTTTTATAATTACCAACAAAGGCTTTAGCCTTCTCGTCTTGTAATACTCGATCTGTATTTATTCTTTCGCCAAGTATTATATAGTATTCTGTTTCATCAGGGGTAATATAATATTGATAATAGATTTTACCATCTATTTCGTCATAGTTATTATTAACATATGGTAAAGTATCTAAATACTCCCTAAAATCAGTCCAATTGTCTACGTCAACTTTTATTTTTTCAATTTTTTCACCAACTAATAGATTATACTTTGCCATCATCTTGATGGTTTTACCATCATTTTCTAGAACATAGAAATGTTCTGTACCACAAGCTATTTCATCGCCGATGTTTTCTCCTGTACCACTAACTACAGTACAAGCTGGATCAGCGTTTACTATAAAAGGTATTAATAGTAATAAGGCAAACAATATTTTTTTCATTAGATCACCTACTATACTAATATTGTATTATATCTATATAGGGGTGTAAAGAAAAAAGATAGTATCAACTATCTTAACCTCTTAATTCTTTTCTAGCACTTTTATAATTTGGGTATCTTAATGATACTTGATACCAGAAGCGATCACTGTGATTAGCTTCATAAAAATGACATAATTCATGGACTATCACATAATCTATTAACGAAACATCTTTTTTAATTAATTCACTATTTAAAGTTATTATATGTTTTGTAACATTGTTAACTCCCCAACGCGATGTCATCTTACGAATACGTAGAGAAAATTTAGGGATGTTAGTAAAATCTTTTAAACAGTATTCGATACGTTCAGTAAAAACTCTTACGCATTCATCTTTTAACCATTTATTTAATTTAGTTTCATTTGGTGTATAAAGCATATCATCATCTAAATATACTTTTTTTATTGAAGCATCGTAGCATACTGTTAATGGTTTACCTAAATAATAAAAATAATTGTTTTGTTCTTGAGTTTTTAACATTTGTTTATACATTCTTAAAATAGGTTTTTTATTTTTTTCAATTAAACTCATTATTTCAAATTTAGGTATTAAACGATGACAAGTAACATATAATATGCCATCTTCTTTAAAACGAAAATAGATATTCTTATTACTATTTCTTACTACTGTTACAGGAATTGTATATTCATCTAGTTGTACTTCCATAGTAATCACCTTTGTTTATTATAGCATAAAAAGAAGTATTAGATATCTAATACTTCTGGACTATAAAGACGTTTGTATGTTTTAGATTTATGGATTAATTCTTCATGTGTTCCATAAGAATCTACAACGCCTTTATTAATGACATAGATTAAATCAGCATCGATAATCGTAGAGAGTCTGTGAGCAACGATTATAATCGTATGTGTTTTAACTAAGTCATCTATTGTCTTCTTTATATACTCTTGTGATTCATTATCTAAGGCTGAAGTTGCTTCGTCGAAAAGAATTACTTTAGTATCTTTTAGTAAAGTACGAGCTATAGCAATTCGTTGCTTTTGACCACCAGATAAGTTAACTCCACCTTCACCAATCAAAGTATCATACTTGTCTGGTAAAGACATTATGTAATCATCTATGTAGGCCTTTTTGCATACGGCTCTTACTTCTTCTAAGGTTACATCAGGTTTAACTACTTGGAAGTTTTCCAAAATGGTATTATTAAATAAATATGGTGATTGTCTAATAATAGAGATATTATCTCTTAGAGAATCTTCTGTTAATGATTTAATATTTAAACCATTTAATGTGATAGTTCCTTTATTAGTATCGAAATATCTCAACAATAGATTAAATAGTGTTGATTTACCACCGCCTGAAGAACCTACTATAGCAATTTTCTTATTAGGTTCTAACTTCATACTTAAACCTTTTAAGATTAAATCAGGATCTTCTTTACGATATTTAAAGTAAACATTCTTAAACTCTATATTTATATTCTTATCTTGTAATGTCTTTTTACCAAAGTGTTCATCTTGATATAATTTATTGTTTAAGATTTCATCAATTCTTTTTAGGGAGACTTTAATCTTGTTATAATTTACACCAAATTCTGATAAAGATTCAACTACATCATCGATTCGCCAAATATATTTTTCAATAATTACGAACGATGCTAAAGCGATTGTTCCTTTAAAGAATTGATGTCCTAATGTGAATAAAATTAAGAATTGAATTATAAAATATAATAAATTATTTAAACTATAATAGATGGTTTCTGTAATACCAATCTTTCTTTGTTTGTTAAAAAGATTATCAATTATAGTAAATACATTTCTATTGATATTATCTTTGATACCTAGTGCTTTTATTTCACGGATACCAGAGATATTTTGAGTTGCTACTTTAATATATTCATCTGAGTCTTTCTTGATGTTTTCTTGGATTTTTTTGATCTTTGGATAATAAATATTAGATAGTACATACATTACAATACATAATAAAACCAGTTCTAGTCCAACTAAAAGGGATACGGTAAAAGATATTACGACAATTATAATAGCTATTGTTAAACGACAAGATAGTTTTATTAGTTTTTCTAATAATTCCAAGATACGATCTGGATCGGTGTACATTCGATTTATAAATTCTCCAACCCCAATATCTTCAAAAGCTATAGCTGGTAAGTCAGATACTTTTTTATATAAATCTTTGTTGACGTTTTCCATAAATTTCTTTTCTAAATAATTAAAAAGTATATCTGTAGGTGTTTGAATAACTACCCAAGCTAAAATGATAACAGAGCTCCAAATAATTAAATATAATACGAATGTGCTAGCATCTTTATCATAGATAGCCTGGAATGCTTTAGCCCATATAAAAGCATTAAGCAAAGGCTCAAAGTGTTTTAAAATAGTAAGAATAATATATAATGAGAGCTTAAGTCTGTCGCCTTTAAAATATCGAAACAATATTTTAAAGTCTTTCATTATATTTACCTCCATTAAAA
>JAEEGL011788527.1_pt1 | contig 84942 bp, 65 predicted proteins | sample 9134231 | NCBI WGS metagenome assembly JAEEGL01 (sample SAMN16246548, study PRJNA631951) | gut metagenome | biome: gut microbiome; feature: rumen; material: fiber-attached | host: Bos | place: Iran: Karaj | collected 2018-10
CAATTATACTTATAGGTAATATCATTTTTTTTATTTTTTACTTTTTTAGTTTGCGCCGTTTTCATCAATCCAACCTTGCAAAATCAATGCCGCTGCCATTCTGTCAGTATTTCCTTTTGTTTGACGGAATTTTCTGCCAAAACCACCTGCCAACATAACAGAAACAGCCTCTTTCGAAGTGTATTCTTCGTTATAAAACTCAATCGGAATATCCGGAAAAAGTTTTTTCAAGTTGTCAGAAAACAAAATTATCTGTTTAACGACAGGATTCACCTTGTCTTTTTGCGGATTTTCAGGATAGCCGATAATAATTTTTTCGACTTTTTCCTTTACCAAATACTCCTTCAAAAACGGCGTAAGATATGTTGTATCAACAGTTTGCAACGGAGATACAATAATTTTAGAGGGGTCGGTAACTGCCAATCCCGTACGTTTTACTCCGTAATCTATTGCTAACAAACGCGCCATAACAACGGCAAAATTACAATTTTTTTTTATAACGTGAAACAAAAAAATAATTTTATTGTATCAGTTAACAAAAATTCACTTTGTATTTTTTCTTTCTAATTCGTGAAGATTTTCCATGCGTTTTGTCTCCAAAAATTCGTAAATTCCGCAAAGATGTTCTTTCACTTTTTGATGTCCGAACTCGTAAACTTTTGTTACTAAACCGTCAAGAAAATCTCTGTCATGACTTACGACAATCAAAGTTCCGTCAAACTCTTTCAACGCTTGTTTCAAAACGTCTTTCGTCTTGATGTCCAAATGATTGGTCGGCTCGTCAAGAATCAACAAATTAACGGGTTCTAACAGCAACCGCAAAATTGCAAGTCTTGTTCTTTCGCCGCCGCTGAGAACTTTTACTTTCTTGTCGATAGCCTCGCCCGAAAACATAAAAGCGCCCAACATATCTTTAATTTTCGTTCTGATATCGCCTTTCGCAATATCGTCAATAGTCTGAAAAACTGTCAAATTTTCATCTAACAAAGACGCTTGATTTTGCGCAAAATAGCCTATCTTTACGTTATGACCGAGTTGAAGTTTGCCCTCAAAGTCCAATTCGCCCATAATACACTTTACGAGTGTTGACTTTCCTTCGCCGTTACGACCAACAAAAGCCACTTTGTCGCCCCTCTGAATCGTAAAAGCCGCATTTTTGAAAACCGTTTTTTCACCAAAACTTTTGCCGACACCTTCTGCAATCACCGGATATTGTCCCGAACGTGGTGAAGGCGGAAATCTTAGTTTCAACCGGCTTGTGTCTTCTTCATCAACTTCTATAATTTGCAATTTTTCAAGCATTTTCACACGCGACTGAACTTGCAACGTTTTTGAATACGTCCCTTTGAAACGTTCAATGAAATCTTTGGTTTCTTGAATCATTTTTTGCTGTTCTTCGTATTGTTTTTGCTGCTGCTCGCGACGTTCCTGTCTTAGAATAAGATACTGAGAATAAGAGGCTTTGTAGTCATAAATTCTGCCCATCGTAACCTCTATTGTGCGTGTTGTTATCGAATCCACAAATTTCTTGTCATGCGAAATCACAACCACCGCTTTCGCACTCTCTTTGATAAAATCCTCCAACCACTGAATTGACTCAATATCAAGGTGATTTGTCGGCTCGTCAAGAAGCAAAACGTCAGGATTTTTTAACAGAAGTTTTGCAAGTTCAATTCTCATTCGCCAACCGCCTGAAAAATCCGAAGTCGGACGGTTAAAATCCTCACGTTCAAAACCTAAACCCATCAATGTTCTTTCTACATCTTCGTCAAAATGTACGTTGTCGATGGCGTAAAACTTTTCGCTTAATGCACTTACTTTTTCGATAAGTTTCATATAATCATCACTTTCGTAGTCAGTGCGTGTTGAAAGTTCTTCGTTAAGGCGGTCAATTTCTTTTTCGGCTTCTTTTATATAGTTGAAAACTTGCGCCGTTTCTTCAAAAACGGTTCTATGGTCTTCTGTCATAAGGTGTTGCGGAAGATATGCCACAACGGTATCTTTCGGAACGGTAACAACGCCGCGAGTAGGAGTACGCTCTCCGGCTAAAATTTTCAAAAGTGTTGACTTTCCCGCTCCGTTTTTGCCCATAAGCGCGATTCTGTCTTTTTCGTTAATCTGAAACGAAATGTCTTTAAAAAGTGCGGAACCCGAAAATTCCACTGTCAAGTTTTCTGCTGAAATCATTATTTAAAAATTTTTGCAAAGTTAATAAAAAAACGGCGTAAAATTTGTTTGTTATAATAAAAAATGTTTAACTTTGCAGTGAAATATTTGCAAGAAAAATGTTTGATTATGGAAGACAAATTGTCAAAAATATTATTGCGAAATGGTCAAAGAGCGATAGATTACATTATGAATATCTCTCAAGAGTTCAGGCAGATAGCCATAGAAGCGATATTCGAGTGTTTGAGATTGGGCTATCCGCTCAACGATATGGAAATAACCAGCAAAGCGCGTCAGATTTGTCGTCTGAAATCAGTTTATGCCTAATTGAAACCGCAAAAAACAACGGTCTTTTTGTCCCAAAAAACCAATGGGAAAATTTCGGTGATAAAAAACGTCAACCCTCAGGCGAAAGTATTGTATATTTAAGCCCTGACGGTAAGACAGTTACAAAAATTCGTAATCCGTTTGCAAAGGCTGTTATAAAAAATTTGCGTCCATTTGACATCATTTTTGAACATCTTATTCATAATATCCTTTTCCCAAATACACAATATACATTCAAATGTATTTCAGAAGATTTGTCTGAGGTTAGAATTATTTATTCGCAACCGTATGTTTCGTTAAATTTTTTGCCGCCCTCTCAAAAGCAAATTGACAAATACGTCATAGGGGCAATCGGTCTAAAAAAAGAAAACTCGTATTTCTATGGTAATGAATATCTTAGCGTAACGGATATTAGTGCCGATTCTGATAATGTTTTGGTTGACAAAAACGGAATTTTCTATTTCATAGACCCGATTATACGGCTAAAAAAACCGGCGGTAGAAATTTTGGAATATTATTATAGATTCTTAAAATAAAAATGTACACAGGAGAAATTTTGTCTTTTGCCACCGTTGTGGCGTGGACTACGTGCGCTATGTTTGGAGAAGTAGCGAGCAAGCGTATGGGCACTTTGCCTTTTAATGTGGCAAGAATGACTTTGTCTTTAATTTTTCTCGCCGGTCTTTTATGGTTTTTGACAGGAAAACCTATCCCCGTAGACGCTAATCTTGAAACATGGCTTTGGCTTCTTCTTTCAGGTTTTGTAGGATATGTTTTGGGTGATTTTTGCCTTTATAATTCTTATAATCTTATCGGAGCGCGTTACGGACAGTTACTTATGACACTTGCTCCTCCTTCGGCATCGCTTTTTGGTTGGGTTTTGTTGGGCGAAAGAATGTCGTTTTTGGCATTTTTAGGAATGATGATTTCGATTTCGGGCATTATAATCGCCATTCATCACAAAAAAAGCGATTCCCAAACCTCTGAAAAAAAACTTTCAAGCAAAGGTATTTTGTACGGAATTGGGGCTGGCGTAGGTCAGGGTGTTGGACTTGTACTCAGTTCCAAAGGGTTGCATTGTTATTCCGAGGCTGTTGAAGGTAGCGGACTTCCTGTCAACATTATGTCGTTTGAAGGTACGTTTATAAGAGCAGTTGCTGGTTTAATCGGCTTTGCTGTGTGGACATCTTTTCGTTATCGTTTACCGAGATTTTATGTTTCAGTTTCTCGAAGCGGAGTTTTGATTCATACTATAATTGCAACTATAACGGGACCTTTTATCGGCGTAGGCTTGTCGTTGATGGCTACTCAATACACCTCAGCCGGAATTGCACAAACAATCATGTCGCTGACTCCCGTGCTGATTTTATTGCCGACGTATTTCTTTTTTCATCAAAAGATAACCGTTAGAGAGGTCATCGGTGCAGTTGTGGCGGTTGGCGGCGTAACGTTGTTTTTCGTGTAAAAAAGCGGGCTTTATTTTTTTCGACCCGATTATAATTTTGAAATTAAACACGCAAAAAGACTAAAAACTGCATTTTAAATATACCTATCGCAAAGTGTTAACAGAGGTTAATTACCCGAAAGGGTAAGATAAAGTGATTTTTTTTTTGTATAATTTTGTTGTGTAAATTTACGAAAGGAATTTTTACGAAAATAATATGAAACTATTTTTACCTTTAATATTTTTTTTGACGGGTTGCAGTTTTACTGCAATCTGTCAAAAAAATTTTGACAACTGGATTTTCGGAGAAGGGTCATATATGTCATTTAAAAACAAACACCCCGAAATCACATCATTAGATACTCATAATTATTGTTATTTTTCAATGTCAGACGACAGCGGTAATCTTCTTTTTTATTGTTCATTAGCCGCTAAAAATATTTTTCATATTTCAGATAAAAATAATAAATCCATATATAATTTGAAAGATTGTTTATTTGGACACACAAAAATAAATGTTGCAGTTGATATAAATAATACGAATTTGTATCATGTATTTTTGTATGTTGAACATCCGAAAGATGGCTCTTTCCATTGCCTGCACCATATAAAAATAGAATACAAAAATAATAAAATAGTTGTAATATCCGATAAAACTTTTGATATGATTATATCTGATTTTGTACTTGTTCCAAGCGGTAATGTTTTGAGATTAATAACCTTTGAAAGTGGGAAAAAGATAAGAATTTATGATGTAAATGACGATATTGTGCTCAATTCTGAAACAGATTTTACAGAAAACATATTGTCCCAAATGAAGACCTCAATTATTTTATCCCCTGATTGTGCGAACTTTTATATTTTTTATAATCACCATATTTGGGAAATAGGCTATGATAATATCAAGGGAATTATAACAGGTTTTCAAAATATCAATTATCCCCGTCTGTTACAAGATTTGGAGTTCACACTATCGGGAAATCATGTCATTTGCGCTGAATATGATAATAATCATATAAAATTTGTCAGATATAATATAACTGATTTTTTGTGCAACCGCTTTGAAAAATACGAATTGATACAAAGCATAGATGTGCATGACTATGATAAATATCAGAAAGCAAATTTAGATATGCTGTCAGGCCCTGACGGTAATATTTATGTCGGATTTCTCGCCAACACATATCTTTCCGTCATAGAAAATCCCGATGCGGCACTGCCTGAATGTAGATATATTTCGGATAAAATTGATTTGGACGGAAGAAAATTTGGCCGTGCCTTTCAACAACTACCGCGATTTTCGCCAAATTTTCAGGTATCAAACAAAAGTTGTTTTGAATTTGCCTTCTGTTATATCGGTTATCCCGTTCAATCCTACCTTTGGGATTTTGGCGACAACACAGAACAATCAACCGAAACTTCTCCTGTTCATGTTTATGAAAATAGCGGAAAATATACCGTAAAGTTGACAATAACATTTTCAAGCGGCGAGACAAAAACTATTGAAAAAAATCTTGTCGTAAATCCGCCGCTGGAAAAACCTAAAATAATCGTTGAATAAACCGTTTAATTTCTAAAACTCGGACACGTGTTGCAATGACTGCTTTTGCGTGTAAACCAATGTTTTATGCCGATAGCAAAACCCATTGCTTCGGGTGTCAAGTGGACTATCGAGAAAGAAAAGTCGTTGAGTTTTGAAATAACATAATTATACTCCAATTCTGCACTGACCCAATTGATACGGGTTTGAAAATTGCCGCCGTTTTTCTGCTCGTAAAGTTTTTCGTCAATGTAGCCGTCAAAGTCCGACCAAGTCTGACGGTAAAAAACAGAAGGTCCGAAACCGAAAGTCATAGAATGTTTATAAACTTGAAAAAGTCTCAACCTTATCATTATCTGCGTACTAAAAGCAAGTTTGTGCATACTGTCGTACCGTACCGACTGCGCAAATTTGAAACTCGTGGCGGGATTACCGTAAACCTCTGCGCCGAATCTTATCCCCGGCTCCATCAAAAGAATCTTATCTTCGCCCGGCATTGTCTTATAAATCGCTGAATTTTCTCTATCTCCGAAATCCAAACCCGGACCTATTAACACCACACTGATGTTTTGTTGCGCTTTTAAAGGGCTGCAAAACACCGTTAAAAGACTTAAAACAAAAAAAAGTTTAAAAATATTTTTCATTTTTAATTGTAATTTTAAAGTAATAACGTCAAGAATAAAAAAAAATTTTCTAAAAGTCGCTTTCTTTATATAAAAGTTACAATTTTTTATTAAATTTACGCTCTGAAAAATTTAGCGAAATTATGTACACCTCCATCACCAACAAAGGCGTTTCTATAAAGAACAAAATGATTGAGAACTATTATATTCTCAATCAAATTGTCCAAGGCATTGATACCGGTATAGTTATCATATACAACAAAACGCTTTTGCACATAAACAACGAAATGCGAAGAATCGCAAAAAGAACTTACAAGGACATCGAATCAGACCTTGTAGGTGTTATTGCGCCCGCGTTTAGAATCAGCGTTTTAAGGTCTTACATTTCTGTTTTAAAAGGTTTTTCCGACAAGCAGGAGTTTTATTTTGACATGGTGCTACCCGATGGCGGTATAAAAAGTGTAAAATGCAGGATTGTCAGAATCAAGATTTTTGAGTCCAACGGCATTTTTGCAACCGTTCATGAGGAATTTTCGGAAGTTAAACGCGATACACAAATGCCTCTTACTCTGGGTCTTTGGAGAAAATACAGAAGCGATTACGAACACATTTTGACCAAAGAGCATGATTTTGTTGCGTTTGTGGATACATATTGCAAAATAAAAAACATAAGTCATAAAGTCGTTAATTTTTTGGGATACGATAGAAAAGAATTTTTGGAAAAACGATTTGAAAACGTTTGCGAAGTAACGCCTTTGGAAGATTTTCTTGATGTCTTGGACGGTTTTCAAAAAAACACGTCTTCTAATCTCATTGTCAAGGATTTACAGTTGGAGTTAACAAAAAAGGACGGCAAAAAATTAAGGTTTTCGGTTTCGTTTTTTGACGTAAAATTTCGCCGTTATTCCCGCGGTTACTGCATGATTTTCAAGATGTTGAAGCAACCTGAAAGACAAAATCTCAACACCGATGACATAGCCGCTAACATTGCACACGAGTTTAGAAGTCCTCTAAACGCAATTATCGGTTTTTCCAACATCATCGCCGACGAAAACATCTCTAACTACGAACGAAATCAATATCTTAAATACATAAAACAGAGTTGTTCGTCGCTTTTGACTATTGTTAACGATTTTTCGGATTTCAACAAACTGAACCACGATAAAATAATTATACACAAAGACGATTTTAACATCAACGCGCTTTTTGAGCAGTTAGACGCTTATTGTTCTATTTACAAAAACAATTACAATAAGCCTGATATTCAGGTGGTTTCATCGCTTCAACAGCCCGACGGCGAAGTTATTATCAACAGCGATTATCAAAGGGTTTTGCAGATAATGCTGAACCTTTTGAACAATGCTTTTAAGTTTACAGAAAAAGGGTTTATAAAATATCAGTACATAATTGAAAACGGCTTTTTGGTTTTGAAAGTTTCGGATTCCGGAATCGGTATCCCGAAAGAAAACTTATCAAAAATTTTCAACCGTATGACACAACTCGACGTGAAAAATTCTAACAAAGGTTCGGGACTCGGACTTGCGATTTCAAAACATTTGGTAGAACTTATGGGCGGAGTCATACTCGTTAACTCGGAAGTGGGCGTGGGAACAGAATTTTTGGTAAAACTACCTGTCGGTCAGGATATTAATCGTCCCAAAAACAAACTTCCATTACAAAAAGAAGAATACGATTTTTCTAACAAAACAATTATCATCGCCGAAGACGCACAAATAAACTACATACTTTTGGCTAAAATTCTTGAAAAAACACATATAAAAATTCTTTGGGCCAAAAACGGTAGAGAATGTGTTGATATGTTTATCTTAAACAAAGATATTTCACTGATTCTCATGGATATACAAATGCCGGAGATGGACGGTTTTGAGGCTGTCAAAAAGATTTTGGAAATAGACCCGAAAGTTCCGATTATTGCGCAGACGGCGTTTTCATATTCGGAAGAAAAGAAACGGATTCTCAGTCTTGGTTGCGTGGATTACATTTCAAAACCGATTGACAAAAACATACTTTACAAAAAAATGGCAAAAATTTTGAATCCCGTTGAAGAAACTATCAAATAAATATTATGGTTAATATTGATTGGTTTTCGTTGATTAGCGGAATTGTTGGCGGCTTAGTGTTTTTCCTCTACGGAATGGACTTAATGAGTGCCGGTCTAAAAAGCAGTCTTGGCGACAGCATAAGAATTATAATGACCAAACTCAATAAAAACCGTTGTTCGTCGGCCTTGACGGGTGTTATTGTTACAGCCATAACACAAAGTACCGGCGCAACAACAGTTATGCTGATGAGTTTTGTGGAAACTGGCATAATGCAGTTTGCAGAAACCGTCCCCGTGATAATCGGCGCGAATATCGGCTCTACGGTTACAGCGCAGGTAATAGCTTTTGACATAGCGGGTTACGCTATCTTGCCCGTAATTTTGGGCTTTTTTATGAAACAATTCAAGGCAAATGACCGTCTAAGGGACGGCGGAAACGTGATTTTTGGTTTCGGTCTTGTGTTTTTCGGTATGCAGTTTTTGGGAAAAGCGGTTTCGGTTTTGAAAGATTATCCCGCTTTTACGGACATGATAGCCTCGGCAGAAACGCCTTTTATCGGCTTTTGTGTCGGAATTTTAGCCACTTGCATTATGCAGAGTACAGGTATGTTTACGGGTATTTTAGTGGTTTTTGCGCAACAGGGTTTGATGGGGATTTCGCAGGCTTATCCGCTTTTGGTCGGCTCTTCGGTCGGCACGTGTCTGCTTATTATAATAGTGTCAATCGGAACTTCTGTAAAGAGTAAACGGGTGATGATGGCTCACGTTTTGACCAAAGTGACGGGAGCATTAGTTTTTATCGCTTTTACGCCATTAGCGGTAGACTTTTTGGAATGGTTTTCTGCAAAGTTTGATATTTCGCCGGAGCGTCAGATTGCTAACACGCACACGTTTTTTTATACTTCGGTAGCGTTGTTTCTGCTTGTTTTTTCCGACTTTTTTGTCAAAGTGATTGAAAAAATAATCCCCGAAAAAGTTGACAGTGAAGATATTCCGCATTTGAGATATATAGATTTCAACGTTTTGAGTATGCCTCAATCGGCGTTGGAATTGTCGATTTCGGAAACCGCAACAATTATAAAACTCACTTCACGGATTTTTGACAATGCAATCAGCGCATTTATCAGTTACGACCCTGACAGTCCGGCGATAAAAAAACAGAACCAAAAAGTTATCGACGATTTGGCAATCAAACAGAAAAAACTTGACTACATAGAAACTGAAATACGCAAATATCTTTCGATGATAGGCAGAAACGATACAAGCGATGCCGTAACGCACGAAATTTTTGCACTCTTGTCGATTTTGGAGCAAGTAAAACGTATCAGCGATATTGTCCATAGAAGTTTTGTGCCGGCATACAATCAGTTATCAAGACTTTCGAGTACGTTTTCTTTGGACGGAATGAGGGAGATAACTTATTATTACAGAGAGATTTCCAATCATTTTAAAGATTTGATTTTTGCGATTGAAAGGCGGGATTACGACTTTGTTACAAGAGTATATTCCGAGACAGAGGAAACAAAGTCTGACAGCGAAAAACTCAGGATTTCGCATTTGAAAAGGCTTTGGGACGACCGCCCTGACACACGCGCAACGCATGAAATTCATATCGGTTTGATTGATGATTTATCTGAAATAGCCTCGGTGATTTCAACTATCGCTTATTCGTTCAAAAAGTCCGTCATCACCGCAGAGACGAAATAAAAACAGATAAAAATTGATAAAATTCTGAAAATTTTTTTATTATTTTTTAGTAAAAGAACTGTTAGAAACATATAACATTTTGAAAACCATACAAATATATGTTCTAAAAAAAATATGTCTGAGAGGATATTTTTTTAAAAAAAAATTTTGAAGTTAATTTAAAATTAAATAATTTTGTCGTAACTGTAAAATTATTTTTATTAACGCAAAAAATAAAAAAATTACATATATTAATATGGCACGAGACAATAAAGAACTTTTTAGGCAAACACTCCTTTTTGAATGTGCATGGGAGGTTTGTAACAAGGTCGGCGGTATTTACACCGTTATACGCTCAAAAGTTCCGGCGATTGTAAATAAATGGAACAAAGATAATTATGTTTTGTTAGGTCCGTATTTTGACGAGAAAGCAGCATCGGATTTTGAACCGATTGAAGATTTGACGGATTCGATAGGTTTTGCCGTTCACAAAATGAGGGAAAACGGTTTTGACGTACGTTACGGACGTTGGCTCATAACTGGTAAACCGAGAGTTGTGCTTTTCAATCCGTTCTCTGTTTTCAATCGTTTGGGAGATATTAAGTACAAACTTTGGGCAGACCATTACATTCAGGTTCATGACGAGCCGTTAATGGACGAGGTTCTTGCTTTCGGGTATTCGGTTACGGAATTTTTCAGAACGCTGATTAACAATACCGACCTTCAAAACACCGCAATCATTGCGCATTTTCATGAATGGATGGCAGGTATGCCGATTATGGACATCAGAAGGGAAAATCTTCCGATAAAAACTGTCTTTACGACACATGCCACAATGTTAGGCCGCTATTTGGCAATGAACGACCATAATTTTTATAACAATCTGCCTTTCTATAATTGGGAAAACGAGGCTAAACATTTCAATATTTTCCCGACCGTACAATTAGAAAGAGCAGCGGCCCACGGTTCGCATGTTTTTTCTACGGTCAGCGACATAACCGCTCAGGAATGTATACACCTTTTGGGCAGAGAACCCGATTTTATATTGCCTAACGGTTTGAATATCGAAAGGTTTGAGGCTTTGCACGAGTTTCAAAACCTACACTTCCAATATAAAGCCAAAATCAATGAATTTGTTCGAGGACATTTCTTCCAGTCATATTCATTTGATTTGGATAAGACAATATACTTTGTTTCCTCGGGAAGGTTTGAATATCAGAACAAAGGTTTTGACTTGACATTAGAGGCTCTGGCACGTCTTAACTACAAGATGAAACGCGAAAACATTGACGCAACGGTTGTTTTCTTCCTTGTTACTCCTCAACCTTACCACTCAATCAACGCTGAGGTTTTAAGGTCAAGAAATCTTATGGAAGAAATTCAGCGCAACACACAGGAAATAGAGCGCGATTTGGGCAAAAAACTTTACGAATACATAACGAGCAATCACGGTACTTTCAACATTCCCGACTTAAAAAGCATGATGTCGGAAACCTTGGAAATGAACCTCCGCCGCAACGTAAAAGCATGGCAGCACAACAATCTGCCGTATGTCGTAACCCACAATTTAGTAAACGACGGCGCTGATCCCGTACTCAACTTCCTTAGAATGAGCAATTTGGTCAACGGCGCGGAAGACAAGGTGAAAGTGGTTTACCACCCTGAATTTATCAATTCGGCATCGCCGCTTTTCCACATGGACTACACGCAGTTTATAAGGGGCTGTCATTTGGGCGTTTTCCCAAGTTATTACGAGCCATGGGGTTACACTCCGCTTGAATGTATGGCTTCTGGTATTCCTTCAATTACATCAGACTTAGCGGGTTTCGGTTCGTACATCAAGGCTAAGAGCGACGAGTTTGAAAACCCCGAAAAAATGGGTATTTACGTGGTTAACCGTAACAATGTTAATTACAACGATAGTGCCGAGCAATTGGCAAACATTATGTTAAGGTTTGTAAAACTCAACCGCAGGGAAAGAATCAGTTTGAGAAACAACGTAGAGGAAAATTCTATACATTTTGACTGGCGCAACCTCACAAAGCACTATTTCGATGCATACGAAGCAGTGTTAACACGATAAAAAGGCATAAAACAATCACTCCGATTTTGTCTAAAATATTTAGAGAAAATCGGAGTGATTGTTTTTTAAATCTTTTACCACGGATTAGAAAACCGTCTATCACTAATAAATGCGGTGTCAGAAAGAGTCAGTAAAAATGCCTTTAAATCCGCTAAATCCCTATCACTTAAATGCATACCTCCGTGATTGGTGTTTATTGACAACGGGTCAATATAAGGTGAGCGTCTTAGTCCGTTGTTATAAAAATCCAAAACTTCGTCCAACGTTTTAAAACGTCCGTCATGCATGTAAGGTGCTGTAAATTCGATATTTCTAAGCGTCGGCACTCTGTATTTACCTTTGTCCATAGGATTGCCCGTAACTTTTGAACGGTCGTTTTGTCCCTCAAAATCAATATCTTTGGCATTGTTCATAAAAAGATTCGTAGTCCAAAGAGGCAAAGCGGGGCTTCCGTGACAATGAAAACAATCAGCACCTTCGGTCGTGAAAAGCATTAAGCCGCGCATTTCGCTTTTTGTTAATTGAACTTCTCCTGCCATAAACCTGTCAAACCGCGAATTGAAACTCACCAAACTTCTTACAAATTGCGCTATTGCCTTAGAAATCAAATCGATATTAACCTCTGTCGTACCGAAAGCCTTATAAAAAAGTTCCCGATAGAATTTGTCTTTTTTTATCATTTTGACGGCATTTTCTACATGACCGTCCATTTCGTGTGGTGCGGTAATTGCCATCGGAACAGTTGTTTCGATATTTTTTCCCTTGTTTTTATCAATAAAACCGTTCCAAAAATAGCCGTTGTTGTTCCAGACAAGATTTACAAAAGGAAGCATAACATTAGGCGTTTTTTTCCCCGAATTACCAATAGGACGACCGTCAGGAAATTGCTCCATACCGCACTCAAACGAATGTTCTTGTTTGTGGCACGTTGCGCAACTCATTGGTTTATCGGGATTTCCTGACAAACGTCCGTCATAAAAAAGATAACGTCCGAGCCTTACGCCGTCAACAGTCATAGGATTGTCTTTCGGAATGTTGAGCGAATCTGGGAAAAAGGGAACACCCAAATCATACGGCACAGGTTCGTATGAAAACTGAGGAAGTTTTTCTCCACAAGAGGCAACTACCCAAAGCGCGAAAAACACGAAAAAAAATTTCACAATTCCATACCGCTTTTTATTTTTTCAACGGCTTTTTCTCCTTCAAGAATTTCTACAAGGCGGATTGCAAAATCAACAGAATGACCCGCGCCAATTGACGTTAAAATATTTCCGTCCTCTTCTATCGGCTTGCCGGTGTAGACATAATTTGCTGACATTTCGTCTTTGCAGCAAGAATGTGAAGTAACTTTTTTGCCGAAACCGATTCTGTTTTTCAACAAAACCGTAGGCGCACCGCAAATTGCCGCCAAAAGTTTTCCTTCCTCGTAATGCTTTTTAATAATACTGCCGACAGTTGCATCTTTTGCCAAGTTTTCATAACCCGGATAACCGCCCGGCAGATAAAGCAAATCTGCATCAGAAAAATCCTTGATTTCCAAAATCAGTTTATCAGCCTCAACTTTTATTTTGTTAGAGGCAGAAACTTGTTTTTTATTGTTGATTGACACGGTTTTAACATCAAGACCGCCTCTGCAAAACACATCGTATGCACCCAAGGCTTCGATCGTTTCAAAACCCTCCGCCAAAAAAATATATACTTTTTTCATTATTTTTTATTTTCTTGTTTTTTATTATTGGAATTAGTTCCGTGGGTTTACACCCACGGCTATTATATATCACCCCTCCGGGGTTTTGGAAACATAATTCGCAAAATTATTTTGCCGATGATGGACAATAAACATATCCTGAAAAAGTTATCTTCTTAGTAACTTTACTAAGTCCACTAACTTTACCGACACCTTTTACATTACCTTTTTGGAAAGCAATAACATCACCAGAATTCACTCGAACCTGATTTTTAAGAGAATACTGTTTTAACTCAGGCAATTGTTCTGTATCTCCAACATAATTAGGAATACTGCCTGATGAAACAGATAATGCTTTCAGAGATGCTGCATCACTATAATTGGAAATATCAACACTACCCAAATTCTGAACCATAGTTACATTATTAGTATTATCATAAAGAGAACCTTTCTCATTATAACAATACATCTCCTTTAATAACCTACCATTAGGAGATGTGACAACATATCCAAATTGATTTTGCCAACAAAGAGTTACATCAGCAGCAGAACTATTAGCCGCAACCGCGGTCAAACCATCAGCATCAAAAGACGATAATGCAGAAGGAGATAGCGTATTAAAATTCAGCGACACGTTAAACGGCTGAACCAAACCTTCTTCCGTCTGATTATTATTATTGCCGCCGCCGTCATTACCGCCGCCGCCATTAGGATTATTTTCGTCCTCCAATTCGCAGGAACTCAACATAAACCCACTTATAAGAAACAAATAAAAAAACTTTTTCATGATTAATGTCTGTTTTTATGGTTTCACTTAATTTATTAAACGCAGCAAAAATAAAAATGTTTCATAAAAAAAGCAAATTATTTTGCCGCAAAATCTCTTTCACTTGACTTTCAACTGTTTGAATGTCGTTATTAAAGACCTCATATTTACAGTTGCGTTTCAGTTCGGATTCTGAAAGTTGATTTTTCATTCTCTGAAACACTTTTTCCTTAGAAACGCCGTCTCTTTCCATCACGCGTTTTACACGAAGCGAAATATCTGCCGAAACTAAAACCGAAAAATCCGCAAACTTGTAAAATCCGCTTTCTACCAAAATCGCACTTTCCAAAACAACAAATTTTTTGTCTTCATTTCTACTCACAAAATCGGAAAAATCTTCAAAAACCAACGGGTGAATAATTTCGTTAAGTTTTCTCAAAGTTTCAGAATCGTTAAAAACTATATCCGCCACACGTTTTCTATCCAAAACACCGCCAAAGTAAATATCTTCGCCGAAAAGTTTTTTGATTTCTAAAACGGCTTTCGGATTCTCGTTTTGAATAATTTTGGCACGCAAATCAGAAGTGAAAACAGCGCCGCCAAATTGTTCAAAAATTTTTGAAACCGTAGTTTTTCCGCTGCCAATTCCACCCGTCAGACCGATTTTTATCATTCTTCTACTACCTCCTTTTTTTCCACCAAAAATTCTACTCCTTCGGGTATAAAACTGATATTTGTTACCCCGAAAACTTCGGGATATTTCAAAAGTTTAACGGTAAGAAATTTCGGCTTTTTTACACCGTCAAGTTCCTTATAATCAACGATTGCAACAAACATTTCCTTAGAAACGCTGTTGAAATTTTCCCAACCGATATTGTATTTCAGAGTTATGTTTTGCGGAAAAATTCTCAACTTTACCGAATCTGGAACATTAATACAACGCACGGGAACTTCCACAGTGTTTCCGGTAAATTTTTCCACCACAAAATCTACCTGTGAAAAGTTCAAATTACAAAAAATATCTTTTGGCACCAAGAGTTTTACTTTTTGCGAAAACGATTCTTTCAAGTCAGAGACTTCCACTTTTTCGGTCTTGATGCAATGAATTGAATCAGTAATATTTACCGAGCCTGAAATTTCAACGCTGTCGGGCTGCAAAATCGGTTCTTCCTTAAACCTGTATTGCTTTTCAAAAGTGATGTCATAATCCAAAACCACCGGCACTTTTTTCATAGCCGAGCGTCCGAAATCGAGTTTTATTGTATCAGGTTTTACTGCAAGACATTTGCAGTCAGAAGGCAACTGTGCTTCAATAAGCGCACGCAAATCATCGTTAGTTATAAACTTCAACGACGAATCCGTGTCAGGAAACTGCCTTATATCGAGTTTAGAAAGGTCTATTCTCAGCGGCGGCAACTGATTGGAAAGCGTCAAAAAAAACGAACCCTTAGCCGAAACAGTCAAATGTAGCATCTCGGTTGTCAAGCCCGGCAAAAGATAATGATTTTTAGGCAATCCGTAATATTCTATGCGGTAATCCGCCACCGTATTGACAGTGCTTCCCGTCTTGTTGAAAAACCACAAAAGAGAAGAAATTATCACCATCACAAGGTAAATCATAAGCCTCGGATTTATGCGCTTATAACGCAGACGAAAGAAAAAAATCTTCGTCTTCCGCCAAAATCTGTTTATCGGTGTCATTCTATCGGTATTTTTCTAAATAATCATTTGCCTTAAAATGTCTAAATTTCAAAGCCGTATTCCAATCTTGTTTAGCGTTTTGTTTCTGCATAGAAAAATAATACGAAAGTCCGCGCCAGAGATAAATATCCGTCAAAGAGGGTTTTAAATCCAAAGCGGCATTCAAATCGGTTATGCTTTCTTCGTACATTTCTGCTTTACAGTAAATTATGCCTCGTATGCGGTAAAACTCCGCAGACTTTTTTTCCGCTGTGTTAACAGTTTTGAGTGCTGAAATTACATCGCCGTTTTCAAAAAATATTTCCGCTAAAAGCAGTTTTGAAGAATCATTGTCTGCAAAATTTTTCAAAACGTTTTCGGCTTTGTCGAATTTTTGGGCATCAAAATATGCTTTTGCGGCTTTGTAACGACAACTTGCAAAAGCCGTATCCGTCTTAAAAGCCGTTTCAAAACTCATTCCCGCCTGAAAATATTTTTTAGCGAGACTAAGTATTCCGCCTTTCAAATCGTGATAAGCAGCATTGTTATAGCGGCATTTGAGAGCAAAATCAATATCTTGAAGTGCGGCTTTATGATTTGAAGTCAAGAAATAATATTTTGCCCTCAAAAAATACGCCTTGTCTTCCCTTGGGTATTTTTTTATGATTTCACACAAATCTTGATAAACGGTCTCACCCCTGCCGTTGTTTATAAGATACTCTATGTTAACGAGTTCCCCTCTGTCCTGAGCCGAAACCGACAAACCCGCCGCAAGCAGCAAAACAAACAAAAAATACTTCATAGTTTTTTTTAATTTTTAGTTTTCTTTGAAAAAATAGTTATATAACCCGTCAGTTCCCTTGTTTCCAAACCCGTAAGACGGCGTTCGTAAACGATACAACGATAAAAATAAACGCCGTCTGCAAGCAGTTTTCCGCTTGACTTGTCAGTAGCGTCCCAGTTGATGTCGGGGTCGGTAGTCGAAAAAACTTCTTTTCCCCAACGGTCGGTTATAGTCATCTCAATATGGTCTACAAACTGGTAAGGATACGGGTGAAACAAATCGTTTTTGCCGTCGCTATTAGGGGTAAAAACGTTAGGCAGACGGTAAACATCACACTGGTCAACACAAACTCTCTCTTGAACCTTGCTTTTGTTTCCCGCCGAATCCTGAGCCGCAACAGCATAACAACCAGCCATTCCAAATTCCGGATAATGCTTATAAGAGTTAACCTCCGGAGAAAACTCTTCCAAAAGTCTCAACTCTCCGTTCAAAGTTTCGGAATAATACAGAAAATATTTTTCGATTCCAAGACCGCAAGCAGTATCAGGTTTCCAAGTAATATAGTTATAAACATCTGTACAGAAGGATTTTACGTGAGTAGATACACATGGCGCAACAGTATCGAGCGGCATTGCGTAAGCCTCCTGCGAAAAGTTTTCAATATGCGTAGGAAGGTCGGGAGCGGAATAATATCCGATAGTTTTCATTTTATAACCGTAACGCTTTCCGTTAACGACATTATAATCTACGTAACTTCCTGTAAGAGAATATCCTATGGAGTCGAATGTAGTTTTGTCGGGATCTTTGCGGTAAATTACGAAAGTATCGTTTTGCCACGGCACATCGCAAACATGGCTTATGAAAACTTTACGGTCAGCGGCTGCAACTTTCAAAAATACCGATGATGTTACAGACCCCGAACCTATCTCCTGATACACGCCGTTAGCATCCATATTAACAAAGCAAACTCTATACATTGCGCCGCCGATTTCCGTATTAATTTCTTTATCAACAAAACTTACAGAATCAATATCGGGAATTTCGAACGGATTATGATAAATTCCTCTATCAACTCCGCCTTGTTCGTCATGCGCAGAAAAAAGTTCATAAAAATAAGGCGGCGGAACTGAAATTGTATCAATATTTTGCGGTTTTACCCACTCCAAACTTATAGAACCCTTTTCAGAATCGGTATAATCAACGGAGGCTTTTGTAAAAGCAACCATTCCGCGTATCAAGGTAGTACATTCTGATTTTGAGGCCTGACTTTCTGCTCCATCAGCAAAAATAGCCGTAATTTTGTAACAATATAAAAAGCCGGAAGTAAGACCTTTTCCGTTATCTGCGTCCACGAAAATAGTATCTTCGGAGTTTCCGATTTGCGCCACTAATGTGTAGCCTGATGACTCCGGCACACCTGTTTCACATCGTTCAGGCACATAATTACGCGGCTTGTTAGAACGGTAAATTCTATACCCGACAGCATTATAATTACCACCCTTATCCCAAACTAACCTTACAGAACTATTAGTAGGCGTTATTTCCGTAATATGCGGCGGCGGGGCTATCACCTTGACCTGTACTTGTTTATAAGAGGTTAACGGCACTTTAAAATCCTCGTCAACAACCTTTACCAATACATCATACGACAAACGTCTGATATGACTTCTCGTGGTCTGCCACTCAAAAATTCCGATAGGCTGTTTTGACCAAGAAGAGTTAACAGTAAAGGTAGCCGGAGAATCCTCCATAACAAAAGGTCCTCCCGAGGCCGACATTTGAAGTTTGTCGCCGTCAGGGTCAGTGGCTGAAACTTGAAACGACAGCACCGAATCGGCTACTACACAATGACTTGCATTATCTTTAATTTCAGGACTATGATTGTCGGTGTCGATGACTTCGACCTGAATATCACGCAAAACCTGACCGATTTTCATGCCGTTTCTCCACTCTTCTATTATCATTGCAACGTTATAAACGCCTATTTTTGCAGGTTTTTCCCAGACGAAATCTCCCGTTACGGGATTGACGTAAATGCTGTCGGTAACCGGCGGCAAAGAATATCCGACAATCTCTTGCGCATCTTGTTGAAGACAAATGCCGATTTTATAAGAAAGACTGTCGCCGTCGGGGTCGTAGGCACCGGGATTGTGAACAAAAGTTTTGTTCAAAGCCGCTTTGTCCATCGGTGAATTTAGAAGCACCGGCGACGAATTATCTCCCGTTACAGGATTGATTATCAGCGTGGTTTTCAGCGCAAAAACCACGTTAACAGAGTTAGGAATGTTGCTAACACCATCGTTTCGATTTGGGTCTTCCATATAAAGTACAAAAGTTCCCGGTCCCGAAAACGTATGCTCACCCTCGTAAACATTTTTGCACAAATAACTAAACGACATAACATCTTCGTTGTCAAAATAGGTCTTAGAAATCCTCTTCAACGTCATTTTGTCCGAGCCGTCGCCGCAGTCGAGTTCAAGTTCGTCTCTGTCAGCCTCGGTTTGAGTGTAACAATAGGTGTAAATAATGATTTTATACTTGTATCCTGAGATATGTTGATAAACAATTTCTCCGGCTCTGTTATGCGTTGCAAAACTCTGATTTACAACGCTTAACAATACTACAAGCAACAGTAGCGTTTTAAAAAAAAGTCTCATTTGAAAAAAAAATTGTAAAAAAGTTTTCACAAAAGTAATGAATTTTTTATTTTTATGCCGTCATTAAACAAAATTTAACAGGAAAAAATTTAATTATGACTGATAATACAAACCCGCTATTAGCGGAAAAATTGAAAGATGACGAACTGAGTTTCATATACTTAGGTAAATTTGACAACTCGGTTTTGGGCTTTGCGACCGAAATTTTAAAAGGGCACATGACCCTTGCCTCGGACACGGAAGGCAAAAAAAACAAGATGTCGTTTCTGATGATTGAGAGTTTTCAGAACATTTTGCGCTACGGAGTTTTGGGCAGAAAAGAAAACGAAACTTCGGGCGAGATTTTTATTGTAAGAAAAACCTCTGGCAGTTACTACGTTACCACGGGCAACTTTGTTAACAACGAAAACATTGCCTCCACACGTGCAAAACTCGAAAGGGTGAACTCTCTGACAGCAGAAGATTTGAAAAAACTGTTTTTGGAAACGCTTCAAAACAAAAAGATTTCGCAACAAGGCGGCGCGGGTCTCGGCTTTATGGAAATGGTAAGAAAGACCAAGGAAAAACTTGATTTCGATTTTGTGGAACTCAGTCCCGAAAGGTCGTTCTTTTATTTTCAACTAAGACTCAAAGATGATTTAAGCGATACTTCGCCGTCAATTGGAGTTTCAGACGCAAAAGAGATAAAGGCTATAATGGAAAGCAACAACAAATTTATCGCGATGAAAGGCGATTTTAACCGCAGCGCAATAAATCCGATTCTCTCCATGGCACAAAATAATTTCGGCGAAAATTCCGTTAAAACACAAAAGACGGTTTACCACATTTTGGTTGAAATGCTTCAAAATATCGCCAAACATGCCGAACCAGATTCTGACGGCAGACATACGGGCTTGTTTTCTTTCGGTTATGACGAAGGGGCATTTTCGATAAGCGCAACAAACCGCATATCAAAAGGCGAAAAGGAAAAACTCAAAGCCTATATCGACGGTCTCAACTCCAAAACCAAACATGATTTGGACGAGTATTACAAGATGATTTTGCGCAACGGACACAGCGATGAAAGCATCTTTTCGGGTTTAGGTCTTATTGACATAGCCCGCGAAAGCAGCGAAAAAATGGACTATATGTTTGAAGAAAACAACGAAAATACAATTAATTTTACATTATCAGCAAAAGTATAAAAACAAAACAAATGTTACAAAAACTTTATATAGAATCTACAACTACTACGCCGCGCATCTGTTTTGATACAGAAAACGGCAAATTTGTGATTTCGGGCAGATCACTTCCCGAAGACACGGAAGGATTTTTTGCTCCCGTTATGAAATGGCTTGAAGACTACTCAAAAGAGCCGAACGAGGAAACGGAAATAGAAATAAACCTCGACTATTACAATTCAACCTCATTGAAAAAAATAGCCGACATACTTTTTCTGTTGAAAGAAACTCAGAAAAACACTGGCAAAAAAGTTTCCGTTATTTGGTCATACGAAGACGGCGACGATTCTTCGCAGGAAAACGGAGAAGACCTCTGTTACGCGCTTGATTTGCCTCTGCAACTTAGAATTAAAACATACGACGAAGACGAATAAAAAAAAGAAAGGGGTTGCTGCATTTGCCTCAACCCCTTTCTTTTTAGAACAATTCCACTTCAATCTTTTGAATAAATGCTGTAAGAGTGTACCTCTCTCCTACCGCTGCCTCAGCAAGGGTAACAAGGACGTTTGTACGCTCTTCAAATTTATCTATTATAAAGACTTCGGTACGTTTTCCAACGAGTGTTTTGTCGCCGTACTTGAAGAAATTTCCGAGATAATTTTCATCTGCGCCCACTTTGTCGGTCGGAAGAAGTTCTGAAATATCCTTATTCATAACCTCTTCGTTTTGAATGCCCCAAAGTTCTTCGGCGGCACGGTTGAAAAGCGTTATCTTGTTGTCTTGATTGATAGTTACAACGGCGTCCAACATACCTTCCAACGTCTTGTCTGACAATATTTTCACGATAGAAACCTCGCGGAATTGCAGTTTCATTTCTTCGCGGGCTTCTTTGAGTTTTCTCGAAAGTTCCACTTTTGACTGCGAAAGTTTCTGCTCCTGTTCTTTCAAAATTTCTGTCTGTTCGCGGGCTTTTTCCTCAATACGGATTTGCTCAGTAACATCGTTTCCAATGAAGACGATTTTCGCAGGCTCGCCGTACAAATCGTGAACAACGGTGTATGTACCCTGAAACCACCTCTCTTCACCCGTTTTCGTAAACCATTTATGTCTGCCTTCAAACGGCACGTCGTTGATAATATTTTTCCAGATAACCTTGAAATCGTCCAAATCAGCCGCCGTCAAAAAGTTGAAAATAGTACGCTTTACAAGTTCTTCGGGCGTAAACTGCAAAATGTCAATAAGTTTGTGGTTCATTTCAAGAACCCTTCCGTCAGGACCGTACTCCGCTTTCATGGTAGAGCGGTTAAGAGCGTCGATTTGACCTTTGTAGTCAAGGCTTTCTTTCTTACTCTCGGTGATGTCGATACCAAGGAAAAGTATTTTGACGGGTTTTCTTTCGTGGTCGCGCACCGAAACGTATGTCGCCATAGTCCAGACATCGGTTCCCGACTTTGTAACGTGCTTCATATCGCCCTCAAAGTGCTTGCCGCCTGAGGCGAGATTCTGCCACAAATCGTTGAACCATGCCCTGTCTTTGTCGGAAATGAACATCGAAATATGTTTTCCCTCAATTTCGGAGGCGTTGGTGTAGCCGAGTTTCGTCAAAAATTTCGTATTGGCGTATAACAAAAAGCCGTCAACGCTGTACTCGGCACGTATCATGGTGTGGTTCACCGAGTTGGTGAACGAAATAAACTGTTCTGACTGTTTTGCCGCCTCAATCTGCGTACGTTTGAGCGCGTCCATGTTTTTGCGCATGTCTTCCTCCTGACGCGCCATGATGTCCGCCTGAGCCTGAGACTCTTTAAGAAGTTGCGCGGTACGCATGTTGATGTTAACGTTTGAAATCGTAGATGCGATTGACTCGGCAACCCTCTCTATGAACTCGATTTCAAAAGGCTGGTATTTTACGAAAGAGGCAATCTCCACAACGCCGTAAATCTCGTCGTTGAAATTCAAAGGCACGATTACAAGACTTCTCGGATTGGATTTTCCGAGACCGGAAGTAATTTTTACGTAGTCCTCTTTTGTCTCCTTTATAAAAATAGTTTTTTTCTCTTGAGCGCACGCCCCGACAAGACCCTCGCCCCATTCAATTTCTTTGTTGGGATATTTTTTGCGGCCGTAAGCATACGAAGCGGTCATGTTGAAATACTTTTTGCCGTCCTTTTCCTGCAAAAGGAAAAAGCCCGCCTGCTGCGCGTTGACGTATTTCACAAGGTTCATTATGACCTCGTTTGAAAGGGTGTCGATGTCGCCGTTGTTTTCCCGCAAGATAGCACCGAACTTTGCCAAACCTTCCGTAATCCAATGCCGCTCCTTATCTTCGTTTTTACGGGTTTCCTCCTCCTCTTTGCTGCGTTTCAACTCGTCGCGAAGGTTGATAAGGGATTTTCCGATTTCGTCGCCCTCTTGAAACTCATATTGAAAATCGGTATTGCCTTGACGAATTTTCTCAATAAAGTCGAAGATTTTACGCGATTTTGACTGCTCGCTGCTGATGTCGTCGTTAAGGTCGGTGATTCTGTTTTGAAGTTCGCCGCCGGCGTAATATCCGAAAAAGCCAAACAAAAACGGCAAAGCAAGGTTAATCCACATTGACGGATTATCCCTGAACGTATCCACAATTAAATCAAAAGATATGGGCTCTTTCTGAAAAACCATATTCAAAAATACGATAACCGCCAAAAGCCCCACGCCCAACAGAAAACCCGTAAAGGCGTATGAATATGCTGCGTTTGTTTGTGCTCTCTTTTTCATTGTTAATCCTTTTCGTTTGTAAAAATGTTATTTCCTGAACTGATCCAACACCTCGGTAATTTCGCTGTCAGGACAGGGCTTTTCCAAAATATTGTCGAATCCCGCATCCCCGTATTCAGAAATAAAATCTTCCAAATTGTGGGCTGTAAGCCCTATAACGGGTATGTGCTTGTATTTATCGTCGCTTTTGAGTTTTCTTGTGGCTTCGATTCCGTTCATAACGGGCATCTCAATATCCATAAAGATAAGGTCAAAAGTGCCGGTTTCCAAAATATCAAACACTTCTTTGCCGTTAGCCGCAATCGCAGTCTCGCAGTCCATGTCTTCAAGACGCGCCTGCATCAAAAGAAGGTTTGCGTATGTATCGTCCGCTACTATAACTTTCAGTTTTGCCATATCGGTTTTTATTATTTTAATTAATGTAATGCAATATAAATACCAAATTTATTTTCTAAAACGGTTTTACGGCAAATTGCGCAAGTTTTTCCAAAGGCAGAACCCTGTCGGCCGCGCCGAGTTTTACCGCCTCTTTCGGCATACCGTAAACAACGCACGTCGCCTCGTCCTGAGCCGCCGTTTTTGCGCCCGCCTCCTTCATTTCAAGAAGGCCTTTTGCACCGTCGTCGCCCATGCCCGTCATAATGATTCCAACGGCGTTTGCGCCGGCATAGCGTGCCGTAGAGCGGAAAAGCACGTCCACGGAAGGACGGTGTCTGTTGACAAGCGGTCCTTCTTTTACCTCCACGTAATATTTTGCGCCTGAGCGTTTCAAAAGCGTGTGCTTGTTTCCCGGAGCAATCAAAGCGTGTCCGGGGAGAACCGAGTCGCCGTTTTCAGCCTCTTTGACGCTGATTGTGCAAAGATCGTTCAAGCGGTTTGCAAACGAGCGGGTAAAATTTTCCGGCATGTGCTGAACCACAACTATACCCGGACAATCCGCCGGCATCGCCTCCAAAAATACCCTCAAAGCCTCCGTTCCGCCGGTTGACGCGCCTACCGCAATGACAACCTCGGTGGTTTTTATCATGCTGAAAGACGATACCGGAGTTTTAGGAATCACCGCGTCCGCCGAAAGTTTCGGCTCGACTTTCAAAAACGACGGCGGTCTTTGCGCAAGCCTTGCACAGGCTGCCGCCTTAACCGCTTCCGTAAGTTTTATTTTGGACTCCTCTATAAATATTTTGGTGTCCATTCTCGGTTTTGCGATAACGTCCACCGCTCCGTATTCCAAAGCCCTGAGCGCGGTCTGACTGCCCTCTTCGGTCAGCGACGAAATTATTACGACAGGTATCGGATGCTGCGTCATTATTTTTTTCAGGAACGTAAGACCGTCCATTCTCGGCATCTCGACATCAAGTGTAATCACGTCAGGAACCTCCATCTGAATTTTCTTTGCCGCAATATACGGGTCGGAGGCTGTTCCCATAACGTCTATTTCGGGATCAGACTGCAATATGGACGAAAGGGTCTGTCTTACGACCGCAGAATCGTCCACAATCAACACTCTTATTTTCTTTCTTTCCAATATCATAATCGCGCCCGTTTTTAGTTAGGTTTTTATGTTTTTTTTATTTGCTCATATTGCTTTTGATGTACGCTTGAAGAACCTCACCGGTTTTTGTATTGTAAATAATTTTTCTTCCACTGTTTCCGCCGGTGGAACGTCCGATAATCGGAATGTGCCTTTCTTCCAACATTTCCTCGGCAACCATAACGTTGCGCTGTCCGATGTGCATTATATTTGAAGAAAACGCTATAACTTCGCCGCCGCCGAAAAGTTTTGCCACGAGGTTCGACTGTTTGCAGCCGAGTTGCAGCATCTTTTCAACGAGTCTTTCTATCGCAATGTTACCGTATTTCGGCGAGGCAAGTTCCATACCGTTCCAGGTCGGCAGCATGTAGTGGTTGATACCGCCGATACCCAACGTCCTGTCCCACAGACATACCGCAACACACGAGCCGAGTATCGTTGTTACCTCGCTCGCCTGCGCCGAAGCATACATCGTTGACGGATATAAAAAGTGTCTGGTCATAGGTCTAAAACTTGTTTAAAAGTTAAAAAATCTCTTCCTCTCCGAAAAATACTTCGTTTCCTTCCTCGGAATAGTCGTTGTTTTGCTGCGCTGACTCCGGAATTATAATAGTAAATGTAGAACCTTCGTTTTCCTTGCTCTTAACCTCCATTCTGCCGTTAAGCAAATCTATGTAAGCCTTGTTAATCGAAAGTCCGAGACCGTGTCCACGGTTGATAGAATTAATTCCGTTGTCAAGTCTTTTGAAACGGTCGTATATTACATTAAGGTGTTCTTCCGAAATGCCGATACCCTCGTCAGTAACGCTGATTTCAAGTTCGCCAAACTCGTTTCTGCCGAAATCTATTTCCACTTTTTTGCCCTTGCGGTTGAAATTGATTGCGTTGCAGAGCAGATTCGACATTATCACCGTCAGTTTGTCGCTGTCGGTGCGGAAAAGTATGGGTTGATCTCCGCCTTCGAGATTCTTCAAAACCTTTGTAAGAGATTTTCTTTCCAACTCCCTCGAATATTGACCCAAAAGGCTTGCAAGAAGTTCGTCGATATTAACAACCGAAATATTCGGCTGAATTTCGCCTGCTTCAATTTCAGCGGCTGCAAAAATGTTTTTGAACTGAAAATCAAGGTTAAAAGCCTCGCCGTGAATCATGGATGCCATACGTTTCATTCTTGCAACGTCTGACTCCGGACACTCGACGATACTTTTTGAGAGTCCGAGAATCGAGGCAAACGGATTGATAATCTCGTTTGTGATGTTGGAGATAAAATGCGATTTCATAGCCTCGGACTCGGTCAGTTTCTGATTGAGTTCAAGGAGTTGCTTGTTGAGCGAATTAAGATTTTCAACGGCTGCCCTGTATTTTTCGATACGGGCGGAAATCTCACTCAGCAAAACTGCGTCGCTTAAATTTTGTGCCTGTATATTTTCCATAATAATATCCTAAAATTTAAATTATTTACTTTTGCTTTCAAATCTTCTTAAAAACCGTCGGACGGATTTGTCTGAGCGGCACGTTGATACCTGTTACCGACTCGGAATGTCCGAGAAAAAAATAACCGTCTGTCCTCAAATGCCGACAAAGTTTGTTGATTACCTTTTCCTGCGTTTCCCTGTCAAAATAAATCAGCACGTTGCGGCAGAAAATGATGTCAAAATTCTGAGGCGCATTGTAAGTATCGTCCATAAAGTTGAGCCTCATAAAACTTGTCTTTGACCTCAACTCCGGAACGATTCTCACCGTCGGCTTTGTTCTGTCCTTGCTTTTCAAGAGGTACTTTTTTTTGAGTTCAAGCGGGATAACGTCAACTTTTTCTTCCGGATAAACCGCCGTAACAGCCTTTTCGAGAACTATCGTCGAAAGGTCGCTGCCGAGAATCTGAAAGTCGAAACCGTGAGCCTTGCGCGCATATTCCGAAAGCACGATAGCCAGAGTGTAAGGCTCTTCGCCCGAAGAGCAGCCCGCCGACCACACTTTTATGTAATTCTGACGGTTGATTTCCACAAGTTCCGGCAGAACGGTGTCCATCAGAAACTCAAAATGCTGGTTCTCCCTGAAAAAATCGGTCTTGTTGGTAGAAACCACGTCCATCATGGAGATGATTTCGGTTTCGCCCGCCGGAGAAAACACGTAATCGACATACTCCGAAAACGACGGCATCTGCAAAGCCCTCAGACGCTTTTGCAGACGGCTTTGGAGCATTATATGCTTAGCCTTGGGCATTTTGATTCCGTACTGCTGATAGATAAACTTGCTCAGCCGGTCAAAATCCTTGTCCGAGAGTTTGGCATCGTAATATACCAAAGGGTTGTTTTCAGTCTGTTGTGTTACCATTTTTCCGCTAAACCAAAAGAATTACTCTATTTTTTCCGCACTCAACGATTCCTTGGACTCGGTACTGTCCTGCAACATTACAAGTTCGTCAGTAGAGAACACCGTGTCGATGTTGAGCAGCATTACAAACCTGTCATCTGACATTTTGCGCACTCCGTCAATGAATTTTGACTTGTATTTTGCGCCGATGCCCGGCGGCGGCAAAATCTCCTCCGGTTGGAGTTCAAAAACCTCTTTTACGGAGTCCACCAAAATTCCCGCATTAACTACTTCGTTTGCGATTTCCACGTTAAGCACGAGAATTACCGTATCCCTCTTGTACTGAATCGGCTCCATGCCGAATTTCATACGTATGTCGATTATAGGCAGTACCGTACCGCGGAGGTTGATAACGCCTTTCATATAATCGGGTGCGGTAGGCACCTTGGTAATCTGAACCAACTGTAAAATGTTTAAAACTTTTCCTACGTTGATGGCGAAATACTCGTCGCCCAACATAAAGGAAATGTATGAGTTAGTTTCTTGTTCCATCTTTTATACGGTTTTAGTTTTTCTTAAATTTCGTTATATTTAGTAAACTGGTTGATAACCTTGTGAGTGTCAAGCACAAGAGCCACCGTTCCGTCGCCCAGAATCGAAGCACCCGAAAAGATGTCCTGATTTCTGTAAAGTTTTCCGAGCGGCTTCAACACAGCCTGATATTCTCCCGTGATATTGTCAACCACGATTCCGATTTTTCTGTCTTCGTATTTCACCATTATTATTTCCTCTTTGGCGGGTGCTGAATCCGTAAGTCCGAACTCGTCCCTGAGGTAATAGAACGGATACTGAGAGCCTTCTATATTGATGACGTTTTGGAACGAGGCAACGATTTTCTCGTGCTCCACCGCAAAAATCGTATCAATCACCGAAAGCGGAATTATATAATCGACATCAGCGATTCTGACAAGCATACCGTCGATAATACTCAGTGTAAGAGGCAGTTTTATTGTGATTGTAGTGCCTTCGCCGAGTGATGACGAAACCTGTACTGTTCCCCTGATGTCAGATACTTTTCTTTTTACAACGTCCATTCCGACACCGCGTCCCGAAATGTTGGTAACTGTTTCTGAGGTCGAAAATCCCGGCATAAAAATAAGGTCTATCGCCTCTTTGTCCGACAACTGGGCGTCGGAAGGAATAAGCCCTTTTTCGATGGCTTTCTTCTTGATTCTTTTCGGGTCCATACCCGCGCCGTCGTCAGTTACCGCTATAACGACCTGAGAACCTGAATAATAGGCTTGAAGAATGATTTTTCCGGCCGGCGGTTTTCCTGCCGCCTGTCTTTCCTTAGCCGTCTCGATTCCGTGGTCGATACTGTTTCTTAAAATATGCATCAAAGGCTCTGAAATACCTTCGATAAGCGTTTTGTCGAGTTCTGTTTCCGCGCCGCGCGCCTCAAACTCGATCTCCTTGCCGACTTCCCTCGAAAGGTCTCTTACAAGGCGTCTGAACCTTACCACCAAATAGTCGATAGGAATAAGCGTAATGCTAAATGCCGTATCCCTCAACTGACGCGAAATGTTTTCGAGGTTTTCGGTAATCCTCGTGAGTTCGGCGTCCTTGTTTTTCTCGGCGTAAAGGTTGAGACCCGCCTGAGTGGTAATAAGTTCGCTGACAAGGTTCATCAGAATGTCAATCTTTTCGGAAGCCACCCTGATACCCGAAATCGACGACTCTTTCGTAAATTTCTTAATATGCTCGTCGCCGGAATTGGTTTTAGCGGCATTTTCGGCGGCTGCACTCTCGTTTTTGGCCTTTTCCAAAGCAGTTATCGCCTCAGCTAAGGTCTTGATTTTGTCAAGGTCGAACGGAAAATCCTGAGGGCAGTCCAAAAGCGGCTCTATGCCTTCCATCACAAAAACATCGGCATCGCAGAGTTTCTGAATCGTGATTTCGCAGTCGTCCTCCACAAAAATAAACACGTCCTTGATTGCGTCCTCGTCCTTGTCGGTAGTAAGGATAACCTCCCACCAAATGTACGTGTCGTCAAGAACAAAATTCTCAAAGTCGGGAATGTTGGAATAAAAAATATTGACCTTTGTCTTGCCCAAACCGACAAGTTCGTCAATAAGGAAAAACGGATTTGTGCCGTTTCTTTGGATATGCTCGTAAGGCTTTACTTTTATGTAAAAAGTTTTAAGACCTGCATCCTTCTGGGAAGACTCCTCCACTGCGGCTGTCGTGTTGGAAAAGTTGTCGCCGTCAAGAATAGCGTCAATCCTTTTGTTGAGGATTTCTTCGTTGCGCTTGATTTCGGCGGTTTTGCCCCCGTCGTCGTTGAGCATACTTGTAATGTGGTCGGCGGATTCAAAAGTAATGTCAAGCATCTCGCGCGAGACTTTCAGTTTTTTCTGACGCACAAGATCATACATATTCTCCAACTTGTGAGTGTAAGAGGAAATGTTATCAAACCCAAACATACCGCCGCCGCCTTTCAGGGAGTGCATAATTCTGAAAATGCTGTCCACAAGTTCGGGATTCTGCATGTCCTGTTCAAGTGTCAGCAAAGCCTGTTCAAGTTGGTTGATAAGGTCAGATGCCTCTTCCAAAAATTTTTTTTGAAAATTATCCATCGTTAATCCGGGTTTTTTTAACTTAACAAAACTTAAAGTTAACTTTTACTTCTTTTCTTCGTCATCAATTATCTGATAACTTTGCTGATTGCAGCCAAAAGTTTTGCGGGAACAAAGGGTTTGATAATCCAGCCCGTTGCACCGGCGTCCTTTGCCTCGATTTTTTTCGCCAACTGCGATTCCGTGGTAAGGAACAAAATCGGAACCCTGCTGTAACCTGCCGTCGCACGGATATACTTGATAAGACCGATGCCGTCCATTTCGGGCATGTGAAGGTCCGTGATTACAAGGTCAATCGTGCGCCCGTCAAGAAATTTCTGGGCTTCAATACCGTTACCGGCTGCAAATACTTCAAAACCTGCGTTTTGCAGAGTAAAATTAACTACCTCGCGGATACTTTCCGAATCGTCTACAATGAGTATAGTTTTTGCCATCGTTTTAAAGTTATAATTTTAAATTTTTGTTTACTTTTTTTGTCTATATATATAATGTGTGTATCAGTTTTCCTGCTTGACTGACAGGACATCAGCCAAATCCTTGATACCGCAATTGCTTAGAAGTTGTGAAACTTCGTTTGAAAGACCGCACTTAAACGTAAGTTTTTTCTTGTCCCTGACAAAACTGTTTTTAAGAGAGTAGAAAAACTGAAAGGCGGCAACATCAAATCCTGTGATTTGTTTTAAATTGACCGTCAAAACATCACACGAGGTAACCGAGTCTTTCATCTTGGCGGCAAGCAGGTCTATATTCTGAACCGAGATGTCGCCGGAAATTTCGTATTCCCGCGTGCGGTTTTTTACGTCCTCCGATTTTATCTTAACTTCCATAAATTACTGTTTTACAACATTATACATTAACAAGAAAAGATTATTCCACGACTTTTCGAGAAACAACTTTCCAATAAATTCAGTGCATTTTTTATGCCAAAATTTAAGCCCGTAAGAGCCGCTTTTTTTGAAAGTTAAAAATAAGCAGTTTTTTCTTTTTTGACAAATTTTTTTGAGTTTTTTTTTCATTTTTTTTCATTTAGGATTGATTGTCAGGAAGTTAATATTTAAGGAATAATTCATCAAAAGCGTAAAAAAGTCAAAATTGTCAAAAAAATAAAAAAATATTTTTTTCATTTTCTTTTTTTGCTTACCTTTGTAAACTAAAAATATAAAGAAAATGGCAGACAAAAACTATACTTTTGACCCCGATTCGCTGACGTATAAAAAAGATGAGAACAAACGCGGCAAGCGTATTCTCATAAGTTTTTTGACTCAGTTGTTTGCCGCCATATTTATAGCAATAATAGTTTTTCTTACTATTTCGTATGCGATAAAAACTCCAAGACAAAAAAGAATTGCTCAGGAAAACGAGTTTATGCAACAAGAATACAAAAAAATCGAAGAAAAGTATAATCAAGCAGCCGCTTTACTCGACGAACTAAAAAAAAGAGACAAAGAATTGTACCGTTCAGTTTACGAAACAGAACTTGTGGAAGACCCTGACAATGATGCTAAAACCAATGCCATAAACCAAAATTACCCGGGCGCAGAATTACTTGATGCGGTACATGCTTTTACGGACACTGTTATCGCACAACTACAACAAGAAGAAGCCGATTTCAACGAACTGAAATACCTATTGAAAAACGCAAAAGAAGCATTGCCAAATATACCTTGCATACAACCGATAGAAGACCTCAGAATAGAAAACGTCTACTACGGTTTCGGACACAAACTTGACCCGATATACAAAACCCCGCAAATACATAACGGACTTGACATTGCCGCAAAAACCGCAACTTCAATCGTGGCAACGGCAGACGGCGTTGTAGAATATGTAGGAGAGAGCAGGGAATACGGTAAACACATTATTATCGACCATAAAAACGGCTACAAAACCTTGTACGCCCATTTGAACGATTATTCAGTAAAGAAAAATCAAAACGTAACACGCTCTTCGGTGATAGGTTTTGTAGGCAATTCGGGAAAATCTCTTACCCCGCATCTACACTACGGAGTAAGTTATAACGGCAAATGGCTGAATCCGATATATTATTTTTTCGGCGACATAGGTGTCATACAGTTTAAACAACTCAAAAAAATAGCCGGAAACAGCGGTCTTAGTCTCGATTAAAAAAACAACGAAAAAAAAATTAAAAATAAATATGGAAGATATAAAAGAAACCGTTCAGGAAAATACGGAAAACAAATTGTTTTACTCAATAGGCGAAGTGGCTAAAATGTTCAACGTCAACACTTCACTCATAAGATATTGGGAAAAAGAATTTGCCGTTATTAAACCCAAAAAAAATGCGAAAGGAAACCGTCTTTTCACCAAAAAAGACATTGAAAACTTTCACAAAATATACTATTTGGTAAAAGAAAGAGGCATGACATTGCCAGGTGCTAAAAAAGTTTTGAAAAATAACACCGGCGGCGAAGATTCTAATTTTGAAATCATAAAGTCGCTAAAAAACTTAAAATCAATGATTTTAGACCTCAAAGAATGTTTGGAAGACGGAAAAAGCATTTCTGAGGACGAAGAAATTTAAGTTTTTTTTCATTTGTTTAATTTTTTTGCACGTTAATTGCAAGAAACTTTTCGTGTAAGAAACTGAAATCAATATTGCACTATGAGTATGAAAAATCCTTCAATGGAACTTGACATAAACTTTATGCACAACGTTCTCGCCCTCTACGACGAGTTAATCGAAAACGGCATATCAGTAGTCTATATCGGTAAATTTACGCATCAAGTCGTAAAAATGTTTACCGAAAAAAACGAAGAGGAAATGGACGAAAACAACGAACAAAAACAAGTTAAAAGACGTGTCCATCACTCTCTCGTGGAGATTCTCCAAAATATGCAGAAACACAGCACGGAATTTCAGACGGAGTTCAGTCTTATCAACGGACTCTTTATGATAGGCAGAAAAGACGGTATATACTATATTATGACCGCTAACAAGGTTACAAAACACGATATTGTACACCTCTCGCAAGCCTTGGAATGTGTTAACAATGCCACAAAAGAAGAACTCAACGCAATGTACAAAAAGCAGTTAAGAGAAGGCAAAATTTCAAACAAAGGCGGTGCCGGTCTCGGTCTTATCGACATCGCAAGAAAAACTGACGGAAAACTCGAATATCTTTTTATCCCGTGCAACGGCACGGACTATTTTATACTCAAAGTGGAAATTTCAGCAAACGGCGAAGGAGAATAAAAAAACGGGGCTTTTTTTTGAAAAAAAGCCCCGTTTTTTTTAGTATCTCTATTAGTGTCCCTTTTCTGAAATGTATTTTACCCTCATCAAACGCAATTCCTCCTCAGTATAGTCATCGCTGCCGAGAGCCCTCATTGCATCATCAATAGACTCGGTTTCCGCATTGTCAAAGTAGTCATAAACCTCATCTTGACGCTCTTTATCAATTACTTTGTTGACGTAATAGTCAAGATTGAGTTTTGTACCGGAATTGATGATAGACTCAATTTCTGAGAGAAGTTCGTCCATTTCAATCTGTTTTGCCTCGCAAATGTCTTCAAGGTCGAGTTTGCGGTCAATACTCTGGATAATGTAAACTTTGTTGCCGGATTTTGAAGCAACAGACCTTACAATCATATCCTGAGGACGTTCGATTTCTTTTTCCTGAACGTATTTTTTGATAAGTTCCACAAATTCCTTTCCGAATTTTTGCGCCTTTCCGTAGCCTACACCTACAATTTGTGTCAACTCCTCTATCGAAATAGGATATTGAACCGCCATGTCTTCAAGCGAGGGGTCTTGAAAAATCACAAACGGAGGCACATTTTTCTGTTTTGAAACCTTTTTCCTCAAATCTTTCAACATGCGGAAAAGTTCGGGGTCAGAAGCACCGCCGTTCATCGTATGCGGCACAGCCTGCTCGTCATCATCGTCTTCGTTTTCAAAATCGTGATTCTTAACAAGTTGAATATCATACGGTTTTTTCAAATATTCCTTGCCTTCTTTGGTGATTTTCAAAGTACCGTAATTTTCGATGTCTTTCATCAAAAAGCCTTTGACCAAAGATTGACGCAAAACAGCGTTCCAATAGTTTTCGTCTCCGTCGTCCTCGCCTATTCCAAAAATCGGAAGTTTGTGATGCTTGTAAGTTTTTACTTGCGAATCCGAAACGCCTGCCAAAACTTTTGCAACGTGTTCCGTCTTGAATTTCTCCTGAATTATACCGATAACTTTCAACGCCTTTAATATAGACTCTTTGCCGTTGAAAGGTTTTTGCGGGTGAACGCAGTTGTCGCAGTTGCCGCAAGGCTCTTCCAAGTTTTCGCCGAAATAGTTCAAAAGCATTTTGCTGCGGCACATTGAAGTCTCCGCGTATGCAACAGTCTCAGAGAGAAGTTGTTTGCCGATTTCCTGCTCGCTGACGGGTTTTCCCTGCATAAACTTCTCCAACTTCTGAATGTCCTTATAACTATAAAAAGCGATACACTGACCTTCGCCACCGTCTCTGCCCGCTCTTCCTGTCTCCTGATAATAGCCTTCAAGACTTTTGGGCATATCATAATGGATAACAAACCTTACGTCCGGCTTGTCAATACCCATACCGAAGGCAATCGTTGCAACGATAACGTCCACCTCTTCCATAAGGAATTTGTCTTGATTTTCGCTGCGGGTTTGCGAGTCCATACCGGCATGATAAGGAAGTGCTTTTATGTCGTTGACACAGAGCATTTCGGCAAGTTCTTCAACTTTTTTGCGGCTCAGACAATAAATAATGCCACTCTTGCCTTTGTTGGCTTTGATAAACTTGATAATCTGCTTGTCAACGTCTATTTTCGGGCGTACTTCGTAGTAAAGATTGGGACGATAAAACGAGGATTTGAAAACGTTAGCGTCCAAAATGCCGAGGTTTTTCTGAATGTCGTGCTGAACCTTCGGCGTAGCGGTAGCCGTCAAAGCGATAATCGGACTTCTGCCGATTTCTTCGATGATAGGACGGATTCTGCGATATTCAGGACGAAAATCGTGTCCCCATTCCGAAATACAATGCGCCTCGTCGATAGCATAAAACGAAATCTTTACCTGTTTTAAAAACTCAATGTTCTCCTCCTTTGTAAGGCTTTCGGGCGCAACGTACAACAATTTGGTCTTTCCGTTAAGAATGTCTTCCCTAACTTGGGCGATTTGCTGTTTGGTCAGCGAGGAGTTAAGAAAATGTGCCACACTTTCTTCCGTACTTATGTTGCGCAGGGCATCTACCTGATTTTTCATCAACGCGATAAGCTTGTAAATTACGATTGCCGTACCGTCCAACATCAATGAGGGCAACTGGTAGCAAAGTGATTTGCCGCCGCCCGTAGGCATCAGGACAAAAGTATCCTGACCTTTTAATACATTATTAACAACCGCTTCCTGCTCTCCCTTGAATCTGTCGAATCCGAAAAATTTGTGCAGATATTCCAAAAGATTATTTGTTTTTTTACTCATGTTTTGTACTAATTTCTCATTCAAATTTTGCTGAAAAACAAATTCATTTTGTTTTTTACAAATTTGGAAAAAGTTTTTTGAAAAAACCAAATTTTTTTCAACTTTTTTTTAAATTAATAGTTAAAAAATCCAAACACGTAAAATTAAGTTTGTCCACCTTTTGTTTTTTTTGTCCACCATACACTTTTATTACATTAATAATCAATAAGTTAAAAATGTATCCACCTTTTACCGCATTTTGTCCACCTCTTAATATTATTTTAACTGTAAGTTTGCAATGTAAAAAAAACGTTTCAAGACGGTTTTTGAAAAATAAAAAAATACTTAAATTTAATAAATATGAGAAAGGTAATTTTAATTTTTTGCGGAATGTTGGCTTTAACGCCGGCAACTTTCGCTTCTCAAAGCGGAAATAGACTTCCGATTGCACTTTCTCCCGCCGATAATATTTCGGTTACGGGTAAGATTGTGGACGCTTCGGGAGAACCGCTTCCCGGTGCTTCTGTATATGTAAAAGGCACCACTAACGGTACAATTTCCGACATTGACGGAAATTTCACTCTTAGCGCCTCTGATGACGCGATATTGGTTTTCACCTTTGTCGGCTATATTTCTCAGGAAATTGCAGTTAACGGACGGACAAACATCGGCACTATTACAATGCAGGAAGACAATCAGGAAATCGAACAGGTTGTCGTTATCGGTTACGGTACACAAAAGAAAGTAGACCTGACGGGTTCTGTCGCAATCGTTGACGCCGACGAAATGAAAAAAGTATCAAACTCCAACATTTCAACAATGCTCGAAGGTAAAGTTGCGGGCGTTCAAATCACCTCTGACGGTCAGCCCGGTGCAGACCCGTCAGTAAGAATACGCGGTATCGGCTCTTTCGGCTCCACCGCACCTTTATATGTAATAGACGGCGTGCCGATGGGAACCACAATTCGCGACTTCTCTCCTAACGACATCGCCTCAATCCAAATCTTAAAAGACGCTTCGGCGGCTGCAATCTACGGTTCGCGTGCTGCTAACGGTGTGGTAATCATCACCACAAAAAGCGGTAAAAAAGACCAGCCCACAAGAGTTGACTATTCCGGCTATTTCGGCGTTGACCAAATCAATAAAAAAGTTTACGACGTAATGGACGCTGACCAATACAGTCAATATCTCGGAACGGCTTATGAACAATCCATGGCAACCAACAACGCCGTTACAATGCCCGGCGGCTACACCAAAGAAGGCGATACATGGAAATTTCTCGACAATACCAACACCGACTGGTTTGACGAAGTTTTCAAAACAGGTATCCGTCAAAACCACAACGTCAACATCTCCGGCGGCGGCAAAAACAACACTTACAACGTAGGTCTTGACTATTACAGCCAAAAAGGTACGCTCGAAGGCGCAGGTCCTAACTACGACCGTTACACCGTCAGAGTAAACAATACTTTTGATGTAAAATTCGTCAAATTCCGCACGGGAGTGGTTTATTCGCACTCGGATCAGGACAATATGGCTATCTCAAACGCAAGCGAATATGTTCAAGGTCTTTATGGTGATGTTACCAACGTGTTAAGGGCAACCCTTTTGGCTCAACCCACAATTAAGGCTTACGACGAAAGTACTTGGGTTCTTGACGACAAAGTAGGCGCGGCTTCAAATTTCAACTACGACGCTCACGGTTACGGAGTTTATTACGACAATATTCACGGCGATATTTCGTTCTCAAACCCGCTTTTGGTCAACAACCTTTTGGAAAGAAACACCAAGACGGACAGAATCGTTGCAACGGCTACCGCCACAGTCGACTTGTTTGATATGTTAAAAATGAGTAAGTCGAACCACAAACTCTCTTACAACCTTAACGTATCTTACAGCAAGACATACGCAAAAGACCACACTTGGATTGGCGCATGGATTCAGTCCAACCGCGTTTATCTTGCAAAAGACAACGAAAAACTCACAAAAGTTTACCGTCAGTATGACGATGCCTTAGTTGAAAACACCATCAACTACGACGGCACTTTCGGCGGCAGACACCACGTAAGCGCGGTTGCCGGCATCACTTACGAAAACGAATACCACACAAGACTCGACGCTTGGGGCAACACTCTCCCCGAACCTTACTTCTTGCAAGTTAACAACGCAGAACAAAGAGACGCAAGTTCTTACGAATCTCAACACGTTCTTGAATCTTACATCGGACGTCTCAACTACGACTTCGACCAGAGATATTATCTTAGCGCAACAGTCCGCAGAGACGGTTCGTCAAGACTTTCTCCCGATGACCGTTGGGGCTGGTTTCCGTCAATTTCACTTGGTTGGAGACTCGACCGCGAGGAATTCTTCCCCGTTGATGACAACTTAGTTAACCTCTTGAAAATCCGCGGAAGTTATGGTATCTTAGGTAACGAAAACATCGGCGAATATCAATACATGGCTGCTATGGCGCGTCAAAACATGACTTACTCTTTCGGCGGCGACAAAGTACTCGGATCTTCAATTTCGACTTTCGTAAACCAAGGCATTATGTGGGAAAAGAAAAAATCCACTTCAATCGGTATGGACTTAGGAATGTTTAACGGACAGTTGGAGTTTACCTTTGAATGGTACAAAAACGTTTCAGAAGACCTTTTGTCTGAGGTTGCAGTACCTCAAAACGCAGGCGTGTCTAACGAAAACGTAACAATGAACGCTGCTTCGATGGAAAACTCAGGTTTTGAATGGTCGGCTGCTTATCACAACTACAAACACAAAGTTAAATACGATGTTAACTTTAATATTTCAACTCTTAAAAACAAAGTTACTTCGCTCGGTACCGGCAAAAACCAGAGAATTGACGGCGCATACATCACCAAGGTCGGCGAAGAAATCGGACAGTTTTACGGCTGGGTTTACGAAGGAATTTTCAAAACGCAGGCTGACATCGACCAGCATGCAACCCAAACCGGCGCAAACATCGGCGACTGCGCTTACAAAGACATCAGCGGTCCTGACGGAACTCCCGACGGCGTAATCGATGCAAACGACCAAGTAGTTTTGGGAAGCGGTCTTCCGGGTGTAAACTTCGGCTTATCGGGCAGAGTAGAATACAAAGGCTGGGATTTAACTATTTCAACTTTCGGCGCACTCAAATATAAAGTGTCAGACGATATTTACAACTCTCTTAACTCTTGCTACGGCTACGGAAACAAAGATGTTAACGTACTCGATGCCAACAAGTTCTCTGACGACGGTTCAACGTATCTTTCAGACGTTCCCCGTACATACCTTGTTAACTCCAACGCCTCTTTGGGCTGGAACGATTTGTTCTCGTCAAGAAAAATCCAAAATGCCAACTATTGGAAAATTTCAAACATTGAAATCGGTTACAACTTCAATGACGATTGGTTCAACGGCATTGTTTCAAGCGTAAGAGTTTATGTAAGCGGTCAAAACCTCGCAACGTTAACCAAATATCACGGTTACAACGTTGACTATGCAGGCGGCACGTTTACTCCGGGTAACAATTTCTGCTCGTTCCCGACTCCGAGAACATTTATGGCAGGTTTGAGAGCATCTTTCTAAAAAATTTAACTGTTAAAATTTAAGAACGATATGAAAAATTTTAATCATATATTATTTGCGTCGCTGATTGCCGCAGGTAGCCTGACGGGTTGCTCGGAGGATTTACTCAACGTCAACAACAACAATCAGATGACAACCGATAATTTCGGAAACGACGCCGTAACATTGCAGGAGGCAGTAATTGCCGCTTACAACCATATCCGCATGGAAGGCACATTCGGCCGCGTAGGATACAATTTTGACGTTTGCCGCGGCGACGAGGCTTGGAACTCTTCACAAGTTTGGTATTTGCCTTTCGACGACCTCAACTCAGAGGTTACAAACGAAATGAACTGCTGGGTTTATCGCGATTGGCTTTATACGGTAAACGTTTGTAATTATGTTCTTTACAAAATTCCGGCATCAGGGGTTAGCACCGCTTACGACAGAATGAGAGGTCAGGCATTGTTTTTAAGAGGTCTTTCATATTATATGCTGACGGGATATTATCAGAATGTACCTTTGATTACCGACTACACAAATTACGGCAGTCTTGACGGTCTGTATCGCGGCAACAACACTCAGAAAGAAATCATTGAACAAATCAAGACCGACTTAAAAGAAGCAGTTCAACTTCTTCCTAAAAGAGACGAAGGCGGCGAATGGGCTCAGGGACGCGCAACTCAGGGCGCAGCAGCGGGTCTTCTTGGTAAAGTATTGATGTTCAACCACGAATATTCTGAGGCAAAAACCATTTTGGAAGGCATCATTAACGGTCAGTACGGAACGTACAGACTTATGGAAAACTACGGTGCAAACTTTCAAGAAGGCAAGGCTTACGAAAACAACGATGAATCGCTTTTTGAGGTTCAATTTCTTGACAACGGTATGCAGGGAACGGACGATGAATGGACACCTGTCAACACCTCTGCAAATGCAACTCAGGGACATGCCATCGAAAGTAACTTTGCTGCCGGCAGTTTCGGCGGCTGGGCAGATATTTCGGGTTCTACATGGCTTTACAACCTTTTCAAAGCAGAAAAGACGAAAGACGGCAAACTTGACCCGCGTTTGTATTGGACATTAGGCACTTACGAAACCGATTGGACTGAAAGTTATCCCGCAGGCGGTTACGGAAACGTCTATTACACCAACCCCGTTACGGCAGAAAGCAACATCGTTACCAACAACAATAACGGCGGTATTCCGATTGTTAAAAACACCAACGCAAGAACGGGCGTTATATCAGCAGTCGTAACCGGTTTGAAATGCGGTATCAATCTCCGTATTATTCGTTTGGCTGACATCTATCTCCTTGCAGCAGAAGCAATTAACGAAGTTAGCGGTCCTAACCAGACAGCAATAGACTACATCAACATTGTACGCCGCAGAGCAAACCTCAACGACTTGCAGTTAGGCGATTTTGCAAACGCAGACGCATTGTTTGAGCAAATTGCAAACGTAGAAAGACCCAAAGAGTTGGGCTGCGAGTTCGGACGCGGTTTTGACCTTATACGTTGGGGCTGGTTTTACAATGACAGCCGTATGGCTCAGTTGAAACAGCACGGTGCAGTAAAACTCACGACCGACCTTTACACTGAATATCCCGTAGCCTCACCCGACAAGACCTCTTACGACAACTATCGTGCAGGCCACGAGTATATTCCCTACTATCAGAAAACCCTTAACGACAACCCGAACCTTGGAGAAGGCAATTCGGCAAACACAAGTGCCGCCAATACGCCTGATTTCAATATCCGTAATGTTGTCAGCGGTATAGGATTGTAAAAACATACGAGACGCGGATTAAACCCGCGTCTCTATAAATTAAAAACATTTTTAAAACGATTTTAATCATGAAAATAAATAAAATATTTTTATATTCGTTGATGGCGGCGGGCATACTTTCGGCATGTCAGAAAACCGAACTTTACGACGTTAACGAGCCGGCATGGATTCAGGAAAAAATAGATTCCATCGCAGCGGAAAAAGCAAAGGCAAACAGCGGAAGCGGACAAATTGAAGGCTTGTTGGAAGACGTTTACACCTTAGGCGCAACAGATTATTCAACAGGCTGGTGGGCTCAGTTTTCAAAGTATTATCAAATACCTGAAAACCAGAAACTCATTTTACAGTTCAACCTCCATATCAATCCTGATGCACCCAACACATACAAAAATTTCGCGCTCATTCTCTCTAACGACGAAGACAGAGGAGCAGGCGATTATAAAGAATACGGCGCAATCCGTTTTGACAATCAGCCGAGCGGAAACTCCGAGTGGGGCGACTACATCGACCGCAGTCTTGTAAACAGTACGCTGACTTTCGACACCGATGCAGACAAAGGCATTGACAAACTCGGCGGCGCAGTAACGCTGACAATAGACCGCACGGAAGGATTTTCGGTAACGATAACCAACGGAACGGTTACAAAAACCTACATTCAGAAGGCCGATGTTGAAAACCTCAACGCTGACGCTTCTAACAAGACAATCCGTGCATTCTTAGTGCCGGAGGGTTCATACATTGATTTTACCGGCACAACGATAGAGCCAATCGGCGGCTGCACGTCAAAAGAAGACAAACAACCGCTTTCGATGACATTAAACGGCGTACCAAAGAAACTGCTTTTGGGCTCAACCATCGAAGAGGCTTTTGCAAATGTTACGGCAACAATACAGTTTGAACAGGAAGTTTCGTCAACTGTTAATGTCAGCGACCTTACCATTCAGGCTGTACCTGATATGAACGGTTTAGGCACAAAAACCCTCATCGCAGCATACGGCAAAACATACAAAGGCGAAGGCGCAGCAAAACCCGTTATCGCAAGTGTTCAGTTTGATATAGTTGACAAGATGTATACCCTCTTAGGTGCAGCCGACAATTCAACTGCATTTTGGGGCGTACATTCCGACAACATCAAGATACCTTCGGGCGCAACATACGTAGCACAATTTACCAACTACACAAGCGGTGCTAACAACTGGAACAACTTCCTTATAGTACTCAACGGTGAAGATGTCAGCAAAGAATATGCTGTTGTACGTGCTGACAATTACGGTTGGGGCGACGGTTACGCCTCTTGCACTCCGAGTTGCAGTCAAACAGACTGGGCGGCATGGCTCAAAGCAATGGACGGTGCAAAAGTTACCGCTTACATCACTAACAACGGCGACGGCACGGCAGACATCAAGACCGTAATACTCGGCAACGACGGCAACACCTACACTCAGGACTACATCGGCATTAACACCGTAGATCCCGACAACTGTTATTTCCGTCTTTCTGTTGACGGTGCTCACCTCGAATTTGATTCAGTAGTTGGCGAAGACAACAACTCTACGGCATTCTGGGGCGCACATTCGGCAAACATCCAAATACCGAGCGGCAAAACAGTTACAACACGCTTTACCAATTACACAAGCGGTGCTAACAATTGGAACAATTTTATTGTAGTACTCAACGGTCAGGACGTTAGCAAAGAATACGCCGTTGTACGCGCTGACAATTACGGTTGGGGCGACGGTTACGCCTCTTGCACTCCAAGTTGCAGTCAAACCGACTGGGCAGCATGGCTCAAAGCAATGGACGGCGCAAAAGTAACGTTATCAATCACCAACCATGGCGACGGCACAGCAGACATACACGCCGTAATACTCGGCAACGACGGCAATACCTACACTCAGGACTACATCGGCATCAACACCGTAGAACCCGACAACTGCTATTTCCGCGTATCAGTTGACGGCTCTCACGTAGCATTTGAATAGCAGAATAAACTATTGTCTTTCTAAAAAAAAATCATGCAGATTTATTTTTCAAAAGTAAATTTGCATGATTTTTTTTATAAAAAAATTTGCAGATTTATTTTTTAAAAGTAAATTTGCAAAAAAATTAAAGGCCATGATAGAAAGAACTTTGAAAAGCAAACTTCTGCAATTAATGCAGAAATATCCCATTGTAACGCTCACAGGCCCAAGACAATCGGGAAAATCAACTCTGCTGAAAAACGCTTTCAATGATTACAATTACGTTTCGTTGGAAGACCCAGACAACAGAATATTTGCAACTGACGACCCGAAAGGCTTTTTAAAAACGTACCCCGATAAAACAATAATTGACGAGGCACAAAAAGTGCCGCAACTATTTTCGTACATTCAAACGCACACCGACAGCGCAAACAAAACGGGAATGTACTTGCTTGCCGGTTCGCAAAATTTTTTGTTGATGGAAGCAATCGGACAATCGTTAGCAGGCAGAACGGCGGTTTTGAAACTCCTGCCATTATCAACCACAGAAATACAAAACGCTAAAATAGAAAACAAAGATATTGATACAAAACTCTTTAAGGGAGCGTATCCAAGACTTTTTGACAAAGATATTCCGCCGGAGGATTTTTATCCGTATTACATACAAACCTACGTTGAACGCGATGTCAGACAGGTAAAAAACATCGGCGATTTAACAACGTTTGAAAAATTCATAAAACTTTGCGCCGGAAGAATCGGACAAGTGCTTAACGTATCTTCGCTTGCAAGCGACTGTGGAATCTCGGTTTCAACCGCTAATTCTTGGCTGTCGGTTTTGGAAACGAGTTATATTTGTTATCTGTTACAACCCGATTTCAACAATTTTTCAAAACGTGTTATAAAAAGCCCGAAAATTTATTTTTACGATACGGGCTTGGCTTGTTCGCTGCTGCAAATCAGCAGTCCTGAACAATTAAAAACGCATTATTTAAAAGGCGGTTTATTTGAAAACCTTGTTATTTCCGAATTTTTGAAACATTATTATAATCAAGGTATTACACCGGATTTGAGATATTTTCGCGATAGTAGCGGTTTGGAAATTGATCTGTTGAACTATACCGGCTCACGGCACGATGTTTACGAAATAAAAGCCGGTGCTACGTTTGCAAAAGATTATTTCAAAGGTATAATTAAATATTGTGCGTTTTCGGGCATCTCTGCTGACAACTGCACTGTCATTTACAACGGCGACAAACGTATGACAACTTCCAACGGCAAGGTCGTAAATTTTTATAATTTATTTTCATAAAATTCAGCCGATACTACCGCCAAATCGTCAAAAAAAAGTGAGATTTGGCGGTACTATCGCCGATACCACCGCCAAATCTCAAAAAAAAAAAAAACGTTGTGCTGACTGACGATTTATTTGCGTAAAAAATAAAAATCATGCAGATTTATTTTTCAAAAGTAAATTTGCATAACGCAGGCGAGCCGCCTGCAATCCACCCCCCCTAAAAAGTAAACTTTTTATTAATTTTAACATTTTTTTTAATTTATACTTTTGTACTTATCGTTTTTTTAATAAATTTGCCCTTTTAAAGTTAAGTTAACAAATAGAATATTAACAAAGAAAAGCATATAAAATATGAAAAAAAGATTATTAATGAATTTTTGTGCGCTGATAGCGACAGTGTTTTTTGCCGCGAATACAGCAACGGCACAAACAAAAACAAATGTCACCTATCTCGACGAGAATGGCTTGGAACAAGTGGCTGCAACGGCTAACCGAGTTCCACGCTTAGAGACTGAAAGGGAAATCCGAGAACTTAACGAAGGTTGGTACTATGTTGAGAACCTTGATGCCTCTACCATAACAGCAAACGAGTACATAAAAGTGAATGGTAATGTAAATATTATTATTCTTGACGGTAGTTCGTGGAAAATCAACAGAGGTATCATCATTGGAGCGGGTGCTTCGCTTACCTTATATTCTCAAAGCACACCAGGAATTACTCAAATTCAAATAGAGAATTACGACGACGAGCCTGCTATTAAAGGAGACGCTTCTGGTAGTGTAAATTTCTACGGTGTATCATTAGAAATGCGGCAAACAGGCTCCCTTTCTGGCTATCTTATCAGTCCTGAATTAACTGTAAATGTAGCAGACGGTTACAATGTCATGTATTTGGATAAGAATAGTTACGGATACTATGCCAATTATGAAGCGCGAGAAACTACCTTACATAGTACCAATAACAAAACACTTGAAGTCCAACATTGCGAAAGACATCAGTTACCCGACGACCATTTCGCCCAACATTGTATTTATTGTAATGCGCCTGTGGAAGGAAATTTTTATTACGAAATCATTGACGCAACCAATAAATACGTCAAAATCGGCGACGGAACAAATTGCGCATGGATGGGTTCCTCCTACCCTTCTACAATTGAAATTCCCAAAACAATTACGCATAACAGAGTTGAATACTCCGTTACCCAAATCGCTGACAAAGCCTTTAACGATTACAACGGCGGTTCAACATTGACGACAGTAACCTTCGAGGCTAACAACGCTATTACAACAATCGGCAAAAATGCTTTTTCAAACAACAGCAAACTTGCAAATATCAATTTGGAAGACTGTAAAAATGTAACAACAATTGATGAAAAAGCCTTTGCCCTTAATACAGCATTAACCTCGGTCAAAATTCCAACCCAAGTTAGAACTATCGGAGCAGATGCTTTTTTGAACAACAGCAGTCTTGAACATGTTGAATTTGCAGGCACTGCACTTAGGACAATCGGAGAATATGCTTTTTATGGAACAGCAATTACAGAAATAACATTGCCAAACAACAACAGATTAACAATTGGAGACTATGCGTTTGACAAATATGACGCTGGTGGTAAGGGGTTTACTCTATACTGCAACGCAGAAACTGCACCTACGTTAGAAGGTGAACACGTTTTTTGCAGTTCCGTAAGTGAAGACAAACGCAAACTCTACGTCCCGTGTGTCAACAAATATTCAACATGGACTTATTTCGGCGAAAATATATACAGTTATGTACAATTTGAAGAACCTACTCTGACAGACTCTTACGACAAAGAGTTTGACGGCACTGTTGACGTACCCGAGTTTACCACAATAGAGATAACACCCCAAACTCGCTACACAATAACTTTCACCGGTCTAAAATTTGCCGACAAAAACGTGGAGTTCGCCAACGACGGTACAATAAAGGACAAAAACCTAATCGCGGTTTATGATTTTACATATACCAGCGACGAGAGTTGCAATACCACCGGCAACGAAATAGAACTCCAAAACAAAAAAGCAAAAATCACCCCGCACGAAATCACACAGGAAGAAATAGAATCAATTATAATAAATTACAGAAGCACTTCCGACCCCGAAGATTATTATGTCAATGCCGAAGAATCATGTTATGAAGGCACTAACAGCAAACTTAACGGAAGTGTTACGTCGCTTCTTTCCTTAACACAAGAGGAAACCGTAAAATTCTGTATGACCGCTCAATATGTTGATGCAAGCGGCAACACCCCGTCATCGGCAAACAACGCCGTAAAAATAAAGATAACACCAAACAATACAAAAGGTTTTTGGTACGGCGACAACGAGTCTAATCAAACCAAAAACTACAAATTTGCCGACTCATACGATATAGACGGCGGAATAGGTATGCCCTACGTTGAACTTTCAGCGGACGGCTTGACCCTTACGTTCAAATTTGATAACAACAGAGCCTATACCACCAACACCACATACAGCATCAATTTGGAATTACAAGACTCTTACTTAACCCCACCTGACTGGATTAACGAAAACACCAAAGCAAAAGTTACTACTGTAAAAATTGATGAATCATTCAACAAGGCAAAACCGAAACAATGCGTTCAATGGTTTCGTAATTTAGGACAATTGGTTACGGTAGAAGGGTTGAAAAACATTAACACATCTAAACTCGAAAGGGTCAGTTCGATGTTTGCGAATTGCCCGAACCTCAAAAACATTGATTTCACCGGTTTTACGACAGACAACATTACTAATATGAGTTCTATGTTCATGCATTCCTGGTCTATTACCGAACTTGACCTCAGCGGTTTTAACACCCAAAACGTCGAAAATTTTAGTAGTATGTTCGGAAATTGTCGGGCTCTTACTACAATCAAAGTAGGTCCAAACTGGAAAGTGAAAGACGGTATTACATATCAAAACACAGTAGGAACATTCACCGATTGTGACGCTCTTATAGGCGACCAAGGAACAACATACAACGATGACAACAGTGATGCCGACTATGCCCATATAGACGGCGGCGAAGACAATCCGGGTTATTTATCCACCGGCGATTACAAGATTTTTTACAAATGGTCTGACGACAAGACGGGAAAATATCACACACATACGCCGTCAACATATACCAAGGCAAACCTTCCCGTTACATTAGATACGCCTGATGAAAGAGAGGGATATATTTTCAAAGGCTGGACACTCTACAGTGCCTCCAACACAACAGCCTCTACTCCGTCGGCTTCTGTAACAATAACCTCGGAAAACCTCGGAAACCACATTTATACTCTGCATTGGGCAAGCACTACACACTATCTCGGCAAAGGTGCAAAATACAACTTTGAAATCACTGACGGCGACGACAGTCAAACTTATACTTTTGAGCCGGTTAAGAAAACAATTGGTACAGAAGAAAAAACGCTTGTTACCATTACAAACGAAAGCGGCAAATACTATATCAACACAACCAAATATGTAGAAGACGGTGATACATACGAGTTGACGGCAAAAGAAGACGGAAATATAACTGTAAAAATAAAAATCAAAGACTATACACCGGAAGCCTTAACAGAAAAGGACGGTACATGGAGTTTGGGTATAAGTACCATATATGTCGAAAATACTGTTTTAGCAGAAGATTATCCCGATAAAAACAGTTATACTATAACGTTACTTGCCGACGGAGAAACTGTCCGTACTGTATCTTCACCATGGTACGGGGATTATTTTGATTTATCCCCCAACGATGGGATGCACACGGTAACCTACACTGTAACACTTACCGACGGCAGTATTGTAACAAGCACCGAGCACAAAATAGGCATAGACCAGACCGCCCCTAAAAATCCGGTATTAAAAATTACTCACGATGGTACAACAGAAGATTATGAAGGTCAAGGTGAAAGCGACAAGGCAGGTCGTGCATTTTTTATCGGTGATAAAATAAAATTCAGTGGCGAAGACAAAAAACCGGATGATGATTTTACCGGCGAAATCAGCGGTGTTGATTACATTCTATACAGCATTGATGTTCCCATATACGCCGCAGCCGATAATAAAAAAGTCAAAGTACCGGCAAATAAATTTGAAAGTACGGAAATAACAATCACTGCCGATATGATTGGACAAACCATTTACTACCTCACGGTTGACAAAGCAAGCAATTACAGCGACACTTTGGCGTTGAAGATTAAGGCGGCAAAATTAAAAGCGACATGCAAAAAAAGCGAAACTGCCACAACATCCACTACACAATATTTCGGTGATTTGAAAGATGCCTTAACATCTTCCTATCCCAATGATATACAATATGTTACAATAGAACCATTAGAAGACAACTATACCGAAGAGGTTGAAGACCTTATAAATATTGACGGATATACAGACATAGAGTTTGTATTTTCACCCGGAGAGAAAACTTTTACGGGTACTTACCGTATATATGTAAACCAAAGCGGATTCTCATTGACTATTAACGGCGGTAATTTCTACGGCTTGCATAAGACTAATGAAAATACAGACAATGATTATCCGCTGATTGAATGTGGTGACGGAACAATTACGATAAAAGGAGGTAATTTTACCAACGATTACGGCTCTGTAATTGAATGTTGGGGTGGAAATTTAAATATCTCCGGCGGAGATTTTACAAGTTCTACAAAATACGGTCTTAAATACAGCAGCGGTGATATAAATCTCCAATCCGTCATTAACGGCTCAACTGAAACAGGTCCGATATTCCATGGAGAAATCAGTGCTGTATACGACGAAGATGGTTATGCCGATGTTTTTGTTTTGTCAAATGATTATGTCTTTTACGCAAAAAATGCGACAACCAACAAGTATGATGCCCTAACACAGGAAAAATACGATACTTATGGGAACTATCTTGTTGATGCAGAGGGTCAAGCCGTTAAAGATGTAAAAGTAGGCAAAGCCCCCGAATCGGCGTTCCAAGTCGGCGACGAAAAGTACTATATGCTTTCGGATGCCATCAGTTCGGCAAACTCAGAAGGAGAGAAAGTTACGCAGTTAAAAGATTACACAGCATATTCAAACGATGATTTGTCAACAGAATTAGAGCATGACCTTGATTTGAACGGCTTTACGCTTGACCTCAACGGCAAAACGTTGAATCTCAGCGACAATGAAGTTACAATTACCGGTACGGGCGAAGATGCAGACCACAATCCCACACACGGTGTAATTACATCGTCAAATATTACGGTAATAAAAAACACTTCTGATCTGCATTTGAAAGACGTAACAATAAAAACTACCAACAACAATACAACAACACAGGAAGTTGCTATAATCAACAACTCCAACAACACGGTTTATCTTTACGAAGGTACAGTTATTGACGGTACTGACTGCAATGCAAGTGCTGATGTTATTCTATATAATACAGGTATAAATAATTACCGTAATTATACAGTAGTAGAAGATAACTGTGAAGTTGTCAATCAATCAGGTGATATTCTTGGTTATGACGACGACTACGGAGCAATAATACTTGGAACTTCCCGCAAAATTACCGTTCAAAAAGGGGAGTATTATGAAGTTACATACACCCAAGGCGGTGAAGATATAACAAAATATTGTTCAAGTTTAGCACATGCCCTGGACGAAGAACAATATAAAAAAGAAAACAACTACCCCGCAACGGTAAAAGTCAAATTAGTGAAAGACTATGTGCCGAACCGCACTTATTTCAAAGACCCGGTTACTTCTGAGGTTTCAAAGATTAATTTTGAGATAGACCTTTCCGGCAAGTCTTTGACAGACTCTCTCAAAATAAAAATCACCGGCAAAACTCTCAACATAACCGGCGGCACAAATACAAATGCGTATTATCATTTTGAAGTAGAAAACGGTGCTAAACTCACCCTTAAAAACGGTACATACGAATTCTATACAGAAATTATAAAAATACAAACCGGCGGTATTGTAAATTTGAACAATGTAAAATTCATCGGAATGTTGCACAGTGGTTATATATCCAACAACACCGATGTTACTGCTGCCGGATATATAGAAAACAACGGCGGAGAATTAATCATCAACAGCGGTGATTTCACTTACGATGAAAATTCTATCAAAACAGACCAAGAAATTCCCTTCAACGGTTACGGTATCTATACAACAGCCGGTACAACAACAATCAACAACGGCTCTTTCTCCGGACAAACGGTTACTAAGAAAAACATGTCCGACGAAGAAGAAACCTTCCAATACTATCCGGCTCACAGCGACGGCGGAACAACCGTAATCAACGGCGGAACATTCTCTGACGGACAATTCGGTCTTTATGTTACCCAAAAAGCAGCAGGCGCAACAGAAACTTCTGTTTCGCTCAGCGGCGGTACCTTTTCTGGCACAACAGCGGCTGTATACAACAATTCTGGTAAAGACCTTTTGAAAGAAGGTTCGGGTTATTACACTGTCAACGATGACGGTTCAAACAAAGATTTGTTAACTTTTGAAGTAGACAACAAAACCGTTTATGAATACTATAAAAACAATGTTCTTAGTGAACAAGAATCACCTAACACCCCGTATAAAAAAGTAAAAGTTGACCAAATAGGCCCTATGGCATCGCCAAATGAATTAACTCTCGGCAAAAATGCAAAAGTTAATTTTACAATTCTCTACGCAGAAGAAAATGCGACTTATACTTTTGACCCGATAACAGACGGCACTAAAACCCTTATTACTGCTGAACAAGAAAGCGGCAAGTGGTATGTTAAAACAACAGACAACGTAGTTGACGGCTCTACTTACACGCTTTATGCAACAGAAAACTCAACGGTTAACATTAAAGTTGTAATTAAGGATTACATTTCAGAACTCTTTGATGAAGATACATGGTACAGCCGTATTGACATACATCCCTCTCGTCATATTGATTCCGATGATACAAAACCGTATAAAATTCAAGTCGGACAAGTACACAATAATGATATAACTGATGTAATTATTCCTACTGAATATACAGATTTACGTGTATTTTATAACGATGTTGAAGTTGTAGCAAGTGATATTTACAAAAGTGTAAACGAAAGCGGTAATATCACTTACGCATTAAAAGACAGCAAAAACAATGTTTTAGCCTCTGCAACATACGCTTTGAAAATAGACCCGAACAATCCGACTGTTTCAATGAAAGAAACTGAAACCGGCAACGAAATTACTCCGTTAGCAATTCAATACGATACTCCCCAAAATACCAATGAATATGAAGTATGTGAGGGTACTGAATTTACTATCAGTATGGACGACACGCAAGGCGGTACTATAACCGACGAAACAGCAATCAGCGGTGTTTGGCAAATAGCATACAAATTGGTAGGTGCAAGCGAATATATTACAGAAAGTACAACTGCTACTTTCACTGTCAACAAAACAGATTATGACAATAAAACTATGCTTTACTTTGCCGTTGACAAAGCCGGAAACCATTCCGACACTTTGGAGGTAACATTCAAAGTTTTTGAAAAGAATTTCCAAGCCACCTACAAAGAAAACGCAACGGCAACAGTCAACACTGTACAATATTTCGGTACATTAGCAAACGCGTTGAATGTAAGCAAATATCCCTCAACCGCAATGAACATTACAATCGAGCCTCTAAAAGACAACTTTACGGAGTCTATCACCGATGCAATCGAAGTTAAAACTAAAAACTTTGTATTTTCACCGGGCTCAAAAACTTTTACAGGTACATACAAAATCAATGTAACAAGCGGAAACCTTACAATCAACGGCGGAACATACCACGGTGTAAACTCCGGTGCAACCGATTCTCCGATTATTACCAACAATGGCGGAGAAGTTACAATTACAAACGGCGAATTTTCTAACGAATACGGCTCTGCAATTCAAAACGATGCCGGAACTTTGAAAATTTCGGGCGGAACTTTTGACGGACGCGCCTACGGTCTTAACTACACAGGCGGTGTTGTAGAACTTTCGTCAACCGTCAACGACCAAGGCGAAGAAACTGCATTTCCTACTTTCGGCGGTCAAAACGGTGCAATTCACAACTATACGCACGACAAGATTTTGAAATCAGGCTATGCGTTTTATGACAACAACACATTAGTTTATCGACAAGAAAACGACGGCTCAATTAATTTAGCACCTTTAAACACTGATGATAGACTTACAGGCGAGACAACTGTATATAATCTCATAACCGTTAAAAAGGCAATACTTATAACCGAACCTTCTAAAATTCTTGTCGGCAAAGGCTCTGATCTAAAAATCAGCATTATTGACGGACTTAGTAGTGTATATGAATTTGGGGCTATTACTGTCAACAACCCGGAAGACGGAAGCAGTATTACATACGCCAGTCTCGTTTATAATAACGATGACAACAAATACCATCTTAAAACAACTCAGGATATTCCTGACGGTGAATATACTTTCACAAGTACAACCAATCCTGATGTAAAAGTGAAATTTACGGTCAAAGATTATGCTAAGGAGTTGTTATCCGGCTTAAAAGATACTGACGGTGAGACTTATAAATGGACTGCAAAAGAAATTTCCTTTGACCCGGCAACAGGAACTGATAACAAAATGGTTTTGGGGTTATGGATAGGCGCATCTACTCTTAATCACAATATTGTAGAGACCTCATACGCCTCAGACCTCAAAGTTTCAATCGACAATACGGAGATAAGTGTACTGAAATCGTATTCAACCGAAGGCATTACTACAATCGCCTATGACCTCAAAAATTCATACGGAACATTGTCAAGTGCGCCGGTTGATATAAAAATTGACAAAACAGCACCGAATGTGGCTGTTCTCAAAATTACGAAAGACGAAACAACAACGACATACGAAGGCGGTGCAAGTACTAATCCTACCAAAATTTCGTTTGTTGCAGGTACAAGAATCGTAATTCATGCTGACGACAAACAAAACGGTGCAACTCCTAACAGCGGCATTTATCAAGTTGCATTTTCAAAAGTTGGTTCTACGGATACAACGTGGTACAAAAATGACGAATATGTCAACATTATGGCGGCTCATTTCGGTGATTATGTATTAAAATCATGGGATAATGCCGGCAATAGGTCTGATGTAAAATACGTTAGATTGCAGCAAGCGCTTTCTTTGGAAATAGAGTCTGCAAATTGGGTTTATGATGACACTGAAAATCACAAACACAAAGTAATTAATACAGAGGATAACAGTGAAATCACAACCGGACTAACATTCCATTACAAAACAAAAAATGGCGATACTTATTCTACAACCAAACCGACCGCAGTCGGCAGTTACACAGTAAAAGCCGTTTACGAAACCGCTACTGCAACAGGCGAGACCGAGCCGGTAGACTTTGACATTCTGTACAAAGTTCAATTTGTATCTGCTTACGGCAGTGCAGAAGACCAGTTGATTGGAGCAGATTCCAAAGCAACCGAACCGACGATGAGTGAGGTCAGCGGTTATAAACTATTAGGCTGGTATTACACGCCCGAAGGTTCAACAGCACCTACGAAATGGGATTTCAATACTACGGTTTCAGGCAATCTCACACTTACGGCAAGATGGGCTGAAACAATTTCCGCAGCCGACATTGCCGCCCTCATCAACTTGACCAAAGAGTATGACGGTGGAATTTATGCAACCGCCGGCAGCGGAGACAACAAAAGAGAATTATACAATAGCGGCTCTGATGTTACCCTGACATATAACGGAATTGATTTGAGATTCAGTTCCGTTGCTTTCAATACCAGCGCAGTCGGAGAAGGGAAAACCATTTCCGCAACGCCGGTTGCTGTTGAATACGTCAAAGACAACAATTATTATGTCATCGACAATGCAACAGTAAACACTCCTTTTGTGGTATCAACAGAGGGAATAATCACTGCAAAAGAGTTGACGGCTACACTCGTTCCTCCAAATACGATTAGCAAAGTATATGACGGAGAAACAAACATTGATATTTCAAACATAACTGCAAACGTTAGCGGTGTCATAATAGGAGATAATGTGTCTGTCAACGTTGTCAGCGGAGAATATCCCAATGCTAACGCCGGAAGTTATACCGTTGAATTAACTCTTGAACTTAACGGGGCTGCCAAAGATAATTACAAGTTGGCAAACAACAACAAATTAAATGTCAGCGGCGAGATAACACAAGCCGAACTTTTATTGCCAGAGGATATTTCAAGTTATGTTGAAACCGAAAAAACATACGACGGCACTACAACCGCAGAAATAATCAACTCTACGTATGAAACTTCAACGATTACCTCTGCGACATTCAATAACGAGTATGCAAACGATACAAAAATAATAACAGTTAATTTCCAATTATTAGCAACAGGAAACTACTATTTTAAAAACAACGATGAAACGGTTTACACAACAAGCAAAACCTATTCAGGCAAAATCACGCCAGTAAAACTTTCATCAAGTATTCTTGCTGACAATTTGACACTTGAAAAAGAATACGACGGCGGCGTTTATGTAACCCTTAAAAACGGTAATACTATAAACGGCGAATCAGGCAATCTGCTCTCATGCAACGGCATTACCGGCGAGACGGTACAGTTTTACTTCTCCGCTGCTGCATACGATGAGGCAAATATAGGCGACAGATTAGTTACTGTACAGCCTCAGATTACTTCAAGCAATTATGTATTTGACAGCAGTGATGATGACGACAACGATGACGAAGTTTTTGCTTTCAATGCAAGAATTACTCCGAAACCGGTTACCGTTACAGAGGGCATTACCGCAAAAAGTAAAGTCTACGACGGCACAACAGCGGCTGAACTTGACTTGTCAAACATTGTAATAAGCGGCGTTATCACCGGCGAAACGACACCCGAAATCACTGCAACAGGCGAGTTTGAAGACGCAAACGCAGGAGAAAACAAAACCGTAAACATTACAATAAGAATTGCTGAAAATAGTAATTACGTACTTTCAGAATCAGGCAATCAGGCTACCACAACTGGCGAAATCACAAGAAAAGTTATCACAACTCCTCAGATAACAATACAATCTGATTACGACTTTGTTTATGACGGTCAGCCCAAAACTCCGACAGTTACTGTTGCGCTTAACGGACAAGAAATTGACCTTTCGGAATTTACACTCACTTTCCGAAACAATACTAATGCTGGTACGGCAACAATCACCGTTTCAACAAGCGAAGGCGGCAATTATGAACTCTCTAATGACCACGTGCTTGATTTTACAATCGAAAAGGCTGAGGCAACAACTATCACAACCGAAGCCTCCGCAGTTGAAAATCTCATGTACGACGGCACGCCCAAAACTCTTATCACTGCGGCTCAAAGTCCTGACGGTGAAATTGTTTACCGATTGGAAAACGAAACGGAGTTTTCAAAAGAACTTCCCTCTGCAACCGCAGCGGGTCGCTACACCGTATATTACAAAGTTGTCGGCGACGAAAATCACACCGACAGCAAAGAGTTTTCGGTAGAAGCAACCATAATTCCGCAAAACATAGAATACACTTTGGGACAAAATGCTTCCGTACAGTTGGCAGTTTTCGGCGAATTTACCTTTACGAGCGATAACGAAAACATTACCGTAGAAAACGTTAACGGAGAATATTTCTTAAAAACCAACTCAAATGTAAAAGACGGCGACAAAGCGACAGTAAAATCCGATATGCACATCATTTCGGTTTCTATTATTAACCCGATGAAAAATCTTAACATAGAGACTGAATGGACAAACAGCGATGTAAAACTTCCTGCTCCCGATATGAGCGGTTTTGACGAGGATTGTTCTTTGTACATCAACGGTCATAAAGTGGAGAACATCGACAACGAAGTAATCAGCGAAGAAGGTGAAAACAAAGTTGAATACGAAATCAAAGACCAAAACGACAATGTTGTAGCAAATCAGGAGATTATTATAAAAATCGACAAAACTGCACCTATTACAGTTGCAAAAGCAGAAAGTCAACAAGTTGTTTACGAATTGAAAGTCGGTTTGGAAATCGCACCTAAATATTTCTTCATCGCAGGTGCGGTTGCAATGTTTGAAGCAACTGACGCTCTCAGCGGTATTGCAAATGCAGAAATGTCTTGGGACAATCAAAACGATTTTCATGCATTTGATTTAAAAGACGTTGTAAACTTACAAAGCGGCAAACACACGCTTTATGTCAAGATTTCTGACAATGCAGGCAATTCTACGATTTACAATGCCGAGTTTATGATTTTTGACGAAAGTAAATTCTCTAATGGCAGCAATTCTCAAAAATCACCTGCAACGTATTACGGTGCCGAACTTCCTGAACCTCAAAGTCTTGAACTGCAATTAAATAACAACACCATTTATGCAGTAAAAGACCTCTTAGGTAATGTATTTCTTGCCTCACAAAGCGGCGAAATCACAATTGAAGGCAACAAGATTAACATTTCGGAAGAATATTTGAAAAAAGTTTCTCCCGACAACAACAAACTCTACATCTACATCAATCCGTTAGGACAACAAGCATGGAAAGACGATTTGAGCGCAGAGGAATACGAATCGCAAATTTTGGTTTACGAATTTGACATCAAATACGAAGTCAAGATAAACGACGATTATAAATTTTTCAGCGAAGAAAACAGCGACCTGCAAAGTTTCTGTAACGGAGACAAAGTCTCAATGACTTTATCGTTAGACGAGAGTTTCTCTACTGCGGATTACATTTCGATTCCGGCATTAGGCATATCAAAAGTTGAATTTTCTACTAAACTTTCGTTTGTAGTACCCTCCGGCACTTTGCACGGCGGCAACGAAAAACTTGTGGTAGAATTTTTCAAAAACAACTTTTCAAGTACCGACTACGTAAACTTCCCTGCCGATTATCCGTCAGAGAATAATATCCGCGTTTATGACGATGTTTTGGCAATTGATAACGGTTTGCACACGATTGAAGACGGCAGTTACATTTGGTATATGGACTCAAAGGAACTTCAAGGCGAAAACTTACAGTTTCTTGATTTGCTAAAATATCTTACCGACAACCAAACACATACATTCTATGTTTCGGTTGTTGACAAAAACAGCGGCATAAGGTTTAGGGTTTGTCCGAGCGAAGATTTTACGATAACCCCGCTTTCAAAACGCAAAGCCGCCTCGGTTAACGTTTATCCTAACCCCGCAGAAAGCAACAAAACTTTCTACATCGAATTAGATGATTTTAGCGAAGAATATTTCCCGCGTACAGAAATCATCATTTACAACCAGTTAGGCACTCTTGTAAAGAAAATTTCAGATGTAGAAAAAGTTAACCCCGTAAGCCTCAACGCCGGATTTTACAGCGGAACGGTTTTGATTTCGGGCAAAAAAGTGTTGAATTTTAAAATCATCGTAAAATAAATGAAAATGAAGTTTTTATTATTGTTGTTGGCGGCATTTTTGCCGCTGCAACATGTTTTCGGACAAAAAGAAACACCGGCAAAAAAACAGCGTCTGCGTCTACCCTGCATGGTCGGAAATTATTTTACTCTTGAAGGCGGCATGGGTCTTCAAGGTATGAATTACGATTTGCTTCAAGAGGGTGCAACCGGCGAACTGAAATACGGTATTGATGTAAAAGCAGGATTAAGGCACTATTTTGCGCCTCATTCCGGAATTGGTGTCGGTCTTAGGTTTCAGGATTACGTTTCGTCGGCAACCTTGACTTATATGCAGAGTCAAAACGGTGCGTTGGACTTTTACCAAGAGCCGCGCTCTTACACTTACAGAACGTATTACAAAAGTTTGGAAGAAAGACAGAGCGTAACAATGTTGGAAATTCCCGTTGAAATCTTTTTTCAAACCAATTTAACCGGACGTTTGAAAGTAAGTTTGGGCGCGGGCTTGCAGGCAAACTTCTTCTCCATTCAAAACAAGTACGAAAACACCGGCGGCAAAATCACGACAAAAGCCTATTACGAACAGTGGGATCTTGAACTTGAAGACATGGCCCGTTACAGACTTTACGACACAACAGGTTTTACAGGCAAATACGATTATAAAATTTCATTTTCGGCAATCGGCGAAGTCGGCTTTTTGTATGCTTTGACCTCTAAATGGGAATTGATGTTGAACTTTCAAGCCTCCTACGGTTTGTCAAGCGTTATGGACAATTACGCCGCACATTATGTTTACGACCCCGAATGTGTCAGCAAAGAAGACGGCATAAGGGCAAATTACAAAGGTAATTATAACGGCCTAATGACCACTCAGGCAGAAAACGCAAAATTTCTGTCCGTTGGCGCAACGCTTGGATTCCGTTACAGAATTGCAAGGGAAGACCCGCAGGTTGCACTCGAATTTGACGAAGCCCTTCACAAAGCACGCCGTCTAAAATCTACGGAAGAAGAAGACCTCAACCTCATCGAAGCCTTAGACGCCGACGAAGTGGAACGCCGCCGCCGTCGCGGAGATACGGTTGCTCTTGACGAAAAAGAAGAAGAACGCCGCAAACGTCAGATTGAGTCAGAAGAGTTTTTTATCAACGACCAAGGCGACACGGTTTGGGTAAAACCTGTTGAGCCGGTAGTTGTTGACACTCAAAAAGTAGTAATTGTTGACACGGCAAAAATCAAAGAGCCGGAGCCCGAACCCGTATTCAACGTAAAGGATACGCTCCAAATGTTGCTGAAAATTCTTAACAACAACTATTGCGACCTTAACGGCATTGTTCCGAAAACTGACCGTCACACCAAAGAACTTGACCGTTTGGCGGCATTGTTGAAAGAACACCCCGAAATAGAACTTGACGCAATAGGCCACACTTGTACGACGGGTTCAATCGCTCACAACAAATCTCTCAGTATGGAAAGAGCCAAGGCTATCAAAGCCGAACTTACAAAACGCGGTGTTCCTCAAAACCGTATACATTGTATAGCAAGATGGTTTACAGAGCCCAAGTATCCTAACACCACGGAAGAAAACCGTATGAAAAACCGTCGTTACGAACTAAAAGAACACTTCAAACAAGAATAACCTCTAATAAAAAAACGCGCTTTACGGCGCGTTTTTTTTATTTCATATTTTTTGTACTCAAAAGTCCACAGGCGGCAAAAATATCTTCGCCCCTCGAAGCGCGGATTGTCGTAATGATTCCGCGTGAATTAAGAATTTCCTGAAACTCGTGAATTTTGATTTCAGACGAGGCTTTAAAATCGCTGCCGGGGTGTTCGTGATAGCGGATAAGATTGACCCTTGACGGAATGTTTTTCAAAATTTCCGCTAATTTGCGGGCATGTTTTGCGCTGTCATTAAAGCCCTGAATCATAATATATTCCGCTGAAAATCTTCTCTGATGGCGAAAATCGTATTTTTCTATCAGTTTGATTGTTTTTTCCAATGGTTGAGCGTTTTCAATAGGCATAATTTGCGCCCTTTCTTCGGGGAAAGGATTATGAACCGAAACAGCAAGATGTACGTCCGACTTTTCCAAAAAGTCTTTCAAGGCGGGCAAAACTCCTACCGTTGAAAGCGTAATTCGGTGCGGCGACATTGCGTAACCGTAGTCAGCAGTCAAAATTTCCAACGCCTTTAAAATATTTTCAAGATTGTCCAAAGGCTCGCCCATTCCCATAAAAACGAGATTTGTGAGCGTATTTCTTTCGGGTAAGGATTTTATTTGGTTTAGGATTTGGTTGACAGAAAGGTTTCCGCCAAAACCCTGCAAACCCGTATTACAAAACTTGCAGCCCATTTTGCAACCGTTTTGACACGAAATACAAAGCGTTGCGCGGTCTTTGTCGGGAATATAAGCGGCTTCTACATAGCGATTTTCACCCGTCTGAAAAAGGTATTTTTTTGTCCCGTCCTTTGAGATAGTCTCTTTTACGGGCGCAGACAGTCCAAAGACAAAGTTTTCTGACAAAAGAGCGCGGGCTTTTTTAGAAAGGTTTGTCATCTCCTCTATCGTCGAGATGTCTTTTTTATAAAGCCAATCAGCAAGTTGTTTAGCAGTGAATTTCGGGAGATTAAGCCTCAAAACTATCTCCGTCAACTCCGCTAATGTTTTTCCGAAAAGTGTATCCATTATTTATAATTATTCCTATAAAAAGTTTCAAAATTTTGTGTTTTGTACGCCTCGGTTGCGTAAAATTTTAAAATCAGCAGCCACAAGTCCGGCGAAAAAAACATATCAGTTTTACCGATGTATCCCAAATTTTTGTCAAAAAAGAACATTGCGGGAAACTTAAAATCGTTGTTCATAAGAGCGTGCGTAAAATGATTCGGCATATTTTTACCCAAAGAGACGTGCGGGTGCTGTCGTAACGTGTCAGCAAGCCAATAAATTGTGTCATTGGTTGTAGCCTCAAACCTTATAGGATAAAAATTCTCGTTGATATAATCGCAGAGTTTTTTGTTTTTTAAAACCACGCCCTCGTGAATCAGGGAATTCATCGTACAATACGGCACATAACCTCTGTATTTAGAATCAATGTAAATGTCAATCAAAATAGGCTTTTGTTTTTCCTTATAAAGTTTTGCCGCCTCATCAAAAGTTTTCCAATTAATTTTGCCGAGCGTATCCACTTTTGTCTCTTTCAACCGCGCCAAATCGTCTCTATAAATCGTCGGATAATTAAACATATACATATCCTTAAACTCTTCCAAAGCGACATTTCCGGTTAAATCTTCTGCAAAATACACCAAAATAGGCTCTATACTTTTAACGTCCATATAACCCGGTACGGGAGCAATATGTTTCTGCTTATCCATGTAAACGATTGTCGGATAAGACATTCTATCACCCAAGAGATGCCGTGCAAGACGGCTGTTATGACCGTCAGAAGTCCAAGTCTGCCCTAAAAACTTGATTGTATCCTGAGTTTCGGCATCAAACCTAATGCAATAGAAATTCTGGTTTATATAACTTGCCAACTGCACGTTGTGAAAAGTTGTCGCCATCATACGCTTACACCAGCCGCACCAATCGGTATAAACGTCAATTAAAAAAGGACGGTTTTCAGCGGAGTCAAGTTTTTCCGCTTCTTCAAACGTCAGCCATTTTATCGGTCCTAAATCTTCCTGAGCCTTCATAGGAAGCCATAACAGCACGGCAAAAAGTGCCGTCAAAATCTTTTTCATATCATATAAAAGTTTTAAAAATGCAAATTTAATATTTTTGACGTTAATAAACGGCAAAATATTACTTGGTTAACAAAAATTATGATTGGCGTTAATTAAAAAAAATGAAATTTTTTTTGGATATTTTTTTGTAAAGAAAACTTTTAAAACTATCTTTGCAGCGTGAATTTTGTCAAGAAAAAAATTTGGCAACAATTTTGCAATTAAGATTTTCAAGGAATAAAATTAATTTAAAAACATAAAATGATATGAAAAAGATATTCAAACCGATAGCAGTTTTATCCTTCTTGTTTATGTCAGGCTCAGCATTTGCCCAAGAAGGAACGGATATGTTTGACATTCTTGTCGACTACATTACAGAGGATCAAAGCACTACGCTTACCCAACTTCAAGAGGACATAGCAAAAGGCGAAAAACTTGTTTCCCAAGCGGAGACACAGGACAAAGCCAACGCGAAATTTCTCTCAGCCACCAAAAAAGGCAAACAAAAAAAGGCAGAGAAAAAAACAGTTGAAGCCAAAGGCTTGCGCATAAAAGCAACCAAGTATTACGAAAAATCTTACGAGTCGCTTTTCAAACTTTACCAATCGGTTTTGGGAGAGGCTACCTTTACTTTCCCTGCCGACAAAACAAGTGCCGAAGAATATATGGGAACGGCAGAAACAAATTTGCAGGAAGGTACAGCACTTTTGAACCCTTACGGCAAACTTTCAACCAAAGGACTTGAAACCACCACTTACACAAAACTCAAAAGCGATTTGGCGGCCTCAAAATCCAAATTTCTTGACGCCGGAACCAATTGTTACAACGCTTTGAAACTTTACGCAAGTCAGAATGCAAAAAAAGAAAAAGCAGATGCTGACGAGTTAGCAGCATGGAATCAGACCACACAGACCAACACGATTGACGGTTACAACCGTTACATTGCGCGTTATCCCAACGGCAAATACGTCAGCGAGGCAAAACGCAGAATCGCGGCACTTCAAAACGCCTCAAAAATCAGACGCGTAACTTCCAACAATCCCGATGAAGGTCTGGCATACAGAATCCAAATTTTGGCTGACAAGAAAAAATGGTCTCCCAAAAAACTTCAACGTCTTTATAAAGGAGATTTGCCGATTGACGAAAAAGAAGTTGACGGTTATTACAAATATTGGATTGGCTGCTACCGTTCTTACAACGATGCGCAAGAAGCAGAAAAGGCTTTGAACTTGAAACAGTCTTTCATCGTTTGTTTCAACGAGGGTGTACAAATCCACGTAACCGAAGCACAAGAAATCGAATCTAAATTTTCAGATTAAAAAAGTTTTAGAAAATAAAAAAACGGGGTTTTTAAAAGCCCCGTTTTTTTATTCTTTTTTCACCTCAATGACCACCAATTCAGGACGTGCAGAAGTTCTGACGGGCGGTCCCCAAGTGCCATAACCTGAGGTTGTGTAAAACGTTGAATTACCTTTTTTCAACTCACCGTAGCCGTTTTCATAAATATTCCGCGTGATTAAAAACAACGGCCATAGTTGCGCTCCTGCGTGAGTGTGTCCTGACAGTTCAAGGTCAAAACCCAATTCTTCCTCATCTGAAAATCGGGGCGGCTGATGGTCAAGAACAACTGAAAAAGCATTTGCGTCAACTGATTGCATTAATGTATCAAGACTTTTTCTGCTAAGTTTCTGACGGACTTTCGCCGAACGGTCTTCCCTACCGACAATATAACAGTTAAAAGGCAACTTCGCAACAGAATCCCTCAAAACAGTAACCCCGTGTTTTTCAAGAAATTCGTCGGCAAGTTGCGCATTGCCTATCCACTCGTGATTACCGTTAACTGCATAAATTCCGCAGCCGGTTTTTATCTCTTTCAAAATTTCTCCGACTCTTGAATTAATGACAGGATACGGATCGCCGTCAAAAAAGTCGCCCGCAATTACCACAAAATCAGGATTTTCAGCGTTGATTCTGTCTTTCAAACCTTCACAAAACCTATCACAATTAATCATTCCGAGATGAACGTCCGAAACCAAAACAAACTTAAAATTTTGCGAAATGTCTTTCTCAGTTTTATATGTTAAATACTTCGTAACAGGAAATTTCGCATTAAAATATCCCGCTACTAAAATCAAAGCCGTTAACCCACAAACGCCAAGCGAAAAAAGCCTCCCATTGTAATCTCCGCGTATATACTTGAAAGTCAAGAAGTCCGCTTTGAAAGTTAAGACATTAATAAGCCTTATGACATCAACCGTCAAAAAGATTATCAGCAAATAAAATATCGCTGCCAAAACCCACGAACCAATATACGTAAACGGAAAACTCAAAGCCTGAAAACCTTTCATTTGTAGAAAAAAACCTATCAAAAAACTCACGTATACCAAAACGTATAAAATTTTTCCCAAAACGCCTTTCCAAGTTTGCTCTTCGGGTAGTAAAGGTCGTACTCTAAAATAAAGGTATGTCCCAACCGAAATCAGTAACAAAAGCGTAAAAACTAAAAAAAATACTGGTTGTCTCATTTTTTATCAATTTTTTTTTTGCAAAATTATCTATATGTATTAATTTTGCAATAGGATTCTACCTTAAAATTAATTAAAAAAAAATGAAACCGACACTTGTAGTATTAGCAGCAGGTATGGGTAGCCGTTATGGCGGACTCAAACAAATTGACAAACTCGGTCCTTCGGGACAAGCAATCTTGCAATATTCGTGTTTTGATGCGGCACGTGCAGGATTCGGCAAAGTTGTTTTCGTAATCAGACGCGACATCGAAAAAGATTTTAAAGAAGTTATTATTTCAAAAGTCAGCAAATCAATACCTTGCGAGTATTGTTTTCAAGACAAGGACGATTTGCCGTCAGGCTTTACACTTCCCGCAGAACGCGAAAAACCGTGGGGAACGGCTCATGCAGTTTTGGCGGCAAGGAAAAACGTTACCGAACCTTTCGCAGTTATCAATGCAGACGATTTCTACGGCAAAGAGGCTTACCAGACAATAGCGGATTATTTCAAAACGCTTTCCAAAGACACTAATAATCAATATTGTATGGTCGGTTATCCGGTAAAAAACACTCTTTCTGAATACGGCTCTGTATCACGAGGAATATGCAACACAGACTCCTCCGGCAACCTTACAACCGTTGTTGAAAGAACAAAAATTATCCGCGAAAACGGCAAAATAGTTTTTATCGAAGACGACCAAAAAACCGAAATCGCAGAAAACACTCCCGTTTCGATGAACTTCTGGGGCTTTACTCCGAGTTTCTTCAAATATTTGGAAGACTATTTCAAGGAGTTTTTGCATGAAAACATCAACAAACCAAAAGCGGAATTTCTTATTCCATGGGTTGTTGACCAACTGATAAAAAACAAAGTCGCTCAAACAAAGGTCTTAACAAGCAACGCACAATGGTTTGGCGTTACATACAAGGAAGACCGTCCCGCCGTTGTTCAAAAGTTCAAAGACTTAACCGACAAGGGCGAATACCCGGCTGATTTTTAAAAAACAGTTATGAAATTTATTCATCTTTTGTATGTGCCGACTTTGGAGTGCAATATGGCTTGCAAATATTGCTATTTGCAGGAAAATACGACAGACAAAATGCGGCAATTTTCAGCGGAAGAAACCTTGAAGTTTGCAATAGAAAAATTCAAGGCTTCTTTTGTTATGCCTTTCAACATTTCTCTGCACGGCGGCGAAGTTTCAATGCTTACAAAAGATGAATTTTATTCTGTTATAAAATTTATAAACGATTATTATTCAGAAAATTACGACCTTCTTTCTAATAACGGTTTCAAAGTTGGCAGACCGCATATAAAAACAAATCTTTTTTCCATCGACCGCCATATTGACACGATAAAAGAGTTCAAGGTTTCGATAAGCGGAAGTTTGGATTTACCGCTTTGTCTGCACAAAAATTTCCGCGTTACAAAAGGCGGACAGCAAACTCTCGAAAAAATACTCAAAAACATCGAACTTTTACGAAATATTCCTAACAAGAAAAAAGTTTCGGCAACGATTTTCAAAGAGCATTTTTTGAGAATTGACGAGATTATTTCCGACATAAAATACCTTGACAAAAACACTTGTTTGGATATGAACGATTTCAATTTTATGATTGGATTCGATTACAATTCAAACGGGATTTTGCACGCTTTAAGTCAAGAAGAACAGACGGAATTTTTCAAAAGAATGCACTCGGAGTTTGACGGCACAAACTTAGATACCGGCGTTAACGGGGCATGGTTCAACGAGTTCAGCCCCGAATATTGCACTAACTGCGACAACTGCGGCGAGAAATTTTTCCTTTTGGAAAAAAACGGCGATATCTTTTCTTGCGTGCGCGGTCAGGGTCATAAAGAATTTTTTTACGGCAATATTTACGAAAACAGCGTTGAAGAAATTTTAGAGACGGCAAAAAACAAAATCTTTTTTGCCCACGAAAACATAGGTTTCAACTCTGAATGTGCTACTTGCGAATATCTTTATCTCTGCAAAACGGGTTGTCCGTTTGTAAAAAACGTTTATAACTCCAACAAGTCTTACACTTGCCTTCTTCAAAAGGAACTTTACAAAAAACGCAACTATCAACCGCACTCCAACCCGTCGGATTTTGCTTTTAAATACCTTTTGAAAATGCACCCCGGACTTGCCACGAATTTTCAGCCGAAAGTTTATCAAGAAAATTCGCTCCTCGACCTTATCGCCAAAGATGAAAAGTTGCAACAAGTCTACGACGATAAAGCATTTATTTTGCGGGTCAACAAAGAGGATTATCCTCTGAGATCCCAACTCTTAAAAAACTCGCGGCAGATAATCCAACTGCTGAAAAACGACAAAATAGAAATACTTGTAAAAGAAGAAACTCTCTCGTTTTTAAGCGATTATCCAAACAACAACGCGCTTTTTATACAACTTCTCAGCGGCGATTGCCACGTCTACGGCGATGAACAACGGCTAAAACAAAAACACGTTGCAACGCTCCAAGTTTATAAATTTGTGCTGGAAACAAGAACAGAAAACGGTTATTATATTTATGACATTTCACCGTTTTTGAGGGAATATTTTCCGTATTTGTCGAAAGAAAATCCAAACAACATTTTCTTTACGACAACTTGTCTGCGCGATTACCACTATGTTAAACAAAAAAACAACGCTTATTACCATATTGCTGCAATCAATTTGCCGTTTCAAAATATGGAATTTAACGTTTTGGAGGACTTAAAATTATGATAAACAAAGAGATAAAAACATACAACGAGATAAAACGTGCAAAAAATGCGTACTCTTTCGCGCAGTATTATCAGTTAGATAACGCTATGCTCAACTATATCTACGATTTTACAGAATCCCCCAAAAACAAGGTTGTCGGAAACGCGGAAGGTCTGTTTTTTTATGTTGGAGACAGTCTCGTAAAAAAAATCAATGCGCCGCTTATGCTCCAAAACCCCTCAAAAGTTCAAAACGTGTATATTTCGGACGGAGGATTCTTCGTAACTACCATTCCTGATGTAAGCAGTTACAGTTCAAGAAGTTACGACGACTCATATTCGTCATCGGATTCGGGCGGCAGTTCCAACAACAATAATAATAACAACAATAATAATAACAACGGTTAAACAAAAATATGAAAAAAACAAACGACGGTTTGCTAAAAATAGGCGAAAATTGGCTGAATCCCAAAAAAGGCAGGGTTTTGATTTCAGAACCTTTTGCCTCCGACATGATTTTCAAAAAATCAGTGGTCTACATCGTTGACCACTCGGAAAACAGCACAATGGGATTTATCCTGAATAAGCGGGTAGACATTGAAAGAAATCCGTTTTTCAAGATAATAGGCGTTTTGCCGTTTGAACTTTCGTTTGGCGGACCTGTCGCGATTAACAGAATACTTTACATTCACACATTAGGACCTCAGGTAATCCCTAACTCCATAGAAATCGCCGACGGAATATATCTGGGCGGCGACTACAAAGCAGTCAGAGATAAAATCGATTCCGGCGAAGCATCTACAAAAGATGTCAGATTCTTTCTCGGCTGTGCAGGCTGGTCGTCGCATCAACTCGAAAGAGAAATTCAATCCAAATTCTGGATAGTCGGCAACTTAGACAAAGAAACCATAATGGACTATCATTCAGATGTTTGGGGCGAAGCGGTAAAAAAACTCGGCGGCAGATACAAACTTTGGGAAAACCTTCCGTCAGACCCACTGCTAAACTAAAAAAAAACGCGAAAAAAATATTCTTATTCCGCGTTTTGATACAATAAATTAATAGCGTTTGCCGTCTGCATGCCAAGTGTTCTATAAAAACGGCGTCTCTTATAAGCCCCAACCCAACGGATTCCAGTAGAAACGCTGCCCAAGAAAATCTCTTCCGCTTTTGCAGCAAACTCCTGAGTAACTGGCTTTTCTGTTTCAACTTGATAACCCGCGTCTTTTAAAACCTGAATCACTTTGCGCCTGAAAACGCTGTCCCGAGCACCTTCGCTCAAAGGCGGCGTGTAAACAACTTTATCTTTCAACAGAAAAATTGTACCGCAAATTACAGATTCAGCCCAGTTGCCGTTATGATTAAGAAGAATCACGTCGTCAACTTTTTCGTTAACAGGCATACTTTTCATGGCGCGAAGTTTCAAAAGCGAATTTTCATGCGTGTCAAAATTCCAAAACGGCGACGGATATTTTTTGAACTCGTCATAAACCGAAATCCACAAGCCTTCTCTGTTGAAGTCAAAACCTGTCTGAGGCAAAACATCAATCGTTACCGCGTATTCTACGCCGTCGTTAGCGGGATAAAAGCCGTCGCTCTCGCCCCTGAAAACAATAATTTTTACAGTAGCACCTTTGAAAACCTTGTTTTTTACCAACATTTTGGAAATTTCCTCGCGGAAACCGTCCCTGCCGGTAGTGAATTTTTCGGGAATGTCCATGCCGGCAATTTTCATCGCAGCAATCAGATTTTCGATATGCTCTTCAAAAAAACAAAGCCGCCCCGCACAAGCGTGAAGGCTTTCTGAAATAGTGTCTCCGTACAAAAACGCACGGTTGTTAAGATTGATGACCGCTCCGTTTTGAGAATGGTAACGGCCGTTTAAAAGAATTTGTTGGTTAGTAATTATCATTTTTTTACGGTTAAAAATTCTTCAAAAATATATTTATCGTTGACGGGTTGATTATCAGCGGAAACAAAAATCCGTAAACCGCCCCCGCAAAATGCGCCGAATGACCAATGTTGTCCCTTCCCCTTTTGTCCATGTAGACGCAGTACGCCAAATACAAAAGTCCGAAAATCCACCCCGGAATAGGAATCGGAATAAACATAAAACTTATCGGAATAGACGGATTAAACAAAATCACGGCAAACAGCACTGCCGAAACAGCACCCGAAGCCCCGACAGCATTATAAAGCGGATTGTCCTTGTGTCTAAACAAGTCAACTATCACAGACATTGGCAAAGCCGAAAGGTATAAGGCAAGAAAAAGAAGTTTTCCCGTTTTTTCGGAACCGCTGACAACCGAAAATGCAGACTCCAAATATCCGCCAAAAAAATACAAAGTCAACATATTGAAAACCAAATGCCAAAGGTCGGCATGAATAAAACCATAACCAAAAAGTCTGACATATTGTTTTTCATGACAGATTAAATAAGCGTTGAATTTCATTTTTTCCGTCCATTCCGGACGGCGCAGACTATCGGGCAAAAGGCTGTCCCTCTCAAAGGCCGCTAACGAAACAACACATGTCGCAATTATTATAAGTGTGGTGAATGTCATTGCTTTAAAAATCAATTTTTTTATCAGTCCAATCTTCCACAACTAAATTGTCAATTCTGCAAAAATGTTTAACATTATGCGTTACTACAATCAAATTGTTTTCCCGCGCGGAAACACCTATCATCAAATCAAAATCTTCAATAATTTCACCCGAAGTTTCAAGCCTGATTTTTTCATGACAAAAAGCACCGGCAATATTATCAATACCTATTTTTTTATAAGATTCAATAAGCATTTCCGCTTTTAGCAGTTCCTGTTTCTGATACTTCGGCGGAGCATTGTAAGCACCGTAATACAATTCTATTGCAGTTATTTCCGAAATACAACATAACTGACTGTATTCAATACAAAACTGACGGACATTTTTATTTCCTCGCAAAAGTTCTATGCAAGTGGAAGTATCCAAAAGATATTTAAATTTTTGCATATCAAAGTTGCGGATAAGTATTTTTTGTTCGACCGTTCCGTATTTGTTCCATTATTTCTTCCGTTGTACGTTCGTCAGAACTCCAACCGCCGAAAAAACGGTCTATTTTTTCGGCAGCATATTTTTTACGCTCTTCTTCGGATTTAAAAACACTTTCCAGAAGCAAATTTGACAAAGCGATTTTTTCATCAGAAGTAAGATACTGAGCCTTAGCCCAAAGGCTGTCCACTGAAATTTCCATATTTTTAATTTTTTTTTATGCTGCAAATTTATAATTTTTTCGCGATATTTCTTTGCCGAGTGTCAATATTTTTTTTTAACTTTGCCTTATCTAATAAAATCAGTTTTATGGAAAGAAAAAGTCTGATATCAATTACTGATTTTTCCACCGAGGAAATTGTCAGAATATTGGAAATCGCAAATGAATTTGAAAACAACCCACAACCGCATCTCCTTGACGGCAAGGTTGTTGCGACATTGTTTTTTGAACCCTCTACCCGCACGAGACTTTCGTTTGAAAGCGCAATCAACCGCATGGGCGGGCGTGTAATCGGTTTTTCCGACCCCAACATTTCGAGCGTTTCAAAAGGCGAAACCCTGAAAGACACTATCCGAATAGTGTCTAATTACTGCGACTTGATAGTTATGCGCCACCCGTTAGAGGGCAGTTCGCGTTATGCGAGCGAGGTTGCAACCGTCCCCGTGATTAATGCCGGCGACGGTGCAAATCAACACCCGACCCAAACGCTCTTGGATATGTATTCAATCAAAAAAACGCAGGGACGTTTGGACAACATAAATATCTTTATGGTCGGCGACTTAAAATACGGACGGACAGTTCATTCGCTTGTTCAAGCGATGTCGCCTTTTAATCCGACATTCAATTTCATCTCGCACCCAAAACTCAGAATGCCGCAAGAATATCTTGATTTTCTTGACGAAAAAAAGGTCAAATATTATCAGCACGAGCAATTTACGGACATAATCTCTGAGGCTGACATCATTTATATGACAAGGGTTCAGAGGGAAAGATTTCAAGATTTGATGGAATATGAAAAGACAAAAGACCTTTACATTTTGCATAATTCCATGCTTGAAACCACAAAGCCGACGATGAAAATTCTTCACCCGCTACCGCGTGTCAACGAGATTTCGCAAGATGTAGACCCGAATCCGAAAGCGTATTATTTTGAGCAGGCTTTGAACGGCGTTTTTGCGCGTCAGGCTGTAATTTCATACGTTTTGGGCTTAAAAAAATAATTATGAATTATGAATTATGCATTATGAATTAAAATTATGGACAAGTCAGAATTAAAAGTCAACGCAATAAAAGACGGTACAGTGATAGACCACATACCCGCGCAGGATTTGTTTAAAGTTGTCAAAATATTAAAACTCGAAAGTGTTGAAAATCAGGTAACTTTCGGCACGAACCTCGACAGCAAAAAACTCGGCAAAAAAGCGATTATCAAGATTTCAGACCGTTTTTTTGAAGACAGCGAAATCGACAAAATCGCGCTTTTAGCCCCTAACGCCAACCTCAACATAATCAAAAATTATGAGGTTGCAGAAAAACGCACGGTAGAACTTCCCGAAAAAATCAAAGGAATCTGCAAGTGCATGAATCCCAAGTGCATAACAAACGCCGAACCCATGCCGACAAAATTTACCGTCGTATCAAAAACGCCGCCCGCTCTCAAATGCGACTACTGCGGCAAAGTTACCGACCAAGAACATTTTGTAATCATATAAAAAAAACGGAGCATTAAGCCCCGTTTTTTTATTTTGGATATTCTATTCTTGCATGGTAAATATTTCGTAACTTCTCTTTAAACAATTCTTTCACGGTGTCTATATCCTTGAAAGTCAGGTTAGTATTATCAAACTGCTTGTTAGCAATCTGATTATTTACAATGTTTTCAACAAGATTTCCGATGGTTTCGGTGTCGTATTTTTTAAGACTTCTCGAAGCCGCCTCAATAGAATCCGCCATCATAACAACAGCATTTTCCTTGTTGATAGGTCTGGGTCCCGGATAAGTGAATTTTTCGTCGCAGTTTTCCTCAGGGTGCTCTTTTTTGTACATAGCGTAAAAATATCCCGCTTTTGAAGTGCCGTGGTGAGTTTTTATAAAATCAATTATTTGGGTCGGCAACTGATATTCTTTTGCTATCGTAACGCCTTTTATAACGTGGTTGATAATAATTTCCGCGCTTTTCAAGTAGTCGAGTTTGTCATGCGGATTGATTCCCGTTACCTGATTTTCAGTAAAATACATAGGCGAAGTAAGTTTTCCAATGTCGTGATAAAGTGCGCCTGTACGCGCAAGATGCGGATTGCCGCCGATTTTGAAAATAGCCGCCTCAGCCAAGTTAGCAACCTGCATACAATGTTGAAAAGTTCCGGGAGCCTCTTCTGCCAAACGTCTTAAAAGCGGACGATTACTATCAGCAAGTTCAATAAGCGTAACATCACTCAACAAGCCAAAAGTCTTTTCAAATAAATAAATTAGCGGATAAGACACAAGCAACAAAATACTATTCATAGCAAGAAGAGCGATTATTTTCCAATTTATCTCGTCAATTATGCCGGTATGAAACAGTTGATAACTGATATAAACAAGGCTATAAATAAAGAAACAAATCACCGAGGTAAGAAACGTCTGACTCCGGCGGTTGAGTTTTTCGTAACTCATCAACAGAAAATATCCAGCAATAAACTGCATTATAAAATACTCAAACGGGTTTTCCAAAATAATCGCAACCGCCACGCAGGTTGTAATATGCAAAAACATACCCGTTCTCGTATCAAAAAAAGTCTTGATTATAATCGCAAACAACAAAAACGGCATAATCCACGTGCTTACAAAACCGTATCTTATGTTAATACTCATTGAGACAATTATAAAAGTTATCAGAAACAAAATCAACGCAGAATATTTCGTCTGATAAAAAATTTCCTTTCTAAAAGTTCGTAAAAACATATAAATCAGACTGAAAATCATAACGTAAAACAACGTCTGACCCAACAAAATATACCATTTTCCCGTATTGCTGTCGCTTTGCTCGTAGTCTTTGCGCATGGATTCAAGAATCTGAAACTCCTCCTCTCCCACTACTTCACCTTTATATATAATGCGCTGACCTTTTTGAACAAAACCACGCGTCAAGGAAATTGAATTGATGTTTTCTTCAATAACTTTTTGAGTCATCACAATATCAAATTCAAGATTAGAGACAATCCATCTGCCCGGTTGAAGATGTTCGATAATTGCAGTAAACGGTTTTAAATCCTGCTCGCGAACTTTTTTTACATTAGAGGCAAAAAACTTACGCATCTCGTTGTTAAGATACAGATATGCAGATTTTGTGGTAAAAATCCCGCTGACAGGCCTCTGTGTGGTAATACTTTCGGTGGTAACGCATATAAATTTTTGCGGCTCCTGACTATCGCCGTCCTTTATCAAAAGTTGCTCGTTGTCAACCACACCTCCGGCATAAATATTAGTCAATGTAGTGTAAACAAAAACTTTCAACTGATGAAAAATATCAGTATTTTTCACCGTCTCCAAAGACAATGTATCTGGCTTCAAACCGTTTTTCTCCAAACTCTGCGCATAATCGGCAAGAAACAAATCTAATTTGCTTACCTGCACGTCAACGTTTTGAACAAAGTAAAGTTTTGAATTTTTTTCGATTTCGGCCTTTTCTGCCTCCAATTCAGCGGCACTTTTGTAAATACCGAAGTCAAAAGGCGCTATTAAATTCTCATGCCGCCAAGGACTTCCCTTTTGATATTCGTATTTGAATTTACTCTCTTTCGGAATTGCGTATATAACTATAATACAAGCAATTAAATAAAGCGAAAGTCTTAAAACGCCGGCCCAAGAAAATCTGTTTTTTCTATTATTGTTTATCTTCATAATTCAAATTTTATCGTAAACAAAAATAACAACTAAAACTGATAAATCAATGTTTTTTTATATCTTTTTTTTGTCTATCTTTGCAAAAATTTTTTTCAAGATGAAAGTATTAACATTTATAGGCAAATTTTTTGTGTCAATATACATGTGGACGGTGATGTTTTTATCCGCATTTATCATATTGACAATCAACTTGATAGCACTCTTTTTCGTTAAACCAGAAACGGTTTGCAAAACCGTACAGAAGATGCTCAGATTGATGTTCAAAATTCTTTTCATAAAGGTTGAATGTGAGTTTCCCGAAGGTTTTGACTTCAAACAGTCGTATGTCATAATGCCAAACCACATTAGTTTTTTTGACATTCCCGTTGTCTGCTCCACGCTGCCGAATTACACTTTCGGAATCGAAGCGGAAAGCCATTTTTCGTGGCCGATTTACGGATTTTTCATCAGGAAATACGGAACGTTGCCAATTAACAGGAAAAACATTTTGTCCTCTTTCCGCACTTTTGAGAAAGCGGCTCAAAACATGAAAGAAAAAAACGCCTCGTTGCTTGTTTTTCCGGAAGGACACCGCTCCGAAACAGGTAAAATTCAGCAACTTAAAAAGATTCCATGTAAAATGGCGCAACTCGTAAAAGTGCCAATTCTGCCGGTAGGATTAACAGGACTTTACGCACTGAGTCCCAAAGGCGGATTCTTTTTAACGCCCAAACCCGTAAAAGTAAAATACGGCACACCTATCCCCGTTTCGGAATACGAAAGCCTCAAACCTGAGGAAATTGCAAAAACCGTCCGTCAGCGCATCATAGACCTTTCGGACGATGACATCACACCCGATGAAGAAAAAGTATGAAAAAAATTTTCCAACAAGTTACGGATTATTTTTCCAAGGCAATGCCCGAAGCCAAAACGGAACTTCATTTTGAAAATCCGTTTCAACTAATTGTAGCAGTGAGACTTTCAGCACAATGCACCGACAAGCGCGTAAATCAGGTTACAGAAGTTTTTTTCAAAGACTTTCCTGACGCAAAGTCGGTTTATAATGCTGATTTTGAGACGATTTTCCCGTATTTAAAATCCGTTTCGTATCCAAACACCAAAACCAAAGACGTTCTTGGAATCGCGAAAATGATTATTGAGGAATTTTCAGGCAAAACGCCCGAAACGGTTGAAGAGTTAAAAAAACTTCCCGGTGTAGGACAAAAAACCGCAAACGTGGTTGCCTCAGTGCTTTACGGAGCAAAAGTTATGCCTGTTGACACCCATGTTTTCAGAGTTTCGGCACGTCTTGGTCTTACCGAAAACGCCAAAACGCCCGCCCAAGCAGAAGAACAGTTAGAAAAAGGTTTTGACAAAGACATCTTACCGAGAGCGCACCATTGGCTTATACTTCACGGCCGTTACGTTTGCAAATCAAGAAAACCGCTTTGCGAAAAATGCGGGCTGACAAATGTGTGTAAGTTTTTTCGGAAATAAATTTTCACGAACAATTTACCGTGGGTTTACACCCACGGTAACTCGCGCCGTCATTCACCCTGATATATAACCGTTAAATTTCTGACATATATCGTATACGGCAACTCTCCGGGACGAAAAATGATGAAACCTAAAGTATTGCCTCCGATAGGTTCGTCAAAGAAAAACTCCCGTGTTTCCCACTCTGTACTATATTCAACCGTGGTAAAAATTGGATCTTCCGTCCAACTCCAACGCATTTCTGCATCAAACGAACCTGCTTCATCGCCTTTTATTTCAACTTTCATGGAATATTTTTTTCCTTTCTCCGTCTTAATATCGGCAGCGGCAAAAAACTGATACCATTTCAGACTGCCGTCTTTTTTATACTGAGGAGGACAAACAAAACCGTCTACTGAACTCAATTCCGGACAAATCATATTATTATTATCGTCATCATTTTCGCCATGAAAATATGGGTATTCTGTAAACGTAGTAAAATCCTTAGTATAAATTGTTGCACCCGGTTCTATCTTGCGGTCTTCCCTTGGTTTAGCGGGCATAATAGAAGACTTTGCAATAAAATTAACGAATGAACTACCACCACCGCCGTCTTTTTTCAAGAAAGAACTATTCTCATCTGACTGACAATCACCGTTAACGATAGTCTCAACCCCGTCAATTTTAAAACTAATATTATCAAAATAATACTTGTTTGCACGGGGGTCATTGCTGAGATTAAAGGCAACAGATTTACCGTCAGATTTAAATTTGCCCGACAATTTTACTTCATTCCAATCTGTCGTAAAATGCACGGACACATTGCTATCTGATAATCCGTCAACATAATCCCCCGGATTATTGTGAATTTGCAGTTCAAATACATCCGCTTCATAATCAGCCTTGACAGACATTGACATCTCGAACTCCTGTCCCGCTTTGAATCCGTCTTTCGTTACAATCCAAAACTGAGAATCCCAAGAGTAGGTCGGATAGTCTCTGGATTGTACTAACATACAACGGTCTTCATTTGAAACTGGATTCTCCGGATTTTCAATTTCAACATCTTGAATACCGCAAACCAAACGGACAGAACAACCAAAATACAGACTTTCTCTAATTACAGTCTCAAACATGTCGTTCGATAAAAATTCCATCACCCTTGCAGTTGCTTTTCCGTCATCAGCAACATCAGGAGACCAATACAAACCCCAATTGTTTAGTACAATTTTCATTCCACTACGATAGCCTTCCGCAGGCAGAAACACCGCCCCTGCCGCCTCCATTTTTGACCACTCCTCAGAAGTATATTCATTGACCGCATCATTTTGAAAATCAGGCACACCCTCCGGCATAGTCCAATCATCAGGTAATAAAACCAAACCTGCAACATCTACGATTTTAGCCAATCCTTTTTTCAACTTTGCATCAGTACGATCATTTAATAAATAAAACCATTCTGCTGCTCTAAGAACTGACCATTTTTCCGGCTCAAAAGCACATTTGCCTATAAGTACACCATTTTCATTGACGGGATAATTATAATAAACAATATTTGATGCTGTCAGTTCAGGAGAGCCGCCCTCTATCCACGTTCCCCAGCCGAAAAGGTCAGTCCAGTCATTCGCACCTGACCAAAATTTATAATTTTCACCGACTTCCGTTCCGTCATAAGCAAAACATCTGTGATATTGATAAGGTGCAAGACGCCATGCACCGTCATTAGGACGGTATTGCAAATTGCCGCTACTAAAAAACACCTGTTTGTTGTATCCCACCGAAAATAATCCGGGAACACAATTTTCAGGCAAACTGACGTTTATTTTATAAACTTTTTTCCCATCTTCGTCTAATTTTTTATTTATCTGCAAAAGGTCGCTTATTAACTCCGTACCAAAAGGTATGGCTAAGATTTCGTGTTTTGAAAGTATTTTGTTAGAATACGCCCGACCTAATACCATCGAAACTTCCGCACCGCCGACAGGTAAATTAAATTCCACGAAAATAGTTTTCTGCTCCAAATTGATACTTGCATCATTATTGTATACAAAATTTTCACAAGTCCAATAACCGTATTTTTCCAAACCCTCTTTCAACGAAGAAACGCTCTTGACATCAACATACGGTCTGCCTTCGTTATAGAGTTTACCGTTTTTCAATACGGCAGTAAATTTTGTTGTCCCTAATGTCAATGTTGCGTTATACTTTACTTTTAGTTCGCCGGAAAACACCGCTTTATCCTTGCCGGAACACCCCTCGGAAGTAAGCACGGCAGGTTCAACCAAAATTTTTGAATTTGAAATTTCAATAACGTCGCCTTCTGTAAAAGTGTTTTTCAAATCCTTAGCGTTAACATCGTCTGCCATCGGCACTATGTCAACGGTGATTGAAAAAGGCACAATCTCATAATCCGCAATCTCTTGTCTTTGCGAAGTTTCATCTTCTTTGCGGCAAGAGACCGCAAAAAACATTACCGCCAGAAATATAATAAAAATCTTTCTCATTTTTCCCGTTAATTTTAGTTTTCCATTTGTAGTTTGTGCAAATCGTCGGTATGATAAATAAACAATCTGCCATTATCCATACCAAATTCACCTTTTTGAAAGTCCGTCCAATCGTCGTAATTATCACGTCTTATGGTAAATACGTCATATTCCCCGTATTTATCAGGCAATATGATATATGGCATGACATCACAATTCTTATAATCCAAAATTACCGAGTCCTTAACATCGCCGCTGGTATCGTCAATAAGGAAAATTGCACCCATGCCCTCATCACCGTCAGAATCTTTCAAAAAAGCACCCGTTACTATAAGTTCTCCGTCGTAAACCGTAATTTTATCAATAAACAAGAAAGAAGTCCGCAACGAAGCCGTATAAATTTCGTTGCCGAAAATATCCATCTTCTTGATATAATATTGGTATACAATATCTTCTTTTCCTAACTCGTCAATAAAACCACCGTACAAATATATATTACCGTCAGCATAATGCATATCAACAAAAACAAATGATGAATCAAAATTAACCGAACTTACTAAACTGCCGTCCGCTCTGAATACCGAATACGAATAATAATCATACAACACAATTTTGTCTTCAAAGGATTTCACACCTTGAAAATCATGGTTATCAGTTTCCATACTATACGTAAAATTCTTTACTTCGCCGTTATTATCAATCACATGCATATAAAGACCGTATTCCGTTTGGTCAAACAACGCCAATTCCCCGTTAGAAAGCGCAGTTACGAGAAGGTCTTTGCTAAAACTTTTCTCATATATGATTTTGCCGTTTTTGTCATATTTAATAATGTGTTTTTCTTTTTCGTCGCTCTGCTGATAACCGAAAAACATACCCGTTTCAGTAACGTCCATATAAAAAAGCGTACTATCGTTTTTTCCCGTAAGCGGAATATAATCAGGATAATAATCCACTACTCCGTTACGAGAGACAACGGCAATTCTAAACGTTTTATCGTTCTTATCTTCTACAACGGTCGCCAAAGAACCGTCCGGCATTATCAAAACGTCAAAATCCGCTATATTTAGTCCGACGGCTTTTATAGGCTCTTGCAACGGGTCGGGATATATAGTGTCCTCACAGGCAAAAACCGCTGACAAAAAAATTAATATCAATATGTATTTCGTTGTTTTCATCTCTCAAATATAAAAAAATTAATAACCGTAACCGTATTTCGCGATTGTCTTATATTGTAGGTTGACTTTTATGCCGAACCTATAATACATATCAATCATTTTGAACATATCGGGAACATACAAGTTTTGATAAAGCAATTCATTGTTTGAATATTTCTTTTTAGGGTCGTTGTACGGCTTTAAATCGTATGAAACCCCGATGTCAGCAAAATACGTGATTCTCCGTCTGTTGTAATTAAGCCTCACACCGCCTAGAACGGAATAATTAAGACGGTTTTTAGAGTCGTTGTCAGATTTTTTATCGGGAATTTCGGTATAATTGCCGCGGGCTTCGGTGTATGCGTTGAATTTGGAACGCAGAAGATATTTCACCTGCGCACCGGCATAAATGCTCGGCACAAAAATTTCACGCCCGAAATACCAACCCGCTTCAATCCTGAGCGGAAAGGCAATCACCGCACTTTTTTCGTAATACCGAAACGTTGCAATTTCGGTGCGCTCCATTGTCCGCTCTATTGAATATCTGCTAAGAGTAGGAGAAAGACTTACCGAAAGTATTTTCAAAGGTCTGAACTCAAAACCGATTTGCGCCGAAACAGCACTAATTTCATACGACGGATTTTCATTCTTAGGATCTACGATTGAACGCACAGTGTCAAAAACCGGCTCTACTGACAAACTACCTACGGCTATCCAAACCGAGAATTTCGGTTTCGTATAATAATTGCTCAAAACCTCGCGGAATGACACGGGGTCGCTTTCTTTAGGAGTATAAAACGGATCTTTTTGAAGGTAAATTTTTGCAAAACTGTCAGCCTGACGGTTGTATTCCAAATCTTTATAAGCGGCAAGAGTGTATTTTATGCGGTAAAGATTTTCCTTTTTTGAAAGATGGTGCTTTTCGTGAAGTTCTTCCGATAGTTCCAAAGCCTCACGGTATTTTCCGGCGGAATACAATTCAAAAAGCGTTTGCATTTTTTCGCTGACCGTATCGGCGGCTGAGTTTTGAGAAACATCAGAATTTCCGCCGTCAGAATTTCCGACTGAAACGGCATTTTTGAACAGCGGCAAATCTTTCAGCGTATCCACCTGAGCCTCAGCCGAAACCGAAACCGATACCGCTAACAAAACAATTAATATTTTTATAAATGCTTTCATTTCTTTCGTGTTTTTCTTTTTGGGTTATCTTATGCAATATCCGCCGATTAAAATATCGTCCATTTGTTCTTTTGACCCACGCCAGTCTTCCAAAGCCTTGTTCAACAAAACCGCCTGCTGGGAAGCAACCTTAGTTTCGGCATTTATATTGACTAAAAGTTCCCGCAAACGACGCGAAGTAAATTTCTTTTCATTACTTCCAAACTGGTCGGCAAAACCGTCAGAAAACATATAAATATAATCTCCGTGCTGAATGTCAACATCGTGATTCTCAAACGGCAATAACCTCGGATAAATTGCTATCGGATTTCTTACCGCCTTATATTCAGTGAGTACAGAGCCTCTAACGTGATACATTCCGTTGTTTGCACCGGCAAACTGCATTTTCATTGTGCCGAGATTCAAGATACAAAGCCCCATATCCATACCGTCTTTTTGTTCGTTAGGATTGTTGGTTTGTTTCAAGGTGGTCATAACTTTTTTGCGCATTTCTTCAAGTATTTGCGCGGGGTGCGTTTCCGAATTGAACTCCACGCAAATCTCGTTCAAAAAAGCAACGCCCAACATACTCATAAACGCTCCCGGCACACCATGTCCCGTACAATCCGCAACGGTGAAAATAACGGTATCGCCGATTCTTTTCATCCAATAATAATCGCCCGAGACAATATCCCTCGGCCGCCAAAACAAAAACACGTCTTCAAACGATTCTTTCAAGATTTCCTCAGAAGGAAGTACGGCGTTTTGAATAAGTTTTGCGTAACGGATACTTGCCGTAACAGATTGATGTGCCTCTTCGATTTCATTTTTAAGTTTCTGAATATGCTGACGCTCTTTTTCAATCGAAACACTCATATCCCAAAGTTGTTTGTTGCGCTCGGTAAGGTCTTGCTGCTGGATTTCAAGTTTTTTCTGTTCAACGGCAAGTTTTTCAACGTCAATAAATTGCGCTTTTACAGCCGCGGTTTTCTTTTCTTGGAAAGAACTTTTTTTAAGTTCGGAATTTATAACGTTAAGGCGTGTGATTTCGCTTTCATATTCCCTTAAAAAAGCGGAATAACGCTTATCAAAACGCCGCATAGTTTTTCTTAACAACTTTTTGCGGCTCAAAACAGCATAAAGCAACGCCGCCGTCAAAACAGCAGTTACAACAATTAATATTATTTCAAGCGTAGTAAAGTTCATAATCTGTTATCATTTTTCTGAAAAATTGCTTCCTAAAATCCAATTCCACTCCGTATTTGAAAGTGGGGCAAGTTTCATCGCAAAAAGCGTATTCGCGTATGTATTAACGTCGGTATCCCAAAAACGCAGTTTATTATCGTCAGTCAATACAAACAAAACGCCTTTATTATTGAAACTCATCGCCTTAACCTTACTGTTTCCGAGACTGTGTTCTTCAATAACCAAAGGTTTTGCCTGAAAATCATTCGTGTTGATAAGCGAAATCCGTTTGTCAGCCGAGGCAAGAGCAAGAATCCCCGTATTGGAATCGTAAAGCATATTTTCAAGTTTTGAATGACCGACTGCCATACTGCCAGTAATTTTTCCGGACGTCAAATCTAAAAACTGCATATTTCCGTCGCTGAAACATACCAAAAGCATATTTTTATCGGGAACTGCCGAGAGTTTAAAAGCGTTTTGAGACGTTGAAGGCTGTAAAATATCTTCAATTTTATCATTTTTATAATCCCATTTTTTAAGATTCCCGTCATGAAACAAAACATAAACTGCTCCCCCGCCCTGAAAATAAACGTCCGTTATCTGTTTTTGAAAATCCTTTGAAACTCGTGGAGCCGCACCCTTGTACCACGGCTCAACATCAACAAAACCGTTAACATACGCCGCTACCAAGCAATAAGAGTCGTCAGAAATAGGAATTACACTCCTAATATAACTATTATGCGGCGGCAATTTCGTTTTGACTTTGGATATAATGTTGACCAAATATGCACTTTTGTCCTTTGCGGAAATAACCACATTATTAAAATCCAAGAAAACTGCTTTTTCAACAGGTACTTTGCTCTGAAAATCAGTAGTTTCAGACACTTTTTTCACAGAACCGCCGGTCAAAATTATGTACTTAGAAATTGTTGCGTCCTCTCCAACGGCATAAATATTTCCGTCACCGTCCAAAGTGAAATTTTTAACGTGGTCTCCGTTAGAAAGTGTCAAAGGTTTCAGATAATTATTTTCTTCCAATGCAAAAAGCATTGCGTCATAAAGTTCTGCTTTGTTTTGATTGTTTCCGCTGCGGCTATTCATTTCGCAAGCCGTTTTTGCAAGGCGAAGATTGAGTTTTTTGTCCTCGTATTGATTTTTAGCCTTCATTGACAACGCATTACAAAGGGCAACATAATACAGCCGAGATGCCGAATCGTTAGCCTGCTTTGTCAGTTCCATTTGATAAAGTGCATTTTGACGTTCTTTTTCAGCGGTTTGTCTTTGTTCTTCGGCAAGAATAAAATTCTTTTCGGCTTTTAGTTTGCTTTCTTCCGCATCCTGACGTGAAAGTTCAGCCTGATAACGCGCTAAATCGGATTCTTTTTTGGCTTCCAAGGCTTGATGATACATACGGTCGGCATTATCCCTCTGCTCTTGTGCCTCTTGTTTCGCTTCAAGAGCGGCTGAGGTCTGCTGCTCCGCTTTTTTGGCGTTTTCTTCGGCTCTCGCAGCATTTTCTTCGGCGATAACAGTCTGTCGGTCAGCGTTTTTCTTCTCCTGCATAGCCCAATACGAAAAGATTGACAATCCCGCAATAAAAATTATCAGACCGGCTAATGTTATCACTACTTTTTTCTTTCGCGCCTTTTCTTTGGCGATTAACGCTTCTCTACTCTGCTTGATATACGCTTCGCATTTTTCAAAACGGTTTGCCGCCGAGCGGAGTTTCTCCCTTTCGGGTCGTTGCGAATTGTCATGCTTTAAAATCCAATAAGGATTAGGACGGCATTTCTGATACCAATTATTGAAAAACGCATAATTTCCCGATGTCAGCAAAAATTCTTCGTTTCTGCCATTATCAAGCCAACGCTGCATTTGAGTGTTAAAGTCGTTGTATTCTTTGAGGTTTTCGAGTTCTTCTTCGTCCCACTCAGAAAGCATTTTCCAATTTCTAATCAATGCCTCATGCGTAACGTCCAAAACCGTATCGCCGCTTAAATACTGCGTTTCCAAACTGCCGTCAAGAGCAAAAGGTCTCATCAAGGTGTTATCCTCTGACCTGAAAATATTTAACACGCCGCATACAGTAGCCGTCGTGATTTTCGGATTGTTGATAATGCCTGTAATTTCGTTCAGCGAAGAACGGTTACGCACCTGACGGTTGTTGTCGATTTTTGTCAGACATTTAAAAGCGGTTTCGATAATCTGTTTGCTTTCTTCCGGCGTGATGTTTTTTTCAGCCCAATTAGCATTTTTAAGAAAATAATCGTAAGAGGATTCGTAAAGCGTTCCGGCATGAGCGTTAAGAACGTTGTTTAAGTCGGGTTTTTCAAAATATTTTTTGCGGTAAGCGGGTAATTCAGAAAACCAGTTATCAAAATCCCGTCTTTCCTCCTCGCTTAAAACATCCTTTGAAATTCCGGCAATTTTCGCTAAATGTATCAAATCGAGTTCCTCATTGCCACCGTCGGCGGTTTTCCATAAAAGGTTAAGAGCGTGCTGTAACACAGGCAGTTGGTCAAACCCCGAATTAAGATTATTGATAATAACTTCCGTTAGTCTGGGCGAAATTTTTCCGCCCGCCAAAAGAGCGGGTTCTTCGATGACCTGACGGATTTCGGAGCGTTTTAACTGAGGGACAAAAAACTGACTATAAGCAATAAATTCCGGCAAATCCTTAAACACGGTACATTGACTGATAAAGTCGCTACGCATGGTAAAAATGACGTAAACCGGCAAATTTCTTTTTATGGAAATTCTGACGGTTTCCAACAAAAGGTTGATTGCTGTATAAGAATCGTTGCTCGGAACTCCGTTTAGAAAATTATCGTTCATCGTGAAAACTTCCTCAAACTGGTCGGCAATGATTAAAAGATTTTTGCCTTTGTTTTCGGCATCTTCTACGCCGGTAACGTAAAACTTCGACTTAGTGTAAAGTTTAACCAATGAAGAAAAGCCCCTTCTAAACTCTGTTACAACCTCCTCTAACGGCATTTCCAATTCTTTTGCCGCGCTTTCGGCGAGACTTTTTAGGGTGTTGCGTTGCGGTTTGAAATCAAAAATCAGCCAACTGTTGAATTGTGCTTTTGAAAAACCTGCTCTGATATAAGGAATTACGCCGGCGTAAACCATTGACGATTTGCCGTCGCCAGAAGCACCGGTTATAAAAGCCATTTTGTTTTCTTCCAATAATTTGGCAATTTGAGAAATATGCGTATCCCGCCCTTTGAAAAAAATTGATTCTTCTTCCGTAAAAGGTCTCAAACCCGGATATGGACATATACCGTTTTTCATAATTTCTGCATAGTTTTGTCCAAAAACATTTTAATATCAAGCGGTATGCGCAGTTGTTCGTCAACCGTACATTCCATAATGCCTTTAAAAATATTGAGTTCTTCTGCGGTTGCGTGTTCGCTGTTTCCGACCACAAAAACCGGCGACGGAGAACTATTACCGCCGTTATCTTTCCAAACTTGACGTGCAAAAGGCACTGCCCAATCCGAGGCGTAATTATAATATACGACACCGATTTTACTATCGCTTAACTGCTGTTTGATGTAAGAGCCGTAATCTGTCTCGTCCGACATTCTGATTCCGAGTTTAGTCAACGAAAGAAAATCTTTCAACATATTGCAGATACCCTCGGCAGTGTCTTTGTCAAGTTCGTTATAAATGAAAAAGATGTCAGAAGGTTCGCTTTTCTGAACGGCTGCTTCCTTGATATTCATAATGTTACGAATATCCTCAACGAAAATTATCGGCGAGAGTTTGTCGATATAAACCGTATTTTGAACTATGTCCCTTCTGATATTGTTAAGATAAGCGTTTTCAGCGGTGATTTTTCCGGCAGGATTCCAGACGAACATTTTGAAATTTTCACCACACAACTGCTTTGCGGTGCGGTACTGAACCCCTGCCGGAGAGTTTTTATATTCTGAACCATCAGTGTAAATATCAGTATTTCCCAAAATATGAACGCTGCAATCAGCGTTTTTAATTTCGGGAACAATTTCAATATCAGCCCGTTGGAGAATAACTATCAATTCCTGACGCAAATTCTCAACATCAGGCGATACTTCGGCTAAAAATACTTTTATACACTTATTATACAGGTTCAAAAACATACGGCAAAATTAATAACTTTTAAGATTTTTTCAAATATAATGCCAACTTTTTCGTGCTATTCTACCGAAAAATTATACGTTTTCGGATATTTTACCTCGTAAGAAAACCTCAAAACTTTTTTCTCTCCCGCCGACAAGTTCAATTTCCAAGTCAGTTTGCCTTTTTCGGTGTCAGTTTCTGCACCGCCTTTGTCCAAA
>JAEEGL010612767.1_pt1 | contig 84885 bp, 72 predicted proteins | sample 9134231 | NCBI WGS metagenome assembly JAEEGL01 (sample SAMN16246548, study PRJNA631951) | gut metagenome | biome: gut microbiome; feature: rumen; material: fiber-attached | host: Bos | place: Iran: Karaj | collected 2018-10
GGTTACCGCTTATTTGACAGAGAGCAATTCGATGGTCAGGAATGCTTCGTGTTCGGAAGAAGGACGAGCGGTTACTTTGACTTAAGAAAGCTGGATGGAACAAAAGTACATCCTTCAGCATCATACAAGAAACTAAAGTTATTGGAACATAGCGGAAATACGCTTACGGAGAGGAGGATGCAGGGAGTCACGGCATAGCCGTGATGGGAAGCAATTTCTCCCCATCCTAAGAGGATGGGGTATCCTTGCTAGATTTAGATGAAGGATCTACTTAACAGCATCTTAAAAGACAGAAGAGCCACCTTTCTCATAGGGCTGGCCATGCTCATAGGAGGCCTGTGGCTTTTCGTGCAAAACGTATACGTTTCTTCTCCGTGGCATCCCGGCGGGATAAACATAGGACCCGTGACCTTAAGGTCAGGCGTTTTCGTGCTTCCGCTCCTTGCGGCCCTCGTGTGGCTCTTCTTCAGACCGGGCAGCAAGGCGGCTAAAGTACTGGCCTGCGTAGGCCTCGCCCTCATAGTCGTATACGTGGTAATGAGCGTAAACATCAAGCTGTCGAGAGTGCCCGTCATCGAGTGGATAGGGATACTCTTCCTCATCGTCGTAGGCGCGGTGCTGACCTGGGCGGGAGTAAACAACAAACAGATAAAAATAAAATAGAGCATATATATTAACCGGAGGAAACATTATGACAGAGTACACATTCTTAAGCACGAACGGAGACAATCAGATCCATTGCTACGAATGGGCGCCCGAAGGGCAGCCTGTCGCAATTCTTCAGATAGTCCACGGTATGGCGGAGCACGTAGGAAGATATGCCGATTTCGCAGAATATATGGCGAAGTTCGGCGTAGTCGTAGCCGGCAACGACCACATAGGCCACGGAAAGAGCTCAGACTCCAACGACTGGGGTTATCTCGGACCTAAAAACCTTTGGCAGGACATAGTCGAAGACGTCGAGATATACAGAAAGATGCTTGACAAAAAATATCCGGGAGTGCCCCATTTCATTCTCGGACATTCCATGGGCTCCTTCATCACGAGGATATTCCTTGCAAGATACGGCAAGGGACTCAAAGGCGCCGTGGTCATGGGCACCGCAGGCGAAAACAAGGCTGCGGGAGCAGGTTCGGCTCTCGTTTCGATGATCATAAGGTTCAAGGGAGAAAGATACATTTCAAAGCTCGTGACCAAGATGGCCTTCGGAAGCTATCTCGAAAGAATACCGAATGCAAAGAGCGCCTACGACTGGCTCAGCCGCGACGAAAAAGTCGTCGAAAAATACCTTCAGGACCCGGCATGCGGATTCCTGTTCACGGCGGCCGGATACGCGGATCTGTTCCAGTTCCTGAAGAGCATGGTCACGGAAGAATGCTACTCGAATACGGTCAAGGATATTCCTATCTTCGTAGTCGCGGGAGAAGAGGATCCTGTCGGAGCCTACGGCAAGGGCCCGAAGGAATACTATAACAAACTGAAGGAACACGGCTGCGACGCTTCCATAAAACTCTATCCCGGAATGAGACACGAGATACTCAACGAGATAGGAAAAGAGGAAGTATACGAGGATATGAAGAACTTCGTGCTCGGGAATCTGTAATGGTACACATCGGAAACTCCTGGGATATTATCCTTCAGGATGAGTTCAGAAAGGACTACTATCTGAAACTCAGGGAGTTCCTCAAAGAGGAATACTCAACGAGGGTCATATATCCCGACATGTACAATATCTTCAACGCCTTCAAGTACACATCCTACGAGGACGTAAAGGTCGTGCTTCTCGGGCAGGATCCCTATCACGAGCCCGGGCAGGCCCAGGGGCTGTGCTTTTCGGTGCCCGCGGATTTCAAAAAACCGCCGTCTCTTGTGAACATGTACAAGGAGCTTGAGGACGAGCTGGGTATCGTGAGGACCTCGGGAAGCCTCGAGGACTGGGCAAAGCAGGGGGTCATGCTCCTAAACGCCGTGCTTACGGTAAGGAAGGGAGCTGCCGGTTCCCACGCGGGAAAGGGCTGGGAGATCTTCACCGACAGGGTGATAGAGATTCTCAACGAAAGGGAAGACCCGGTCATATTCCTCCTCTGGGGCAGCTACGCGAGGAAGAAGAAGGCCCTCGTGACCAATCCCAGGCACTTCATCCTAGAGTCGGCGCATCCGTCGCCCCTTTCGGCCTACAACGGATTCTTCGGAAACGGTCACTTCAGAAAAGTAAACGAAATACTCGGATCTTTGGGAAAGGACCCGATCAACTGGTAGAGGTAAATATGAGCAATCTGGTAATTGGTATCTGCGGCGGTTCCGGAAGCGGAAAAACCACCCTTGCAAAAAACATCGCGTCGGCTCTGGGGAACAACGCCGTGCTTCTCAGCATGGACTCCTTCTACAAGGCCCAGCCGGGCACGACCTACGAGCAGAGGTGTCTTACGAACTACGACCATCCCAACTCCATAGACATAGAGGTTATGGTAAAGTGTCTTAAGGATCTCAAGGAGGGAAGGGCGACCGATATTCCGGTCTACGATTTCACCATACACAACCGCAGCGACGAACCCTGGCAGCATCTTGAAAGCGCCCCGGTAATCCTGGTCGAAGGAATACTTCTCTTCGCCTTCCCCGAAGCCGTCGAGCTTCTCGACAGGAAGATATTCGTCGATACCGACGCCGACGTAAGGGTCTTAAGAAGAGTGGAAAGGGATATGACCGAAAGAGGAAGAAGTCTCGAATCGATAGTCAGCCAGTATCTCGAAACCGTGCGTCCCATGCACCTGCAGTTCGTCGAACCCTACAAGGCCATGGCGGATATAATAGTGCCGGAGGGCGGCAGGAACGACGTGGCGCTGGAGATAATACTGGGTTCCATTTTTAAACTCGTATAGCAATTGGTAATATATGGAGCGACTTGATTGAGCCGCTCTTTTTTTTATTTCATCGTTCGGCACAATACGAACGAACAGATAGATATCGGCACAAATACAGCCTTAATTTATCCCCTCTTTATTTACCTTTTCAGTGAAAAAGATATAATTATCGTATCTTGAAGGGAGAAGCTATGAAGCTGCTTGAAGAACGCATACAAAGGGACGGGACCTGCATAGGCACCGAGATAGTGAAGGTAGATTCATTCCTGAATCACCAGCTGGACGTGGCCCTCATAAGAGCCATAGGAGAGGAGTTCGCAAGGCTGTTTAAAGACGCGGCTCCGAGTAAGGTGCTGACTCTCGAAGCCTCCGGGATTCCCATGGCGTTCGCAGCCGCACAGGCCCTCGGGGATCTGCCCCTGGTCTTCGCCAAGAAAGCTGCTCCCAGCACCATGATAGAGGACGCCTATACAGCGGACGTCAGGTCCTTTACCAAGGGAACGGTTTCGACCATAAGGGTCGCACATCAGTACCTTAGCCCCGGAGACAGAGTCCTCATCATCGACGATTTCCTCGCCTCGGGAGAAGCGGGAGTCGGTCTTGTGACTCTGGTCAAGGAAGCCGGAGCCGAGTGCGTAGGCTTCGGCGCCGCCATAGAAAAGGAACACCAGGGCGGACACGCAAGGCTTGAGGAAATGGGCGTGAGAGTCGAAAGTTTAGCGGTAATAACGTCGATCAAAGACGGAAAGATATTCTTTAAAGCATAAAGCTGAGAGTAAAAAAGGAGAAACACAAAATGAAAAAAGTATTGGCAGTTGTACTCGCACTCGCAATGGTCCTGTGCTTTGCAGCATGCGGAAAAAAGGAAGAAGAGTCAAAGGCTGTTAAGTTCGGTATGGTATGCATAGGAAACGACCAGATGGCATACGACCACAACTTCATCGAAGCGGCAAAGACAGCGGCTGAGAACCTCAAGGCTCAGGGTTACGAAGTAGAATGGATCTTCAAATACGACACGGCAGACGGAGATCCCACACGTACGGCAAACGAAGAGCTCGTCGAAGCGGGCTGCGTAGCAGTATTCAACAACTCCTACGGCATGGAGCCGGCAATGCTCCAGGTCGCAGCAGAGAATCCCGAAGTACAGTTCGTAGGCATGACCAACTGCGTAGGCGCCTTCGACAATCTGGACAACACCTCAAACGCTTTCGCAAGGATCTATGAAGCGAGATATCTCGCAGGCGTAGCAGCCGGAATGAAGCTCAACGAGCTCGGCGAAACGAAGCTCGGATACGTAGGAGCATATACCTTCGCAGAGGTTATTTCCGGATATACCGCTTTCTATCTCGGGGCAAAGAGCGTATGCCCGAACGCCACCATGGACGTACAGTTTGTAGGTTCCTGGTCCGATGCCGAGAAGGAAGCCCAGGCTGCAGAGAACCTCATCACCAACTACGGATGCAAGGTCATCTCCCAGCATTCCGACAACGTGACTCCGGCAACCAAGGCTCAGGAGCACGGAGCTTTCCACGTAGGATACAACAAGGACATGACGGCTGAAGCCGCAAACGCATCCATCATCTCCGCCAGGATCGACTGGACCAAATACTTCGAATATGCGCTCAAGAGAGTTGCTGACGGCGGAAAGCTCGATCCCGACTACTGCCACGGACTTGCAGAGGACGAAGTAGCTCTTACCAAGCTCAATGAGGCAATAGCGGCTCCCGGAACCGCAGAAGCCATCGAAAAGGCAAAGACCGCTCTTCTTGACGGAAGCGTAAAGCTCTTCAACCTTAACGAAGTTACGGTCGGCGGAGAGCACGTAAAGGAAGCCTACGCCCGCGATACGGACGGCGACTTCAACGCGGATACGGATATGTGCGTAACTGCCGAAGGCATCTTCGAGGAATCCAAGTATCAGTCCGCTCCCTACTTCGGACTGAGGATCGACGGAATCACCCTCGTAAACGAAGCATATTAATACTTTTAATACATCCTCTTTTGAGAGAGGGAAGGCAGGAAGCTTTCCCTCTCTCTTGGTATAGGGCATAAAGGGAGAAAACGATTTGGAAACAGCGACATCCCCGGTCCACGCCATAGACATGAAGGGCATAACAAAGCGCTTCGGTTCTACGGTCGCAAACGACAGTGTGGATCTGTACGTGAACAAAGGCGATATAATGGCCATCCTGGGAGAGAACGGATCCGGCAAGACCACTCTTATGAACATGCTTGCAGGTATCTACTATCCCGACGAGGGCCGTATTTTCGTTAACGGAAAAGAAGTCACAATAGCGTCCCCCAAGGACGCCTTCAGCTGCGGTATAGGAATGATACATCAGCACTTCATGCTGGTGGACGTCTTTACCGCCGCTGAGAACATAGTCCTCGGTCTTGAAGAGGAGGGAAGGCTCGACAGGAAGCAGACTGCGGCAAAGGTCAAGGAGATCGCCGACAGATACGGATTCCATATAGACCCCAACAAGAAGGTCTACGAAATGTCCGTATCCGAAAAGCAGACCGTCGAGATCATAAAAGTCCTCTACAGAGGAGCGGACATACTGATACTCGACGAGCCGACGGCGGTCCTCACACCCCAGGAGATAGAGCATCTCTTCGAAGTCATGAGAGCTATGAAGGCCGACGGCAAGTCCATAATCATCATTACCCACAAGCTGGGTGAGGTTATGGAAATATCCGATGTGGTCGCTGTCCTCAGAAAGGGCAGACACATAAAAACTGTAAGAACGAAAGAAACGACCCCTGCCGAACTGACTGAAATGATGGTCGGAAGGAAAGTCGATCTCAATATATCGAGACTGGAACCTAAAAATCCCCAGGTACGCCTGAGTATAGCCGGGCTTACCGTAAGGGATTCTGAGGGCGTAAAGAAGCTGGACGACGTTGGTTTCGTGGCCTATGGAGGAGAGATACTGGGCGTTGCTGGTATAGCGGGCTCAGGACAGAAGGAGCTGCTCGAAGCCATAGCGGGCCTCCGCCACATATCCGAAGGCACCATAGTATACAGCCCCGAAGGGACCCAGCCTATGAATCTTGTGGGCAAGACTCCCATGGAGATAAGGGACGCCGGCGTAGCCATGGCCTTCGTTCCCGAGGACAGGCTCGGCATGGGCCTCGTGGGCGGCATGGGCATGACCGACAACATGATGCTCAGGACCTGGAACAGAAGCAAGGGCATCTTCGTCGACAGAAAGGAACCCGAAAGGATAGCTAAGGACGTGTTCGACTTCCTCGAGGTATCCACTCCGGGCATAGAATATCCGGTCAGGAAGCTTTCCGGAGGAAACGTCCAGAAGGTGCTCGTGGGAAGAGAAATAGCCACGTCTCCTTCCGTCCTCATGACGGCTTACGCCGTAAGGGGACTTGATATTAATACGTCGTATACCATTTACGATCTCATGTGCGCCCAGAAAGCCAAGGGCGTCGCAGTCATATACGTAGGAGAAGACCTCGACGTGCTCCTGGCTCTATGCGACAAGATACTGGTCCTCTGCGGAGGAAAGGTATCGGGCCTTGTGGACGCCAGAAAGATCTCCAAGGAAGAGATAGGGCTTCTCATGACGTCGGTCGGCGGGAAGGAGGAGAATAAAAATGAACAGTAAGACTCCTTTCATAAGGCTTGCAAAGAGAGAAAACATAGCTCCCGCAAAGGTCTGGCTCATACGCCTTGCGGCCTTCGTTCTCGCTCTTCTCATCGGAATGATAATATACGCATCCGTAGGAGCAGATCCCGGCAAGGCGTTTTCCCTCATATTCTTCTCGCCCTTCAAGAGCAAGATTGGAAGAAGGCAGATAATGAGGAACATAACCACGCTTCTCGGGACCTCCCTTGCTCTTGCTCCCTGCTTCAAGATGAGATACTGGAACATAGGAGCGGAGGGGCAGATCACCATGGGAGCCATGGCGGCGAGTTTCTTTGCTCTGCGCTTCGCAAACAAGATGGCGTCTCCCGTGCTGCTCATAGTCATGGCGATAGCGGCCATGGTCTTCGGGGCCCTGTGGGCCGGTATACCCGCATTCTTCAAAGCTCACTGGAATACGAACGAGACCCTTTTCACTCTGATGCTCAACTATATAGCCATAGGCATAGTGGCCTGGCTTCAGGGCGGTCCCTGGGAGGGAGTCCCGGGATCGCAGATAATACCCATGTTCTCCGAAAAGGCGGTGCTGCCCAAGGTCTTGGGAGTGCATATCGGATGGATAATAGTATTTATCCTTGTATTCCTAATGTTCGTTTACTTGAGATTCACGAAGCACGGCTATGAGATAGCGGTGCTCGGAGAATCGGAAAACACAGCGAGATACGCAGGCATGAACGTCAGAAAGATAACGATCAGGACCGTGATGCTCTCGGGAGCTATCTGCGGACTGGTCGGATATTTCCTTGCGTCGGGAGCCAACGGTACTCTCAATTCGGCCATAGCCGGCGGAATCGGATTTACGGCTATAACCGTAGCCTGGCTTTCCCAACTCAATCCCTTCGCCATGGTGGCCGTATCGCTGCTCATAGTGGTTCTCGAAAAAGGAGCCGGAAGCGTATACACGAGCCTCGGAGTTCCGTCGACCGCGTCTTCGGTCATAACGGGAATCATACTTCTGTGCATGCTCGGCTGCGAATTCTTCATAAATTACAGGTTGATCTTCAGAAACAGGAAGGAGGAAAAGGCAAATGAACTTTAATCTTCTCGGTTTCATAAGCGCCGCGGTGACCGCGGGCATCCCCATCCTTTTCGGTACCTCGGGAGAGATACTCACTGAAAAATCAGGACACCTGAACCTGGGAGTCGAGGGTCTCATGTATATGGGTGGAGCCTTCGGACTCATAGGCACCTATACCTATCAGCAGGCGGCCGGAGAAAGCGCTCTGCCCTGGCTTGCGGTGGTAATAGCACTCTGCACGGCCTTCCTTTTCGGAGCTCTGGGTTCCCTCATATATTCCTTCCTTACGGTATCCCTGAGGGTCAACCAGAACGTAACGGGTCTTGCTCTTACCATATTCGGCACGGGCCTTGGAAAATTCGCCTGCGAGCTCATGAGAGTCAGGGAAGGCGGACAGATCTTCATTCAGAACTATCTGCGCTCGGCCTTCTCCGGACCCGTATTCCCCGCGGCGATGCAGAATATACCCGTTATAGGGAAACTTCTGTTCAGCTACAACATATTCGTCTATCTCGGCCTCGTGATGGCAGTGGCTATGCACCTGTTCATCACCAAGACCAGAAAAGGCCTCTATCTGCAGGCGGTGGGTGAAAGCCCCGCCACTGCCGACGCAGCCGGAATAAACGTGGTCAGATACAAATACCTGGCAACGGTCATAGGCGGAGGCATTTCAGCCATGGGCGGTATAGTCTACGTCATGACCACCGCCGGCACCGTGTGGAGTCCGCATACCCTTGACGGCAAGGGCTGGATATCCGTAGCCCTGGTAATATTCTGTCTGTGGAGCCCGGCGAAGGCGATCTGGGGATCTCTGCTTTTCGGAGCACTGAACCTCCTTTACCTGTGGCTGCCCACGAAGTACATACCGACCCAGATTTACCAGATAGTTCCGTATATCGTCACGGTGGTGGTGCTCATCCTCGTTTCCATAAGACAGAGGAGAGAGGACCAGCCTCCCGCGGCTTTGGGACTGGCGTACTTCAGGGAAGAAAGATAGCAACTGTTTTGAGCAGGCGGCTTTCGTCGCCTGCTTTTGTAATATGTGAGCAGAAAGGAAAAGAAAATGAAAAAGGCTAGATATATATCAGCGGCTTCGGCGCTTCTTCTGATAGTTCTGTGCCTATGCGCCTGCGGAGAAGCAAAGAAAGAGGTCCTGCAGGTCAAGGTGGCGGACTATACGAAGGTGAGTGTATACGGCTTCGATCACGAGGGAGAGATCACGGAATGCAAAATGGACGAAGAGGGTCTTACCCAGGCCATAGGCGGCAGCGAAAAGATATCCGAGGTGCTCGCAAAACTGAACGGAGATGAAAAGTACAAAGACCCGGAAGGCGAGTATACGGAGACGGATCTTTTCCATTACTTCGCTCCTGATTATCCAAAGGATACGAATCTCTCCAACGAGGACGTCGTCCTTATTTCCCTCGTCCCCACTGACCCCTTTGAAAAGGAGGAGACCAATGCGGCCTTCTACGATATGCTTGGGGTAGAGTTCGTTCCCGCCAGGCTCAGGATAAAGGGACTTCTGTGCGAGATCGATTCAAAAGATCAGATAGGAAGCGCCTGCATAGACAGCCTCACGGAATACTGCAAAAAGGTTTTCGCGACTAGCTGGATGTCAAAAATAGAGATAGGGGATATATATTTCTGCAGCCTTAAGGAAGGATGCTCCTCCGAGTATCCGCACCTCATACTGTTTGCCGAGTCCTACGATCTCCACGGCTCGAACGCCCGCCAGTACGAGGGCGTGGTCGCCCTGGGATGGCACTCGGAAGACGTGCGCTACGCCTTTTCCGTTCTGGAACTTCTCGAGTACAAAACTAAGGAAGGGGAGAGCGTTACTCTCCTGACTCCTGGCTACGGCATAAACAAACAGATAGAAAGACTGTCTCCTGCTTATGATATACAAAAGATAGAAAAATAAATATTGCATTCAAACAGTTGAACTGTGATATCTTTGTGCTAAAATAACAAAAATGAACGTTTACGATTTCGACAACACCATATACGACGGAGATTCCACGGTGGATTTCTGCAAATACTGCATGAAGAGGTATCCCATGATAATACCTCACGTTTTTCCCGTGGGACTGATCGGAATAAGCGCGGCTCTTGGTATGAGCACCAAGGACAGATTCAAGGCCGTCCTCTATAAATTCCTCCGGCGCATTCCTGATATCGACGACGCGGTCGCCGACTTCTGGAAAGGCCACAGAAGGAACGTGCAGCGCTGGTATATGGACCAAAAAAGGGACGACGACGTGATAATATCCGCTTCGCCTGATTTTCTCTTAAAACCTGTTGCCGAAGAACTCGGCGTTACTCTCATCGCTTCTCCGGTGGACAGAAAGACAGGAAAACTTCTCGGACCCAACAACAGTAACGAGGAGAAGGTCAAGAGGTTCACCGAAAAGTACGGAGGAGGCCTCGATGCCGGCGCTCCTGCGGCAGGCGTTATAGACGAATTCTATTCGGATTCCGATAACGACCTGCCGATGGCAAGACTTGCCCGCAGAGCATTCAGGGTAAAACACGGGGAGATAAGTCCCTGGAAGGTGTAAAGGAGAAATACTATGTCTATTGATATGAAAAAATACGTTGAGCAGGTCGAGAAGAAATTCCCGGAGCAGAGCGAGTTCATCCAGAGCGTGGACGACGTTCTTTCGAGCCTTGGTCCTGTTCTTGAAAGACACCCGGAATGGGTCAAGGAAAAAATAGTGGAAAGACTGCTGGAGCCTGAACATATGGTTTCATTCAGAGTTGTCTGGGAAGACGACAACGGCGACCCCCAGGTGAACATAGGCTACAGATGCCAGTTCAACGGTGCCCTCGGCCCCTACAAGGGCGGCCTTCGTTTCGCTCCCAACGTATATCCGGGACTCATCAAGGGCCTGGCCTTCGAGCAGATATTCAAGAACGCTCTTACTGGCCTTCCCATAGGAGGAGGCAAGGGCGGTTCCGATTTCAATCCCAACGGTAAATCCGACAAGGAGGTCATGCGCTTCTGCCAGGCCTTCATGGCTGAGGCCAACAAGCACATAGGAGCGGACATAGACGTTCCCGCCGGAGACCAGGGAGTCGGCGGAAGAGAGATAGGATACCTCTTCGGCCAGTACAGAAAGATAACTGGAAGATACGAAGCAGGCGTCCTTACGGGCAAGGGAGTCGAGACCGGCGGACTTGCGGGAAGATCGGAAGCTACGGGCTACGGCATAGTATTCTTCATCCAGAACATGCTCAAGGCCAAGGGCGACAGCATAGAAGGAAAGACCGTGGTCATTTCCGGTTTCGGAAACGTCGCCTGGGGCACGGCCCAGAAGCTCGAACAGGTGGGAGCAAAGCTCATCGCTTTCTCCGGTCCCGACGGATATATACTCGACGAAAGCGGCATCACGGGTGAAAAGGTGGACTACTTCCTCGAACTTAGGTCCAGCGGAAAGGACATTTGCAGTCCCTACGCCGAGAAATATCCCGAAGCGAAGTTCTTCCCCGGAGAAAAGCCCTGGGGAGTCAAGGCCGACCTCTACATACCCTGCGCCACGCAGAACGACGTACATCTCGAACACGCCAAGCAGATCGTCGCCAGCGGATGCAAATACTACTGCGAGGGAGCTAATCTCCCGACGACGCCGGACGCTCTCGAGTATCTTATGAAAAACGGCGTCGTGGTCGGACCCGCAAAGGCCGCCAACGCGGGCGGCGTCGCATGCTCGGCCATAGAGATGAGCCAGAACGCGGGTCACACGGTATTCTCGAAGGAGGACGTGTTCAGAAGGCTCGAGGATATAATGAAGAACATACACGATTCTTCCGCGGCAGCTGCGGAAGAGTACGGATTCGGTTACGACCTCGTGGCCGGAGCCAATATAGCCGGTTTCCTGAGGGTCGCCAAGGCGATGCAGGCTCAGGGCTGGATCTAGAAAAAGGCTTTTTTGCGCGGACCCTTTCCGGGTCCGCTTTTTTTGTGGAAATATAAGGAATAAGGGTGTATACTTATATAACTTGTTTACAAACGGAGAAAAGATATGAAAAAGACTCTTAAAAACATACTCGCTCTGCTGCTCGCGCTGTCCTTTGTTTTAGGCCTTGCGGCCTGCGGACAGGCTGAGGAACCCGAGCCCGAAAGATTCGACAGATGGCTGGCGTCCGACGGTTCCTTCATACAACTCTATCACGGCGAGGAGACCATAGAAAAGAACATCTTCGGGAAGGTCACCAAGAGGACTCTCGATCTTACCGAGGATATAAGCGTTCCGAGAGGAACGGCCGTCGTTCTCATCGATCAGCCCGAAAAGGACGAAGAGGGCAACGTGACCTACGAGAAGATCGCTATCCCCGCAGGGACGGGCGAAAACGGAGAACCCGTTGAGAATATTTACTACCTCAAACCGGGCAGCCTGGTCGATTCCTTTGAAAAGACCATAACTGAAACGGAGAAGTTCGTGAGGACCTCGGCCACAGTATACGAGAAACCCGGCAGCGCGGAGATCGCCGGCTGGGCCAAAAAGGGCACGAGACTGGAAGTCACAGGTTTCGACAGATTCCTCGACGCCGACTGCGTAAAGGTCAATATGTACAAAGTGAAATACGGCGAAACGGAGGGCTACGTGTTCTCCAAGTATCTCGTCGATACCCAGGAAGAGGCTGACGCCGTATACGAGGGCATAGTGAACGGAATGAGCGTGGCTGAATGGCACAAGGACGCCGTATATCCATATTTCGACCTCTACGGCGGAGATCCTAATCATCTCGATTATTATCCCGTGGAGAAGGCCAGCTTCGAAGGTAATCCTCTCCTCGAGGACGCAAGGACCATGCGTATATCCATGTACTGCTCAGATTACGCCGACGATTTCGTCAATTGCGCCAAGGAGATGAAGGTCAACGCTGTGTGCATAGATCTCTTCGACGGCATTCTCGGATACCGCTCCGACGTGGCCAAGGAGCTCTGCCCCACGGCCTACGCCAAGACCTACGAGAGCGCGGAGGATTTCGAGAGCATGGTGAAGAAGTTCAAGGATGCCGGGCTCTATACCATAGGGCGCATAGTCTGCTTTAAGGACGATCTTTACGCCAACGACCATCCCGAGGACTGCTATTACGATTACGACGGAGGCCTCTGGCCCAGCGCATACAACAGAAACGTTTGGGAGTACAAGGTCCGGCTCGCTCTTGAAGCCATAGATAAATTCGGCTTCAACGAGATACAGTTCGACTACGTGAGATTCGATGAGTTCGCCTGGTACAAGGACGAATACGGCGACGGCAATTACAACTCGACCTACGGTGAGGACAAGTGCGAAGCCGTTCAGGGCTTCCTCTTCTACGCCTGCGACATGATACACGAGAAGAACGTATACGTCAGCGTTGACGTTTTCGGAGAGAGCTCCTACGGATACGTCACGTCCTACGGACAGTACTGGCCCGCGATGTCCAACATCGTGGACGTGATCTCCTCGATGCCATATACGGACCATTTCAGTTTCAACGATGAGGATTCATACCTCTGGGAGAATCCCTACAACACCGTGTACAACTGGGCGACAGGGGCTGCCCGCAGGCAGAAGACCATACCCACCCCCGCAATTGCCCGTACCTGGATAACCGGCTGGGACGTACCCTACTGGAACCCGACGACCTATTGCGGACCTGACTATCTTGCGGCTCAGGCCCAGGCTCTCTGGGATGCCGGACTTACCGGCGGCTTCATACCCTGGGGTCAGTGCGAAGGCTGGAGATACTACGCCTTCAGCTGGGCATGGACGAAGGACTATTCCAACTGATTGAGGAAAATGGAAATAAATGGTAAAATACTCCCGGCTTAATGCCGGGAGGTTTACTTTTATGAAAAAGAATCTTATACGCATACCCGACAGCTTTTCCGACAGGGAGTCCGAGGCTAAGGAACCCTTCAGACTTGCGGTCGCTGGAGCCTGCCCCGGAGCAGGGGCGAGCTTCGTTTCGGCACGGGTGCTTCAGGAAGGTCTTTACGACGCTCATACGCCCGAGGGCCTCAGGACGCTCTGCGAACTCGGAAAACCATACTTCTATTTTGCCTTGGGTTTCGAAAGGAGATTTGCGGGAAGGAGATTCTGCAGCTTTTCTTCACACGGAAAACACGAGCTCAACATGGAACTTGGGTATAACTGGTATCTGAGAAAGCCTGAGGAAAAGGAAGCGGAGGACAGGGAGATCATGAAGGCCTTTTACAACGCGGCGGGCTCCTTTATCGTATTCGACTGCTCGGGCCTTTGCGGAAGGGAAGTGCTTTTCGACGTGATGGACGGATCGGACCTTGTGTATCTCGTGGTGGATCCCATGCCTTCGAAACTGGTAGGGTCGCGGGACTTCATAGACGCCGTGAGGGAAAGGTGCCCTTCCGCGGAACTCGTTGTGAACAAATACTGCAGAGGAATACACAGAAGGGAATTGGCTGCTTTCCTCGGCACTTCCGATTATCATACCGAGGGCTTCATGGAAGCCGAACGGCTTTACAGAGCCGAATACAACTGCGTTCTTCCGTAGAAGGAGAATGTCGATTGTGATTTTTCCATGTATTCTTGTGGCTGAAAACGACTTTTCTTTAAAAACTTTACAAATTGTAGTATACTAATCAGAAGGGATAATATATTTGCGAGGTTTTTGAAATTGATCGATTTTGTAAATGTAACAAAAGCGTACGGCGACAAGATAGTCCTTAAAGACGCCAATCTTCATATAGACGACGGAGAGTTCGTTTTTATAGTCGGTCCTACCGGCGCCGGAAAATCGACGCTCATCAAGCTCATATCGAGAGAAGTGGAACCCGACGAAGGCGATATCATAGTCGACGGTCAGATTATAGACGATCTTTCGAACAGGGAGATACCCCAGTTCAGAAGGCAGATAGGAATGGTGTTCCAGGACTTCAGACTGCTGCCCAATCTTACTGTATATGAAAACGTGGCCTTCGCCAAGGAAGTCATCCACAGCCCCAAGAGGACGATCAAAAGGATAGTGCCCCAGCTTCTGGCCATGGTGGACATAGAAGATCTTGCCGATAAATTCCCGGATCAGATATCAGGCGGCGAACAGCAGAGGGTCGCCATCGCAAGAGCGATAGCAAACAACCCCAAATACGTGATCGCCGACGAGCCCACAGGTAACCTCGACGGAGATACGGCCTGGGCCATTATGGACCTTCTCGACCAGATCAACAGAAGGGGAACTACCGTCGTAATGGTCACCCACGCGGCGGATATAGTCGAAAGAATGAACCGCAGGGTCATAACGATCCAAAGCGGAAGGATAATAAGCGACGTGAAGGGAGGAAACAGATATGTTTAGCGGACTGTGGTATTCCCTCAAAAAGGCCGTCGTTCAGATATTCAGAAACAAGGGCATGAGCCTTGCCTCGCTTTTCTCCATTACGGCGATGCTGCTCATACTGGCTCTGTTCTTTTCCTTTACGGTCAACGTCAACTATCTGACTGAGCAGATAAAGGACGAGTTCAACACCATAGTGCTCTTCCTCTACGACGATACGACGACCAGCGACGCCTACAAGATCGCTTCGAGCATGGAATCCATGGAGCAGGTGGCTTCGGTGAAATACGTGCCCAAAGAGAAAGCTATGGAGGAGTTCAAGCAGTCCTGGGGCGACAACGCCTATCTGCTTGACAGCCTTGCGGAGAACCCTCTGCCCAACTCGCTGAGGGTCGAGCTCGCCGATATACAGGGCGGATCCCTGGTGGCGCAGGTGGCCTACGGCTTCAGCGGAGTCGAGGACGTGCGCTTCTACAGGGAAGAGGTCGACAAGGTCCTCAAGGTGTCTTCCGTGATACAGAAGAGCGCCCTGGTGGTCATAGTCTTTCTCGTCATAGTATCCGTCATGGTAGTATCAAATACGGTCAAGCTGACGGTACTTGCGCGGCAGGAAGAGATAGAGATCATGAAATACATAGGGGCGACCAACTGGTTCGTAAGAGGCCCCATGTTCGTTGAGGGCATGCTCATAGGTCTCATTTCCGCGGTCATAGCGCTGGTAGTGGCGGCGGTTCTGTATACAAGACTGGAAACGGGACTTCAGGTCGATATGATGACGCTTTTCGCGACGACCCTCGTCGACTCGAAGTTCGTCATAAAGAATCTTGCGTGGATATTCGTAGCTCTGGGCGTAAGCATAGGCGCCTGCGGAAGCATCATATCCATGAGGAGATTCCTCAAGGTATAGGGGTGATGAATATGAAAAAACATCATGTGACGAAAAAATTGCTGAGAGGCGTCCTGGCTCTCGTTCTGGTTCTTTCACTGCTGAGCTTTTCCTACGCTTCGAGTACTTCGGATCTTCAGGAGGAACTCGACAACGTCAACAACCAGATAGACAACAAGCAGGACCTCATCAATTCGAACAACAACCTCATAACCGCCCTTTCAAGGGAGATAGCCGATCTTGAGAACAAGATCAACGCCGCCCAGATCAAGATAGACGATCTGACGGAAAGCATCAACAAGACCAAAGCTCAGATAGTCGTCAAAATAGCGGAACTCGAAAAGAAGGAAGCGGAGGTCAAGACCCAGGACGAAAACCTGAACGCAAGACTCCGCGCCATGTACAAAAAGGGCAATTCCGGCATGCTTTCGGTCATTCTGAACTCCTCCAGCGTTACGGAGCTTCTGACCAACGTGGAGATGTCCAAGAAGATCTACGCGGCGGACAACGACCTTCTCTACAAGCTGAAAGTCGAATACGACGTCATATATCAGGCCAAGGTCGAGCTTTCCGAGCTCAAGGATTCCCTCGAGGCTCAGCAGGCCGATATGGAAGCGACCAAGGCGGCCCTTGCCCAGGACCAGAAGACCGTTGCTGAAAAGAGAGCCGCGGCTCAGGCGGACAACAAGGAGATAAAGGCTCAGATGGACGCTCTCCAGGCTCAGGCCGACGCTCTCGTCGAAGAGATCAGAAGACTCCAGGGCGACGGTTCCTATGCCGGCGGCGGCATGTGCTGGCCTTCTCCCGTAAGCACGAGAATAACGTCCCCCTTCGGGACAAGATACATATTCGGAAGCTACAGCTTCCACAGCGGCATCGATATCGGCGCCTGGTGGGGTTCAGACATACTGGCCGCAAACAGCGGCAGAGTCATGTGGGTCGGCTGGGATCCCAACGGCTACGGCAACTACGTGATGCTGGACCACGGCGGCGGAATAGTCACTCTTTACGGACACGCATCGAGAGTGCTCGTATCCACCGGAGACTACGTGGGCAGGGGACAGGTCATAGCCCTGGTAGGTTCCACCGGTCTTTCCACGGGAGCCCATATACATTTCGAGATAAGAGTCAACGGAGTATATCAGGATCCTCTTGATACCAACGCGAGATATTACGTCGTACCGGGGGTGTATCTCTACTGATGGCAAAGTGGGTAATAGCAGACGATAATACCGAAATAGAACAGGAACTCCGCGGAGTTCCCGTTTCTGTTCTTAAGATAATGAAAAGACGGGGCGTTCCAGAGGAGCAGTTCGAGGATTTTCTTTCCCTTGCGCCTAAAAACACCTATGATCCTTTCCTTCTTCCGGACCTTAAGGAGGTCTGCGAAAGGATACTTAATCTGTGCAGAGAGGGAAAGAGGATATGCGTATACGGAGACTATGACGCCGACGGCGTTACGAGCACCACGCTTATGCTCTGCCTTCTGAAACGCTTTACGGACAACGTCACCTACTATATCCCTTCCAGGTTCAGCGACGGCTACGGTCCCAACAGGGACGCTTTAAAGCGCATAGCTGAGGACGGAGTCGAGGTGATCATAACAGTAGACTGCGGCATAACCTCTGGAAGCGAGATGGAATACGCGAAGAGCCTCGGCATAGAGTGCATAGTCACTGACCATCACATACTCAGGGAGGGAATGACTCCGGACTGCCTTACGGTAAACCCGCACAGGGCGGACAGCCCATATCCCTTCCCGGATCTTTCGGGATGCGGAGTGGCCTTCAAGATAGCCCAGGGCGTAGCCAGGCTCAGCGGGGATATGGACAAGTCGGATCTCAGCGAGTTTCTTGACCTGGTGGCCATTTCCACCGTCGCCGACGTCGTTCCTCTTCTCGACGAGAACAGGACCCTCGTGAAATACGGTCTGGAGATCATAAACAGAAGGCAGAGAAGGGGTCTGGACGCTCTCCTTACGGAGCTTTCCCTGGAAGGCCCTATAGACGCTTCGGGCGTTTCCTTCGTGATTGCGCCCAATATCAACGCCCTCGGAAGGATGGGAAGCGCTGAAAACGGCGTGGAGCTTCTGGCAGGATGCCATACGGACGAAGAACTGGCTGATCTTGCGGCCGATATAGCGGAAACCAATAGAAACAGGAAGGCTGTCCAGGAGGAGACCTCCAGGATATGCAGACACGCTCTCGAGCACGACGAGCCGGGAGAATACGCTCCCGTGATCTATGCTCCCGGAGCCCACGAAGGCGTCGCGGGAATTGTTGCGGGAAGCCTCAAGGAAGAACTGAACAAACCGGTATGCATAGTCAGTCCCTCGGAGGACGGTACCCTCAAGGGCACGGGGAGAAGCATACCCGGAATAAACCTGCACGTGCTTTTCGAAAACTGCGGAGACGTGTTCGACCGCTTCGGCGGACACGCCGGAGCCTGCGGTTTTACGGTAAAGCAGGGAAAGCTCGAGGAATTCAGAGCCAGGATGCAGGAGCTGGTAAAGGAGCAGGTCGACAGGGATCCTTCGGTCCTCGAGAAGACGCTCTACATAGAGAAGGAACTGGAGCCTGAAGAGCTCACCTTAAGCTTCGCCAAAGCCCTTACGCTTCTCGAACCCTACGGAGAAGCCAATCCCGTTCCTTTGTTCTGCGTGAGGTTCGCAAGAGTCACGGACTGCAGAAAGATAGGCAACGAAGGACAGCATCTCAAGTTCACGGTAAAAACACAGGACGGAATTTATCTGTCATGCATTTCCTTCTGGGGAAGCGACAGATTTTACGATACGGTCAGCAGCGGTCTCATAGACGTTGCGGGCGAACTCAATATCAACGAATACAGGGGGAGAAGGCAACTTCAGATGAAAGTTGCCGATGTCAGAGAGAGTTATTATGGTTGAAATAAGCAAAAGGACTATAGTTTTTCTGGTCATAGCCGCGCTGCTCATAGGCAGCGTCGGGACCATTTACGTCATGAGGATGGGAGCCGGCGGAAGCGTTCTCGTTTCTCAGGAAAAATACGAAGAGCTGACGCAGTATGAAGAGCGTTACGGCAAGATGGAGGATATACGCAGTTTCCTCGAAAAGCACTATTACGTAGAGGTGAGCGGCGACAGTCTGATGGAATCGGCCTATTACGGTCTGGTGGACGGTCTTGAGGACAAGTATTCCACCTACATCCCCGCGGATCAGTACGCGGCATATCTTGAGTCCTTGTTCGGCACCGAGACCTATTACGGAGTGGGAGTCACCTTCCTCAACGAGCCTATCGATTCGGGCTTTTACGTACTTTCGGTAAACACCAAGGGACCGGCCTACGCACAGGGCGTCAGAAAGGGAGACATCATCATTTCCGTCAACGGGGAGTCCGCTCTCACCATGGACGGAGACGCTTTAAGGGATAACATCAGAGGAGAACTCGGGACCGACGTGACCATAGGATTCATACGCGGAGAGGGAACCTACGAGGTCACCATAACGAGAGCTGAGATCCCCACCGAGTCGGTGGTGTACGAGATGCTGGACGACGGAATAGCGTACATACAGATCAGCGAGTTCATTTCCGATACGGGCAAGGATTTCTCCGCTGCTGTAAGAAGGGCTGAAAAGGAAGGAGCAAAGGGCCTCATCGTAGACCTCAGAGACAACGGCGGCGGTCTCGTGTCAGCGTCCATTGCAGTCGCCAACGAGCTCATGGACAAGGGCGTCGTAGTGAGCGTCGTGGACCACGACGGACGCACGGACAGCTATACGACCTCAAACGGAAGAACGGCTCTTCCCTACGTGGTGCTCATCAACGGCAACACGGCTTCCGCTTCCGAGATCCTTAGCGCCGGAATACAGGACAATAAGGAAGGGCTCATCATAGGCACTCTGAGCTTCGGCAAGGGCATAATACAGAACGTGATGACCTTAAGCGACGGAAGTGCGGTCAAATATACCGAACTTCAGTATCTGTCGCCCAACGGAAATCCCATACACGGAGTGGGCATCACCCCGGATATCGAGATAGATCTTACCGAAGACTGCTACGACAGCAACGGATTTTTAGTCAACGACGTTCAGCTGAATAAAGCTATAGAAGTACTTAAGGAGGGACACTGATGTCGTTCATGCCTCACGCCTCCCTTTACGGAGGACACATTATACTCATAATCGCGGCCATAGTACCGGCGTTTTTCCTGCTCAGATTCATCTACAGGCACGACAGGCTCGAACCTGAATCCTTCCAGATAATCGGAAGGCTCGTGCTCATGGGCATAGTTTCCACCTTCATAGCGGTGATGTGCGAAAGGCTGGGTCTGCTCATTCTGAACGCGGTCTTCAGCCAGCCCAATGTGCTTTACAATCTGATACTGTATTTCCTCGTCGTCGGACTTTCCGAGGAGGCTTCGAAATACGTTGTTCTGAAGAAGGCCACATGGAATTCTCCGGAATTCAACTGCAAGTTCGACGGAGTGATCTACGCCGTGACCGTAGCCCTTGGATTTGCGCTCTGGGAGAACATAGAATACGTGCTTATGTACGGAATGACCACGGCTCTCGTCAGAGCCGTCACAGCCGTTCCGGGACACGCCTGCTTCGGAGTGTTCATGGGAGTGTGGTACGGCCTTGCGAAGCGCTGCGAACTTCGGGGAGACGAAAGCACCGGAAAGACCTGCCGTATACTCTGCGTGCTTATGCCTGCGGTCATCCACGGCTGCTACGATTTCATCGCAACCATGACCAACGCCTATTCGACGATCATATTCGTGGCGTTCGTCCTGATCATGTTCATAATCTGCTACACGGTAGTAAAAAAATTATCAAGAAACGACGAGTACCTTTAAAAAATGAATTCAACAACTATTATTTGTCTTGTTATCTTCGCGATAACCTACGTCCTTATATTCTCTTTTGAAAAGATCCGTCCTTACGTCGCCTGCGGATCCGCGGTCCTTTTCGTGATACTCGGATCCCTCGGAGTCCTGGACGGCTTCAGCTATACCATAGGGGACGCCCTCAGGGAAATAGACTGGAACGTCCTCATGATGATAACCGGTATTATGGGAACGGTGACCATGTTCATAGAATCTGAGATGCCCAAGCGCATCAGCGAGGTCATAGTGGGCAAGGTCTCCAACGTCAAGTGGCTCGTGGTGGTCATGAGCATATTCGCAGGAATAGTATCGGCTTTCGTCGACAACGTTGCCACGGTGCTCATGATAGCTCCTGTGGCCATTGCCATATGCAAGAAGCTCGATATGTCGCCGGTGCCGGTGATCATATGCATATCCATATCCTCAAACCTTCAGGGAGCCGCAACTCTGGTGGGAGATACCACTTCCATACTCCTCGCCAAGGCGACGAATCTTGACTTCATGGACTTCTTCTTCCTCAACGGGACGCCGGGCATGTTCTTCGTGACGGAAATAGGAGCGCTTCTCAGCGCCCTCATCATACTGTTCATGTTCAGAAAGCAGAACGACCCGGTGCATATCGAAGATCATACCCACATCGAAGATAAGGTCCCGACCTGGATGCTCGTGCTTACGGTCCTGTGCCTCATAGCCGCTTCCTTCATTCCCTACAAGGATACGGCCCAGCCCGGACAGTTCTACAAGCCCGACATCACCAACGGCCTCATATGCATGTCCTTCTTCGTCTTCGGACTCATAAGGGAGTTCGTGAAGAAAAAGGATATCAAGGAAGCGACGGAGCACATAGCCGAGCTCGACTACTATACTCTCTTCCTTCTCGCCGGACTCTTCGTGGTCATCGGCGCCATAAAGGAAGCGGGCATCATTGACCTTCTTGCGGACGGTATATTCAAGCTCTGCGGAGGCACGGCTCTTACCAAGGGCTCCATGCTTCTCGCATACACTATCATAGTGTGGATGTCGGTCCTCGTTTCGGCCTTCATAGACAATATCCCCTATGTCGCGACAATGCTTCCGGTGGTGGCGGTGCTTACGGAAAGCTTTACGGCTTCTCCTGTCTTCCCCTTCAGCAGATACGTTCTTTACTTCGGACTTCTGGTGGGAGCGACCCTTGGCGGCAACATCACCCCCGTGGGAGCGTCTGCGAACATCACCGGCATAGGCATACTCAGGAAGGAGGGCCACGAGGTCGAAAACAAGACCTTTATGAAATACTCGGTGCCCTTTACTCTGACGGCGGTGATGACCGGCTACGTGCTGGTATGGCTCTGGTACATGCCGGGATTCTTTAAATAAGGCAAGCTCTGACCGCCGCTTTGGAAGCGGCGGTCTTTTAGAATATTTATAATGACCATTTATCTCGTAAGAAAACAGAAAAACAGAATATACAGGTCTGAAGACATGGTATACGCGTTCTTCGAAAAGAAGCTTACCCACGGCGAAAAAGGGGAGCCTCTGGTGGACGGCGCATATATCTCGATCACCGATACGGCCCATTTCTGGGCCTGCGCTATTTCGGACGCTCCGCTTGGAATAGACATGGAGGAGACGTCGAGGACGGTATCTCCTTCGGTGGTCAGAAAGCTCCACGAAGCGGAAAAGAAGTACCTTGAGCCTCTTTCCGAGGGAAGCAGTGAATGGAAGGAGGAGTTCCTTTCCATATGGACCAGAAAGGAGAGTTATTCCAAACTTAAGGGGAAGGGCCTTTCTATGGGATTCTCTGGCTTCTGCGTCCTCGATGGATGGCAGGACAGCCTCGGAACGGCGCTGTATACGAAGATATACAAGGGCCTTGTTTTCAGCGCTACCGAAGAATTCGATATAAAGGAAAGAGTCTTTGACGCTCCCATGAAGAAGACCGCCCTCGAAGCCGGAGCGGACCTTCTCGATATTTCGGGCTGCTCCGCCGAAACCATGAGACGGAAACTTCTTGGCAAAGGATATTCGGAAGATGAGGTTTCCAAGGCCGTGGATATACTCCTGGAAAGAGGCTATCTCAACGACGCGCAGTATGCGGAGGACCTCGCGTGTAAATACGAGGCCAGGGGATATTCTTCGAGAAGGATAGAACTCGAACTCAGAAAGAAAGGCGTAGATCCTAAAGAGGCGCGGGAGGAAGCCGCAAAGCACAGGGAAGGCGACCGCAACAGAGCGCAGGAGGTAGCTGCGAGGATGGCCGCCGGGAAGGATCCCGGAACAGAACTTGCGGCCAAAATAGCGAGAAAACTCTCATCTTTGGGGTATGATACCCATATCGTTTATGATATAATTCAAAAGTTAAATTAATACGTTTTCTAAGGTGGTATTTATGTACAGAAACTTATCAGACAAACCCATAGCGGAAGTCCAGCTGAAACAGGCGGACAGATGGGATGATACCGGTCTTCTCGAAAAGTGCGTGAAGAGCAGAGACGGAAGACCCAACTTCCTCTTTTACGAAGGGCCTCCCACGGCCAACGGAAAGCCGGGCATCCACCACGTGATCGCCAGGACTCTCAAGGACTCCGTATGCAGATACAAGACCATGCAGGGCTTCAGGGTAAACAGAAAGGCCGGGTGGGACACCCACGGTCTTCCCGTTGAAATAGAAGTGGAAAAGCAGCTCGGATTCTCCGGGAAAAAGGATATAGAGAAATACGGCATCAAAGAGTTCAACGAGAAGTGCAGAGCTTCCGTCTTCACCTATGAGGCTCTCTGGCGCGACATGACCCACAGAATGGGCTACATGATCAATCTGGACGACCCGTATATCACCCTTGATAACAACTATATAGAGACGGGCTGGTGGATACTCAAGGAGTTCTTCAAGGCCGGACTCATTTACGAAGGACACAAGGTCCTTCCTTACTGCCCCCGCTGCGGAACGGGACTTGCGTCTCACGAAGTAGCCCAGGGCTACAAGATGATAAAGGTCACGTCGCTCTACGTTCCCTTTAAAAAGAAGGATGAGGAGAACACCTACTTCCTCGCATGGACCACGACGGCGTGGACTCTTGCGGCCAATGAATTTCTGGCTGTAGGGCCCGACATCGATTATGTTAAAGCGGAACAGAACGGAAAGTATTACATCCTTGCGGAAGCCCGTCTTGAAGCGGCTTTAGGCCCTCAGGGAGAGTACAGGATAGTCGAAAGATGCAAGGGAAGAGATCTTGAAGGCATGGAGTACGAACAGCTCATGCCCTTCGTGGAAGTTCCCGGCAAAGCCTTCTTCGTCGGCACTGCGGACTACGTCAGCACTGAAGACGGAACCGGCATAGTACACTGCGCCCCGGCCTTCGGCGAAGACGATTACGTAGCCGGAAAGAAGTACGGAGTCGCGGTCGTCAATCCCGTAGACGAGGAAGGAAAATACACGGCTACTCCCTGGGCGGGACGCTTCATCATGGAGGAAGGCCTCGACGTCGAGATCATAAAATGGCTGGCTGCGGAGGGCAAGCTCTACGCAAAGGAAAAGCTTGAGCATAACTATCCTCACTGCTGGCGCTGCGATACTCCTCTCGTATACTACGCAAAGCCGTCCTGGTACATCAAGATGACGGATCTCAAGGATCAGCTTGTCGCAAACAATAATACGGTCTCCTGGCATCCCGATTACGTGGGTGAGGGAAGATTCGGAAACTGGCTTGCGGACGTCAAGGACTGGGCTATTTCCCGTAACCGTTACTGGGGAACGCCCATCAATATCTGGCGCTGCCCGGATTGCGGACATCTCGAGAGTATAGGTTCAAGAGCCGAACTCGCGGAGAAGGCAATAGAAAATATAGATGAAAACATAGAGCTCCACCGTCCCTACGTGGACGAGGTCCATATCAAGTGCCCGGACTGCGGAGCTGTGATGAGCCGTATCCCAGAGGTTATGGACTGCTGGTTCGATTCAGGCGCCATGCCCTTTGCCCAAAGACATTATCCTTTCGAACATTATGAAGAGTTCGACAGGGAATACTTCCCCGCGGACTTCATCTGCGAGGGCATAGACCAGACAAGAGGCTGGTTCTACTCTCTGATGGCCATCTCCACCTTCGTAAAGGGCAGAGCTCCCTACAGGAACGTTCTGGTAAACGACCTCGTTCTCGACAAGGAAGGAAAGAAGATGTCCAAGCACAAGGGCAATACCGTCGATCCCTTCGCGCTCTTCGACAAATACGGAGCCGACGCAACCAGATGGTATCTGCTGTCCGTGTCGCCCGTATGGGTTCCCACTAAGTTCGACGAGGAAGGGCTCAAGGAGACCCAGGGCAAGTTCTTCGGAACGCTCAGAAACGTATACAACTTCTTCACCCTCTATGCGAATACCGACGACATAGACGCTTCGAAGTGCTTCGTCGACTACGACAAGCGTCCCGAGCTCGACAGATGGATACTGTCGAAGTACAACCACGTCGTAAAGAATGCAACCGAAGCCATGGATTCATACGACCACAACAGGGCCGTCCACATCATCCAGGACTTCGTGGTGGAGGACCTTTCCAACTGGTACATTCGCCGCGCGAGAAGAAGATTCTACGCGGAAGGAATGGACGAGGACAAGAGGGCCGTTTACTCAACGACCTACGAGCTGCTCTGCGGAGTGGCGAAGCTCATAGCCCCCATAGCGCCCTTCATCTCCGACGAGATGTACGTGGACCTCACCGGAGAGGAGTCGGTCCATCTGGCGTACTTCCCCAAGGCTGACGAAAGCCTCTTCGACGACGCTCTCGAAGAGAGGATGGACCTCGTAAGGCAGATCGTTACCATGGGAAGAGGCATAAGGGAAAAGACGAGACTCAAAGTCCGTCAGCCCCTTTCCGAGCTTCTCGTGGACGGAGCCTACGAAGAGAAGATAGGATATATGTCCGGTCTCATCAAAGAAGAGCTCAACGTCAAGAAAGTCGTATTCGAAAAGAATATGGATACCTATATCAACTACACCCTCAAGCCGGACTTCAGGGCTGCCGGACCAGTTCTCGGTTCCAAGATAAAGGCCTTCGGAGCGGCCATAGCCAAGGCGGACCCCAAGGAGTTCCTTTCCGCCCTCGAAAAGAGCGGCAGCGTGGTCCTTAATCTCGACGGCGAGGATACGGAGATCACTTCCGGAATGGTAAGTTCCAGCGTTTCCGCAAAGGAGGGCTTCGACGTAGCTCATGAAAACGGAGTATCCGTAATACTCAACACTGAGCTTGATAGGGATCTCGTTGACGAGGGCCTTGCGAGAGAGATAGTGTCAAAGGTGCAGCAGCTCAGAAAGGCGAAGAACTTCGAGATGATGGACCGCATAAGGATATATCTCGACGCGGACGAAGAGGTAAAGGCCGCTGCGGAGCAGTTCAGAGAGTATATCTGCGCTGAAACCCTTGCAAATTCAGTAGAATATACAGAAGTTTCCGAAAAAGTCGATATCAACGGACATAAAACGGGAATAGACGTGAAAAAAGTATAGTAAAAATACTGATACCGCATAAATTCCGTAATTTATGCGGTATTTTTTTATTTTTATAAGTTGACATGCAGTCGTATGCGTATATAATAATTAGTTTGACAATTTATCCATCTCCGCGTATAATATACACGGAGGTAGTATACGATGTTTAAGGTTGGTGATTCTGTCGTTTATCCGATGCACGGAGCCGGAGTCATAGAGAGTATCGAAGACAGACAGGTTCTCGGAGAAACGAGATCGTACTATATCATCCGCATTTCCCGGGGGAAAATGCAGGTGATGGTCCCGGTAGACGGGTGCGATAAAGTGGGGCTCAGAGCAATAGTCAGGCCCGAAGAACTCAATAAGGTTTACGACGTCTTGAGCGCCGACTCTACGCCAATGGACGAAAACTGGAACCGCAGAAACCGCGACAATATGGATAAACTCAAAACCGGCGCGCTGCCTCTTGTAGCCGAAGTTATCCGTAATCTTGTAAGAGTAGACCGCGTCAAGAAGCTCTCTACGGGAGAGAAAAAGATGCTTTCAAATTCGAAGCTGATACTTGCTTCAGAAATGGTTGTTTCACTTGGTATATCAGAGGAGGAGGCTCTGAAAAAAATCGATAATTTAATATAGGAGGAAAAAATGTTCAAAAAAGCATTTCACGTGATCTTTACGATTTGCGGAATGCTGCTGGGACTCGGAGTATCTAAAGCCTGGCTCGAGTGGCTTCGCCTTCGCGCCGGGGAGATCGACAGCGTATCTGCGTGGAGCATGAGCGCTGCCATCATACTATTTTTCGGTATTATTTTTCATTTTATTTATTCTCGACTCGGAGGCCCGAAAGATCTGTCAGACTACAACCTCGTTCCGAAGGCGATAAGGAAGGTCCCCGTGTGGGAACTTATCCCCGGGATCATGGGTCTGGTGCTGGGCGTAATTCTCGCGGCGTCTCTTTCATCTATACTGATGAACGTGCGCTTCCTGGAAAAATGGTCCCTGAACCTCATCATCAGTCTTCTTCTTTTCATAGGACTCGGCTATTACGGTCTTGTGATGGGGAAGCTCTTCGGTGTTGCGTATCAGGACAGGCTCCAGTCTATCTTTTCGGCAGACATTCTCAAACGCAAACCAAGGTCAAGAGGCGGAGCATCGCCTAAAGTATTTGACACAAGCGTTATAATCGACGGAAGAATTTATGAAATTCTCAAGACCGGCTTTATCGAAGGGAATATCATCATTCCCGATTTTGTGCTGGTCGAACTCAGGCACATTTCCGATTCTGCGGACGATCTCAAGAGAAACCGCGGAAGAAGGGGTCTCGACATACTCAACGCCATACAGGAGGAGTTCGGAGTGGATATCTATGATACAAGCTCCAACAAGGATATAGCGAAGATACCCGAAGTGGATCTGAAGCTTCTGAAACTGGCCGAGATAATGGGCGGCGTTGTCGTCACCAACGACTACAACCTCAACAAGGTTGCCGGAGTCCAGGGCATAGGGATACTGAATATTAACGAACTGGCAAACACCTTAAAGCCCATGGCTCTGCCCGGAGAGATCATGAGAGTCACCCCCGTCAAGGAGGGAAAGACGGAAGACCAGTCCGTCGCATACCTTGACGACGGGACCATGGTCGTGGTGCAGGGAGGAAGGAAGTACATAGGAAAGACCATAAGCGTTACGGTCACCAGCGTGCTTCAGACCTCCGCTGGAAGGATGATATTCGTAAAACCGTAAAAGATATGAGCAGATTCGCAGCAGTCATTCCCGCGGCCGGCAGATCGGTGCGCATGGGAGGACGGAAAAAAGAGAATATAGTCATAGACGGAAAGACGGTTCTGGAAAGGACGAAGGAAGCCTTCGAGGGCTTCGACGTAATAGTCGTGGTTGGTCCCGGAGGAGACGTCCCCGGAGGAGAGAGAAGGCAGGATTCCGTATGGAACGCCCTGTCGGTTCTCGGTGACGATATAGACTACGTTCTGGTCCACGACGGAGCCAGGCCCTTCGTAAGCAGGGATGTCATAGAAAGGGTAAAGGAAGCGCTCCTTTCAGGAGCCGTGGCAGCCGTGCCCTGCGTAAGGCCGAAAGATACCATCAGGACTGAAGAGAAGACTCTTGACCGCTCGAAACTCTTTGCCGTGCAGACGCCCCAGGGCTTCAGGCTGGACGTTCTCCGAAACTGTTTCAGAAAGGTCATGGAGGACGGCATCGAGGTCACCGACGAGGCTTCCGTGGTGGAACACTGCGGATACAAAGTCACCATAGTCGAAGGCGATTACGCCAACTACAAGATCACGACGCCGGAAGACCTTCCCCCAGAGTGCAGGATACGCTTCGGAAACGGTTACGATCTTCACAGGCTGGTGCCCGGAAGACCTCTGATGCTGGGCTGCGTCGAGATACCTTACGAAAAAGGTCTCCTCGGCCATTCCGACGCCGACGTCATAGCCCACGCCATAGCCGACGCCATGCTCGGAGCCGCGGCTCTTGGTGACATAGGAAAGCATTTCCCTGACACTTCAGAGGAGACCGAAGGGATGAGCGGAAGAAAGATCCTTTCGGAAACGGCTGAAATACTCAGAAAGAACGGGTTCAGCGTACAGAGCGTCGACGCAACGCTCATAGCGCAGAAACCGAAAATAGCTCCGCATACGGACGCGATGAGAAGCGCCGTGGCAAAGGCCATAGGAATAAACAAAGATAAAGTATCTATAAAGGCGACTACGGAGGAAGGCCTCGGTCCCACGGGAGAAGGGCTGGCCATGGCCGCGTACGCAACAGCGATTGTAAAGGAAGGATAAAAAGATGAAAGTATCCGATATGTTTTTAACGACCTTAAGAGAAGTGCCCGCGGAAGCGGAGATCCCTTCCCATATACTGCTCCTTCGTGCAGGATTCATCAGAAAACTCGTTTCCGGGATCTACGGTTTCCTTCCTCTTGGTACCAGAACTCTCAGGAAAATCGAGGATATAGTCAGGGAGGAAATGAACGCGGCGGGAGCCCAGGAGATACTCATGTCGGCTCTGCAGCCAGCGGAGCTCTGGCAGGAGAGCGGACGCTGGGGCGTATACGGTCCCGAGATGTGGAGGATAAAGGACAGAAACCAGAGGGAGTTCTGCCTGGGTCCTACCCACGAGGAGATATTCACCGACGTGGTACGTCAGGCGGTATCTTCCTATAGGCAGCTTCCCCTCAATCTCTATCAGATACAGACCAAGTACAGAGACGAAGCCCGTCCCAGATTCGGACTCATGCGTTCCAGGGAATTCATCATGAAGGACGCCTATTCCTTCGACAGGGACGAGGAAGGTCTGGACGTATCATATAAAAAGATGTACGACGCGTATACGAAGGTCTTCACCCGCTGCGGTCTTAATTTCAGGCCTGTGGAGGCGGATTCCGGAGCCATCGGGGGAAACAATTCCCACGAGTTCACCGCACTGTCCGAAGTAGGAGAATCGGAGATAGTATACTGCGGCGAATGCGATTTCGCGGCGACTACGGAAAGAGCCGAATTCAGAGACGAAGCGCAGGCTGCCGAAGCACCTGAAGAGATGAAAAAGGTGAGCACTCCCGGAACTAAGACCATAGAAAGCGTGTGCAACTATCTCAAGGCGGATATAAAGAAGTCGATAAAGGCTCTGCTTCTTCAGGTGGCTGAGGAAGAAGGCGACGCAGTGCATTACGTTCTCGCTCTCGTAAGAGGAGACAGGCAGCTCAATATGACCAAGCTCGTCAACGCCCTCGACGTTCCCGAATATCTGGTGACCATGGCTGACGAGGAGAAGATGTCGGCTGTCACAGGCTGTGTCGGCGGCTTCACCGGCCCCGTGGGCATCCACGACTGCAGGGTCATAATGGATTCGGAACTCAAAGGCTGCGTGAACATGGTATGCGGAGCCAACGAAAAGGACTATCACCTGACGGGAGTCTGCGAAGGAAGAGACTTCAAGGCTGACAAGATCACGGATCTTAAGCTTCTTCAGGCCGGAGATCCCTGTCCCTGCTGCGGAAAACCCGTAAAGACCGCAAGGGGCATAGAGGTAGGACAGGTATTCAAACTCGGAACAAAGTATTCCAAGCCCATGAACTGTCTCTACAGGGATGAAAACCAGGTCGACCACCCCGTAGTGATGGGATGCTACGGAATAGGCGTTACCAGGACCATGGCCGCCATAGTCGAACAGTATCACGACGACAACGGTATAATCTGGCCCATGAGCGTCGCTCCCTATCATGTGGATATAGTGGCTGTCAAACCGGACGATCCCGTCCAGGCGGCTTTAGCGGAAGAGATAGAAAGAAAACTCGAAGCCGCGGGAGTCGAAGTGCTCTTCGACGACAGAGACGAGCGTCCCGGAGTCAAGTTCAAGGACGCAGACCTCATAGGGATCCCCATCAGGATCACCGTGGGTAAGAAGGCCGGAGAAGGCGTTGTGGAATACAAACTTCGCCGCGGCGGAGATATGGAAGAACTTACGGCGCAGGAAGCCGTTTCCAAGGCAATCGAACTTGTAAATGCCGAAAGAAGAGGATAGAAGGTATGAAAATATACAATACTCTTACCAGAAGAAAGGAAGAACTGGTTCCGCAGGACCCTGCGGAGCTCAAGATGTACGTATGCGGGCCCACCGTATACAACTACATACATATAGGGAACGCGAGACCCTTCGTCGTATTCGATACCATGAGAAAGTATCTTAAATACCGCGGTCAGAACGTAAAGTACGTTCAGAACTTCACGGACGTGGACGACAAGATCATAAACAGGGCAAAGGAAGAGGGGATCTCAGCTCTTGAAGTCGGAGAAAAATATATCGCTGCCTACTACGAGGACGTAAAGGAACTCAATATAGAGAAGGCGGACGTGCACCCGAGAGTCACGGAAACCATGCCCGAGATAATCGCCTTCGTTCAGGGACTCATAGACAAGGGAATGGCCTACGAGGCCGGCGGAGACGTGTATTACAGAACGAGAAAGTTCCCCGGCTACGGAAAGCTTTCCGGTCAGAACATAGACGATCTTGAAGCCGGAGCGAGAATAGAGGTGGGCGACATCAAGGAAGACCCTCTGGACTTCGCTCTCTGGAAGGCAAGAAAAGAAGAATCCGAGATCGCATGGGAGAGCCCCTGGGGTCTGGGAAGACCGGGCTGGCACATAGAGTGCTCTGCCATGAGCAAAAAGTATCTCGGAGAGACCATAGACCTTCACTGCGGAGGCGAGGATCTTCAGTTCCCACATCACGAAAACGAAATAGCCCAGTCCGAGGGACTTTCCGGAAAGACCTTCAGCAACTACTGGATGCACAACGGTTTCATAAACATCAACGGAGAGAAGATGAGCAAGTCTGCCAACAACTTCTTCCTCGTAAGAGACATACTGAAGGAGTACGAGGGCGAGGTGCTCAGATTCTTCCTTCTCTCGTCCCAGTACAGAGGACCCATCAATTTTTCCCACGATCTCATGGAGAGCGCAAAGGCTTCCCTCGAGAGGATGAGAAACTGCAAGGAGACTCTGCAGCACATTGCTGAAAACGGACCCGAAGGCGGTAAGGAAGACGCTTCCAAATACGCTCCCTTCAAGGAAAAGTTCATAGCCAGCATGGACGACGATCTCAATACCGCCGACGCCATAGCCGCAGTGTTCGAGATGATAACGGAAATAAACAAAGACGCGGCATCCGGCATGACAAAAAGCGAGGCCAAAGCAGCCCTTGCTCTTCTCGATGAACTCACCGCAGTACTCGGACTTCTGAGAAAGGATGCCGAGAATAAGGTGGATCCGGAACTTCAGGCTCTCATAGACGCAAGAACCAAGGCAAGGGCGGAAAAGAACTGGGCCGAGGCCGACAGGATAAGGGACCAGCTGGCCGCCATGGGAATAACGCTCAAGGATACGCCGCAGGGCGTTCAGATCCTCAAGAACTGATGGATACGAAGGACTGCAGTTCTCTTACCCTCGCGTATTACGGAGACGCCCTGTACGAGGTTTTCATAAGGGAAAGAGTAATAAAAAAGGGAGTGTCGCCCAAGGTGGACGTCCTCAACAGAGCGGCCGTGCGCTACGTCAATGCGGCTGCGCAGGCCAGGGCTGTAAAAACCATGATCGACGAAGGCTTCTTAAACGAAGAGGAAATCACGGTAGCCAAGAGGGCGAGAAATCACAGAACGGCAACAAAGGCAAAAAACGCGGATCCCGTCGACTACAAATGGGCGACGGCGCTGGAGGCACTGATAGGATGGCTAAAGCTAAACAACCGGGACAAAAGAATGACAGAGCTTATGGAAGAGGCGGCCAGGATAACGGAAGGATAAAGCCTCTCCCCAAGCGCGGCGGAAAGAACAGAAGAGACGCCGCGGCTTATGAGACGGTAAAACCCGCTCCTAAAAGAGCGACCAGAAGGGCTCTTGATAGCATAGAGAACGAAGAGACGAATCCCAATCTTCTCATTGGGCGCAATCCCGTGACGGAGGCTATAAAGGCGGGGAGGACCATAGACAAGATCCTCATGCAAAAAGACGCCCAGGGCTCCGCTCTCAAAATAGCCAAGGACGCAAGAGCCGCGGGCATACAGATACAGTACGTGGACAAGGCTGTCCTCGACAGGCTGGCTCCGGGAAGACCCCATCAGGGAGTCGCGGCCTACGCCGCGGCCCACGCCTACGTTGAAGTGGAAGATATTATCGCGGCGGCAAGAGCGAAGGGCGAAGACCCTGTGGTCGTCATTCTCGACAACCTCGAAGATCCTCACAATCTCGGAGCGATCATGAGGACCGTGGACGGCGCGGGCTTTCACGGTGTGATCATTCCAAGCCGCAGGAGCGTGTCCCTCACGGAGACGGTGGCGAAAGCCAGCGCAGGGGCCATAGAATACGTTCCCGTAGCCAAGGTCACGAACCTGGCTCAGACGGTAGATTATCTCAAGTCAGAAGGACTGTGGATAGCAGCAGTGGACATGGACGGAGAGGATTACGAAAAGGCGGACCTTAAGGGAGCTCTTGCGATCATAATTGGGGCAGAAGGAAATGGGGTGTCGGAACTCATGAGGAAGAAGGCCGACTTCATAGTGTCCATACCCATGAGAGGAAAGGTCAATTCCCTCAACGCCAGTAACGCGGCGGCTATAATACTTTACGAAGCTTTAAGGCAGAGGAGATAATTTGTACAGCGAAAAAAGCATGGAAGCGGTACTCGAGGAATACAAAGAGGTCGTCCGGGCAAAGGCAGGCCTCTATTTCATGCTGGGAGCGGAAAAGGAAGACCTGATACAGGAGGGGATGATAGGACTGGTAAAGGCCTACAACACTTACGACACTTCAAAGGGCGCGTCCTTTTCCACCTATGCCGAGCTCTGCATAGGCAGGCAGCTTATAAACGCCGTAAAGGCGTCGGGAAGGCAGAAGAACGCTCCCCTGAACCTTGCCGTGTCTCTCGACAAGCCGGCGGGAAGCGAAGAAGACGGTCCGTCTCTCGGTGAGATGCTGGTCGCGGGTTACGACTCGGATCCCGAGGACCAGATCATATTCGAGGAACTTATGGAACTGCTGGTCAGTCCCGAAAAGAAATTCTTAAGTCCTCTGGAACATAAGGTACTGAACCTCCTGCTCGAGGGACAGAAATACAGGGAGATCGCGGAAAGTCTCGGCAAGTCTCCCAAACAGATAGACAACGCCATACAGCGCATAAGGGCAAAAATCAACACGCTGCTCTAAATATCGCTTTTACCCTTTTATTTTTCTTGCAAGCCGTCTCTTTTAGTGATAATATATCAAAGTCGCAAAGACGAATATGCTGCTCTAGCTCAGTAGGTAGAGCACCACATTGGTAATGTGGAGGTCGGCAGTTCGAATCTGCTGGGCAGCTCCAGAATAAATGCTTGAAATCATGTCGGTTTCAGGCATTTTTTTGTTGTCATTTTTGCAATTGCAGAACTGCGCGACAAATTGTCCTATACTGTATCTTGCTTGGTATATATATGTGTGGAAATATATGAGGTAGAAAAAGTATTGTATGTTAAGTGAAAAAAGTACAGGAGGTAAATTAATGTCCAAAGAAAAAAATCCGATGGAACTTCTTGCTGAAAGAGATAAGATTTTCTACGACTACTATACCAACGTAGTTCCTACGCGTATGCCGGTCAACGCAGCGATAGTGCCGCTGGCGCTCGCACAGTATGCAGGCCAGGATCCGTTCCTCTGGCAGTATGAAGGAGCATCTCTTTTAGGCGCGATGGAGCAGTTTGCGGATAAGATCTATTCGGATACATGTCCGTTCAACCCGCCGGTTCTCATGATGAGGCCCGCATATCCCTATCAGCTGCTCAAATCCCAGTCCTTCATTCTCGCAGAGAACGGTCAGGTACAGCATCCGGAGGTAAGCGGAATGCCCGCCGAAGAGTATCCCGAGCTCATCGAAGACGGTTTCGATTATCTGGTTGAGAAGGTAATACCGAGACAGCACAAGAATCTGGATCCTTCAGATCCTGTAAAGATGGCGTATACGGCGCTGATGGAACTCAACATGAGAAATACCGAAGCCATGTCTTTCTTCCCGGCTTTCATGGGTTTCTGCGCGAAGAGAGGCTATCACAACGGAGGAGTTCTTGGGTCAGGCGGAGCAGCTGAGGCTCCCATGGACTTCCTTGCCGACCAGCTCAGAGGATTCTCCAACATGTCCGTGGATATCAGAAGACGTCCGGAGTATGTAAAAGAAGCGTCCGACGTATTGACCCCGCTCATGCAGAAGATGGGTATGCCGCCGTATGTGGACTATCAGCAGAATATCTTCTATCCTCTTCATATGCCCACCTTTATGAGACCTAAGGACGTGGCAGAGATCTACATGCCCAGTTTCAAGAAACTGATGCAGGACAACGTTTCAAGAGGTATACGTCCGTATATCTTCGTAGAAGACGACTGGACGAACCTTCTCGACCTCATCCAGGATGAGTTCCCCGCAGGATGCGTACTCGCATTCGACGAAGGAGACCCCAAGCTCTTCAAGGAGAAACTCGGAAAGAAATTCCTTATGTCCGGTCTGTTCCCGCTTTCCTACATGAGGAATCATACAACTCAGGAGATCCTCGACAAGGCGAAAGAGTATCTCGACATACTCCTTCCGGGCTGCGGATACGTATTCGGATTCGACAAGAGCCTCCTCTTCGCAAAGGATGCCGACATCGACCAGTACGCCGCTCTTATGGAGTTCCTGAGAGACTACGCCCGCTACGACAACGTCGGTTCCAGCTACGGAACGCCGCTCAATGTCGAAGGCTACAAGCCTGTGGCAGAGTGGGACGGCCCGATCAAGTCCAAATACGTATTCAACTGGGACGAGTTCAAAGAAGAAAATCCGTGGACGCCGGATTACGCCCGCGGCAAATTCCAGGCAGCGGACAACCAGGTATTCAACTGGTATATGAACTGGCTGTTCTAGAAACAAGAAAAAATCTTACGGAGATAAAAAAAGCCGGCTGCATGCAGCCGGCTTTGTCATTCTGTGATCTCGTCGAGAGCCTTAAGATACTTTTCCGTAGCTCTTCTGATTTTCTTCAGTATTTTCTGTTCTTCTTTGTCTATATGTCCGTCGTCCTGCGCTGCGGCCAGTTCGCAGCCGCTCAGAAAGATATTGGCGGAACTCTTCATATTATTAATTTGCGATTTCAGGTACGTATTCACAGGAGTCCTCCTTTTGAAACGTCAGATTTTCTTTATGAAGCAGCGTCTTCTCTTGTGCTGCTCGATGGGGAAGTACTTCCATTGACCGAGTACCTTTTCGTTCAGCTCGAGGGTGGGACCCGTCTCCGCGTATCTTATGCCCATATCCCTGCAGCCTTTGAGCATCTTGTTCATAACCATGGCGTTTATGCCCGTGTTCTGATAATCGGGATGGACCGCGATGAGAAGAAGGTCTATGGTGTCGTTTTTCATGAAGCTTTTCAGTATTCCGGCCCATCCGAAGGGAAGGAGCTTGCCGTCGCATTTTTTGAGAGCGTCCGCCATGCTGGGAGCTCCGACTCCCATGGCTACCATATTCTCGTTCTCGTCCATTACGAAGCAGGTCAGCTTCGGGTTTATGAGAGGAGCGAACTTGGACGCGTATTTGTCTATCTGTTTAGCCGACAGCTCCACCGTGCCGTAAAGAGGTGCGTAGGCTATGTTTATGAGCTGGAAAAATTTTTTGAGAAGGGGTATATATCCTATTATTGTCTTGGCGTTGTGGATGTGGACGTGGTTTCTCTTTTCGGCGAAGTCGCTGAGCCTCTGCCAGCGTTCGAAGGTTTTGGTGTCTTCGGGGCCGGGAAGATGTATAAGGTTTTCCACCCAGTCTGCGTCTTTGCCGTAGCCGAGTTTTTCAAGCTGTTTCGGATAGTAGGGATAGTTATAGTAGGTGAAGAAGCAGCTTCTTCTGTCGAAACCTTCTATGAGCATTCCTTCTCTGTCGAGGTCGCTGAAACCCAAGGGCCCCTGGACTTCGTCGCAGCCGAGTTCTCTCGCCCAGTTCTCGACGGTTTCGAAGAGGGCATCGACCACTTCGTCGTCGTCGATGAAGTCGACCTGGGAGAAACGAAGTCTTCTGGTGTTCCATTTTTCGTTGGCTCTCTTGCTGTAGATGGCTCCTATGCGTCCTACGATCTCTTCGTCTCTGTATGCGAGCCAGCACCTGGCGTCGCAGTATTCGAAGGCGGGATTCTTTTTCGGATCCCAGTCGTTAAGATCGTCGTCGAAGGTGTTGGGGATGTATTGGGGAACGTCCCTGTAGAATTTGGTCGGGAATTCAGCGAAAATACGCCTTTGCGCTTTTGTTTTGACTTCTGTAATGCTAACCATAATAGATGCGCTCCTGATATTACACAAGTATAGTATTATTTTACTATCATGGTCATAAAAAGAAAAGCACAAAAAAACTCCGCCTGGGAGCGGAGTTCTTAATTTACTATTTGTCTGTCAGAAGAACATCATTTTGTCGCTGACCTGAAGCTTTACCTTTTCAGCTATGGTCTTTACGTCGTTTATGAGACTCTCGATGTCTTCATTCTTCATTCCGTAGGAAGTAAGCCTTATCCTTACCTGATATTCGTAGATCTCGTCTACGCTCATATCTATATCTCCTCTGTTGAGGGCCGAAATGGCAATTGTCGCGTAGGGGAGGAAGAGATATTTCTGAAGCGCGTATTCGTGCATGGTTATTGGAAGCTTGTATTCTCTGCATATGTTGTACAGAGAATAGTCGAAAGCGGGGGAGTTCCAGGTCGAGCTTATGAGCATTCTTTCTGAAATGAATCTGGCGTAGTTTGGATAATCCGCATAGGTCTGGGTATTGATCCTGTATTGGGCGAGGTCTATGGCGGATTTCGAGAAGGTGCCGGGTTCGAAGAACATATCCACCTTTCTTACGAAGACGTCTTTTCTCTGCTGGACTATATCCTTGTAGATTATGTCGGCGAGGTTATCGAGAGATTTGAAATGATAGACTATGGTTCCCAGGTTGACTCCCGCGAGTTTTGCTACCTGGGCGTAGGTCGTGTTATTGTAGCCGTGCCTGTAGAAGAGGGTTCTTGCAGCCTCCTCGATCTTTCTCTTTGTTTCGTTTCCCGCAGCGTACGTTGCCATAGTCGTTTTCTCCTCTAACCATTTTATTATATGATTAAAAACAGGCGTTTTCCAGCACTAAAACCTTTGATCGAGGAAAAAAGTAGAAGAATTATAAATTTATAAGCATTTTACTGTTTGCTAAAAGGTATATAAATTTATAAAGGTATAAAATTTACTTGCAAGATGATGAAATTTGTAATAATATAAATTCGTGAGTTTGTGAAAACTCATGGGAATTATTTCCGTGTATAGCGGAAAAAGTAATTATTTATGTCAGTTATTATGAAGGAGGAACAAATGGACATTAATTCATTAACTGATCAGCAAAGAAAAGAGGAAATTAAAAAGACCAGATCTAAGGCTGCTATCAGCCTTGCGGCTCCTATCCTCGCCTACATCGTCTTCGTATTTATCAGAACATCCGGCGGCGTTGTAGCATCTCAGGCAACACAGGAACTCGGTTGGGGACCTGAACAGGTTGCTATGTTCACATCAATCTTCAGCTATGTGTATTCATTCGCTAACCTGCCCGGCGGAATGCTCGTTGACAGATTCGGCGGAAAGAAACTCATCGCAACATCTTACTCCATCATGGCAGTAGGTCTTCTGATTCTTGCTCTTTCCGACAGCTATCCTCTCATGATCCTCTCCAGAGCTCTCATGGGATTCGGCGGCGCAGTCGTATTCTCAGCACTTTCCAGACTTATTGCTAACTGGACAAAATCCGATCAGTATGCAAGCGTCAACTCCAAGGTTATGGCAGCTTCCAAGATCGGAACATTCTTCGCAGCTACTCCGCTCGTACTGATGCTGAGAGCTTGGGGAAGAAGACAGTCCATGATCTACTTCGCAATCGTTGTTGTAGTCATCACAGTAGCTATCTTCCTGCTCACAAAGGAAGATCCTGAATCCGTTGGTCTCTACACAGTAGACGAACTCGAAGGAAGAGCTCACCCGGCACCCAAGAAGGCAGAGAACCCGTTCAAGGGAATCGGCAAGATCCTCATTCAGCCCCAGGTATGGCTCGTACTCATCGGATCCATCAGCTTCAACGGCGCTATCAACACATTCATTACCAACTGGGGTAAAACAATGCTCTCCCAGGGTGCTGGATTTGAAAGCGTAGCAGCAACCGGAATCATCAACGTCAACACCATCGCAGGTATCATCTCCGGACTTCTCCTCGGAACAATAATGAGAATCAAGGGAGCAACCCCGAAGGTCATGACACTGATCTCCTTCGTACTCTTCCTCACAGGTATGGGTATGGTAGCATTCGCAATGCCGTCCCTCGGAAAGCTCGGCTGGAGCATCGTATTCGCACTCATCGGATTCGGTTCTTCCATCGAAGTTACCACAATCTATGCAATGCTCAAGCAGCAGGTAACCCTGAAGCACTTCGGTAAGGTTGTAGGTCTCTGCAACTTCGCAGCATGGCTCCTCGGAACATCTGTATGCACAACTGTTTGGGGCAAGATCGTAGACGCACAGTTCTCGATTCCTTCCTTCCAGAAAGCAGCTCTCTTCCAGTTCTGCTTCTCCGTAGTAGGATTCATCTGCTGCATCCTTGCCAAGACAGATACACTTCCTGCATTCAAAGAAGACTAGTACGCAATAACTTTTTAAGGCTGCAGGTTTTTGCTTGCAGCCTTTCTTTTTAGAGGAAGGAAAACTAATTAATGGATACAAACGAATTAAAAGCGTTAAAAGAACAAAGAGCGAAAAGATGGGACGACCTCTACAGAGGAATTATTCCTGACAGAGTTCCTATCGATTTCAACCTTTCTACAGAAGTATATATCGAAGAGCTGGGACTTCCTATCGGAAAGACCCTCTGGACTCTGGAACAGCTGGAAGAAGCCTATTACAACATGGCTCAGCATCTTCCCTCGGATATGCTCCCCAAGGACTCCGGAAGACTTCCGCTTCACTCCATCATCTCCGGCAACCTCGGAGTACAGATGGGTTCCGGCGGATTCATGCAGCACCCTGAGATCCACACCATGGAGCCGGAAGAATACGACGAGTTCATCGATTCTCCCTATGACTTCATGCTCGGCAAGGCGCTTCCGCGTCTGTTTGCCAACATGCTTGGAGTAGATCCCGCAAGAGCGATGGCAGTATTCTATATGTCCATCAAGTCCAAGAACGACACGATGGCAAAATACGGTCAGGTCTTCGCCAAGGTCTCCGAGAGACTCGGATACTATTCCATCCCCGGACCTTACGGTTCAAGATCTCTCGCTCCCATGGACTTCGTTTCCGACTATCCCCGTGGATTTACGGGAATAAGCAAGGACTTCAAGCGCTGCCCGGATAAGGTAGCGGCAGCAGCTGACGCAGCGGTCCCCATGCTCGTAAAATATGCTAAGCCCGCAGTAAAGTCTCACCTCGGTTCCGCATGGATGCCCGGACATATGCCCACGTTCATGAGAACGAAGGAATTCGAAAAACTTTACTATCCTTCATTCTCCAAGCTCATCCACGCTACGGCGGAGAACGGACAGGCTTTCAAGATCTTCTGCGAAGACGACTGGTCAAGATATCTCGATCACCTCAGAGATCTTCCGCAGGGAACGAGACTCCTCGTCGAAAAAGGAGATCCCAAGGCATGGAAGGACAAGCTCGGCGACAAGATGGTACTTTCCGGATTCTATCCGATCATGCTCCTCAAGACAGGAACAAAGGAACAGTGCATAGACAAGATGAAGGAACTCATCGACATCCTCGCACCGGGCGGCGGCTGGTACTTCAACTTCGACAAGACCATAATCACTCACAACAGCATCAAGGTCGAGAACCTTTACGCAGTCATTCAGTATCTTGCTGAAAACGGCAAATACGACAACGCTGGCGAGAAGGCATGGAAGGTCGACACCGAATCCACGATTCACAAGTGCCTCGACACGATTCCGCCTATCAAGTCCAAGTATCATATGACCAAGGAACAGATCGCCGAGAAGTACGGCAACTACATCCTTGAGGACTGCAGAGACGTTCTCGTAAAACAGGTCAGCCAGTATGAGGACGAGATCTTCAAGACAGTGCTCGGCTGCTTCTAAGGTTGATAAGAAAAAATGAAAACACCAGAAGAATTAAAAGAAGAACGCGGAAAACTATTCCGTGACTTTTACAACAACATCACTCCGGAGAGAATGCCGGTTACCATGACCATTCCTCTCTATCTGGTCGCGCAGCTTTACGACGTTGACCCCAGAGAGTTCCAGTACAACTACGGTATGCTTTCCGACAAGGTCCTTGAGGTCATAGACAGGATCTATTCCGACACCTGCCCCTTCAACCCGGTAGGCGTAACTTCAAGACCTCCTATGTACTACAAGCTTCTCGGATCTCAGTCATTCAAGATGTCCGAGTCCGGTTTCGTACAGCATCCTGAAGTCGTGGGTATGCTCGACAGCGAGTATGACGAGCTCATTGCCGATCCTATCAAATGTATAATGGATCACATTCTGCCCCGTCAGTATGCCAGCCTCGACCTCAAGGGCGACCCATATAAGGCGCTCATAGCTTTCAGCATGGCCGATCTTTCCTCCGCACAGGATGGAGCATCCATGATTCCCGCCATCGGAAAAGCCAAGGCCAAGAACGGCTACTATGCCGGAGCTCCCATGGGAAGCGGCGGATTCACAGCCGCTCCTTTGGACTTCATCGCGGACCAGCTCAGATCCTTCAGCGGAATGAGCACTGACCTCAGAAGAAGAAGAGATCAAATAAGGGAAGCCTGCGAGAGACTTCTTCCGTTCATGTACAAGACCGGTATGCCGGCCAATCCGAATCCGGAAGGAGCCGTCGGAATGCCTCTCCATATGCCTCCGTTCATGAGAACGAAGGACGCTGAGGAGCTTTGGTTCCCGACCTTCAAGCACATGCTCGAGCAGTTTGCGGCAAGAGGTTCGAGAGCAAGTCTCTTCGTAGAAGCGGACTGGACCAGATTCATCGACTGTCTTTACGATCTGCCCGCAAGCACCGTTCTCAAGTGCGAAAACGGAGATCCTGCGGAATTCAAGAGAAGACTGGGAGACAAGATGATTCTTTCCGCAATGTACCCCTTGAGCCTTGTTAAGATGGGTACGGCGCAGGAGGTAAAGGATAAGGCAAAGGAACTCCTCGACATCATGATGCCGGGCGGAGGATATATCTTCAACTTCGACAAAGTTCCTCTTACCCTCGGAGACGTCGACATGAACAACTATGCCGAACTTTCGAACTTCCTCCACGATTACGCCCGTTTCGACAATCCGGGTACTCCTTTCGGAAAGAAACTCAATTCCGAGAACTTCGTAAAAGAAGAAGCTTTCGACAAGCCGCTTAAGTCCGAGTACATCGACAATCTCATGAAGGATGTTGTTCTTCCTACGGACAATCCCCTTGTTCAGAAGCGCTTCGACAACTACAAAAACACATTTGCAGTAAAACTGCTGAAGATGTTCCTTTAAGGACAGGAGGACATGCTTATGACACCTTCCGTAATAAGTATAATCATATTTGCGGCGGTCATAGTATTATTCATTTTAGACATCCTTCCCAGCGCTACGGTAGCGCTTATGGGCCTTACGGCTATGCTGGCCTTCGGCTGCTGCTCCGTTGCAGACGCCCTGAGCGGATTCGCGTCGGATACGTTTCTGCTGCTGCTGGGAATGCTCATCGTAGGCGAAGCTCTGTTTTCAAGCGGAGCCGCCGAGTTTATCGGATATTATGCGATAAAACTGTCAAACGACAATGAAAGAAGATTCATACTGATTTCCTGCGTCATCGCAGCTCTTATGAGCGCTTTCCTTACGAACACCGCAGTCATAGCCATGCTCATGGCTGTATGCCTTTCGGCAAGCGCGGGTTCGAAGAATATGAAGTACCGCAACCTGGTGCTACCAATGGCCATGGCTGCCATTCTGGGAGGACACTGCACGCTGGTAGGTTCCACCACCCAGCTCACGGTCGACGGACTTCTCAACGACGCGACGGGACTTCACCTCGGTATGTGGGATCTTCTCAAGGTCTGCGGACCCATAACCATCGTTACCATACTGTATATGACCTTCATCGGTTATCCCCACGGAAAGAAGATCTGGGGAGACAGACCCGACGATCACGAAGGCGGCAAGGCTATGGACAGCGAGAAGGCAAAACTGACCAAGAACGGTAAAATTGCCCTCGCCATATTCGGCCTGGTCATAATTCTCTTCGTGACCAACTTCTTCAAGACCGGTGTCGTAGCCATGATAGGAGCACTTCTGTGCATCATCACAGGCTGCATCAGCCAGAAGGACGCTGTGAAGAGGATAGACTGGAATACCATTCTGTGGCTCTGCTCATGCCTGGGTATAGGCAAAGCCCTGAGTGCGAGCGGCGGAGCGAAGATACTCGCCGGCGGACTCCTCAATCTCTTCGACGGATCCACCAACAAGATGGTCTTCTTCGCTGCTATGGTACTGGTTGCAATGGTAATGAGCGAGTTCATGTCCAATATGGCGTGCCTGCTCATAATCATGCCGCCGACGCTTGAACTTGCAATAGCCAACGGAATCAATCCGTACACGATAGCCTACGGAATGTGCCTCGGAGCCGCTCTTACCTATGCGACTCCTCTTGCGAACGGACACGTCGGAATGACTATGTCCGCAGGCTACAAGTTCTCGGACTATTTCAGATACGGAATAGGACCATCGGTCATCGCATATATCATGATAGTAGCCCTCACTCCATTATTCTATCCACTTTAGAATATGGAATTACACCTCAGAAGATCCGGAGCCAAAGCTCCGGGTCTTTTTTTATTCCCACGGGAAAGGTATAATATGAGGAAAGGATCTGAGGCTAAAGCATTGAAAAAACACGCGATCATACCTATCTTCATAAGTCACAGAGGCTGTCCCCACCAGTGCGTATTCTGCAATCAGAAGGCGATCACCGCAAGAAGCGGCGACGTTACCGTTTCCGATGCGCGAAATACTATAGAGGAATGGCTCACTACGCTTGAGGGAAGGGATATGGAGGTGGAGCTGTCCTTTTTCGGAGGCAGCTTTACGGGAATTTCCATGGAGCAGCAGACAGCCTTCCTTAAGCTTGCCAAGGAATACAAGGACAGCGGAAGGGTGCAGAAGATACACTGCTCCACGAGGCCGGATTACATAAACGAAGAGATACTGGACAATCTGAAATTCTACGGTATGGACGTCATAGAACTGGGAGTCCAGTCCTTCGATCAGAGCGTTCTTGACGCCTGCGAAAGGGGACATACCGTCCGGGATATAGAGAAGGCCTGCTCCCTTATACGCGGATACGGCTTCTGCCTGGGAATACAGCTTATGATAGGACTCCCCGGCGATTCCTACGAGTCCTGTATGGAATCTGTAAGGAAAACGATAGAAATGAGGCCCGAAATAGCCAGGCTTTATCCAACGGTGGTCATAGCCGATACGCCTCTTGCCCGCATGCTTGAAAACGGCTCTTACGTGCCTCCCGGCGAGGAAGAGATTGTAAGGCGTACTAAGGATATGTACAGGGCGCTTACGAAGGCTGGCATAAAGGTCATAAGGATAGGTTTAAAGAGCAACGAACTCATAAAAGGAGATACCTATCATCCCGCCATAGGCCAGGTCGTAAAATCGGCCGTCGCAAGGGACGAGATCGAAGAGCAGCTTAAGAAACTATGCGCCAGCGGAGATCTGCCGCATAAGGTGGAAATATCGGCTCCGCCGGAGCTTTTCAACTATGCGGTTGGGCATAAGGCGGATAACAGGAAATACTTCAGCGGGAAGTATCCCGGGACGGTGTTTCTTTTCAGAGAGGACGGCAATGCTGAAGGTATACGTGTCGGAAAAAGCGAATAGGGAACTGACGGATTATCTGGAAGCGGAAGGCATTGATGTCGTCCGCGTAGGAAGGAGAGGGAACGTGTCCGAACCCATCGCCTGTCATCCGGATATATATTACTGCCTTCTTAAGGACGGGATATACGAGGGCGACGCTTCTTTTCTCAGTGCGGAGTACCCCGGAGACGTCCTCTACAACGCGGCCTTTGCCGGCAGATATTTCATCTGCAGCAGCCATACCTCGGAGGACCTTGTGAAAAAAGCTCTGTCTCAGGGCCTTATTCCCGTAAAGGTGCCTCAGGGCTACGTCAAGTGCAATCTGGCGGTTCTGGACGGCAGTCACGTTATAACGGAAGACAGAGGTATAGCGAAGGCGCTTTCTGCGATCCCGGATATCGAATGCCTTCTCGTAAATCCCCATGAAGTGAAACTCCCCGGATACGATTACGGTTTCATAGGAGGAGCCTGCGGCAGAGTGGGAAGCAAGATGATATTCAACGGCGATCTTAGCGTCCACAGCTGCTTTGAGGAGATAGTTTCCCTGTGCAGAAGATGCGGCCTCGAAGCGGTTTATTTCGGCTCCTATCCTCTTACGGACATAGGGAGCATACTGGCTGTCCGTGAGTGAATCTCAGACATATTATTCATTTTATTGTGTATTTAACCGATACAGGCTGCAATAAGTGTATAAATATATAACGCCGATGCGGCAGTCCTTTACTTGCCATGCTTTTCATGGTATAAATAAAGGGCTGTTTTTTTGCAGCGAGAAGAGAGTAAGAGAGAGAAACGGATATATACGAAATGAAAGAAAATGAGATAAAAGACGCTCACGTGAGGATCCCCGTTCCCCAGCTGAAACCCATCAGAGAGATGCCCTTCTATAACGATATGAGAGAGCTTCTCGACGGCTGCAGAGACCGCTTCGGCGAGGATATCGCGTTCATAATCAAAACCAAAAAAGCGGCGGGAGGACAGCCTGCCGAATACAAAAACGTAAGTTTCATCCAGTTCAGGAAGGATATAGACCTTCTGGGAGCTGCGCTACTAAGACTTGGTCTTAAGGGCAAGAGACTTGCCATCATAGGAAAGAACCGTTACGAGTGGATCGTAGCTTTCTATGCCCAGCAGTGCGGCCTCGGGATCGTGGTTCCTCTCGACAAGGGACTTCCATTCGACGAACTGGAGATGTCTCTTGAAAAATCCAGATCCGATTATCTTCTTTTCGATAAGGACCATATAGAGCTCATAGAAAGGCTGAAGGGCAACGAGAAATTCAGAGATATAAAATATATCTGCATGGACGATTACGAAGGATTCCTGTCCATGCCGGCTCTCATGAAGGAGAGCGAGGAACTGGGAGAAGATGGTCTTGCTGAGTTCAGGGCTCTTCCCATCGACGGAAAGGCGCTTGCTATTATTCTGTTCACGTCGGGTACGTCCGGACTTGCGAAGGCGGTAAAACTCACCCAGTATAACATAACGTCCAACGTATGGTCGGTCCTCTGCTCCGAGGACTTAAGGCACGGTGACGTTAACATGGCCTTCCTCCCTTATCACCATACCTTCGGTTCCACGGGTCAGACGATGATGACCTGTGCTGGAATGACCACGGTATACTGCGACGGACTCAAGTCAGTTCAGAAAAACATGATCGAATACAAGGTCAGCGTCTTCATCTGCGTACCGCTCCTCATAGAGGCTATGTACAAGAAGATACTCGCGGAGGTCGAAAAGCAGGGCAAGACCAAGACCTTCAATTTCGGTATAAAACTGTCGAGATTCCTTCTCAAACTCGGCATCGACGTTAGAAAGAAACTCTTCAAGGAAGTCCTCGACAAACTTGGCGGAGGCCTTCGCTACATCATAAGCGGAGCTTCTCCTCTCGATCCGGCAGTCGCAAGAGGTTTTACGGATCTGGGCATTCAGGTGGTCCAGGGCTACGGTATGACGGAGGCTTCTCCGGTCCTTGCCGGCGAGAACCCCGAACATTTAAGAGCGGGCACGATAGGTCTTGCGATGCCTCTCGTTGAACTTATGGTCGAAGATCCCAACGAAAACGGGGAGGGCGAGCTCATAGCGAGAGGCCCCAACGTTATGGAGGGATATTACGAGAATCCCGAAGCGACGGCTGAAGCTCTGAAAGAGGGCTGGCTACATACGGGAGACCTGGTAAGGCTCGACAAAGACGGATATATCACCGTATGCGGAAGAAGCAAGAACGTGGTAGTTCTAAAGAACGGAAAGAATATTTATCCTGAAGAGATCGAAACCATAGTGGGACAGCTTCCCTACGTAAAGGAGAGCATGGTATTCGGAGAACCGAGAGAAGTGGGCGGAGACGCCAAGGATCTGGTCCTTTCCATCAAGCTGGTTTACGATGAAAAGCTCATCAAGGAAAGCCGCGGAGCTGAAAATTCCGAACAGGCGGAGGCTGCGATCGCGGAGGATATAAAGAAGATCAACGAGGGTCTTCCCAGATACAAACAGATCCACAGAAAGTATATCACGACCGAGGAGATGGAAAAGACCACCACGGGAAAGGTCAAGAGATACAAGCAGAAGATATAGCAAAATAATGCGTATTGAAGATATGAGAAAGGCCGTCCGATCCGGACGGCCTTTCCTTAGATTTTTCTTATGAGCTATGATTACTTTTCCACGAAGGCGTATCTTCCTATGCTGCTTTCCCTGAAAACTTCGAGCATTTTGAAGCCGTAATCGCCGAGGGCTTCCAGCATGGAATCCCTGTTCATGAGTATGATCACGGTATCTGATCCTATTTCGCTGAGGCAGTCGCTTAAGGCGTCAAGGTTGTTTCCGAAATAGCCGGGAAATCTGCATATCTTCGCTATGTGTCCGTAAGCCGATTCTCTGCTTCTCATTTTAGTTCCGTCAAGTATGAATATAGTCATTTTCTATTCCTCCCCGTAAAGAAGCGTAAAGTGCTCGTAGTGGTCTTCCGTATAGTATATGAGGCCGTCATTCGAATATATTATCCTTTTTGCGCCGCGGCTCGATTTGCCGTCAGTGTCTATATCGCATTCGTAATACTGCCGGCCGCTTTTCTTGGGAAGAAGACCTTCGCTGTTTCCGAAGCGGTCTCCTCCTATGGCGGCTCCCTTTATATATTTCTGTACGGAGCCTCCCGACCAACCGGCTTTCTCGGCTTCCTTCTTGGTCACGTAGTTGGAGGGAAGTTTCCCGTAGGTGTGGATATACAGAGCCACATGCTCCTTGTCGAAATATTTTCCAGATTCCTTGACGCTTGCGCTGCCCTGGGGCTCGTCTTCGCCCGGCTGTTCGTTTCCTGCGATCAGGGTAAAGGATTTGAAGTAATCTTCAGTGTAATAGATGAGACCGTCGCTGGAATAAACGAGTCTCTTTTCGCCTCTGTCGTCTTTACCCTTAGTGTCTATATCGCAGGACCAGTACTGCCGTCCCTGTTTTTCGGGAAGCAGTTTTTCCCTGTTTCCGAACGGTTCTCCTCCTATGGCGGCTCCTTCGATATATTTCTCGACCGAACCGCTCGTCCAGCCTGCGGCCTTGGCTTCTTCTTTCGTGACGTAGTTGGAAGGGAGACGTCCGTACTCTTTAAGATAGGCTGCGACGTCTGCGGCGCTGTAGTAGGAGCCGTTTTCTTCTATGCCGGAAGAGGGTATGGGGTCTGAGGGCTCCGCCTGGTCTTTATTGAGAAACCATATGGCTCCCAGAACAAGTACCAGCAGCAACGCGTAAAGTATTATCTTTTTCCAGTTTCTTTGCATGGTTTTTTCCTTTCATGTACTGAGAATATAATACGCAAGAAATTACGCAAATACAACGGAAATGTATAAGTTAACTTGAAACACATTTTTCTATACTGTAAAATAATTTCAGTATCGTATTCCCAATATATGTTTACAGATCATGAAAAGAATTGTCGTCGCGTCGGATTCGTTCAAAGGCACGCTGTCAAGCAGTGAGATCTGCGATATAGCGAAAAGGGTCATTCCGGAGTATTTTCCGGAGTGCGAAGTTTTTGCTGTGCCTGTGGCCGACGGCGGAGAGGGAACGGTGGATTGTTTTCTGAAAATGGGGGCGGAACCTGTATGCGTTAAGGTGTCCGGTCCCTTTTTTGATAAGACGGACGCCGTGTACGCCAGACTCGGAGATACGGCAGTCATAGAAATGTCCGCGGCGGCGGGGCTTCCTCTTGCGGGAGACAGAAAGGATCCCGAAAAAACCACCACCTACGGAGTAGGAGAGATGATCAGGGACGCCGTTGAGAAGGGATGCAGAAAGGTGCTTCTCGGCCTCGGAGGAAGCGCAACAAACGACTGCGGCTGCGGTATGGCGGCGGCTCTCGGAACGGTTTTCCGCAACGGGGAGGGAAAGAAGTTCATCCCGACGGGAGGGACTCTCGACGATATACATGCGGTATTTCTGAGAGAATCCGATTTTTTTCTCAAAGGGGTCGAAATCACCGCCATGTGCGACGTGAATAATCCTCTCTGCGGTCCGAACGGCGCAGCCTTCGTTTACGGCCCCCAGAAAGGCGCGGACAGGGAGGCTGTAAAAAGACTCGACAAAAGCATGAAGCGTTTTGCGGCGATAATGGACGCGATAAGAGGAACGGAAGTCGCGGAGCTAAATGGCAGCGGAGCTGCCGGAGGAATGGGAGCCGGGTGCGTATGGTTCCTCCGAGGAAACTTAAGACCCGGGACTGAAGCCATACTTGACGCCGTAGGCATTGATGGCGCCCTCGAAGGGGCCGACTGGGTCATAACAGGCGAGGGAAGGCTCGATTCCCAGAGCTTCAGCGGCAAGCTTCTGTCCGGAGTGAAAGCCCGTGCTGACAGAGCAGGCGTGCCTCTTGCCGTCATAGCGGGCTGTATAAAGAAGGGCGATGAAAAGCTTTTTGAAGATATAGAGAAAATTTATACTACCTCAGATAATTACGTTCCTTTCGAGGAACTTAAAAGATTTGCAAAAGATAATTATGAGAAAGCTCTTCGCGCTTTCTGCAAAGATCTGACAGGAGGAAAAATATGAAGAAATGTATAGCATGGTTCCTTATCCTGGTCTTGATCGCCTGCGGCTGCCTGTTCGGCGCAAACCGTTTTCAGACGGACGGAGGGAAGATCACCATCCGGGAGGGAAATATCGAAGCCAACAACGAGGAACATCCGGAGCTTTCGGGAAACATCCATTACAAGATGTATATACCTGAAGGCGTAAGCGCCTCGAATCCGGCACCTGCCGTTCTTATGCTTCACGGCTATCAGAACGACCACGAGACCTGCGCCGCCTACGGCATCGAGCTTGCCAGAAGAGGCATAGTCGCCATGGCCATAGACGAATACGGGCACGGTTCTACGGATATAGGGCTCATAAAAAGAGGATACGTAAACCATAAGGTCACCGTTAACTACGGAGAAGACTCAGAAAGCAAGGGAACCTACGTCGAGATAAAAGGCGCAAAGAGATACAGACTGATGATGAACTTCTCCAATCTGTCTTTCTTCAACGATCACTATTCAAAGGACAGCGCGGGTAACTCCATCACGGATTCTTCCTGCGGAGGAATAACGGCCTATGCGGCCCTTTCGTCTTTTGATTTCGTGGATTCGAAGAACATGGGCGTTACGGGGCATTCCATGGGGACCTGGTCGTCCTGGACCGTAGCGGCTGCATACAGCGGCAGCGAAATAGAGCCCAGGTGCACAGTGCTTCAATGCGGAGAACTTTTCAGGAATTCCGTCTACGATGCGCAGAATATTCATTTCAACAACGTTCTTCTGCTTCAGGCGAAGTATGATGAATTCAGCTACTTCAGAGATTACGAAAATATCGTTTCAGAAGATCTCATAAAGTCGGATCTCAGGACCGAATTCCTGGGCGTAAGCGCGAGCAAAGCGGCCTGGGATACGATATACGGAGACTTTGCCGAAGGTACGGCAAGAGAGGTCGTTCTTCTCATGACCAATCACAGGCTCACGACCCATCACAGACAGGGCGTGGCAAGCGCCATGAACTGGTTTGCAGAAAGCTTCAAGGCGGGTGGAGCCTCGGCGAAGGCCGTAAGCAGAATGTATGAAAAAGACTGGTTCGACCAGGTATATATGTACAAAGAATGGCTGGTTCTCGCGGCTACTCTGTGCGTTGTATTCTCCGTTATTCCGCTTGCATATATGCTCCTTAAACTGAAACCGTTCAGCCTGATCGTTCAGGAAGAACCTTCCGCCGAAACGGTGAGGCCCTTCGGAAAGAGGATCATAGGAGCTCTTGTCATAATATTGCTGGGCGGAGCGTCCTATCCCTTCATGACGCAGCTCGGACACGGTCTGCTGCCTCTGCCTGAGAATATATTCAGGATGACCATAGGAAACGGATTCCTCAGCTATTACGGGCTGCTCATAATCATAATGCTGATCATGACGATCGCAGGGCTTAAAAAGGATAAGAAGAAGGGAAATACTGAAAGATATCTCGATCTGGGACTCGGAACCAGTGCAAAGCCCGACAGATTCGGCTGGGGACTGCTTCTGAATTCTCTCATTCTTTGCGCAGTGCTTATGGCGTATATGTACGGCATGGTGGTGCTTGCCGAGAAACTGTTCAAGCTGGATCTCCGTTTCATATGGCCCTTCTTCAAGAGCTTCACGCCGGAGAGATTCGTACAGTTCCTCGTGTACATACTCATCTACATGGCCTTCTTCATTCTCAACAATTCAAGAGCCATGGCAAATCTCCGCACGAAGAGGACTTTCAGCGGCGGTTTCTTCGGCTGCTGGCTGAAGAACGCCTTCATCATGACCGGCGGCGTCATTCTGATCGCGCTTCTGGAATACATCCCGTTCTTCATGGATAAAGGGCCCGGAGCAGATCTTCTTTTCGGTTCCACCTTCGGAGGACCCTTCATGAGCCTTCTCATAGTGTTCCTGCCTCAGGTGCTCATTTTCAGCGTAGTAGCCACGGCTTTTTACAGAAAGACGAAGACCGTATTCCCCGGAGCCATAATCTCAGCCATGATGGCCTGCTGGATAGTGACCGGCGGTTCGTCGATGCTGTAATCGATATCTGAACGAAAGGAATATAGAAAATGAAGAAAAAGGTCAGTCTTAAGAAAAGACTGCGCTACTGGATAGACGACAGGATGTCGAAGGGCACCGCCAGCATGATAAAACTGCTGCTTTTTACGGTGCTGTCCATAGTCATAATCGTCACGGCAGTAGTCGTCGCCTGCAATCTGGCGGGAGATGGAAAGAGCGTCATAGCAATATTCTGGGACAACCTGCGTTCTGCTATGTCCTCGTCCTTCCCGGCGTCCAATTCGGGTTCACTTCTCTACATAGTGCTCTATACTCTCCTCGGCCTTACGGGAATGATATTCACGGGCATGCTCGTCGGTATTTTTTCAAGCACCATGAGGGGCAGGATAGTGGCTCTTCAGAAGGAAAACCCTGAAGTCATAGAAACGGGACACACGGTGATCCTCGGTTTCCGCATGGGCGAATACGCTCTGCTTTCCGAGATGGTTTCCGCCGCCGGGACCGACAGAAGGACCATAGTGGTCGTTGAAAACATGGACCGCGAGGAGATGGAGCAGGCCATAAGGAAGAACGTGAAGCTTCCCAAAAACGTCAGGATCACCGTCATCAAAGGCGATCCCACCACGCCGAACTCACTCGTGTGCTGCGCTATTCCCGACTGTTCGACTTTGGTCATCAACACAAGAGAGAAGGGCAGGACAGTAAAGACCATTCTTGCAGTCGAGATACTTCTCATGGGAGTCGAAAAGCGGCCGAAGATAGTAGCCTCCGTCGACGCGAATATAACCATATTCCCGAAGACCACGCTTAAAGCAAAGGGTATATCGATGCTTCATTCCGGAGACGTGGTCGCCAGGATCATAGCCCATGCGGCCACTCAGACGGGCATATACGAGGCCTTTATGGACGTAATAGACTTCGATAATTACGAGTTCTATTTCGAATCCGTTTCGGAAATAGTAGGAATGAGCTTCGGAGCGGCTGTTCTTTCAGCAAAGATGGGCATAGTCGCCGGTATATACCGCAGCGATGAAGTAGTCCTTAACCCGCCTCCGGAGACGGAGATACTGGAAGGTGACAGGCTCCTGGTATTTGAGGAAAATTACGGCAATATCAGCTTCGAGGGTCCGGAACTGGCGGAACTCCCGGAAAAGGAGGAAACGAAGGCCAGGGAGCCCATACCCGAAGTCGTCATATTCGGCCTCAATCCTTCGGTCGTCACGGTGATCAGAGAACTGCCGGACAATATCGAAAGGATCAAGCTCATAGGGATCACGCCCCAGGACAGGGCGGCTTTCATTCCCGAGGACGAAGAGTTCGCTTCCGAGATCACGGCTGATTACCACAATACTGAATACGAGGCTCTCCTTACGACCATGGTCAGGAACGCAAATCATATCATTCTTCTTTCCGACAGAAGAAAGAAGGAAGAGGACGCCGATACCGAGACCATGCTCAGGATCATAAGGCTTAGAGACATAAAGAAAAAGTACAATCTGCCTTTTACCATCACCGCGGAGATAAGGAGCGAGAACAACAGAAAACTCATAACGTCGGAGGACAGCGAAGACTTCGTCGTCGCGACGGATCTTTCCTCCATGATGCTTGCTCAGATAACGGAAGATCCCAGAAGGGTAAGTCTCTTCAACGACATCCTCGACGAGGGAGGTTCGGAGATATACTTAAGACCGGCCGGCGATTTCGGGCTCGCAGGCAGCGAGATGAGTTATGCAGATCTTCGCAGAAAGCTTTACGCCTGCGGATACATACTTCTCGGTATAAGAACTACGGGTCTCGCTTTCAGGACCGTATCCGGAGAAGATACCGCGCCGATAAGCATAGGCGAGGGCGACAGGTTCATACTCATAGGAGAAGAATAAATCAGTTGAAAGATAAAGCTGCATCCCTCATTTTTTTCAGGGATGCAGCTTTTTAGTGCGAACAACTATATGGTGTCGTATACGGTGAAAAAAGGGAGTTTGAATATGCGGATATGCATGTGGTTAAATATAATTCGGAAAGGTGATGAATATGACAGTTGCAACATACAGCGGCATGACGTATACTGATGATATATATTATGATATATATCAGGAGATGCATGCAATGAATAAGGCCAAAATCTTTGTAAACGGCAGGAGCCAGGCTGTAAGGCTTCCGAAGGAATACAGATTCGATACTGACGAGGTGTACATAAACAAAATAGGGAATATAGTATTGCTTGCCCCCGCGGATTCACTCATAAGCTCCTTTGAACTCGGCGCAAGTCTTCTTACCGATGATTTTCTTGAAGGCGGCATACCGGGTTCCGTAGATTCCGAAAGGATAAATCTTTAGCATGTACATGCTCGACACTAATGCCGTTATAATGGCGGTAAGACATCCGGAATGGGAGATAGGGAAAAGGATCAGAGCAAGGCTCGGCCGGGATCTTTGCATATCGGCTGTTACTTACGGTGAACTGGAGTACGGTATACGTAAAAGCTCATACCCGGAGCGAAACCGTCTGGCGGTGCTGAATATACTTCTCGGTATCAGGATAGTCGATTTCGACGCAAAGGCAGCGGAACATTTCGGGGATATATTCTGCGAGCTTGAAAGAAAGCATATGAGGATAGGGGACAGGGATATGATGATAGCCGCCCATGCGAGGTCTCTTGGCTGTGTTCTCATAACGAACAATACCCGCGAGTTTTCGCGGGTTGAAGGGCTTGAGTACGACGACTGGAAAGGAGAGTCTTCTCAGACTCCGTAGGGGTTGCTTTTTATCGCTTCCGTGATTCTTTCTCTTACGTCTTCGGGTGAAATGACCTCCACGTCCTGCAGATACTGAAGAGCCCAGTATACGAGCCCTTCGGTGGCCGTTCTCATGACGGCGTTGAAGCTTCCGTCGGGATTCTTCTTTATTACTGTCTCGCTTCCGAACTGTTCGATCACGTAGCGCAGGACTCTTTTGCTGCATTTCATCTCGACTCTTCTCGGCTGCCCGGTATGGGCGAATACGACCTTGCTCAAGGAATCGAGATTCGCTTCTCTTTTCGTGAACTCTATCTTATCGTCCAGTATTTTTATATTCTTCATCATGTCTATGCGGTAGAAGCTTGGGTCCGTATGGCCTTTGGAGATGAGCGCCAGGTAGTAGTGGCTGCCTTCGCATATCATAGCGTAGGGGCTTACTGTATACGGGGCTTCTCTTCTGGGCTTGAGCTTCTTGTCGTAGTCATAATCCATATACGTGAAGGAAACCTGCTTTTTTTCGTTTATGGCTTCTTCGAGTATCTCTATATTCAGGAACACTTCGGCATTGGGAGATTTCTTTTCGGATTTGATGATGTTTGTATAGCTGAGGTTCTTCCTCTCGTAGGAGGAAAGAAATGATCTCAGTTTTCCGAGAAGCTCTTCCGTCTGTTTGCTCGATATGTATTCGCAGGAATATATGGCGTCTATAAGGAGCCTCGTTTCAGCCGCCGAGAAGTCTCTTGAAAGGAGTACGTAGCCCTTTCCGTTATCGGAATAGCCGGAGATCTCGTAGCCAAGTTCCTCCAGGGCTTCCACGCATCCGTAAACGGTCCTTCTGTCGATTTTTCTCATATAGAGAAGATTCATCTTTTCGATTATCTCTCCGGTTGTGATTATATGTCCGTCGTCGGTGTATTCCTTGAGTATGTTAAGAATACAGAGCATATTCGCCTTGTCTGTGGTTATAGCCATAGCATTTCCCTCCTTTGTCTTTCATTTTAACACCGGTGCATAAATTTGTACAGGCTTCCGGGTTAATATACATTTGCAAAAGGGAGGGCAGCACACATGAAACATTACAGGATAGTTAACAGGACAAGGTTCATATGCTTCGTTCTTACGGTATTGCTTGTCGTTTGTTTTGTTATATCGGGGTATCTGAACAGCAGTTCGGCAAAGGAAAAAAGGGATATGAGATACACGGAGGTCACCGTGAGAGAAGGGGATACTCTCTGGGCCTTGGCAAAGGAGTACGGAAACGGCGAAAAAGACGTGAGGGACGTGATCTGCGACATATGCCGCCTCAACGGCATAAAGGCTTCGGACCTTAGGCCCGGGCAGAGCCTGATCATACCGGAAGAGTAGGGCTTTTCCAAATACTGCAGTGAAAGAATTGATATAAAACCGCTGATGGCATATAATATGATGTTAGCGGTTTTTCTTTTTATTACACACCGCAGGAGACAAAATAATGAACAACAGACCAATTGCAGTTGTGGATTCGGGCGTGGGCGGCCTTGCCTGTCTTCAGGCCATAAGAGATGCTATGCCGAGAGAAGACATAATATATTTCGGCGATACGGCCAACATGCCCTACGGCACGAAATCTGCCGAGGAGATAATATCGCTTGCCGGGGATTTCGGAGATTTCCTCAAGGCTCACGGTGTCAAGATGATAATAATGGCCTGCGGGACCTTATCTTCGACCACGGTTCCCTTTTTCTACAGGAACTATCCGGAGATACTTATACAGGACATCATAGGCCCTTCGGTCGCAGCGGTTTCGAGAGCCTGCAAGGACGGCGACAGGGTCGGCGTCATCGCCACTCCCAGGTCCATTGAGAGCGGGTCGTATAGGGCAGCCTTCGAAAGCCTCAGAAAGAAGCTCACCGTCTCATACAGAGGATGCCCCGACCTTTCCGTATATATCGAAAAGGGAATTACGGACGGACCCGAGATGGAGGAGCTGCTCCGCTCCTACCTCGACGATATGGTAAGGAAGGACGGCATAGAGACCCTGCTTCTTGGCTGCACCCATTATCCTCTGGTATCCGAGTGCATCGGAAGGCTATACCCCGGGCTCAGAATCATAGGACCCGCCGAAGCGCTTGCGAAAAACGCTTCGATACTGCTTCGTGTCCACGATCTTGAGACGGGAAGCGAGGAAGAGGGCAGTCTCGTGATCTACGCCAGCAGGAAGACAGAAGGTTTCGAGAACATGGCCGCGCGTCTGGGATTCGGAGATATTCCCATAGAAGAGGTGAATCTTAAATGACGAGAGAAGAACTTTTCGAGCTCCTCGAGATGGACAGCGCGGAGGACTTCGGATATTTTGAACAGTTTGCGGAGCTTCTGGAGTGCGAGGACGAGATAGCCTTCGAGGATTTCCTTGAGGTGCTGTCGAAGGTCGACACGGACAATCTCATAGAGATAAACGAAAACTATTTTACCGAAACTGAAAAGGCGATCCCTGAAGGCTGCGACGACTTCTATGAAGTCATGCAGTCCATATGGGATAATCTGAAAGAGCTTGCAAGAGACGCGGATGACAGGGAGTACAGAAGGGAATACGTAACCCAGCTTTACAGATTCCACGAGATGTATACTTCTCCTGAGGGAGCTTCCGTGGACGGAGAACCCTGCTCTGTAATGGAGGCGCTGGCTGAAAACAGAGCGTCGAAGCTGGACGGCTCCGGCCACGTATACGATTTTGAAAACAGCCTGGACTACGTTCCCGACTATATAAGCATGAGACTTGGAGGATTTGAAGAAGATGAAGACGATAGTGACGATACCATGTAGGACTATAAGGGCAATGGCGAGAGAAATGCTGAGAGGCAGGTACTGGATGACGGTACTCGTGGTCTTATGCTGCAGAATACTCGGTTCGGCGCCGGGAATGATAGCCTCCGCGCTTACGGATAACGAGGTGATCCTCACCATAGTGGAGTGCGCGGCCTTCGTGTTCGAGATCTCTCTCACTCTCTGCTCCACCAAGTATTTTCTGAGCGTATTCAGAGGACAGGAAACCGGGATAGACAGGTTTACCGAGCCTCTCTATCTTACATGGAAGGGCGTTCTGATGGAGATCATTTCATATGTACAGATCTTCCTCTGGTCCCTCCTTTTCGTGGTCCCCGGAATAATCTGCGCCATCAAGCACGCTCAGAACTTCTACGCGATGATAGACAATCCGGAGCTCACTCCGATGGAAAGCATACACAGAAGCCATGAGATCATGGACGGAAACAAGTGGAAGTACGTCAAGCTGCTTCTGAGTTTCATCGGGTGGTATTTGCTTGCGGATCTGCCGGCGATACTTTATCAGTATTTCTACGGTCCGGTGCTGGATATGATGTATTTCTCAGATACCATGACATACGAGCAGTTCTACATGATCATGCAGGGTTACCTTGAGAAGGTCAGAGCCTTCAATGCTTCTCCTATACCCATGCTTCTGAGCCTTATTCCTCTGCTCGTCGTGGCCTACAGGTCCGTGGCACTTTCTGCCTTCTACGATCTTGCCGCAGGTAATCTCATAGTTCAGGACGGCTCGGCTCTGCCCGGGGAGGATACGGTTTACTGATGAAATATACGGCACTTGTTTCCGATTCGAGGAAGGTCGTCCCCGGATGTCTCTTCTTCTGCAAGGGAAAACAGTTCAAAAAAGAATATCTCGAGGCTGCGGCTGAAAAGGGCGCCGTAGCCTACGTTTCGGAAAAGGACTACGGAGTGGATATCCCCTGCGTCATAGTGCAGGATATACGAAAGGCGATGGCCGAGTATTCTAAGGAGTTTTTCCAGGATCCATCGTCCCGTCTCAAACTTGCCGGTCTCACGGGGACCAAGGGCAAATCGACGACTCTGTATTTTCTTAAGAGCATCATGGAAAGGTCTTCCCTGTGCGGGGAAGGCCGTTTCGGATATCTGTCATCCATTGACGACTACGACGGGGTGGAAACGGTGGAAAGCCACCTTACCACGCCCGAGGCTATAGAGCTCAACGGATTTCTTTCCAATATGGTGAAAAACGGCATTGAGTACGCAGGCATGGAGGTGTCGTCCCAGGCGCTGAAATACGACAGAAGTCTTGGGCTCCGTTTCAGAGTAGGCTGCTTTACCAATTTTTCGGAGGACCATATAGGGCCTGACGAGCACAGCGATATAGAGGACTATTTCTCGTCGAAACTGAAGCTCATAAAGCAGTGCGACAGCTTCATAGTGAACGTGAATTCCGAAAGAAGCGAGGAAGTCATTGACGCCTGCCTTGAGGCGAAGGCTATGGGCTCTTTGAAAAAGCTCGTATGCACCGCCGTCTGCTATCCCTTAGAGCCTTTTGAAAACGACGAACTCATAGAAAAGGCCATGGGCCTTTCCGACGCTTTTTATCTTGCGAAAGACGTGAGAAAGGAAGGCGGCCTCATAGCGTTCGACCTCTCCGGGATCGGAGAGATAAGGCTTGCCATGCCGGGTCTTTTCAACGTGGAGAACGCCGTTATGGCCGCGGTTCTTTCAAAGGAGCTCGGGGCTGCGGACGAAGACGTAAGGGAAGGCATATTCCTGGCAAAGACACCCGGCAGGATGGAGATCCTAAGGTGCGAAGAAAAGGACCTTGCTGTCATAGTGGATTTTGCCCATAACGAGTTCGCATTCGACAATATATTCGGGTCTGTTAAACAGGAATATCCCGGCTACGGCATATACGCCGTATTCGGATGTCCCGGGAACAAGGCTCCGGAAAGAAGGACGGGCATGCCCCGATCCGCGGCGAAGTATGCGGATTACGTGTATATCACCGAGGACGATCCCTTCAGGGAGGATCCCGTTGAAATATGCAAAGAGGTCTACGACAATCTGATCTCCTTCGGCGGGAAGGGTGAGATCATAGTAAACAGGGAAGACGCCATAGAGGAAGCGATAAAAAGAGCTCCCGCAAAAAGCGTCGTCCTTATTCTCGCAAAGGGAAGGGATACCTTCATGCACAGACGGGAGTTCGATCCCTATGAATCGGATCCTGTCATCGCGGAAAGAATACTGAAGGATTTATGCTGAACAGGAAACTCTTCAAAATAGAAAAGGAAAATTCCTATACGAGGCAGGCTGCTCTCATAAGGGAATACAAGGCGTCTCACCCCGATGCGGACATAGTTTCGCTTGGAATTGGAGACGTTTCTTTTCCCGTTCCCGCTCCCGTAGCAGAGGCCATGAAAAAAGCCTGCGAAGACCTTACTTCCATGGACAGTTTCTGCGGCTACGGAGCGTATTTCGGCATTCCGTCTCTCAGAGAGGCCATAGCGGAAAACGACTATATGGGACTGGGTATCAGTCCCGACGAGATATGCGTCGGCGACGGAACCAAAACCGACTGCACGGCTTTTCTGGAGCTTTTCGAGGGGGACGCGAAGGTACTCACGGGCAATCCCACCTATCCCGTATACAGGAATGGGTCTTACGCCATGGGCAGAGAGGTATACGAGTGCGCCATGGACGGGGAATGCAAAATGACCGTGCCGGAAGAGCGCTACGATGTGGTATATATCTGCTCTCCCTGCAATCCTGTCGGCAACGCCTATACGAGGGACGAATTGTCTGCATGGATAGAGTATGCGAACAAAAACGCTTCTCTCATAATCTTCGACAACGTATACAAGGATTTTCAGCAAAGTACAAATGCCCCTAAAAGCATCTACGAACTCGAAGGCAGCAGAAGCTGCTGCATAGAGATGAGGTCCTTTTCAAAAAACGCTTCCCTGTCGGGAGTCAGGTGTTCGTATTACGTATTTCCCAAAGAACTGGGAGAGGAAATGAGGTCTCTTTGGCGGGAGAGGACCATCAACCGCTTCAACGGAGCCTCCTACGTGGCGCAGAAGGGTGCGGAAGCGAGCTATCTGCCAGAAGCACGGGAGATAATAAAGAAAAACATATCAGTGTATATGGAAAACGCAAAGCTTCTCAGGGAAACGTTGCTTGAGGCCGGATTTATGGTCACCGGCGGGACCGACGCTCCTTATCTGTGGGTACAGACGCCGGACAGGAAGGAGTGCTGGGAAGCCTTCGGCTTCTTCCTGGAGAAGCTGAATATAGTGACGGTGCCGGGAGCCATATTCGGATCGGAGGGTAAGTACCGCCTCAGGATAAGCGCTCTCGGAAGCAGAAAGGACTGCCTTGAAGCCTGCGGAAGGATAAAGGGATATTATGAAAAAAGCCGTTAGTATCCTCACATTGGCCGGTCTTGTACTGGGTATCGCAGCAGGGATATTTTTCCCTGCTTTTTCCCTTGCCTTCGAACCTGCGGGGACCTGGTACATCAAAGTACTGAAGCTGTTCATTACTCCTGTCATATTCACGGGCATATCCGTTACCGCATACGGCAGCGCCGGAAGAAAGGACAGGCTCGTTCTGAAAGCGGCGGTATGTTTCGTCATACTGTTTGCCGCGTCGTTTCTCCTCTCGTCTCTCATAATCCTTCTTGTAGATCCCGCAAAGGGATTCGTATTTGGGGAGAATGCGGAAAGTGCGTCCGCCTCAGGGCTTTACGGCGGGCTGGCCGCTGTCCTCAGGCAGCTTTTTCCCATGAACCTTTCCGAGGTCTTCGTCTCGCCCAAGGTATTCGGCATCATAGTTTTCGCCTGGATATTCGGCAGGGCAGGTTCCCTTGCAAAGAACAGCTCCAAAGTCTTTTCCTTCATGGAAAAACTCAGAGACTTCTTTTACAAAGCTCTCGAATACTTCATGTACGTGACGCCCGTCGCGGTCTTTTCCCTTACTGCGTCCACTGTGAGCATATACGGGAAAGCGCTGCTCGGAGCGGGACTCAAATATATCGCTACCGCGTACCTGTGCTGCATCGCGGTCCTCATCTTCGTTATGATACTGCCGGCGCAGATCTTCGCCGGGGTAAAGGCGAGTGAGTACGTAAAAAAGGCGTACAAGATATGGATAATGACCATGACCACATGCAGCAGCACGGCCACTCTTCCGTATACGGTAAGGCTCTGCAAAGAGGAGTTCGGGATACCGGGAGATATCACCGACGTCGTTGTTCCTCTGGGCTGCACGGTGAATATGTGCGGAGGAGCCGTCGCTTTTTCGCTTCTCGGTCTTTTCTGCGCCTCGGGTTATGGGGTGGAGATAGGTTTTGCGGATTATCTTCTCATGCTCCTTTCGGCTCTCCTCATAAACATGGCCGCGCCGGGGATACCCGGGGGAGGCCTGGTCGTGGGAGCGAGCTTTCTGCAGCTTCTCGGAATACCTCTCGGGTTCATGGGCTTTTACGGAGGCATATACAAGCTTCTCGATATGATATATACGACACTGAACGTAAGCGGAGACGTTACCGCCGATATACTTCTGTCAAAGAAAAGACGCTGAGTTTTTTGTTTACTGACAGACCGTTTTGGATTAGAATAAATGAAATATTCAAGGAAAGAGTGTATGCGGAATGAAACTTACAATACCTGAAAACTATAAAGCGAAACTGGATTCATACGATACCCAGAAAGCCATAAGCAAGATACATCAGATCTTTGAGGAAAAGCTCTGCGAACAGCTGAACCTTTCCCGCGTTTCCGCGCCTCTTTTCCTCGAGGCTTCCACGGGACTCAACGACGACTTGAACGGCGTTGAAAGACCGGTGGACTTCGATATCAAGGAAGACGGAAGGCACTGCCAGGTGGTGCAGTCCCTCGCCAAATGGAAAAGACAGGCTCTGAAGGACTACAACTTCTACGTCGGCAGGGGTCTCTATACCGATATGAACGCAATTAGGAGAGACGAGGAACTGGACAATATCCATTCCATATACGTCGACCAGTGGGACTGGGAAAAGGTCATAGAGGAAAGCGACAGAAACGAAGAGTATTTAAAAGACGTGGTGAGAAAGATAGTCTACGCCATTTGCGATACGGAGCTTGAACTCAGAAAGCATTATCCTGCCCTGAACACCCTTTCGTACAAGGACAGAAACGTGGCTTTCATCACGTCCCAGGAGCTCGAGGATATGTATCCCGGTATGAGTTCCAAGGAGAGGGAGAACGCTTTCGTTAAGGATCACCATACGGCTTTCATAATGAAGATAGGAGGAGCCTTGAAAAGCGGCAAGCCCCACGACGGCAGAGCCCCGGACTACGACGACTGGGAACTCAACGGAGATCTTCTTTTCTGGAACGAGATCCTCGGTGAAGCCCTCGAGATATCTAGTATGGGTATAAGGGTAAGCCCCGAAAGTCTCGACAGACAGCTTAGCATTTCCGGATGCGACAGCAGAAGAGAGCTGCCTTTCCACAAAGCTCTTCTCGCCGGAGAACTCCCGTATACCATAGGCGGCGGCATAGGGCAGAGCAGGCTCTGCATGCTGCTCATGGGCAACGCTCATATAGGGGAAGTGCAGTCCGCGGTCTGGGACGAGGAGACCAGAAGGCGCTGCAGGGAGGCAGGAATACTGATTCTCTAAAATATTAATGCCGAAGGCCTTTGCCTTCGGCATTTTCTTTTTTTCTCCGGGATGCTGCGCACAGATATTCCGGCGCCGGATAGCCCTGTATGTCATTCTTCCGTCTTCGAAAGATAGCTCTTTATAACGTCTATCATCTTTTTGTTTTTCAGGGTTTTTTCGATCTCTTCCATATCGACGGTCCTACCGGACAGTATGGCCTGTATGAGCACCTCTGCGTAGAGCACGTCTCTGGTCATCGGGTCTCTCATATACGGGATCAGGTCGATGTTCATTTTGCTGTTGATCCCTTCTACCATGCCCGTATAGAAGGTGCTGTCCTCTCCGAAGCAGCGCCCTATATCCTCTATGCATCTGAATCCTTCGATGACGTCGTCCATATGCATGAGGCGTCTTGTTCCGGCGGCAAGAACTCCTCCGTTGAGAAGCCTGTCTGCCGTGGTCCCGAGTATGTCGCAGAGTTCAAGCAGTATACCCGTATCGGGAAGGGTATCGCCGTTCTCCCATTTTGAGACAGCCTGGAACGAGATGTTCAGTCTGTCAGCCAGTTCCTTCTGGGTCAGACCCACCTTTTTTCTCTGGCTTTGTATATATTGTCCTATTTTCAAATTGTCCATTATTTCCTCCTGTGCTTCTTTCCTGCCGGCTGAATACATCTTAATATACGCCGGAAGTTGCGTAAATAACCGAAAAATTGAGTTTTTTCTATTTTCAGTTGAATTTGGATATACGTTTCAAATCCTTGTAAAAAATTGATAAATAAGATAAAATACTTGTTTAAGCAAACAAATGCAATTTCATCAAACAGGAGTATTGAAAATGGACAAAAATCTGCCTAAGAACTACGATCCCAGATCTTTCGAGGACCGTATCTACAAGGAGTGGGAAGATGCCAAAGCGTTTATGCCCGAGACGAAGGGCGGGAAGGATCACTTCACCGTCATGATGCCGCCTCCCAATATCACGGGACAGCTTCATATGGGCCACGCCATGGACGCTTCTCTTCAGGACGTGCTTGTCCGTTTTAAGAGAATGCAGGGATACAACACCCTCTGGCTTCCCGGAACGGATCACGCATCTATCGCAACGGAAGTCAAGGTCGTCGAAAAACTCAAAGAGGAGACCGGAAAGTCCAAAGAGGAAATAGGCCGCGAGGAATTCCTCAAAAGGGCCTGGGCCTGGAAGGAACAGTACGGAAGCCGCATCAATATGCAGCAGAAAAAGATGGGAGCAAGCTGCGACTGGAGCCGCGAGCGCTTCACCATGGACGAGGGCTGCAACGAGGCCGTCAAGGAGCATTTCATCAATCTCTACAACAAGGGACTCATATACAAAGGCGCAAGGCTCATCAACTGGTGTCCGGTATGCAAATCGGCTCTTTCGGATATAGAGGTCGAACACGAAGACGTACGCGGAAAGTACTACTACTTCCGCTATCCGGGCGAAGATGGATCCGAAGGAATAACCGTTGCGACCTCTCGTCCCGAGACCATGTTCGGAGACGTGGCCATAGCAGTTAATCCCGAAGACGAAAGATACAGAGATCTCGTCGGAAAGAACGTCATGCTTCCTATCGTTGGAAGAGTGATGCCTGTGGTCGCAGACCCCTATCCTGATATGACCAAGGGAACAGGCGCCGTAAAGATCACGCCCAACGCCGACCCCAACGACTTTGAAGTGGGCCAGAGACAGGGCCTTGGTATGATCGATTTCATGGCTGAAGACGGAACCATGCTCGACGTTGCCGGAAAGTACGCCGGAATGGACAGATACGAGTGCAGGAAGGCCTGGGTAAAGGACCTCGAAGAGGGCGGATATCTCGTAAAGACAGAGGATATGACCATACCCACAGGTACCTGCTATCGCTGTCACAATGCGGTGGAGCCCAGGATCTCCGAACAGTGGTTCGTGAAGATGGAGCCCCTCGCAAAGCCCGCCATAGAAGCGGTCAGAAAGGGCGAGACGAAGTTCGTTCCCGAAAGATACGACAAGATATATTACCACTGGATGGAGGACATAAAGGACTGGTGCATAAGCCGTCAGCTTTGGTGGGGTCACAGGATCCCGGCCTACTACTGCGAAGAATGCGGAGAAACGGTGGTCGCCAAGGATACTCCGGCGGTATGCCCCAAGTGCGGATGCACCCATTTCAGACAGGACGAGGATGTTCTCGATACATGGTTCTCTTCGGCTCTGTGGCCCTTCAGCACTCTGGGATGGCCGAAGGAGACCAAGGACCTTAAAGACTTCTATCCGACCAGCGTTCTTGTAACGGGATACGATATAATCTTCTTCTGGGTGGCGAGAATGATATTCTCTGCGATCGAATGCACGGGAGAAGTACCCTTCAGCCACGTGCTCATTCACGGTCTCGTAAGGGACAGCCAGGGAAGAAAGATGTCCAAGTCCCTCGGAAACGGAATAGATCCTCTCGAGGTCATAGATATATACGGAGCCGACGCCCTGAGATTCATGCTTCTTTCGGGTATTGCTCCCGGGTCCGACATACGCTACCAGGACGAGAAGGTCCAGGCTGCGAGAAACTTCGGAAACAAGCTCTGGAACGCGTCGAGATTCGTCATTATGAACCTCTACGACGCCGACGGGAACCTGCTTCCCATCGCGGATAAAGAAAGGGTATCCCTCAGGACCGAGGACCGCTGGATGCTCCAGACCATAGACGACGCCGTAAAGGATATCACGGCAAACATGGATAAATTCGAGCTCGCTCTTGCCGCGGGCAAAATCTACGAGCTCATCTGGAACAACTACTGCGACTGGTACATAGAGTTCACGAAAGCCAGACTCTACGGAGAGAACGAAGACGACAAGGCTTCCGCAAGGTTCGTCCTTCTGGACTGCCTCAAGAAGCTTCTCAAGCTCCTTCACCCCTTCATGCCATTCATAACAGAAGAGATATGGGGACATCTTCCCAAAGCGGAGTCCGAGCCTGATATGATCATACTTGCGGACTGGCCTGAGGCCGGCAGTACCGATTACAGCGAAGACGTGAAGACCGTAGAACTGTCCATGGATATGATCAAGGCCATAAGGAACATACGCTCCGAGGTGGGAGTGGTTCCTTCCAAGAAGATCAAGGCCATCGTCCTTGCGGACGAAGGTTTTGAGGAGGCCGCAAGAAAGGGCGAAAGCTACCTTCTGAGCCTTGCGGGTCTTGAACACTTAAGCTTTGCAAAGAGCAAAGATGAAATACCTTCAGACGTTAAGTCCGCGGCTCTTCCGGGCGTTCAGATCTACGTCCCCATGGACGATCTCGTGGATTACAAAGAAGAACTGGCTAAACTCGTAAAGGATAAAGAGCAGCTTACGAAAAACGTTGCCGCCCAGGAAGGGAAACTGGCAAACCAGAATTTCGTGTCGAGGGCTCCTGAAAACGTTGTTCAGGCCGAAAGAGACAAACTTGCAAACTATAAGGATATGCTCGCCAAGACTTTAGCGAGAATAGCGGAAGTAGAGAAAAAGATTTAATGGAAAACAAACACGATCTAACCGAAGGCCCGGTATGGGGAAAGCTGTTCAGTTTCTTCGTACCCATAGCCATAGGAGGCATCGTACAACAACTGTATAACACGGTGGACGCGCTTATAGTCGGAAAGTACTGCGGGGCCGAGAGCTTCGCGGCGATATCGGGAAGCGTCACACAGATACTCAACCTCATGGTGGGGGCGTTCATAGCCCTCACAGGAGGAGCGTCCGTATATATAGCTCAGCTTTACGGCGTAAAGGACAGTGAGAAGATAAGAAAAGCGGTATGTACCTCGATCTATTTCTGTACGGGGCTCGGGGTAGTTATTTCCGTACTCGGATTCTTTTTTGCGAGACCTCTTCTGCAGCTTCTGAACACTCCTCCCGAGACCCTGGCTGAAGCGGAGCTTTATCTCAAGTTCTGTTTCGGCGCCGCTTTTGCAGTGATGCTGTATAACATGGGAGCGGGTATAATCAGGGCGGCGGGAGATTCGACGAGGCCTTTCATATTTCTTTGCGCATGCTGCTTTACCAACATCATCCTGGACTACGTCCTCGTGAAGATATACAGGCTCGGAGTTTTCGGAGCCGCGGCCGCCACAGCCTTCTCGCAGGTCATAAGCTTCCTGCTGGTCCTTATCCGTATGCTTACGACGAAGGAGGACTACAGGCTGCGTCTTGCGCCGGCTAATTTCAGCTTTACAGCCATAAAGGCTACGGTAAGATACGGACTTCCGTCGTCGATACAGCAGGTCGTTTACGGCATCACCAACACGACCATACAGACCGGGGTCAATAGCCTCGGCACCTCGGTCGTTGCGGCCTGGGCTCTGACGGGAAAGGTCGACGGCGTTTACTGGGCTATAGTGAACGCGGGCGGAATAGCCATGATGAACTTCGTGGGGCAGAACTACGGGGCCGGAAAGCTCGACAGGGTTAAGGAGGTCACGAAGACGGGTCTTCGCAACTTCATGATATTCACCATAGTGATATGCGCGGTGCTCCTGCTGATAGGAAGAAGCCTTTATCCCTTCTTCCTTCCGGACGATGAAGAGGTCTGCGAACTTGCTTACAGGATCATGATGTTCTTCGTCATCCCGTACTTCCTCTGGACGGTCATAGAACTGTACAGCGGAGTGCTGAAGGGCTGCGGAGACGTAGTCGTACCGGCGGTGATATCCCTTGTTGGAATAGCGGGCGTCAGGTTCATATGGATCAAGACTGCCTTCGCTCTCCGCCCCGACGTATATACTCTTGCCCTTGCCTACGGAGTGTCCTGGCTGGTGACTGCGGCCGCTTTGCTTATACGCTACAAGGGCGGAGGATGGAAAAAGAGAAGGGAGCTGTAAAATGGGCAGCATCGAAGAAGTGGAAAAAATACTCGGATATACTTTCAGGGATAAAAACGTTCTTTTGACGGGACTTTCTCACAGTTCCTACGCCAACGACTATCTCGGAAGTTCCACCAGGGGAAACGAGAGGCTCGAATTTCTGGGAGACGCTATACTGGATATGGTGGTTAGCGCAGATCTTTACGAGCGTTTCCCCGACAGGCAGGAAGGCTTTCTCACCAAGCTGAGAGCTGAGATCGTATGCACGGAAGCCCTGGGCAAGGTGGCTGATCATACGGGGCTCAACGAATACATGCTCCTCGGAAAGGGCGAGGAGATAAAGGGCGGAAGGTACCGCCACTCCATAACCTCGGACCTCGTGGAGGCTCTCATAGCGGCGGTCTTCGTCGACGGAGGAATAGAAGCTGCCATGAGGACTGTTCACAGGCTCATGGACAGGACTATCGAGGAGGGATGCAAAGATATGCTCCCGGCGGATTACAAGACCATGCTCCAGGAAAAATGCCAGAAGGAGAACGGAACCGCGCCTGTGTACAGGATCATAGGCGAAGAAGGGCCCGACCACGACAAAACCTTCACGGCGGCGGTCTTCATAGGAGACAGGCAGATAGCCACCGGAAAGGGCAAAACAAAAAAAGAAGCTGAAAGCGCCGCTGCGGCGGAAGCGCTGAAAGGCGGAAAATAGAAAAAAGAAGCGGAGTTCCCGAATGACAGGAACTCCGCTTTTATATATGTGAAATTTGCCTTAATATTTTGCTTTTACAGGGCTGATATGTTAAAATATCTTGTTATATTATGAACGCGATTTTTGGCATGCAATGAATTGCGTGCTTTGGAGGATAGATGTTTTTCAAAAGACTTGAACTTAACGGATTTAAATCTTTTGCTGATCCTGTGACCATAGAATTCACTGACGGTATCACCTGTATCGTCGGCCCCAACGGATCGGGCAAGAGCAACATTTCCGATGCCATAAGATGGGTCCTCGGCGAGCAGAGCCCCAAGATGCTCAGAGGCGGAAAGATGGAGGAAGTCATCTTTGCCGGCACCCAGAACAGAAAAGCAAAGGGCATGGCCGAGGTCACTTTGGTCATAGACAACAGCGACCATATGCTCCCCATAGACTATACGGAAGTCGCCATCACCAGACGCATGTACAGATCCGGCGAGAGCGAGTATATGATCAACAGGAATATCTGCAGGCTCCGCGACATACGCGAGCTCATCATGGATACCGGTATAGGCGTGGAAGGATATTCTGTCATTGGCCAGGGAAAGATCGCCGATATCATCAGCAACAAGATGGACAGCAGACGAGAGATCTTCGAAGAGGCTGCGGGAGTCGTAAAGTACAGAAGCAGAAAAGCTGAGGCCGAAAGAAAACTTGACGCCGCTGTCATCGATCTGTCACGCGTGAACGATATCATAGGTGAGATAGAAGGGCGCATAGACAAACTGAAGGAAGACAGCGAGAAGGCGACAGAGTATCTGTCCATAAAGGACAAGGCCGCCGACGTCGAGATAAATATAATCCTCAAGCAGATAGAACAGGCGGACCAGAAAGGTCTTGCGGTAAAGGAAGAGATCGAAGAGCTCGAAAAGAGTCTCGAAAAGGCCGAAAACGATAAAAGCGGAGCCGAGGAAAAGCTCCGCGACTTGAGGTCAAAGAGCAGGGATATGGAGGACAGTCTCAGTTCTCTTCGGGCGGATCTTGCAAGATGCATAGACGAGGTCCACGAGCTGTCCGCAAAAGACTCCGTGAACAGGGAGAAAAGAAGCTCTCTTGAAAACGAGCAGAAAAGACTCGAGCAGGAGATAGAGGATACCGACGCGAGGATAGCGAGAGAGGAATCCAACGCATCCGAGATGGCAAAGAGCGTGGAAGCGGCTAAGAAGGAATGCGAGGATCTTAAGGAAGCACTTTCCGAAAAGCAGAAAGAAACGCAGCTTGCGGAAAAGAGCCAGTCCGAAGCGGAGGAGCTTCTCGAAAACGCGTCCTTCGAACTTGAAAAGCTCAAGGTAGAAAGAGGAAAACTCACCGCGAAGATCAACCTTCTGGAGGATCTGGAAAAATCCTACGAGGGTTACAACGGAGCCGTAAAGTACCTGATGGACAAGAAACTCAAAGGCATCATAGGGACCCTGGGAGACCTTCTCATAGTTCCGAGAGGCTACGAGCTCGCCATAGAAACAGAACTCGGAGGAAAGCTCCAGAATATAGTCTGCAAAGACGACGACGTGGCGTCGAAGGCTATAGATATGCTCAAAAGGGACAAGGCCGGAAGGCTTACCTTCCTGCCCGTTGAGAACCTCAAGGTCCAGCCGCCTCTGTCTGTGGAAAGATTCAAGGGCAGAAAAGGTTTCATAGGCCTTGCGTCCGATATAGTGAAGTGCGAGGGCGGATATCAGGATATAGTCGATTACGTTCTCGGAAACGTGGTATTGTGCGACAGACTCGAAAACGCCATAGCCATGTCGAATGCAAACGACGGACCTCATAAGTTCGTTACGCTTGAGGGCGAAATCATAAACATGGCCGGCGCCCTCACGGGAGGAAGCCTGAAAAACAACACTTCCAATATACTTACGAGAAAGGCTGAAAAGGGTGACCTTGTAAAACAGCTTGAAGACCTCGATAAAGATCTCAAGTCAGCCGAAAAGGCCAAGGACGAGGCTCAGAAAGCCTTTACGGGAGCAGGGGCCGGGAAGGCCAAGGAAGAGGAAATGCAGCTTCGCATGGAGCTCAATTCCGCAGGTCTTCGCCTTCAGAACGCAAAAGACGTCGAAAGCCTCGTAAGGGCTGGTATAGACGAGCTAAAGGAAACGAGAAAGGCAAGAGAGGAATCTCTCGAGTCTGCAAAGCTTCAGATAAGACAGATAGAGGCATTCTCCGAAAGCGCCGCTTCGCTTCTTTCCGAAAAGGAAGCCGAAAAGGCTGCGGCTGAAGAGAAGCTTGCAAAAGCCCAGGACGAGAAGGATCATATTACCGAGACTCTCGAAAAGCTCGAGACGGAGAACGGAACGTGCCAGGAAAAGGTGTATGAGATCCAGCTAAGAAAGCACGACGCCGAAGTCAGACAGGCCAGATTCGACACACAGACCGACAGCCTCAAGGACAAACTCTGGGAAGAGTTCGAAATGTCCTACGCCCAGGCGGCAGAACACGAAGATCCGGATTTCGTTCTTTCAAGAGCGCTGAAGGAAAGCCGCGAATACAAGGAAAGACTGAGAGAGATAGGCGACGTCAACGTGGGAGCCATAGAGGAATACAGGGAAGTATCGGAAAGATATTCCTTCCTCACCTCCCAGAGAGACGATATACAGAAGGCCATGGACGAGCTTCACAAGGTCATCTCTGATATGGACCGCATTATCAAGGCGAGATTCAAGGAAAACTTCGATACCGTGGTCGTGAATTTCGAGGAAACCTTCAAGGAACTTTTCAAGGGAGGCCACGCAAGGCTCACCATGGAAGATCCGGACAATCCTCTGGAATCCGCCATCGAGATAGAAGCCCAGCCGCCGGGGAAGAAACTGCAGAACATGAACCTGCTTTCCGGCGGAGAAAAGACACTCACGGCCATAGCCCTGATGTTCGCCGTGCTCAAGTCGAAGCCTACGCCATTCTGCATACTGGATGAGATAGAAGCGGCTCTCGACGAGACAAATATAGATACGGTGGCAAGCTACATCAGAAGCTTTTCAGGCCCGCAGTTCACACTTATTACACATCAGAAGCTTACAATGGAGTATGCGGACGTTCTCTACGGCGTGACCATGCCGGAGAGCGGCATCACGCAGATACTGTCTCTTAAGCTCGGAGACGATTTCGAGGTGTAGAAGATGGCGAACGAAAAGAAAAGATCCTTCTTCGGCAGGATAGGAGAGCGCATAGAAGACCTCTTCATAGCGCGTCCCACTCCCGACGAGGATATGCTGGAAGAACTTGAAGAGATCCTGGTCACCTCCGACATAGGAGTAGAGACCGCAGAGAAGATAATAGACGGCCTCAGGGACAAGATAAGATCCAATTATCTCTGGAGCAACGACAGCGTCCGGGACGAAATAAGAAACATAGTATGCGAAATGGTGGATAAAGGGGAAAGGCTGGATCTTTCCCGGGACTACCCTCTCATAATACTCGTGATAGGAGTCAACGGGGTCGGTAAGACCACGTCCATAGCAAAGCTCACGTACATGCTGAAAAACGAAGGCAGATCCGTGCTCATGATAGCTGCCGACACCTTCAGAGCGGCGGCAGCGCAGCAGCTTTCCGTCTGGGGCGAAAAACTGGACGTACCAGTGATCAAACACGGAGAGGGCGCGGACCCCTCGGCGGTCATATTCGACGGACTTTCGGCCGCGAAGGCAAGAAACTGCGACGTCATGATAGTCGATACCGCGGGACGCCTTCAGAACAAGAAAAACCTTATGAACGAGCTCTCAAAGATGTACAGAGTCATCGAAAGAGAGTATCCCGAAGCTTCGAAGGAAGTGCTCCTGGTGCTGGACGCCACTACGGGAAAGAACGCGATATCCCAGGCGAGGGAGTTCGGAGACGTTACGGACCTTACGGGAATAATTCTTACGAAGCTTGACGGAAGCGCAAAGGGCGGAATAGTCATAACCCTAGCGGACGACTTCGATCTGCCGGTTAAATTTATAGGATTGGGGGAAAAAGAGGCTGATTTGGCAAAATTTGATCCGAAGGAATTTTCGGACAGCATCTTTGGAGAGTAATAGATATGGAAAACGAAAAAGATTTTGAAACTCCGGAGCAGACAGTCAATCCCGGGCCGGTTTCCGAAACCGAGAATGCGGCTATGAACGACGCGACCGTAGTGGTCGCCGCCGCAGATTCAGAACGCGGAAGCGGAGTGGGTGAAGCCGTCATCGACCGCGACGAATGGAACAAGATCGTCGCAGACGTCGATGCAAAGCAGGCTGAAGCTGCAAAGGAAGAGAAGAAAGTGAAAGAAAACAAAAAGGGTAAGAAAAAGAAGAAAAAGCACAGATTCTTCCTGTGGTTCATTCTGACCATCCTCATCCTCGCGCTCATAGGCGGAGGAGTGGGAGTCTACTACGTCAAGGGCATCATCGACAGAACGCCTGAGATCGACCCGACCAACATCTACGATTATCTGACGGAGAACTCGGAGATACTGGATAACCAGGGCAACATTCTCGACTACGTGTACGAAGGATCCTCCTTGAGGACCAACGTGGACTACCAGGAGATACCTGAAAATATGGTATGGTCCCTTCTGTGTACGGAGGATAAGACCTTCTTCGAACACCATGGATTCAACTTCATACGTATCTTCGGAGCTATCTGGGATACCGTAAAGAGCATGGGAAAGAAGAGAATAGGCGGTACTTCCACAGTTACCCAGCAGCTTGCAAGAAACATTTATCTGACTTCCATAAAGAGCGAAAGATCCATAGAAAGAAAGATCCAGGAAGCATATTACACCGTGATCATCGAACGCTCCATGTCGAAGGAACAGATACTTGAAGCGTATCTCAACACCATATACCTCGGTTTCAACGCCGAAGGCGTCCAGGCTGCAGCCCAGGCGTACTTTAGCAAGGACATACAGGATCTGGACCTTATCGAGTGCGCGATGCTCGCAGCTCTGCCTCAGTCTCCTAACAAGTTCACACCGCTTAAGAGAATGGCTACGGCAGACGTCGACGACATGAACGCCATAGACGTTGTCACGAAGAACGACAGCTGGACCATTTACTACAACAGCGATATAGAAGATAAGGTATGGCTCATACTCCACAACATGGTGGAACAGGGACGTCTTTCCCAGGAAGAATTCGACGAGATGGAACCGAATCTCCACGATCTCATCAGAGCCTCCCTCAAACCTTCCATGACGATTGACTCGAGCGAAGTCATTTCATCATACTTCACCGACTACGTTGTGGACCAGGTCATGAACGACCTTCAGGTACAGCTCGGATACACCGAGCAGGAAGCCCACGACCTTCTTTACAAGGGCGGCCTTACGATCAACAGCACTCTGAATCTCGCAATTCAGCAGCACGTTGAAAAGGCTTTCCTCAACGACGGAAACTTCCCCGATGCCGGTAACCTCGACACCTGGTACTGGAGAGGCGATATAACTAGATACGACGGAAACGGAAACCTGATGTCCCCGACCAAGTGGGAAGTCGCCTTCTACAAGAGATCCAATATGTTCTCCACAGTAAAGGACGAAGAGACCGGTGAAGAAAAACTCGTGTTCACACTTTCTCCCAGCGAATACGCATGGCAGGACGACGGAAGCATGGTCCTCTACAAGGACAGAAGGCTGAATTTCTACAGGACCCAGATGGGAGACACCGAGGAGTTCTCAGTTGAATTCAAGCCTTTCTACATCCGTAAGTCCGACGGAAAGCTCTACACGTCCCTCGGCGGAAACATCCTCATTGAGAACAGGTACAAGAGCAGAGACGACGGCGGAAACCTCGTCATATCGAAGGAATTCTTCACGGATACCAATGAAAGCGGCGAACTCATCTACACCAGCAAGATGACGATGAACGAGAACGGCAGCATCACCATCAACCCCGATTACTGCGTACTCAAGGAAGAGGTGATCCAGCCCCAGGGCGCTTTCGTCATAATGGAAAACTCAACCGGTAAGGTTGTAGCTATGATAGGCGGAAGAAAATGCGAAGGCGGAAAGCTCTACAACAGAGCCTTAAGCCCCAGACAGACAGGTTCTTCCCTCAAGCCCCTCGCCGTATATTCAACGGCTCTTCAGAAGGGATTCACGAACGCAAAACTCAACGCACAGGATAACGGACACAGGATGGTATACACCACCGCAACCGTAGTCGACGACGCGCCGACTTCATACGGAGGCGATCTCTGGCCGCACAACTCCGAAGCCGATCCCCGTTACTGGGACGGAACCTGCGTGTACAACGGACACGTCAGGCTAAGATGGGCGGTACAGCAGAGTCTTAACTGCGTAGCAGTCAGCGTATTCGACCACTACCTCTCGGCTGAAGAATGCATTCAGCAGCTTCAGAATTACGGAGTTACCACACTTCAGCTTGAAGGAGAAAGAAACGACGTAAACAACGGAGCCCTCGGTCTCGGCGGCCTTGTAAACGGTATTTCTCCTCTCGAGATGTGCGCCGCCTATGCGACCATAGGCAACTACGGAGTTTACAATTCTCCGACGTGCTATACGACCGTAACAAACAGCAACGGAGACGTTATACTCACGGCTCAGCCTGAGACCCGCAGAGTACTCGATACAGAAGTAGCTTCTCTGGTGCTCAACGTACTCAGATCCGTCGTAAGATGCAGAGGCGACGAGCCCTACGGCGGCGGAATGGGATACTGGGCGTATATAAACAGCCAGGAAGTTGCAGGAAAGACAGGAACTACGAGCGATAACTACGACCTTTGGTTCTGCGGACTTACTCCGAAATACTCCGCCACGCTCTGGACCGGCTGCGACTACAATATTTACGTAGACGGTTACAGCGGCGAGGATACCACGAGAGCATGGGCCCGTATCATGGAAGGCATAGGCGCCATGGATCCCTATCAGACCTTTGAGCTGAGGGGAGACGCCGGATTCTGCTACAGGACCATAGACACCATGACCGGACTGCTTCCGACAGAAGAAACTCCTTCCAACCAGAAGCTTACGGAGATATTCATCAACGGTACGGAGCCCACAAGCTCTGCAAAGGATTACAGACAGAAGATAGAGATCTGCGTAAAGAGCGGATACCGCGCGACGCCGAAGTGCCACGAAGAAGGCTGCACCATCATAATGGACCGTATCCAGAGACCCAACGGTCAGTCCTGGGAGAAGACAATGCTGTCCATGAACCTTTACGGCTACAGCAACGAAGCCAAGGGTAAACTGGTCAACAGACTTCTCGACTGCGAAAATGATATTCCGGACTTTTATTGCCACTTACATAACGACGACACCAAGAAATATCCGGTATCACCCATAGCGAAATGGGCGAAGTACGATCTTAAGAAGCTGCAGGCTATCTGGGACAAAGAGCATGAGAACGATCCGGATCCCGGCGATGAACCCGGCGGAGATAACCCGGGCGGTGAGAACCCCGGAGGAGACAATCCTGGCGGAGATAACCCCGGAGGCGACAACCCCGGCGGAGACAACCCCGGCGGTGATAATCCCGGCGGTGATAATCCCGGCGGTGATAATCCCGGAGGAGACAATCCCGGCGGAGATAACCCCGGCGGCGATAATCCCGGTGGTGACAACCCCGGCGGTGACAACCCCGGCGGCGACGATCCTACTCCCGGCGGCGACGAGCCTACGCCTGGAAACGGTATAATTGTCGTTCCTGAGCTGTATTTCGGACGTCTGACTGCATTCTGATACTGATTTGAAACAAAGCCCCGGGGCAGGTCCCCGGGGCTGAAAAATAACAAAAAAACGAGGCCCGAAAGCCTCGTATTGCTGGTGGACGGTATAGGACTCGAACCTACGGCCTCTTGCACGTCAAGCAGGCGCTCTAACCAGCTGAGCTAACCGTCCGCAACGTTGATATAATACTGTATTTTTTATTGATTGTCAATCGGAGGTCTACATGAATTTAAGTGCATCGCAGATTCTTGACATCGCAGTCCTTATCTTTATAGCCGCCGCAGCTATAGCCGGCGCCATAAAGGGACTGTTTAAAAGCGTGATCAATTTCGTCGTTATAGGCGTGTCCGTATTCGCGGGATACAAGCTGGCTCCCATGGTTAACCCCAAAGTTGTCGAATGGGTATATCCCAAGGTTTCGGACAAACTTATGGTAATAGCGCAGAAGAAGGGTATAGATTTCTCTCTCCTCAATCAGGAGCAGATAGACAGCGTCCTGAAATCCATAATGACGCCGGTATCCAGAGTTGCCTGCTGGATAGCGATAGCCATCCTGCTTATGATAGTTCTGAGCATTGTGGGAACCATACTCAGCAAGGTGATAGAAAGTACGCCCGGAATCAAGGGAACCAACAGAGTTCTCGGAGCGGTCCTCGGAGCCGTTCTCGCTCTGCTCGTCTGCTATATGATAGTGTTCGGTATCTCAAAACTCGGAGTGGGCGGAGCCTTCCTTTCAAGATTTGAAGACAGCATAGCCTACAAGGTCCTTTATTCCTGCGTTCCCAAGTCATCCGACGTCATAGGCATAAATCTCCCAGGTATAGGAGAGATCAATCTCAAGGATTTCTTCAAGAGATGACGGGAAATAAAATCAACTTTAAATCTTTAAGCCGCACAGAGCGGTCTGAAATACTCAAAAGCATGGGACAGCCTGCATTCCGTGAAAAGCAGATTTTCAAATGGATATGCAGGGGTGTCCTTTCTTTTGATGAAATGACCGACCTTTCGAAGGATCTGAGAAAAAGACTTTCGGAAGAATATACCTTCGAAAGCATCGGAGTCGAGACCGTTCAGATATCGAAAGACGGAACCAGGAAATATCTATTAAGACTTTCCGACGGCAATTTCGTCGAGGCCGTTTTCATGAAGTACGAATACGGCAACAGTCTGTGCATTTCGACCCAGGTGGGATGCAATATGGGCTGTGTGTTCTGCGCCTCCGGGATAGGAGGGAAGATACGAAATCTTGAAGCCTGGGAAATGCTCGACGAGTATCTCGTATGCAGGAGGGATGCGGGGGAGGATATAAACCACGTGGTCCTTATGGGCATGGGAGAACCCTTCGACAATTACGAAAACGTATCGGCTTTCCTTAACCTGATACACGACCCGGACGGAGCAGGGCTGAGCTGGAGGAATATAACGGTATCCACGAGCGGTATCATACGAAAGATAGAGCAGTTCGCGGAGGATCATCCCCAGGTGAATCTTGCCGTTTCTCTCCACGCTGCGACCCAGGAGGAAAGGGAATCCCTTATGCCTGTCGCAAAGGGCAACAGCCTTGGAAAACTCATTGAAGCCTGCAGGAAAGCTTCGGATAAGACGGGAAGAAGGATCACATTCGAGTATGCACTCATAGCCGGCAAAAACGACAGGGAAGAGGATCTGAAGAATCTGGTGAAACTGCTTTCCGGAATGCTCTGCCATGTGAATCTTATACCTCTCAACCCCGTGGTGGAAAACGATATGAAGGGAAGTTCCAGAGAAGCGGCGAAAGCCTTTGCCGAGAGACTTGAAAAAGCCGGGATACCGGCCACAGTGAGAAGATCACTAGGACAGGATATCGACGCGGCATGCGGCCAGCTCAGGAAAAAACGGTCTTGTGAACAAGGTCTTCAACCGATATAATAGAAGCAGAGTATTTCAAGTATTATCTAAAGGCGGTGATTCCAATGGTTAGATTATTGATCGGGCACAAAGGCAGCGGAAAGACGAAGAAAATCGTTCAGCTTGCCAATGACAGCCTGGAAAACGTAAGCGGAAGCGTAGTTTTCATCAACAAGAATTCGAATTTGACTACAGACCTCAAGTACAGCATTCGTCTCATCAGTATGAACGATTTCGAAGCCATTACGAACGTGGACGAATATATAGGATTCCTGTACGGGGTCATCTCTCAGGATCACGATCTTGAGTGTATATTTATCGACAGCATACTTAAGCATGCAGATATCAAGAAAGAGAATCTTGAAGATTTCCTTTCGAGACTGGACAGGATTTCGTCCGAGCACGAGGTGGATTTCGTAGTCAGCATTTCCGCCGACAAAGGAGAGCTCGGTTCGTATATAGACAGATACGATATAGTGGATCTGACAAAATAATTTATAAGGCGCTTTGAAGGACCCGGAACGTCGGTTTCGGGTCCTTTTTTCTTGCCTTTTTGCCTTTCAGTCGGTATAATGATTGGGCGTGGAAGATAATGACTCCCATATTTTGTATTGAGAAAAAACGGATTGATAAATGTACGAAAGAAACGATAAAAGCTGGGTCAAGCACATAGATTTCTATATTCTCGACCTCATAGCTATAATGATAGCGTATATAATCGCATATACCGTAAGATTTCCCGGAAGCGGACTTCCCTTCAGCAGGGTCCTGTACAGGGATTATCTTGTAGTCCTTGCCATTTCGGAGGTGTTCGCCTCCTTCTTTACGAACAATACCAGCGGCATACTCAAAAGAGGAGTTTTCGTAGAAACTCTCAAGGTGCTGGCTCTCGATGCGGTCAGTATCGGCACCGCTACGCTCATACTCTACGGAGCCCATTCGGGCATTGCGTATTCGAGACTTCTGACCTTATACACCAGTATCTTCTTCGGGGTATTGGATCTTCTTATGAGAGTGATCTGGAAGAGCATAGTCATAAAATACAAGCTTTTCACAAGAAGAAGAGTCCCGAGAAGCATGATAGTCGTTTCCGACCTTGAATCCGCTGCAGAACTCATAGACAGTATCAGAGATTACAATCTCAGTTCCATTGAGATAAAGGGTCTTGTTCTTACCGACAGCGACGCAAAGGAGGTCGACGGCGTGTCCGTCGTAGCCCCTCTTTCGCAGGCTGCCGATTACGTCTGCCGAGAATGGGTGGACGAGATCATGGTTTCCGAGAACGTTCACGGAGAAGAGTACACAAAGTTCCTCGACGCATGCACCCAGATGGGAGTGACTCTTCATACGGTTCTCCCCATAAAGAACACCGACAACGATTCGCAGTTCGTGGAGAAGCTCGGAGAACACACCGTGATAACCACGGCGTTTTCCAACATGAGCAGCTGGCAGGCCTTCCTGAAACGTTTCGGCGATATAGTCGGAGGCATAGTGGGCTGTATACTGGCCCTCATTATAGGGATATTCGTAGGTCCCATCATTTACGCCAATTCTCCGGGTCCCATCATATTCAAGCAGAAGAGGATAGGTAAGAACGGAAAGCCTTTCTATCTTTACAAATTCAGGTCCATGTATCTGGATGCGGAAGAAAGGAAGAAGGAGTTCATGAAGGACAACATCGTTTCCGACGGAATGATGTTCAAGATGGATTTCGATCCCAGGATCATAGGAAACAAAATGCTTCCGGACGGAACCAGGAAGACGGGAATCGGAGATTTCATAAGAAAGACGAGTCTCGACGAATTCCCCCAGTTCTGGAACGTTCTGAAGGGTGATATGTCCCTTGTCGGAACGAGACCTCCGACGGAAGACGAATGGGTGAAATACAAATATCATCACAAATCCAGAATGGCCACTAAGCCCGGGATCACGGGAATATGGCAGACCTCCGGAAGAAACGAAGTCACCGATTTCGAGGAAGTCATACAGATGGATACGGAATATATAACCAACTTCAGCATACGTCTTGATATCAAGCTTCTGTTCAAGACCGTTGCCGTGGTTTTAGCAAGAAAAGGAGTTAAATAGTAAGAATGACGATTATCGTAACCGGCGGCGCCGGGTTCATCGGGTCGAATTTTATCTTTTATTTATTGAATAATCACCCGGACTACAAAATTGTATGTTTAGATAAACTGACGTACGCAGGTAATCTGTCGACGCTCAAGTCCGTGCTTGACAGAATTGTGTTTGAGAAGGTGGATATATGCGACCGCGAAGAGGTCGAAAGGGTGTTCCGCGAACAGAAACCCGACGTAGTCGTGAATTTCGCTGCGGAAAGCCACGTCGACAGGAGCATAGAGGATCCCGAGGTATTCCTCAGGACCAATATCCTCGGAACGGCGGTGCTCATGGACGCCTGCAGAAAATACGGAATAGAAAGGTTCCATCAGGTCGGGACCGACGAGGTCTACGGAGATCTGCCTCTGGACAGACCGGACCTCTTCTTTACAGAGGAAACGCCCATAAAGAGCAGCAGTCCGTATTCTTCGTCCAAGGCTTCGGCGGATCTTCTCGCCATGGCCTATCACAGGACCTACGGTCTGCCCGTAACGGTGAGCCGCTGCAGCAACAACTACGGGCCTTATCAGTTTCCCGAAAAACTTATACCTCTGATGATCGCCAACGCGCTTGCCGATAAACCCCTTCCCGTTTACGGAGAGGGACTCAACGTGAGAGACTGGCTCTACGTGGAAGATCACTGCAGAGCAATAGATCTTATCCTCCGGAACGGAAGGGAGGGTGAAGTCTACAATATAGGCGGACACAACGAGATGAGGAACATCGATATCGTAAAGCTGATCTGCAAGGAGCTTGGCAAGGACGAGAGCCTCATCACCTTCGTAAAGGACAGAAAAGGTCACGATATGCGCTACGCAATAGATCCTGCGAAGATTCATTCTGAACTCGGATGGCTTCCCGAAACGAAGTTCAGCGACGGTATAAAGAAGACCATAGAGTGGTATCTTGGCAACAGAGAGTGGTGGGAAGAGATAATCAGCGGAGAGTACCGCGATTACTACGAAAGGATGTATTCCGGCAGATAATCTGCCGCTTTGGAGACTGTTTTGGAAGAACAACAGAAAAAGAAGAAGAAAAAAAAGAAGAAATACAAGGTAAAGGTGGGGAGGATAATCTTCCTTCTCCTCTTTATCGTTCTCATAGGTTTTCTCGCGAGGATAGCCATAGACGCCAAGGGTATGTATGACAATGCCAAAGTCGCAAAGCATGAGCTCGAGGAGATAATCACGGATATAAAATCCGAATCCTACGACGCCGCTCAGGAAAAAGCGGCAGACGTCCACCGTATACTCAAGGAGATAAGAGCAAAGGTGGAAGGACCTATCTGGGAGCACTGCGATCTGATTCCCAAATACGGCGGGGATTACGTGACGGGATGCAGGCTTCTCGACATCGCCGACGAAGTGATGGAAAAGTATATGGACGCGGGTTTTGCCCTTCTCGAAGAATATCCTCTTTCGTCTCTTAAGGAAGACGACAAGTTCAACGTAAAGGCTCTTCTCAGCTATTTGGCTTTCGCAGAGGAGGTTATGCCGGACGCCGAGAGGATAGTTAAGGAAATATCGACGATGAAACTCGTCCTCGATGAGAATAATCTTTTGGGGAAGTATTCGGGCAAGATACTTGAGCTCATAGATCTCTACCATGACGCCGAGGTCTATGTTCCGCTCCTCAAGGCAGTTCTCAGAAACGGCGAAGACAGACTTTACCTCGTAGTGGCTCAGAACTCTGCGGAGGTAAGAGCCTGCGGAGGATATCCGGGTTCCATCGGTACGATGAGGATAAAGGACGGATTTATGAGCATTGGCGATTTTGCCAGCGTATGGGACGTTATAAGTCTCTATCTTCCCGACGAGGAACTGGTGACCGACCAGGAATACTACATGTTCTACGGATGGCTCCAGTACCCAAGAGACGCCTGTTACGATCCGTATTTCCCCAAGGTCGCGACTATCTGGGCTCAGAGCTATGAGGAGAGAATGTTCGAACACGTCGACGGAATCATCTCCCTAACGCCTATAATCATCCAGAAGATACTCGCCTGCACGGGACCCATTACCCTTGAAAACGGCAAGGTTTTGGACGGGACCAATACGACGAGATATATACAGAATGAAATATATATGCAATATCTGAACGCCGTGGAGGTGGAGCAGCGTCTCTATGAAGGAAACGCCATAACCGACGCTCTCTTCGTAGAGGTCGCGCAGCAGTCCATGAAGCAGGTGTTCAGCAGCCTCAATCCCGACATACTCCCCAAGTTCATCGATATGGTGCACGAGGGAATAGACGAGAGGATCATCCTGGTCTGGATGGAGGATCCGGAAGCTGAAAAGCTGGTCCGTGAAATAGGCGCTGCCGGAGAGTTCAACAAGGATCCCGAAAACCCTGTTCTCGGAGTCTTCTACAGCAACTGCAATCCTTCAAAACTCGGCTGGTATCTGGATCTCGACATAAACGTGAGCGACGCTACGGTCCTCGACGACGGTTCTCTCCGCTACAGAGCCTCCGTTTCCATGTTCAACAACATGACCTGGGATCTGGCCTATTACGCAGGTCCCTACATTGCGGGAACGTGGGAAGGCGACCTCGGCTATCTGATTTCATACATACATCTTGTCGCTCCGGCGGGAGGATATATAAGCAACGCATGGATCGACAACTGGTACGCAGTTGAATCGGACTACTATCAGGGGAATCAGGTCGTTTTCTGCAGGCACTTCTATATAGGGCCGCAGGAAAGGGTCACAATATACTTCGACGTGACCACGGCGCCCGGCGTCGGAACGCCTCTCAAGGTTGTGCACACGCCAACGCTCAAGGAATACAGAGAAGCTCAGTAGAAAGCAAATATACAAACTGTCAAACAAGATAATTATAATGAAAAAGCAGCGCCTTAAAGGCGCTGCTTTCATATCTGGGCTATAAAGAGTTCCAGTCCGGTCCGTCCGTCCATATTGCCGGACTTCATGTTCTTTTCTATTTCAAAGGCTTTGTCCAGGGCTCTTCTGAGTTCCGAGGCTTTTTTTCCTCTGCATGACCCCATCGCTTTTTTGTAGCGGTATTCGTTGACTCCCATTTCCTTTATTATCTGGTAGGAATTTTGTCCTTCCTCGCTTCTTTCAGTCCCTTCGACCATGATTTCAAGCTGAGATATGAGCAGTCCCAGGAAGCTCAGAACGGCGCTCATTTCTTTGGAAGGCGCCTGTGAGTCTATGCTTGCGTGAAGTATTTCCAGAGCCTTGCCCTTGTTCTGGTTGAAGGCGCAGTCGAGTATCCTGAAGGAATTGACTTCGTCCTGTCCCTGCGCGGCGGCGAGCATGTCGCGAAGACTCAGCTCCTTTTTATCGTAGAGAGAGAATATGAGCTTGAGGTCGTTTTCGAGATTGAACAGGGTATAGTTTCGCTCCGGGTCTCCGTATCCGCAGATCCTTGCGAAATTGACCATATCGCTTCGGCTTGCTTCTCTTCCCGCGGCTGAGAATCTTTTTGCCATCCAGCCGCCGAGAGTTCCGTCATCAAGAGGCGTGAAATCGTAGACTATCCCGGATTTTGCTATAGCCTTGTATACGGGTTTTGCTTTGTTTACTTTTCCGGAGGTGAAAACGAGCATAGTGCTGTCGGGGATCTCGGAAAAGTAATCTATGAGTTTTCTGACCTCGTCGGCATCCATGTCTCTTGGGGTCTGGGAGGAAAGAATATCGCAGTCGTCGACTATGACAAGCTTTCTCGTCGACATCATAGGCGGAGTGTCGCAGGATATCATAATCGAATCAAGGTCTATGGAATCCTCTGAAAAAACGCTGCAGTCAAGGGAGGCGGTGACGGGGTTCAAAAGGCCCTGTTTCAGGTATTCCTTAGACCAGTCGACGAGGAAATCCTCTTTTCCGCACAGAAGAACAAGCTTCGGGAACACTCCGCTTGCAGCGCCCGCCTGCATGGTCTTGACTATGGTTCTTGATGGATGTTCTATGGGTGCCGCCTTGGAATATGCCATACCTTGTCCTTTGCCGCGTTTACGAATACGAATTCATTACTGCCGGACTTCCGGAGACTTATCGCTCCGTCCGTGTCCGTTCTTGCATATATTATACCGCAAGAATCGAGAAGTTCAATTACTCCCGGCGCCGGATGGCCGTAGTTGTTGTTTGCTCCTACGGAAAAGACCGCAAAGGATGGTGAGGTCTTCCTGAGAAAGGGAGCTCCGCTGGAGTTTGCGCTTCCGTGGTGGGCCACCTTGAGCACGTCGCAGTAAAGGCTTGGATACGCTTTCAGCAGATATTCCTCTCTTTGTTTGTCAGCGTCGGACATGAATAGAAAAACGCAGCCGTCTATGTCCGCAGAAGCGACTATGCAGCAGTCGTTTTCTTCAAGATCCGTTACTCCGTATACGTCGGTGTTGCGAAGGATCTTTTTTATCTCGAATATTTCGTCTAGCTCGTATATGCCCTTTGAATGGTCCATGTCTTCGTGGGTGACTATTGCTAGATCTATGCTTTTTATCCCGTTTTTCAGCAGATAGGGTTTTATCGTTTTCTCCGCGACGTTCGTATAGTAGGAGCCTCCGCCGTCTATGAGTATGTCCTTTCCGCCGTAATGTATGTGTATGCAGTCTCCCTGGCCAACGTCGAGAAAGGTTATTTTCGACGTTCCGTACTCCCATGGAAATATGCTTTCGTTTATATTCAGCGCAAAGGGAATCGCGACGCCGGCTGCAAGAAGGACCGATCCTAGTACGGCCAGGGCTTTGTAGGATCTTTTTCTGTGCAGAACGTATCTTGTTTCCGAGCACATGAGGAAAAGGAGTATGTAGTAGATTATGAGCATTCCCGAGGGAGGAGAAACAACGGAAGTATCGGGAGCGAGGAATGCTCCCGCGCCGTTTATCCACTTAAGAAGGGTGCAGAATATATTCAATGCGCCTACGTCAATATACAAAGCGTAGGATGAAAGCGCAGGAGGGAGGATCGAAGACAGGATGAA
>JAEEGL014172970.1_pt1 | contig 84840 bp, 85 predicted proteins | sample 9134231 | NCBI WGS metagenome assembly JAEEGL01 (sample SAMN16246548, study PRJNA631951) | gut metagenome | biome: gut microbiome; feature: rumen; material: fiber-attached | host: Bos | place: Iran: Karaj | collected 2018-10
AGGAGAGCTTTTCCTAGTACGAGAGGACCGGAAAGGACGAACCGATGGTGTATCTGTTGTCACGCCAGTGGCAGTGCAGAGTAGCTATGTTCGGAAGGGATAATCGCTGAAGGCATCTAAGCGAGAAGCCCACTCCAAGATGAGTTTTCTCTATCTTTAAGATATAAGATCCCTTGTAGACGACAAGGTTGATAGGTTAGATGTGTAAGCATAGTGATATGTTGAGCTGACTAATACTAATAGATCGACAATTTAATCATTTAATTAATTTGATAAAGAATCACATTATCTTGTTTTGAGAGAACAATTATGGTATAATACTTTTATTGGTGACGATAGCAAAGTGGATACACCTCTTCCCATACCGAACAGAGAAGTTAAGCACTTTAACGGCGAATATAGTCTTATGGCGAAACTAGCAAGTTGCCAATTTTTTTTGCTTTAAAATACTATATTTTTAAAAATATACACATATTATATTATATTTATGTGTATAAGCGCTTAAAACTAATAAACAAATGTTTATATATAGACATAAATATAATATATATGGTAAAATATTAATCGTTAACAGAGAAGGAAAGAGATAATACAGTATGTTTTAAAGAGAGTTAGTGTGTGGTGGAAACTAATAAACAGGTATTTGAAAATGGTTCTGGAGTTAAATCGTTATTCACGTTATAGAATTTAAAGTGCATGTTAAGTCATGAATTAAGGTGGTACCGCGGTAAGTTAGAATCTATCCGTCCTTAATTTGTGGCTTTTTATTTTTAGGAGGATATTATGGAAAAAGAAAAGTATTATATTAGTACAGCAATAGCTTATACTTCTGGTAAACCACATATTGGTAATACATATGAGGTTATTTTAGCTGATGCAATCGCTAGATATAAAAGACTAGATGGATATGATGTTTATTTTCAAACTGGGACTGATGAGCATGGTGAAAAGATTGAAAAGAAAGCAAATGCATTAAATAAAACGCCAAAAGAATTTGTTGATGAAATTGCAGGAGAAATAAAAAAAGTTTATGACTGTATGAATATTAGTTATGACAAGTTTGTTAGAACTACTGATCCAGTTCATGAAAAAGAAGTAGGTAAGATATTTAAAAAGATGTATGACAATGGTGATATATATCTTGGATCTTATGAAGGACTTTATTGTGTAGACTGTGAAGCATTTTTAACTGAGTCTCAATTAGTAGATGGGAAGTGCCCTGATTGTGGAAGAGAAGTAACTCTTAAAAAAGAAGAAGCTTATTTCTTTAAATTATCTAAGTATCAAAGTAAATTAGAAAAACTTTTTAAAGAAAATAATGATTTCTTGCAACCAGAGTCTCGTAAGAATGAGATGTATAATAATTTTATTAAACCAGGATTACAAGATCTATGTGTGTCTCGTACTTCATTTGATTGGGGGATTAAAGTTCCTTTTAATGATAAACATGTTGTTTATGTTTGGTTAGATGCACTAACTAATTATATTACTAATATTGGATATGATACTGATAATCCGAGTGATGAGTTTAAAAAGTGGTGGCCAGCTGACTTACATTTAATTGGAAAAGATATAGTAAGATTCCACAGTATATATTGGATAGCATTCTTATGGAGTTTAGGTTTAGAACTTCCAAAGAAGATATTTGGTCATCCATGGTTACTTTCAAATAATGATAAGATTGGTAAGAGTAGAGGAAATGCTATATATGCTGATGATCTTGCAGATAAATATGGTGTTGATGCAGTAAGATATTATGTACTTCATGAAACACCTTATGCTAATGATGGTAATATTACTACTGATTTATTGGAAGAAAGATTTAATTCAGACTTAGCTAACATTTTAGGAAATCTTGTTAATAGAACACTTGCTATGAGCAAAAAGTATTTTGAAAGTAAGGTAGAAAATCCTGCATTATATGAAAGTGTAGATGATAGTTTAATAGAGTATGCTAATAATCTAAAAGAAAATGTTGATAAAAAAATGGATGAACTTAGAATTAATGATGCTTTAGAAGATATATTTGAACTATTAAGAAGAAGTAATAAATATATAGATGATACTACTCCATGGGCGCTTGCTAAAGACGAAAGCAAAACAGATAGATTAAAAACAGTATTATATAATTTACTTGAAAGTATTAGAATAGCAAGTATATTACTAGAACCATTTATGCCAAGTACATCTAATAAAATATATAAAATGTTAAATACTAAAAATACTTCATTTGATACATTGAAGTTTGGTAATTTAGAAACAGATATTGTACTAAATGAATCAGAAGTATTATTTGCTAGAATTATAAAAGAATAAAGAAATTTATTCTTTTATTTTTTTGTTTATTATTTTATAATAATGTTTATGAAAAGAAGAAATATTAAAAACTATTTGATTATTTTTATTATATTTGTAGTAATTATGAGTGTTTCTTTATTATTTTTTATGAATAGATTTAATAATATTGAAATATCTAATCAAGCTGGTACTTTATTAAAGGATCTATATAATTTTGATAGTGGTAAATATACTTTAAAGAATGGTATTGTTTATAAAGGTGAATATGTTTATGGAAAGAAACAATATTTGCCTGGTAATGGAAAAATAAATGTTGATAAGTATGGTAATGTGTCTTTTACCATTTATTATGAAAAAAAATGTGTTAATAAAACACCTTTAGGTAAAATAAATGTTAATAAAAAGTGTATAGGTAATAAAGATATAAAGATTACTATTAATAAGAATAATAATAAAATATCATTTGTTTCTAATATAAAGAACTTAGATTATAAAATATCTACTCATGATGATTTTATAGGAGAGTGGATTCATGAAGATTATAAAGATAATATAGTGTTAAAAAGATATAATGAAGGTAAAAATTATATTTGGTTTAAAGATAGTGAAGGAAATGTTAGTGAAGTTATATCTTTTGAAGTTAATTGTTTTACTTCTACTAAGAGTACTTATGATAAGAATGTATTTTATTGTAGTGGATCTACTATTAAATTAGATAATATAGATTTTGTAGTTATTAAAGATAATAATGATAGTATTAAATTAATGAAATATACTCCTATTGATGATATATTAAGTCAATGTACAAAAGAAGAAAGTGAATATTGTTATTATACAAAAGACAAAAATAATTCATATAATTGGACTAATTCTTATGTTAATTATTTTTTAAACAGTGAGTTTATTAAAAAACTATCTATTTCTACTATTAATAATTTAGTAGATGAATATATATGTGATGATTTAGATAGTATATGTAATGAAGAAAGTTGTGTTGGTATATCTAAAGACTATATTGATAAGAATAATTATATATGTAATAGTTATACTAAAAGTAGAGTTAGGGTAATATCATATGATGAATTTAATTATGTTTATTCTAAAACAAGTAATAAAAAAGTATTAAATGGTAATTACTGGGCTATTAATTCATTTAGTAAAGATAATGGTTCTAGTATTCAGTATAATCAAGATTTCTATGTTTTTGAGGGTCTTACAAACAGTAAGGATATTAAACCTGTTATTACTTTGCATAAATAAAACTTGTTTTTTTCAGTAAAATCAGTTATTATTATATTAGTAGTATAGGAGGATAGTTATGGATGAAGCTAAAGGTCAAACAATTTTTTTGTCTATAATTGGTATAGCTACTTTATTAGTTGCGATTGTTGGTGCGACTTTTGCATGGTTTAGTATTACTGTAACTGGAAATGAAACTCCATCTGATATTGTTATAACTTCTGGTACTTTAGGTCAAGTAAGTTTTGTAGATGGAACTAATATCGAGATTAATAATTTAATGCCAGGAACATATACAACTAAAACATTTACCGTTAGTCAAACAGATCCAGGAGCTACTGGTAAGATATCATATAATATAGTACTTAATATTAAAGAAAATAGTTTATCTCCAAATGCTAATGGCGAGTTTGTTCATAGTTTAAAATCAAGTGGTAATTCAAATGGAGGAACACTTGCTACTTTTAATCCAGCACCAGTTCCAGAAAAGAGTATGGTTATTGGTAGTGGAGTAATTGAAGGATATGAAGTACATACATATGAGTATACTATTGGCTTAAATAATGCTAATATTAATCAGAATCAAGCTCAAGGTAAAACTTTCTCTGGTTATTTATCTGTAGTATTAAGCGATGAGGGAGTTAAAGAAAACTAATATTTTTGTAAAATAAAAGTGAAGTTATTCACTTTTTTATTGTGTGTTATTGTATTAAAAATACAAATTTGTTATTATAATTTTATAATGAGGTGGAATATGAAAAACAAAAAATCTAATACAATTCTTTATATTGTTGTTTTTGTATTTGTTTTTATTATGTTTGCAACCACTTCATATGCATATTATGTTAAGGTAGTAAAAAAGGATGATCAAACTATAGAGAAGAAAAGCTTTACTATGTTAGTAGAGTATGATGGACCTAGTCAAATAGATGTTCATAACTTAACTGCTGGTTTTAAAGAAGAAAAAGTTTTTACTATTAAAAACTTTAGTAAAGACACTATAGGTACATATAATTTGAAGTTTAATATTATTACTCCACTTTCTCAAATAGTAGATGAAGGGTTTACTTATGTATTAGAAGGTGAGTCTGATAGTAAAGATACTACTAACAAAGTAATAAATGTTCCAAGTACTCCAGTTCCAGTTTTAAGTAAAGATATAGGTAGTGGTACTATTACACCTGGATGTACTCATACATATAAATTAACAATAAGTTTAAATAATAATAAATATGCTAATAATAGCTTGTTTTCAGCTGGTATTAACGTAACTGATAAATAGGAGTTAATATGGAAGAAGATAAGACAATAAAAGCTAAAAAAAAGTTGAAAATGATATCTAAGATATTTAGTTATACGCTAATAATACTATTAATGTTGGTTGCTTTGTTTTTTATAATATATGTTATTAGTGGAAAACTAGCAGAAAAGAAGGGTGAGAATCCACCATTTGGATTATATACTATTATTAGTCCTAGTATGACGCCTAATATAGATGTTTATGATGTAGTATTTGTTAAAAAGACGAATTTAGATAGTTTAAAAGTAGATGATGTTATTACTTTTTATTCTACTAATGCATTTTTTGGAAATACTCCAATTACTCATAGAATAGTTGAAATACTAGATGTTCCCAATACTGGAACTATGTATAGAGTTAAAGGGGACGCTAATACATCTGCTGATAATGAAAAGGTAATTCCTGGTAATGTAATTGGTAAAGTAATGTTTAAAATACCAAAACTTGGTAAATTACAATTTTTTCTAGCATCTAAAACAGGATGGTTGATTGCAGTTATAATACCAGCTATATGCATTATTTCTTATGATATTTATAAGTTAATAAGACTAATTAGTTTAAAAAGAAAATTAAATAATTTTGGTCCAAATAGTTTAACATAAAAGATTTATTTGATAAATCTTTTTAAATTTGTAAATTATTTTACATCAAAATATAAAAAAAGTGTTGAATAAAATTGTCAAAAAATAGTATAATGTATTTATAATAGTAGGGTAGAATAGTTTTAGAGACTATAATTTATCTACCTGCCTATTATTTTCGATAGGATTTTTCCTAGCCTTATGCTTTAGGGAACGAGCATTTGGTGTGCAGTCGTTCCCGTATTTGGAAAGGAGGAAATATGAAAAAGAAGAGAACTTTTACAGTTATGGCAATACTACTTGCTGTATTAGTATTAGGTATTGGTTATGCAACAGTTTCTAGCGTAACATTATATTTAAATGGTACTGCTAATATTAGTTCTAACTTTGATTTCACTGTTGAATATGATACCACTCATACTGTAGGAAGATCTACAACTGATACTACTACAGATTCTAGTAGTCAATCTCATGATGTAGTTGCTGGAGCTTATACAGATACAACTCACGCAACTATGACAGTTTGGCTAGATGAAGATCATCCAGAAGTATATGCTATATATAAGGTTGATAATAAGAGTGATAATATTAATGCTACTTTAGCTACTTCAGTTACTGCTGTAAGTGATGCAAGTAAGTCTGAATATTTCACTGAACCAACTGCAGTTTATTATACTGATGCTGCATGTACTGATGCTCTTGGAAGTGCTGAATTACCACATGGTCAATCAGTTTATCTAAAAGTAACAATTGGTCTTGCAAAAGCACCATTAACTGATATTACAAACGCTACATATTCAGTTACTACAACTGCAACTCCAGTTGAAACTGATTATGGAACCCCATAATATGTTTGATAGAAAGTAGGCAAGGGAAAGGATGAAAAGAGATAGACTAAGGTTATATTCGTTAGAAATAGTTTTATTAATTATACTTTGCCTTGCACTCTTTGTGTCAAATATTTTTAACAAAAGAGTATTGGCACTTTTTTTAGCTATATTCGCTATTATTACTAAATCTCTTGTTAGAAAAAAGAAAGCTATTTCTTTTTACAGTAATCAAGTGGCTTGGTTAATGGTTGGGTTTAGCTTAATATACTTAATTAGTTTTTACTTAATGGGTATATATTTTGGATATTATAAAGCACCAACAACATTTGGTATTAAAACTGTAATTAATTTTATTATTCCTTTTACTGTTATTATTGTTTCATCTGAAATAATTAGACAAGCATTAATAATGCAAAAGGGTAGAACATCGAAAGTATTATTAACTATATCGATGATATTAATTGATTTAATCATCTATAGTGGTGTATATGATATCTTTAAATTAAATGATATGCTTACTATTGTTGGATTTATATTATTTGCTAGTATTGCATGTAACCTACTATATAACTATATAACATATAGATATGGTTCAAAAAGTGTAATAATATATAGATTAATAACAATATTATATGCATATTTTATGCCATATATACCGGATGTTTATATTTTCTTTAGATCTTTTTTACGTATGTTATATCCATATATTATATACTTAGTACTTGAATATACATATTCTAAATCAAATTATGCTACTGCATATAAAGATAGAAAGAAAAATATAATAGCGACTTCAGTATTAGTAGTTGTGATGAGTATATTAATTGGGCTTATCTCATGCAAATTAGAATATGGAATTCTTGTTATTGGTTCTGGTTCAATGACTGGTACGATTAATAAAGGAGATGCTGTATTTTTTCAAGCTTATCACAACCAAGATTTAAAAAAGGGAGATGTACTTATATTTCAAAAGGATAATATTAAAGTAGTACATAGAATCATTAATATTGAAAATGTTAATGGAGAGATAAGATACTATACTAAGGGAGATGCCAATTCAAATGCCGATGATGGCTATGTAGTTAAAGATAGAATACTTGGAACTACATTGTTTAGAATTAAATATATAGGATATCCAACATTATGGATTAGAGATATATTTGAACATTAATAGAAAGGAGTTATATGAAAAAGAGTCAGGTTAATGCAATATTAGTTGATCAAACTAAAAGAAGAAATACTATTTTTAGTTTTGTGTGTATAATTGCACTATTGTCTCTTCTTTCAATAGGATTCTTTTTTGTATACATAAATAAGAGTAAAAATTACTCTGTTAGTTATAAGGAAACAAGTAATATAGATTACAAAGTATTCTTAAAAGATAATGAATTCTTTGACGAAGAATATCTAGGACTTGATAGTAAATATATAGCTAGTTTAATTAAAAATATTGAAGCTAATTTTAAATATGAAATATCAATGAATGAAAAGAATGTTGATTATAAATATTCTTATAGAATTGATGCTCATGTTGATGTAACTGAAACTAAGAGTAGTAAACCTCTTTATTCTAAGACTACTAATTTAATGAAGTCTGATGAGAAGTCTGCTAGTAGTAAACAAAATGTTAAAATTAATGAAAAGTTAGATATTAATTATAATAATTATAATGATTTGATTAAACAATTTGTTTCTATTTATGGACTTGATGATATTAATAGTACTCTTACAGTTAGTATGTTTATTAATGTACTTGGTTCTTGTGAATCATTTGAAAATGATAGTAATAATGAGTCAGTAATATCACTTGTAATACCACTTACTACTAAGACAGTTGGTATTGATATTAAGAATAATTTGATTGAAGCTAGTGATAATGTAATTATATGTAATGATGCTTCTGCATTAACAATAATATATATATTTATAAGTGTATTATTCTTATCAGTTGATTTATTCTTTATTTATAGATTAGTATGTTATATTATTAAGACTAGAACTGCTGAGACTATATATGATATTGAACTTAAGAAGATACTTAATTATTACCACTCATATATTCAAAGAATTAGAAATAATATTGATTTAAAGAATGGTAGTGTTCTTAAAATAGATGATCATTTGATATATAAAGGATGTCAATTCTTCAAATTAGAGTCATTTACTGATATGTTAGAAATTAGAGATAGTTTAAATGCTCCAATTCTAATGAGTACTAATGATACTAATACAGCTACTTATTTCATTATATTAGATGTTAATAATAAGGCTGTTTACACATATGGCCTTAGAGTTACAGATATCAAAAAACAAATGAAGAAAGATGCTATTAGAGATGTATATATAGATGATTTTGATAGGGATTATTCAAAAGAGTAGAATTTCTTCTACTCTTTTGTTATATGTTTTATTAATTCATAAAATACTAGTGAAATAATAATTAATATAAATAAACCACTCATTACTAGGTCTAAGTTAAATACTTGCATACCATATAATATCAAATAGCCAATTCCTTGTTTAGAAGTTAGAAACTCTCCTGTTATTACTCCTATTAAACACATAGATATATTAATTTTTAGTGTATTTAGAATAATGGACTTATTAGATGGTATTATTAAATAATATATAATATCTTTATTTGATGCATTAAAAGTTCTTAATAGTTTTATTTTAGTTTTATCTGTTTGTTTAAATCCAGTATATATATTTTGTATACTTACTATTATAGAGATTAATATACCCATTATTATTATACTTTTAAAACTATTTCCAAAACATATTATTATTAATGGTCCAAGGGCCACTTTAGGAATTGAATTTAATAGAGTTAGAAATGGTTCTAATATTTTACTTAATATTTTAAAATAGTATAGTAATATAGATATTAATAGTGAGAGTATACTAGTTATAATAAATGAAATAATTACTTCATATATAGTAGTAGTAATATGTATAAATAAATTATTATGTTTATATAGATTTATTAAAGATAATATTATTCTTTTTGGTGAGCTTAATATAAAAGAATTTATAATATTTTTATCAGATAAGTATTGCCATAGAAATATAGTTAATACAATTAATAATACTTGTGATAAATAAATGATATATTTTACTTTTTTCTTTCTTTTTAAATAATTATTCATTTAAATCATTCCATATTAGTTCATGGTAATCAATATTATTATTTATATCATATGTATTAATTATTTTAGAAGGTCTATTTGATAAAACTATTATTCTATTACATAATCTTATGGCTTCAGATATATCATGTGTTACGAGTATAGCAGTTTTGTTTTCATTTTTTATTATGTTATAAACGTCTTGTGAAACTTTTATTTTAGTTTGATAGTCAAGAGCACTAAAGGCTTCATCTAAAAGTAATATATCTGGCTTTAAAGCAAGTGTCCTGATTAATGCTACTCTTTGTATATGTTAAAGACATTAATTATAATATTTGAAATTCCATTTGATATAAATATTTCTACTTGTATTTTCTTTATTTATCTTTTCAATATAAATTTTATCTATAAATTCATCAACTATAATTTTATTTAATTCTTTTAATCTTTGATATTTTTTTAATATATCTTTATTATTTATATAGTGTTCTTTATTTTTATAATAATCTATTTCGTTATTAATTGATTTAATTTGTTTTATATAAGTTTCTTTATTTTTACTATAAATCGATAATAAGTATTTAAATTGTTCAATTGTAATAATATCATTAACTTTATCTTCATAAATGTTTTTTATATAATTATTATTTTTAGATATTTTATTTTGAATATCTATTATTTGTTTTTCTAAAAAATAAATTGTATTTATGTATTTATTGTTAATACTATTTAAATATAGATTTACTAATTCTTTTTCATCATAGTATTTTGTAATTTTATTATTAATTGCATCTAATACTATTTTTGCAAGTTTATCATATCTAATTGAATATTTATTTTCACAATTATTATATCCATCTCTATTATTAGAACAAACTAGATATTCATGTCTTTTAGTATTCTTTTTTCTCATATAATGATTACATTCTAAGCAAAATACTTTACCAGAAAATATATGAACAAATCCAGTTTTATTTAATGGCTTAGTTCTTTCTTTTATAGCTATTTGTACTTTATTAAATATTTCTTCATCAATTATAGCTTCATGAGTATTTATAGTTTTTATCCATTCTTTTTTATCTTTTTTTATAATCTTATGATTTTTATAACTAATAGTAGTTCTTTTACCTTGTACTAAATGTCCAAGATAAACTTCATTAGTTAAAATTGTTTTAATAGCATTTGCATTCCATTTTATTTCTTCACGAGGTCTATTACTAATAACATTTAGTTTAATTCCTTTTTGGTATTTGTAAAGTGAAGGACATGGTATATTTTTGCTATTTAAATATTTAGCAATAGATGTAAATCCTAAACCTTTTAGATATAAATAGTATATATTTTTTACTATATTACATGCAATTGGATCAATTATTAATTTGTTATTGTTATTTTTATCAATTTCATAACCAAATGGAGCGAATGGAGAAATGAATTCTCCTTGTTTCATTTTAGAATTAAAAGCACTTCTTATATTGTTTGAAATATCTTCTAAGTACCATTCATTAACTAGACCATTTATTTGTCTTGCTTTTTTATTGCCCATTATTTGTGTATCTGCATTATCACATAGGCCTATAAATCTAATATTCCATTCTTTAAACATGTTATTTATGTATTTTTCAACAATTTGCATATCTCTTGAAAATCTTGATTGACTTTTACATAATACAATATCAAGTTTTCTATTTTCACAATCTTTAATTAATCTTTCAAATTCAGGTCTGTATGTTCCAGCACCAGATAAATCCTCATCACAATATTCATCTACTATAACAAGGTTTGGATATTTATTAACATATTGTATTATCATATTTCTTTGATTTTTAATAGATTCACTATCATCTTCTTCATTTATTTTATTTTTGTCCTCATTAGATAATCTTAAATAAATACCAACTCTTATTTTTTTTTCACTCATAATTATTAGCTCCAATTCTTATCATTTAACTCTAATAATTCAATGATTTTATATATTTTTTTATTAGTCATTTCTTTTAGTTTATTATCAGATATATTATTATTTACAATATCAATTATATTGTATTTCATTATGAAATCCTTTCACTATTAAAAATTATATTATAGTTTATTATTTTTATATATTTGTTATTACAAAATGATTTGTTTATTTTTGACATTTGAGTAGTTTATTGGTATAATATACAACCGTTTTATGGAGAAATAATGGGGGTTAAAAAATGAATAATAAAAAGAATATAATTAATACTACTCAACATAGTGCTGAAACTAAGAAATATAAAATTGGCAAGTTAAAAGAATTAAAATCAGTTTTAGAAAAAGAATTAGAAGAGAATAAGAAAAAAAGAATTATAGAGTTTAATAAAAGAAATATAAAGTTTGTATATCATACTTTTAAATTTCTTTTACCTTATTTATTATCTACTGGTCTTACAGTAGGTGGTTTTAATCTAATCGGTAAGGGATTACCATTTCATCTTGATCAAATTAATAAATATAAAGTATATAATTTAGATTATGATACTATGGGTTATGTTACTATGGATGAAGAGTATATAGATTTACATAAAGAAAATGTTCCATCAAGTAGTTTAGTAATATATTCTCCTTGGGAAGAACAAGATGGTCAATATACTAGAATTAAAAGAAAGTATAATATCAATGAATATAATTCTTTAGAATTATATGATGCTATTTTGAATTCTGATTACGATTACATAGAACAAAATATGAGTGATTTTAAAGAAGAAGTTCAAACTTCAAATTATATAAATGAGGAAGAAGTAAATGATTTTATTATTCAAGCAGATTTGCATCTAATCGATAAAAATGACGCTTTAGTTTATAATGAAACAGTATCAAACGATGTATTTATAACTATATTAGAAGTTTTATTAGTACTTTCTGAAGGAGTTTTAATTACATATTATAGAAAATATAATTATTTAGACTGTATAAACTATATAAATTATGAATATCAGGAAACTATTGATAGAGTTAACTCTACTGAAGAAGAATTAGATAATGTTAATCAAACACTTTTATCTTTAACTAAAATAGAAGGTGGTAGATAACATGATGGATAGAGAAAAATTAGTAGATAAGTTATCACATGATGTGAAAAAAATGGAGAATAAAATTGAATATATAAAATTATATAACATACGTAATGCTATTATTAAAACACTTATAAAAAGTGGAATAATAGTAGATTATGCTTTACCATTTTTATTATCAACAATAATAGTTTCTTCGTTTCAATTTTCAAAAAATAATCCACCGTTTATTGAAGATGAGATATCTGTAAAAGCAAGAATAGAAACAATAGATACATCTAATGGAGGTCATATTGAACACCTTTCATATGACTTTGAATATAGCGATAAAATGATACAATATTCTACTGGATGGACTATTAATGAAAGAGGATTATATCAAAGGACAATTACTTCATACAGATTAAATAATAATATAGATTTATCAGATACTGATAAAGTTCTTGCTATGTCTAAAGAAGAAATAGATAATATATTAGTTATTACGAATATTCAAACAATACAAAAGAATAGTTTGTCAGCTGAAGATTATATTTATTCAGAAGATGCTTTAATAATTATTGATCATACTATTTCTGATACTGAAATGATTTTTAGAAAAGAAACATTTGGAGAAAATGTATTAAATTCAACTTGGTTCATAGTAGTATTGCTATCATGGGGAATTAATATTAAATTTTTAGAGAGTAAAATAATTAAAGAGCATATTAGAGATGTATTAAAAAAATATGAACCATTATTTAATAAAATAAATAAAGAGGAAATGGAAAAAATATTAGAATTAAGAAAACAAAATTTAGAGATGCTAACATCTAGTGAAGAAATAGATAAAGATAATAATTGTTATGCATATAGACTAAGAAAGTTTTAATGAGGTTTTATTATGAATGAGAATTTTATTAATCCTTCTAAAAATGATGAATTTGTTAAATTAAGGGGATTAGATTTACAATCAATGATAGTTCAAGTTGAAAACTATTTATTAGAATATAGAGATAGTCTTGGTTTACCACAAGATTTAACATTTGGTGTTGAAATTGAATATGAAGGTATAATGAGAAAAATAGCAAATAGATTTGTTGAAAAAAAATTACCAGATTGGAATTCAAAGCGTGATGGTTCATTATCTTCTGGTGGTGAAATTATTTCTCCAATTTTGAATGATGATCAAAAAAATTGGGAAGAATTAAAGGTAGTATGCGATTATTTGACTAAAAAGAAAGCAGATACAGTTCATAATGCTGGAGGGCACATACATATTGGAGCAACTGTTTTAGATACAGACTTAGATGCTTGGAAAAGTTTTATAAAATTATATACTATATATGAACATGTACTATTTAGATTTGCTTATGGTGATAAAATTAGTGCAAGAAAGAAACTTTATAAATTTGCACCTCCTACTGCTGATATGTTTTATGGATCATTAAAAGAAATAAATGAAGCAAAAAGTATATATGAATTTAGATGTGCTCTTCCATCTATGGGTAGATATACAGCATTAAATTTAAATAATGTTAGTTTTTATGATTCTTATGATTATAAAAATACTATTGAGTTTAGAAGTCCAAATGCTACAACTGATAAAGTTATTTGGCAAAATAATATTAATACTTTTTCAAAAATGCTTATATCATCAAAACAGAAAGTAATGGATGAAGATTTTTTAGATTATAAATTAAGAAATGATTATATGGAGTATTCAACTAATAAATACTTATATGATATTGTTAATATAAAAGATGCTTTAGAATTTGTTGATTTAGTTTTTGATAATAATTTAGATAAAATATATTTTTTAAGACAATACTTAAAAGATTTTAAAGAAGGATATGGTTTTAATACAGCTGTAAAATCAAAAAGGTTTGTTAAAGGTAGATAAAAAATGAAGAAATATTATTTGGCATATGGAAGCAATTTGAATTTAAAACAGATGGAATATAGATGCCCAAGGGCTCAGGCTATTGGAACAGTAAAACTTGATGGATATAGATTAGTTTATAAGGGTAGTATAGATAATTATGCATATCTAACAATAGAACCACATGAAGATTCATTTGTTCCATTAGGATTATTTGAATTAACTTCATTTGATATTTATTCACTTGATTCTTATGAAGGGTATCCTTCATTTTATTCAAAAGTGTATGTTCCTATTAATGTAGATGGTAGAAATAAAGAAGCATTAATATATGTTATGAATGATAATTTTGATTATCATCTTCCATCAATTCAATATATAAAAACATGTATGGATGGATATAAAGATTTTGGTTTTAATACAGATATTTTAAAAAAAGCATTAGAAGATACATATCAAAATATAAGTCAACTTAAAAGACCTTAGGGTCTTTTTTTATTTGTGTCTTTATTATATTCAACCAACTCTTTGTTTCATACCTCCAGATAGTTCAAAAGGGTATTTGTCTTTAAATTCATATAGATTATATTTTTTTAATAGACTAGTAACATAATTAATATTATCTTCACTTAATTCTTTTTTTATTTTTAAACCTAATATACAGTTATTATAAATAGTTAGGTAGTTAAATAATGCATCTTCTTGAAACATATATCCAATTTTAATATTATCTTTTATTTTACATTTACCTAGGTATTCTTTGTCTAGTGAAGATATTATATTTAATATAGTGGATTTACCACATCCAGATGGACCGATTATTCCTAAGAAATCATTTTCATATAAATTAAAGCTTATATTTTTTAATACTTCTGTTTCACCATTTGAATTATAGTATGATTTATAAATGTTTTTTAGTTCTAATAAACTATTTGTTGAATTCATTTGTTATTAATAATTCAATCGGTGGTTTTGAATCAATAGATTTTCCATATATCATAATATCTATTAAATTATTAAAATCTTTTAAACTTAAAGTAGTATTTTTATTCCATGAGTCTGCATCTTTATATCTTTGTATTAGTTTTGCTAGTGTATTTAGGTTAGTGTCTGGGAATTGATTTACTATTGTCTTAGCTAGTTCTTTTGAATTGTTTTTTAGTGTATAATCTATTCCTTTATTTAGAGCTTTATTAAATTTTATTAGTAAATCTTTATTATTCTTTATAAATTCTTCTTTTGCATAAAATGTTGTGTATGGTACGGTTGGTGTTATATTACCTAGACTAGATAATATACATCCATGTTTTTCTTCTTCTATTTTAGTAGCATTTGGTTCAAATAGGTTAACAAAGTCTCCTAATCCTGATATGTACGCGCCTGTTAATGAAGCAAAGTCTACACTAGTATCTATCTTAATATCATTTTCATCAATTTTAGATAGTTTTAAGGCGTATTCAAACATCATTAAAGGCATACCAGCACTTCTACCAGCTAAAACTTTTTTGCCTCTTAAATCGCTTATTTTGAAGTTGTTTTTGTATTTGCAATCTCCAATAATAAATTGTCCATCTCTTTTAGTAAGACCAGCGAATGATATTAGTTTTTGCTTTGAATTATTATAAACATATATAGTTGCTTCTGGTCCAGAAAAACCAATATCACTAGATCCAGATATTACAGAAGTTGCTACCTTATCAGCACCAGGTGTAAGTATCAGTTCTAAATCTATTCCTTCTTCTTTAAAATATCCTTTTTCTACTGATACATATAATGGAGTATAAAAAACAGAGTGTGTTACTTCTGATAGTTTTATTGTCTTTTTATTTGGCTTTAATAAATAGAATAAAACTATAATAATAAATAGTAGACTAATAATATATATTAAACTTTTTTTCATATATCCTCACTTTCTTTCATGATATTATATTCATTTTATTTTTTATTGTGATATAATATCTATAATAGGTGAAGTGTATGAAAGATAATGTGATTGTAAGATTTGATAACGTGAGTAAAAGTTTTAAGGGAACTCCTGTTATTAAAAATGTATCTTTAGATATTTATGAAGGAGAATTCATTACTTTTCTAGGACCATCTGGATGTGGTAAAACTACACTTTTAAGAATGCTTTCTGGACTTGAAGAAGTAACTAGTGGAAAAGTTTATATTGATAATAAGGATGTTACTAATTTAGATCCTACTAAGAGGGAAGTAAATACTATTTTCCAAAATTTTGCTTTGTTTCCAAAAATGACAGTTTTTGAGAATGTTGCTTTTGGTCTTAGAATGAAGAAAGTACCAAATGATGAAATAGAAAAAAGAGTTAATAAAGCAATTAAGTTAGTTAAATTAGATGGATTTGAAAATAGATATCCAAGTGAATTATCAGGAGGACAACAACAAAGAGTTGCTATTGCTAGAGGAGTAGTATTAAATCCAAAGGTTTTATTACTTGATGAATCACTATGTTCACTTGATTTAAAGCTTAAGAAAAGTATGCAAATAGAATTAAAAAGAATTCAAAAGAAATTGGGTCTTACTTTTTTATATGTTACTCATGCACAAGATGAAGCACTTAGTATGAGTGATAGAATTGCTATTATTAATAAAGGCGTTATTGAACAACTTGGAACTCCAAGTGATATATATATTAATCCTAAAACTGTATTTGTTGCTGATTTTATAGGTGAAACTAATATAGTTGAAGGTATAATAAAAAAACAACATAATGATGATTTAGAAGTGTCTATTATTAATGATTTTATTGTTAATATTAAGACAAATGAAAGTTTTGAAAAGAATGAAAAAGTTAAAATAATTATTAGACCAGAAGATATTAAAGTATCTCCTAATAAGCTAACTAATTCTATTAAGGGAGTTATTACTGATTATATATATGGTGGAGATAGTACTAAATTGATTATTAAAGTAACAGAAGATATTAGCTTAAAAGCTAGTGTTACAGATGAAGAAAGATATAAAAGTGGGGATGAGGTCTATATAAAGTTTGAAGAAAAATATATTGTTGCATTGAGGAAGTAATATGAAAAAAGATCGTTCAGTGTTTAAGTTTATTTTTACTTTTCCTGTATTAGTATATTCTTTTATACTAATTCTTTTGCCTCTTTTATATATTTTATTTTTAAGTTTTTGTAAGAGTGATTCTTATGGAGGAATTATTTATTCATTTAGTTTATCAAATTATTTAAGTATATTTGATAAAACTTATATTATGATGCTTATTAAATCATCAGTTTTAGCAATAATAGCAACTTTTATATGTATATTAATATCTTATCCATTTGCGATTATTTTAAGAACTAAGAGTGAACATATTAAGAATTTATCAACAAAGTTAATAATGGTACCTTTTTTAACAAATTCACTTATTAGAACTTATGGATGGATTATTTTACTTCGTAAGAATGGAATTATTAATAATGTGTTAATTGGTAGTGGACTAACAGGCCACCCTCTTAGTTTAATGTATAACAAGTTTGGTATTTTAGTAGGTATGGTTTATACTTTACTTCCTTTTATGTTACTTCCTGTTTGTTCTAGTGTATTTGAAATAGATAATAGTCTAATAGAAGCAGCAAGAGATTTAGGGGCAAGCAAATGGCAAGTATTTAAAAGGGTTATATTACCTCAAACTGCAAGTGGAGTGTTTAATGGATCTTTAATGGTATTTATGCCAGCTATAGGATATTTCTTTATTGCTGATATTCTTGGTGGTGGTAAGACTATGATTATAGGTAATTTAATAAAAAATCAATTCTTGACTGCTAGAAATTGGCCTTTTGGTAGTGCTATATCAATATTTTTAATTATTATTACATTATTACTAGTTAAATTATATAAGAAGCTTGGTGGTAATATGGATGACTTAGGAGGTTTTTAATGAAAAAGAATAATTTTTTTAAAAACTTATTTGTTATATTAGTATTCATATTTTTATTCTTACCAATTATAGTTTTAGTAGTTTATTCTTTTAATAGTTCACAAATGAATATAATATTTGAAAACTTTACTACTAAGTGGTATAGAGAATTATTAAGTAATAGAGATTTAATTGAATCATTTAGAAATACTCTTTTAGTAGCATTTACTTCAACATTTATATCTACTGTTATTGGAACTATTTCTGCATATGGTTTATATAAATATGATTTTCCATTTAAAGGTCTTATTAATTCGTTAATATATATTCCAATAGTAATCCCAGAAATAGTACTTGGTATATCCTTGTTATCTATTTATACTTTAATGAAATTAGAACTTAGTTTATTTACTATAATACTATCACATATTGCTTTTTCAATACCATTTGTCATTGTTAGTGTTAGAACTACTTTAACAAAGGAAACCATGACATATGAAGAAGCTGCTAGAGATTTAGGAGCTTCAAACTATAGAGTGTTTAAAAGTATAGTTCTTCCTGTTATTACTCCTGGTATTATTAGTGGAGCAACTCTAGCTTTTACATTATCACTTGATGACGTAGTAATTAGTTATTTTACTGCTGGTCCTGGAAGTAATACTTTACCTTTATATATATACTCTATGATTAAAACAGGTATCACTCCTGATGTTAATGCTTTAACAACAATTATGCTACTTATAACTTTTACGATACTTATTACTCTTAGTATTGTTCAAAGTAGAAAGATAAGAAAGGGTGCATTATGAAAAAGATAGTTATTGTATTATTTCTTATTTTAATACTTTGTGGATGTGAAAAAGATACTAATAAAAATGAAGTGAATGTACTTAATTGGTCTTCATATATACCATATAGTGTAATTAGTGATTTTGAGAAAGAAACAGGTATTAAAGTAAATTATGGAACTTATTCTTCTAATGAAGAATTACTTGCTAAGATATCCTCTTCTAAAGAAGGAACATATGATTTAATTTTTCCTAGTGATTACATGATTGAGTTAATGATTAGTAAAAATATGTTAGAGGAAATAGATAAATCTAAGATTATGAATATTAATAATATTAATCCAATGTTTTTAAATCAAAAGTTTGATAAGAATAATGAGTATTCAATTCCTTTCTTGGCAGCAACTTCTCTAATAATAGTAAATAGAGAACATATTAAAGATAATATTACTTCATATAACGATTTATTAAATAGTAAATATAAAAATAATATAGTGCTTTTAGATGATCAAAGAATAGTTATTGGTATGGCTTTACAAGCACTAGGTTATGATATGAACGAAACAGATACTAAAAAAGTAAATGAAGCAAAAGATTGGTTACTTAAAATAAATCCAAATGTTAAAGCTTTTGATAGTGATAGTCCTAAAACGTTTTTAATAACAAATGAAACAGATATTGGTGTTATATGGAATGCAGAAGCAATTGTAGCTAAAGAAGAAAATCCAAATTTGGAAATTATTTATCCTGAAGATGGGTTTGCTCTTAGTTTAGATAATTACGCAATTGTAAAAGGAGCTAAGAATAAAAATAATGCTTATAAATTTATTGATTATATTTTAAGGAATGATGTAAATAAAAAAATAACAGATGAGTACCCTTATATAAATACAACAATTGAAAATGTTAATTTAGATTATTTAGAGCTATATAACATTTTAAATAAAGGCAGTTATGTTAAAAATATCGGACAAAAGATTACTTTATTTGATAAAGTTTGGGCACAAATAAAATGATAGACATTGAATTTAAAAAAAGATATAATTAGAATAGAGCATAGAAGATATGTGAGAAATAGTGGAAGGAGGTGAAGAGGTGCAGAAAAATTTTGTGGACACTCAAGATTTTTCCAAAGAAGAAATTCTTAGAATGAAAAATTTAGGTATTAAAATAAAAAAATATCTAAAAGAAGGTGGTACTTTAGATGTTCTTCATCATAAAACTTTAGGTATGGTTTTTGAGCAAAAATCAACACGTACTAGAGTTTCTTTCGAAACTGCTATGACTCAATTAGGTGGTCATGCTCAATACTTAGCACCAGGTCAGATTCAACTTGGTGAGCATGAAAGTTTATATGATACTGCTAAAGTATTAGGAAGACTTACTGATATCTTGATGGCACGTGTAATTAAACATGAATCAATAGAAATGCTTGCAGCACATGCAGGTGTTCCTGTTATAAATGGTATGAGTGATTATAACCACCCAACTCAAGAGTTGGGAGATCTAATTACTATATTCGAACATATGCCAAAAGGTAAAAAGTTTGAAGATTTAAAAATAGTATTCTTTGGAGATGCTACTCAGGTATGTGCAAGTTTAGGTATGCTTGTTACACATTTAGGTGGACATTTTGTTCAATATGGACCAAAAGGATTCCAATTAAATGAACATTTCCAAAAAATAATGAAAAAGAATTGTGAAAAATCTGGAGGAACTTTCTTAATTACTGAGGATGAAAAGGAAGCATTAACAGATGCAGACTTTATCTATACTGATGTTTGGTATGGATTATATGAATCTGAACTTCCAGAAAAGGAAAGAAAGAAAATATTTTATCCTAAATATCAAGTTGATATGAAAAAAATTAAAAAAGCTAGTCCAAATGTTAAGTTTATGCACTGTCTTCCAGCAACTAGAGGGGAAGAAGTTACTGATGAAGTAATGGATTCAGAGTACTCTATAGTGTTTGATGAAGCAGAAAATAGACTAACTGCTATGAGAGCTTTACTTGTTTACTTTATGGGTAAAGAAGAAGAAACTCTTAAAGTCATGAAAGAAAAAAATAGGAGTTAAAAATGGAAAAGAAAAAGAAATTTAGATTATTTGACGCCATACTAGGTACAGTTTGTTTAACTCTAGTATGTGAGTCAGTTATGCCTGCTGCTGCCATTGGAAATACTCAATATTTTTGGTGGATATTATTGTTAGTAGGATTTTGTGTACCTTATGGTATGATTACTGCTGAGCTTGGTACTACTTATCCAAGTGAAGGTGGTATGTATGATTGGGTAAAACGTGCATTTGGTCCTAAATGGGCTGGACGTGTAGCATGGAACTATTGGATAAATTTCCCATTATGGATTTCATCATTAGCAGTTGCTTGTACAGATGTAATTGCTGGTATGTTTAATCTAGAATTATCAGTATGGGTAATACTATTATTACAACTTGCTTATATTTGGTTAGTTACTTTCTTAAGTACTAAGAGAATAGGTGAAAGTAAAGTAGTAGTTAATATTGGTACTACATTCAAAGTAATAATCTTACTTGGAATTGGACTTTTAGGTATATATACATATGCTAAAACAGGAGTAAGTGCTAATCCAATAGAATCAGCTGGAGATTTATTCCCAACTATGGATCTTGCATCTTTATCATTTATTTCAATTATTATATTTAACTTCATGGGATTTGAAGTTGTTGGTACTTGGGTAGATGATATGGATGAACCAAAAAAACAAATTCCAAAAGCATTAATCATAGGTGGTACTTTAATGGCATTATTATATATCCTTCCTGCAACAGGATTTAATATTGCACTTGAAGCAAACGATGAATGGTTAGGTGCTGGAGCTGAAATATTTGTTGATGTATTAAAAGCATTATTTAGTGCTGTTGGATTTAGTGAAGCAACATCTGGAACACTAGTAATTGTGTTTGGTGTTATGTTGATATTCACATTCATAGCAAATATAGCTTCTTGGTCATTCGGAGTTAATGAAGTAGCTAAATATGCTGCTGATGATGGATCTTTACCAAAGGCATTCTCACCAGTAAATGAGGAAGGAGTTCCTTATAAAGCTGCTATTATTAATGGAGTAGTGGCATCAATTATTTGTATAGCTGGTATCATAGCCGCTGAAGTTAGTGAGAATTTAAGTAGTATGTTCTCTATATTCTTCTGCTTAAGCTGGATAACACTATTAATTGGATATACTCCAATGTTCTTAGCTTTTGTTAAGTTAAGAAAAACTGATCCTAATGCTAAAAGACCATATAAAATGCCTGGTAGTGAAGGATTTGTAAAATGTTATTCTTATATAGCATTCTTCTTAATTGTAGCTGGTATTATATTTACATTATTCGGTGATTTCACACTTGAATATATGGAAGGTTATATTCCTCTATATGTAGGTGTTGCAATTTCATTTATATTAGAAGAAATATTTGTAGCTAGAATTAAAAATAAAAAATAAAAATAATTATTAAGGGGGATTCTAAGTTAATAGAATCCCCTTATAATAATATTTGAAAGGAATTTAGAATGAAAAGAATTGAATCAACTCCAAAACAAGATGGATTTAGAATGCCTGGTGAGTTTGAGCGTCAAAAAAGGGTATGGATGATTTGGCCAGAAAGACCAGATAATTGGAGAGATGGTGGAAAACCAGCTCAAGAAACATATCGTGATATTGCAGTAGCTATATCTAAGTTTACTCCAGTAACAATGGTAGTATCTTCTTGGCAATTTGAAAATTGTAGATATATGCTTCCAGATAACATTAGGGTTATTGAGATGTCTAATAATGATGCTTGGATGAGAGATTGTGGCCCTATATTTGTTAAAAACGATAAGACTGGTGAAGTAAGACTTGTTGATTTTGATTTTAATGCATGGGGAGGACTTGTTGATGGGCTTTATTACCCATGGGATAAGGACGATGCAATCCCAAGGAAAATTGCAGAGATAGAAGGAATGCATTACTATAAGCCTGATGGTTTTGTATTAGAAGGTGGTTCAATTACAGTTGATGGTGATGGAACATTAATTACAACTGAAATGTGTTTGTTATCTGAAGGAAGAAATCCTCATTTAACTAAAAAACAAATAGAAAAGAAATTAAAAGATTATTTAAATTTAGAAAAAATAATATGGATTAAAGATGGAATAGATCCTAATGAAACTAATGGACATGTAGATGACGTATGTTGTTTTGTACGTCCAGGGGAAGTTATATGTATGTGGACGGATGATAAGAATAATCCTTATTATAAAGCATGTATGGCTGCTTATAATACATTATCTAATGCTACTGATGCTAAGGGAAGAAAACTAAAAGTACATAAATTATGTATGCCAAAAGTAGATGTTAAATTAGGTGCTAACTTCAAAATAGATTCAGTAGTTGGAACTCAACCAAGAATAGAGGGTACTAATTGTGTAGCTTCTTATATGAATTTTTTAATAACTAATAAAGGAGTTATATGTCCACAATTTGATGATGAAAACGACGCTCTTGCAATTAAACAATTGAAAGAGATTTTCAAAGATAGAGAAGTGGTTGGAGTTTATTCTAAGGAAGTAATATATGGTGGTGGTAATATTCACTGTATTACTCAACAACAACCAAAATAGAAAAGGAAAGAAGGAGTTAAAATGAAAAGAATTAAAGATTCAACACCAAAACAAGATGGTTATAGAATGCCAGGTGAATTTGAGAAACAAGATGGCGTATATATGTTATGGCCACAAAGAACTGATAACTGGAGAAATGGTGGTAAACCAGCACAGGAAGCTTTTGTAAAAGTAGCATCAACAATAGCTAAGTATGAAAAGATGACAATGCTTGTTAATCATGAGCAATATGCAAATGCAAGAAATATGCTTCCAGACAGTGTTAGAGTAGTAGAATTATCTAATAATGATTCTTGGGCAAGGGATACTGGGGCAACTTTCGTAGTTAATAAACGTGGAAAGATGAGAGGTATCGATTGGGGATTCAATGCATACGGTGGATTTTATGATGGAATTTATTTCCCATGGGATTTAGATGAATGTATTGGTCAAAAGATGAGTGAACTTGAATGGGTAGATTATTATCAAAAAAGAGATTTTGCCTGTGAAGGTGGAAGTTTCCATGTAGATGGAGAAGGAACATGTATTGTTACAGAAGAAACATTACTTTCTCCTGGTAGAAATCCAAATTTAACTAAAAGACAAATTGAAAAAATATTAAAAAATTACTTAAATGTAGACAAAGTATTATGGTTACCAAAAGGTCTTTATAATGATGTTGATACTAATGGACATGTTGATAATATTTGTTGTTTTGTTCGTCCAGGTGTAGTAGTACTAGCATGGAGTGATGATAAAAAAGATCCTCAATATAAAATTAGTAGAGAAGATTATGAATATTTAAGTAAACAAAAAGATGCAAGAGGAAGAAAATTAGAAATACATAAATTATATTGTCCATCTCCTCAATATATTACTGAAGAAGAGAGTGGTGGAATTGATTATGTAGAGGGAACTCTTCCAAGAAAAGCTGGAGATAGAATGGCTGCTAGTTATGTAAACTACTTGACAGGTAATGGATTCATTGCTTTACCGGTATTTAATGATCCAATGGATCAAAAAGCAATCGAAACTCTTCAAGCTTTATATCCAGATAGAAAAATAGAACCAATATATGCAAGAGAAATATTACTTGGTGGAGGAGATATTCACTGTATTACTCAACAAGTACCTGCTCACAAAAATTAATGCCTTTTATAGGCATTTTTATTTTGTATACTTTACTGTAAACTTAATGTAGCGTTTTGTAAAATGAATGTTTAGTATGTTATAATTTCTATATTATGGAAGAAGGATTATATTTTTGGTTTATTCAATTAATTGGTATAATAGCTTGGTTATTAATAGTAATAAGCTACTATAGAAAAGATACTAATAGGATATTAGCATTTCAAATAATATCTACTGTTTTATGGTGCTTACATTATTATCTATTAGGAGCATATAGTGGACTGTTTATATGTGTATTTGAAGTGTTAAGAGATTCACTTTATTATAAAACTGATCAAGATGACTTTATATTTTTAGGATCAGTACCAATATATATAATCTATGGAATATTAAGTTATACAACATTTTTAGAATTATTACCAATATTCTCTAGTACTATTGATGGGTTTACATTAACTAAAAAGAAAAAAGTAGTTGTTTTTGGTGCAATTATTTCTTATACTCTTTGGGTAATATATGATTTAGCTGTTAAATCATATTCAGGAGCTTTAACAGATGGAATAGTTGTTCTTTCAAATTTGTCAATATTCTTATTTGATAAAAATTTACTAAAAGGTAAAGTGTTAAGGAGTACTAAGTAATATGAAAAGAAATACATTAGCAACTATAGTTTTTATAGTAATTGTTTTATTACTAGGACTAGTAAATCATATAAGTGGATATGAAACATACTATGCAGGTTGTATATTCTTTTTTGCAGGTTTGTTAATGAGTTTACAACAATATAACAGTTATATTGTTGTATTTATGCCATTACTTACTCATGGAGGACTAGGTCTAGCAATTATGATTTTGTCTAAATTATCTCTTACTTTTAATAATGGAACTATTGGTGAGATTGAATTGAATTTTGGGCCAGCATTAAGTGATAATCATGGATATTTAATCCCATATTTGTATATTGTAGGATTATTAATAATTTCTGGTTTTGTTACTTCTGGTATGTTTATTAATAGTGAAACATTTAGAGGTAAAAGGAATTCTTTAATAATTGTTTATTCTTTATTTACTATTGCTATTGCGATGGTTGCATTTTTACCAAAAATAATTATGTATTTATAGTGAGCTTTGCTCACTTTTTTGTTATAATATTTTCTAGAGGTAAAAAAGATGACATTAAATGACAAACAAATTGAAGCAGTTAATCATAAGGAAGGACCATGTTTAGTGCTTGCTGGTGCTGGCAGTGGTAAAACTAGAGTATTAACACAAAGAATTATTAAGCTAATAGATGATGGAGTAAGTCCATATAACATACTTGCAATTACATTTACAAATAAAGCAGCTCGTGAAATGAAGAGTAGAGTAGAGAATAAAATCGGTAGTGTTGCTGATTCTATTTTTATTGGAACTTTTCACTCTTTTGGTTTAAGAATAATAAGAGAAAATTATTTATCTCTTGGTTATAAATCTAATATAACAATACTTGATCAAGATGATACTAAATCTATAATTAAAAGAATTATTAAAGATATGGATTTAGATCCTAAAGATTATGATGTTAAGCACATATTAAATCGTATAAGTAGTTCTAAAAATGATGGGGTAACTCCTAGTGAATACAATAGGTTGTTTTTAAGAGAAGATGATAAAATAATAGCTTCTATTTATGAAAAATACTTAAAAGTATTAAAAGAAAATAATTCTGTTGATTTTGATGACTTATTACTTTTACCAGTATCATTATTTAAGAGTAATAAAGAAGTTTTAGAACATTATCAGGAAAGATTTAAATATATATTAGTAGATGAGTATCAAGACACTAATAGTATTCAATATGAATTATGTAAGTTACTAGCTAAAAAATATAATAATATATTTGTAGTAGGGGATGCTAATCAATCAATTTATTCATGGAGAAATGCTGATTATAGAAATATATTAAATTTTGAACATGATTATAAAGATGTACATGTGGTACTTTTAGAAGAAAATTATAGAAGTACTAATAATATTTTAAAAGCGGCTAATTGTGTTATTAATAATAATAAAGAAGGAAAAAAGTTGAAATTATGGACTTCTTTAGGTGATGGAGAGAAAATAGATTATATAAGAGTAGATGATGAGATTAGAGAAGCCGGTTACGTAACCAAAAAAATTAAAGAACTAATGAGTATTGGTTATAATTATAATGATTTTGCTGTTCTTTATAGAACTAATGCTCAAAGTCGTGTTTTAGAGCAAACTTTTACTTCTAATAGTATTCCATATAATATTATTGGTAGTTATAGATACTTAGATAGAAAAGAAATAAAAGACTTAATTGCTTATTTAAATCTTATTTATAATCCAAATGATTCAATAAGTTTAGAAAGAGTAATTAATGTGCCTAAAAGAGGTATTGGAGCTAAAACAATAGATAATATTAGAACTATTGCTAGCATTAATGGTACTTCTATGTTTGAAGCGATTGATTCTGGTAAAGAATTAGAATGGAAGAAAATAATAGAAGAATTAATCAAAGATTCTGAAGAACTTAGTTTATCAGAAATAATAGAAGATGTACTTGTTAAAACAGGTATGAGAAAAGAATATGAAGATGATAAATCAGTAGAAAGTGATAGAAGACTTGAAGATTTAGAAGAATTTAAGAGTTTAGCTTTAAACTTTGAAGAGAATGGTATATTTGATTTAGAAACATTCTTAGAAAATATTATGCTTGTTAGTGATACAGGACAATATTCAGATTCTAATGATGTGGTTACTCTAATGACTCTTCATTCAGCTAAGGGACTTGAGTTTAAAGTAGTATTTATAGTGGGTATGGAAGAAGGAATATTCCCACATAATAGAAGTTTTGAAAGTGAAAAAGAATTAGAAGAAGAAAGAAGACTATGTTATGTTGGAATAACAAGAGCTAAACAAAAATTATATTTACTTAGTGCTAAACAAAGAACCATTTATGGAAGTTCTTCTTTAACAATAGAAAGTAGATTTATAAAAGAAATAGATGAATCATTAATTAATAAAACTAATACTACTAAAGAAATAAAGAGTGAAGCTAAAATAATTAGGAATATGTATAATACTGATAGTAGTGAAATTAAAACTGGTGATAAAGTTATACATAATGTATTTGGAGAGGGAGTAGTAATAAATGTTAGTGGTGGTATTGGTACAATAGCATTTAATCATAAAGTAGGTATTAAACAAATAGCAATTAATCATAAATATTTGACAAAGAAGTAGTTACTTCTTTGTTTTTATGTTATAATAAAATATGAATAGAATAGAAGAGGGAGAATATGGGATTATTAGATGACATTGTAAATAGACAAAATCAAAAAAGAGCCAATTCATTTGTCGAAAAAATAAAAACCAAAAGTGATAGTGAAATTGAGCAAGAGTTTTTGAATACAAAAGAATTTCAAAACAATGAAATTGTTTTAAGTCACATTTTTTTCAATAATCCATCATTAATTAGAATACTTCCCTTAGAATTTCAAGTTAATAGAATAAATAGTAACTTATCTATGTTTAAATATGGTTCACCTGAAGCTCAAAAGGAATTAGTTAGTAAGTGGATTCATGAAAATAAATTGTTCATGAATGCTGGAGTAATTAATCTTTCTGATCAAGAATTAGATGAGTATATAAAAATATATTTTAAACAAAAAGAAGATGTAGCTAATTTATACATGAGTGATCTTTCAAGAGTAGTTAGAGTTTTATCAGAAAATGATTTAAAACAAACAGAGGATATAATAAAATCAATTAAAGATAAATTAATAGATAAACAATGGGAATTTGTTATAGAAGTAAATCCATCATTTATTAAGTATGCATCTGAAGCTGTTCAAAAGGAGCACTCTACAGATGAAAAATATATTTCATACTTAAGTGGTTCAGCTAGGAATAACTACATTGATGTTCAAGTAGATAAGATAAATGAAGATTTATCTCTTTTGGATGAAATGGATCCTGATGTTCAAGCTAGATATATAAAAGATAATACATATTTAATAAATTATTTATCAATTGAAACATTAATAAATGTATTAAAATATGATAGTAATCTTATAAGATATGTTAATTTTAATATTAATAAAAACAAAGAGGATAAAACACAAGATGTATTATGTGGAATACTTGAAAATATTGAAACTAAATCTAATAAAGAGTTAATTAATATACTAATTAATAAATGTTTATTGAATGCTAAAGCTAAATTATATAGGTTTAATCCTAATAGTAATGAAATTAGTTATCAATATACTAAGAGAATAATGAGAATACTTCAAGGTCTAACTCTTAAACAAATAATAACTCTTATTATGATAGATGCTAATTATGCGCTTCCTTATATAGTTCCTGTATATAATAGGAATGTTTCATTAGAAGAAAAAAAGAAAATAATAACAGATGCTAATAGTAGATGCCTTAATTTATTTAAAGAATATTATGGAGAGGATTTATACAATTTATATTATAAAGAAATAAATAAGATTTATAATGAGTATTCTCTTCATATGAATGAATATGATTTTGCTATTGATTATAGATGTATATTTGATTTGTTTAAAGTATTGTTTAATAAAACTATAATTAATAATAATAGATTTGAGAATGTTTCTTTATTTATTGGAACATCAATATTCTATAAAAATACAATTACTAAAGAATCTAAAGCTACTTGTATTAAATTATTAAATGATTTATTGGCTAACGCATATAACACTCAAATAAATAATGACAAAGAGATTTATAATATTGGTTCACTTGAATTATTTGATCCTAAATTATCATTTATTAATACAACATTACTTCATGAATTTAGTTCATCTAATTTTGTAAATACATCTAATTTATTATTAATTATTAAAACAGAAAAAATATATAATTTATTTAAAAAGTATTATGAAATAATGACTTATATTCATGGAGAGAGCAAAGAAACTTTATATAGAATAATTGAAAACTTCTCATATAATAAATCTATTTTAGAAGATATTGAGGGTAAAGAATTAGATGATGAAGAAATAGATAGTTTAAGTTTATTATTATCTACATATAATAATAGATGTAAAATAACTAAGAAAGAACAGTTATCTAATTATAATATACTGTTATTTAAACAACTAATAAAAGATTTATCTAAAACTAAGGATCAGAATATATATAAGAATATATTATGTAATTATCTATTTAATAGGGGATATGATGAGAAGGGTAATACTGGTTGGTTAGAAATAAGTACTGTTAAAGAAATATGTGATGTGTTTGAAGTTAATACTTTATATGATTTTGTGGATAAGAATAATAATGTAGTATTTGATGATAATGATGTTAAATTATTTACTATGATTAAATTATTATTTTCAACAGATGATTTTGATTTATTATTATCTTTTGTTAATAATATAGTTAAAATGAATATTAAAAGAAATCCATTATCCTTACTAAATTTGTTTAATAAGATTAAAAAGCATAAAATTGAGCTTATAAATGAACAAGCGGTAACTTTAGAAGAAATAGAAAGTTATTATGAAAGTACTTCTGGATCTATTGTTAAAAATAGTAAGGATGGGGTAATTGTATATACTATTACCGGACTTAAATTTAGGGTATTATGTTCTGAGACAGATGATAGTGAAGATTTGGAATGTTTAAATATTTCAGAACTAGATAAAAATGTATATGTATTTAATCATTTACCAGATGGACCTGTTAGATTTGCAAGTGAAAATGGAAAAACTATTATTAAATTAAGTGAAGATGTTTTAAAACAAAAAGAAATGAAAGCACAGTACATATTATTAGTAAATGAAGCCAGTGATGATATAATTGAAATTGCTAAATCTAAAGGATTATGTATTATAGAGGTTAGAAATGATTGAAAAATTAAAAGAAAAAATAGATAAGAATAGAAATGATAAACAGATCTATAAAGATTATATAAAAGCATTTGTAGATTTAGAGGAAGCTAAGAATAAATTCTCTGATAATAGTGATTTTGATGATTTAATAGTAGAAGAAGTAAAAGATAATAAAAAGGAAGATGAATATTTTTAATCATCTTCTTTTTAATATTTAACATTATTATTTTCATCAAATGGAACTTCTAAGAATTTCCTACTAGCTAGATAATCACACATATGAACAAATCTTTGACTTTTACTAACTGGTGGTTTTAATATTTCTTCATCTTTATAATTTTTAGTCCATGGTCCCATGTGAGTTTTAATCGCATCACATACATATCCGATTTCTTCATCATCAAGTTCTAAATCTTGTTTGTTTTCTTCTATAAATTTAGCCATTAATAAAGGATGCTCAAATAAAGTATATTCACTTTTCTTAAGGCCACTTTTAAGTCCATCATGAAGAGTAAGAGCCATTATTATTAAATCTTTTTCATCATCAGTAAAATTATTTAAAGATGGATTAATTAATAATTCATGAGCAATTCTAACCGCAGCTTTGGTATGTCTTACAAGACCCATCTTTCCAAGTGCATAAGTAGGATGATACTTACCTGTGCTACTGGCTGGAACTTCATAAAAATAATCAGGAAGTTTATCTAACATAGTAATTAAACTTCTTTTTATTCTATCATTTTTAATATAACTGATTTCATTTTTAAATATTTCGTGCATAATTTACCTCATTTAAATTATATAATAAAAAATATCTTTTTTCTATAAAATATAATTGAATATTATAAATAATAATGGTAAAATGATAAATAGAATAGTAGGTGAGATAGTGAGAAAAAAATTATCATTTATTTTTTGCTTGTTCATGTTATTTGCTTTTACTACAAGAATTTATGCTGAGTGTAATAGTGAAGATTTGAATGAATGGGCTACAAAAATTGAAGTAAAATTTACCGAAATGGAGGGTAAGGCTACATATGAAGAAAATGGGGTAACTAAGGAAATTAGTTTCGCCTATATTTTGTCATTGAGTGATCCAAGAGATGATATTAAAATAGTTGTTACTGATCAAAATGGTGATAAAGCAACAGCTAGAAAATATAAAATTGGACAGGGCGCAGAAATATATGGAGTTGGATGTTTTACTAATCTAGAAGAAGAAACATATATAATAAATGTTTATGGAGCAGATGGTAAAGCATGCGCTAACGAACTATTAAGAACTCTTAAATATACAGTTCCAAGATTTAATGAATATATGAAAGATAGAAGATGCGAAGGTTCAGATAGTGAGTTATGTAAATCATTTACTAATGCTACAAAAGATATGACAGAAAAAGAATTTAATGAGAAAATGGGTGGAAATGAAAAATCACCTTCTTCTAAATTCCTTGAAATTATTAAAGAATATGGATTATATGTACTTATTCCTTTAGTTATTGTAAGCGTGTTTTATATTACTAAGATTAGAAAGTATAAACAAGAAGAAAGGAATAGATAGTAGTATGAAAAACATTAAAAGAGTATTATTATTTATATTTGTAATTACAATCTTTACTGCAAAGGTAAATGCTGCAGTAAACGAAGATGCTGCGTGTTTTGGAGTAACAGAAAATAGTATTCCAAATTGGAATGCTGGATTTGAAGTAAAAATGCCAGTTTGTAAATTTGAAAGAGTTAAAGGTGAATATTCTCTTTCAGATATTGAGGGAGCACTAGGAAGAAATGCAAAGAGTCCTAAGGAAGCATATGATGCTGGAGCAATAGAAAGTGATGTTACTTATTGGACTCAATCAGCAGATGCTAAAAGTTATGTTAAAGTAAATGGTACAGTTTCTCTTTGCGCTAAATCTGATAGAAGAGTTGTTGCAAAAGCTGCTGCAGGTATTTGTAAGCTTTCTATAAACTCTGATAGTTGGGGTTGGCATAGAGAAAGAATAAATATTAACTCAAGACCCGCTTGTACTGGCAGCGGTTATACTTGGAATGAAGCCTATAGTGATGGCAATAAATGTGGTCGTTGGTATCAAGCTTGTTCAACTAGTGGATATGTACGTTATGGAACTACTGCATATTGTTGTCCAACCTCTGATTTTAAAGTAGAAAATGGAAAGTGTGTATTGGAAAATTCTGCAGATACTTATAATTATCCTGAAGGAAAAACAAGTGAGACTAGTAATACAGATAGTACTGGAGCAAAAGAAATAATTAAACAACAATTTGGGGATTATTCTGACTATGATGGATATAAAGTTAAATGCGAATCAAAATTCGAATATGATTTAGAGTGTCCAAAGTATAAGTGTACTGAAGAAATCAAACAATATAAAGCATGTGTTCCAACATTTTCAATTGGAGATGCTAAAGCATATTGTATAAACCCATCACAAGGATTTAATGGTAGTTATCGTAAAAGCACTTTTGATTTTAAAAACTGTAAAAACAGTTGGGAGAATGCTGACTGTGGATATGCTAATATTTTAATTGAGGGTGCATGGCAGTCAATACAATATAATACAAATAATAATAAAGATTATCTTAATATAAGTGATAAAGCTATTTATTTAGCTCTAAGGTTATGGGCTTATCATAATAAACAACCGGGATTTGATGATTCTGGAAAGACTGGTATAGCAAATGTAGTTGGTGGTTCTTGTGAGAGCCCTATATCATTTGCTACAAATAAAAATACTGGTAAGACAAAAAATGTTTATAAGGAAACATATAATTATATGTATGAAGCATATTTTAGTAAGATAGAAGGTAGTGCAACTCATAGGAAAAATATAACAAATTTAACAAGTGTATCTATAAAAATATTTGATAAAACTAGCTGTGATATATTAAGTGATAAACAAACAGCAATCTCATGTAATGGTGTTACTAAGTATGCGTATGCATTGTTCTTTAATACTATTTTTGGTAACGAAAACATGGTTAAACATTTAAATGAACTACGTGGTGATGGTGATGGATTCATTACACCTACAAAAGTTGTTCCAAAAGACAAACATACAGAAGAAAATGGTGAAGAGTGGTCAGAATGGATGACTCTTAAATATGAGGAAAAAGATCTTGAACCTATTTTTGGAGAAAGACAAGAGATAGACTGTGATAAAGTTTGCGATAACAAAGATAGCGAATATGATGCTGTTCTTTGTGAAAAAGCAACACCGGTTTGTAAGACTAAACTTATAGTTACAAATAAAGCAGGTGAAGTAAATGAATATGGTAACCCTATATGTATTAAAGATGATGGTTGTCATTATCCAGTTAAAAGGTATGCTTTTTGTCAATCTGTAGATAATACAAAACTTATTATAAAAGTTGAAGCTAGATATATGACTTCTGAAAAAGAATTAACAGTTGAGAAGTTAATACCTTGTGGAGACGTTAAAAATAATCAATATATGTTCTCATTCTTTTATAAAAATGATGGTGGCTTTAAGGACCAAACTAGAACAACTAAAAACCTTATAAATACAAGAGATTGGACTTGTGATCCAGACACTCCTCTTTGCAATCCAAAATCTTATGTTGATGGAAAAGGTGGAATAAAATGTGAAAAGAATGATAACAATTATGGTAAATTCTATGAGAGCTACTTAAGAGATCCAAGCTTAAGTTGTGTTGTAAACATGAGTCAAGCAGATCAAGATAAATATGATTATAGTAGCGTATTTGGAGTTAAAACAAGTTTATGTAGAGTTTATTGTTCTGATCAAATTAATTATTATATAGCAGACAAAGAAGAATCTGATTCTGGAAGACATTTTATTTATAATATTCTTCCTGAACTTAAAGATAATAAACCATTTGGAAGAAATGATTTATCAACTTATAAGTTATCAGCTGCAGTAAAACAAACTAGAAATTGTGTTTCTAACATATATCAAGATTTACCTACTAATGTTGATTATAAGACATTATATGGTTTAGAAACAGAGCCAAAAACAATGACAGAATTGTATAGTAGTATTATTGATAAAGTGTTAGCTAGACGTAATTCTGAAAATTCAGAGTTATTAAATAGTTTCTTATATGATCTTTATAATTGCTCATTATTGACACAAAGTCAAATTGAGGCTAAAGGGGTACATAAACCTTATACTGGCGCTTATGATAACGTATATGAAAAAGTAATGAATACATTTAACAGTTCTAATACTCAATTCTTTGAAGATTCAAATAGATTTAGTGATAATGTTAAATATGGAATGGGACCTATAGTAACTAACTTTACTCCTAAGACGGAATCATCTCCTTCACATGAAACACCAACTGGTAATTTATTGTTCAAATCAGGCAATAATATTAGTAAATCATCAATTTCATATGGTGGGGTAAGTAGTATTAAATATCGTAATGCTGCTATTAAATATGAAGGTGATATTTTAAGTAAGGAATATAATTATAATGAATTGTTTACTGATTCATTGAGTTACTATAATGGATTTAATGGTTCTAAAGCTTCATATAATGGTAAATTCCCTAATCCAAGATATGTATACTTTAATGTAAGTACAAATATTGCATTTTATAATTCTGAAATATATCAAACTGTTAATGATACTGGTAACATCGTGGTAACACCACCTAAATATGACGATTTAATAACTTTAAATTCATATATTTACCCAGTTAACAGAAATGCATTTGATATGACTACTGGTAGCAATTCTCCATGTAAGAAAGTGGATGATAAATCTTCAATTTGCCAAGTAGATCAAAAGGTAATTGCATCTCCATTTAAGAGAAGGGATAATAATGATGACTTTAGTAGAGCATTATTAGATGGACAAACTTTCAGTTGCTTTGTTAAAGTTTATCCATATGTTACTACTGGAAGTGCTAAAACTTTACTAAGAGTAAGAAATGTTGATGCGTCAAATCTATTCCCTCAGGGATATAATGGATTAGAACCTGCAGATACTAATAACTGGTTAACTAGAGAATCTTTAATAGATGAAGTACAAGGTATAGCTAGAGAAGTTCAACATGGTAATTTATCTTATAATGATATACTAGAGTATAGAATTACATTAAATCCTGAACAAATACGTAATATTCAAGAATATAATAAGACATATAGTCCTTATGAATCACAATTAACTGATAACTGTTCTAAAGTTGATGAAAAATACTATGAAAATTGTGAAATTAGCTTTTTAAGAGATTTAAAAGCTAAAAATGCTCAAGGTGATTACTCATTAGGTACATTAGATCCTGAGTACAATGATGGTATATCAAGATATAATGGAGGATAAAATAATTAGAAAGGTTTTTAATAAATCTTTCTTTTTATTTGTTCTTAAATATGTTAAAATAATAGTAGGAAGAGTGATAATATGATATTTAAGAAAGATGAATTAAAAAAAGTCTCTAGTAAAAATTATTATATTGTTTTATTTGTTTCATTATTTGTAATAGTATTAACTTTATATATAAGAACACTATATTTAAACTATCAAACTAATAAAGCCGATAACAGTGTGTTTGTTGATAAGAGTATTAATCAAATTAATGTAGAAGATATAGATTATGCCTTAGATGAAAGAAATGATGTTATACTATTTGTAAGTTATAATGGTGATAAATATATCTCTAGTATGGAAAGAAGATTAAATAGGGAAGTTAAAAAGAAAGAATTAAATGATATGTTTTTCTATTTAAATGTTAGTGATTACTTGGATGGAAATGATTATATTAATCTATTAAGAGATAAGTTTCCTGATAACAAAGATGATTTTAAAAAGGCTCCTTTGTTAATATATATTAGAAATGGTAGATCACTAGAAGTAATTGACAGCAGTAATAGATTAGTTAGTTATAAAGATTTAAATACTTTACTTTCAAAATATGGAATTGAATAGTTTCATATTTTTTTTTGACTCAAATTATGTTATTATTAATATATAACATAGGAGAGTAGATGAAAGAATATGTTGTATTAACTATTGTTGGTAATACGATAGTCTTTGATTTTAGAACTATTTTAGATGAAGAAAAGGTTTTTCTAAATAAAAATAGTTTATACAAAGACTCTCTTTATTATGCTTTAAAATATTATAAAAAGCATGAAAAGAAGATATTACAAATGTTACTTGAAAAGTATAATAATAGTATAAGTATTATTAGAATTAATAAATTAGTTACATTTAAATATCCATTTAATATAATTGAGAAGTTAAAAATACAGAATTTAGTTTTGAACTTTTTATCAACTATTGGTTTACAAGATTATAAATTGTTTTTAGATTCTACTTCTATTAAAAATATATATTGCTATTATATGCCTAAAGAAATTAAGAATAATTATATTTCTAAGGGTATTAATATTTATATGTCTTCTATTAAAGAAATATCTAACAAGTTTTTAGACCAACAAGATGCTTTTGAAAATGATACTCTATATTATAAAAATGTTATAAAGATTAAAGAAAACTATCCATCTTTGATTGAAGATTTAACTGAATTTTTAAAAATTAATTATAGTTTAAAAGCTATTCATTTATATGTATATACTAAGGAATTAATTGAATCTATTATTAATTTAGTTAAAAATGATGAATCAAGAAATGTAATAGTGTTTTTGCATCAAGGTTATGATGAAGATAACTTTATAGCAGAAAACTTTGAATGGTTAAAAAGAATCAGTGATAAGTGTAAGGAAGAGTATACTTGTGAGTTTAGAATTATATATGCTAATCAGTTTTTAAAGAATAATTTGTTTAAACAATTAACATTTAATAATTTAAAATTGATATCTGTTTTATGTGTATATGTATGTATTGTAGCCTTAATAATCATTAAATCTTATGATTATATTGAAAAAATAAGTATTGATCAATTAAAGAGTCAATTAATTAGTGAAGCTGATGCTGATGAAGACGAGGATCAAACATTTGATTATGATGAAGAGTTACCTGATGGATATGATACATCACAAGTTGAAACTAAAGAAGAAGCAAAGAGTAAATATACATTTACAAATTCGATGAGTGCTTTAAAGAAAATTAATAATGAAGTTAAGGGATTTTTAACTGTAAAGGGTACTGATATTTCATATCCAGTAGTTCAACACTCTGATAATAGTTATTATTTAAATCATGATATTTATAAGAAAAAAACATATGTTGGATGGGTTTTCTTTGATTATAGAAATAATACAAATGGATTTGATGATAATAATATTATATATGGTCATAATATGCCAAATGGAACTATGTTTGGTACTCTAAAAAAGACATTAAATGCCTCATGGAAAAAGAATAAAGATAATTATATTATTTCTTATGATAATGATAAAGGAAATTTTAAGTTTGAAGTGTTTGCCATATATAAAGTTGACTATACTACTGATTACTTAAGAATTAATTTTGATTCTAACGAAGAAAAAGAAGCTTTTATCAAAATGATAAGAGGCAGAAGTAGTTTTAAGAGTAGTGTAAAAGTTGGTAGTGAAGATACTATCTTAACACTATCAACTTGTGCGGGATCTAATAATAAAAGATTAGTAGTACATGCAGTACTTATAAAGGATAAAGAGGGAGAGTAATATGAAAAAGATATTGCTAGTATTAATAGTTTTATTTCCGGTATTTGCAAATGCCAAATGCGATACTAATAAGAATAGCGAATATATTAAAACAATCGCACCACAAATTACATATGATAATCAGTTTGATCATAATACTAAATTATATACTTTTACTATCTATAATGTACCAAATGGGTTTTATGTAGTTTGGAATAATAGAAAGTTTACTCCAGATAGTGATGGAAAAGTTGTATTTAGGAATGTTAAACAAGGAACTAATATATCTATTAGTATATATGCTAGTAGTGAGTGTGAAGCTATTAAATATATAGGTAAGACTGAAGATTACTTAAATCCATTTTATAATTCTGTTGATTGTTTGGGCTACGAAGATAAAATAACTTATTGCGCATATGAGTTTACTTCTTCAATTGTTACTAAAGAAACTATTGAAACTGCAAAGTATTATTATGATCATTCATATACTCAAGAACCCGATTCTGGAGAAAAGGAAGAAGAATTAAGTTTTTTGGATTTATTAAAATTATATATATCAAAATGGTGGGTAAAAGTGACTTTAAGTGTCGTAACTACAATTATTTGTATTAGTATATATAGTGTTAAATATAGAAAAATTAAACATGGTATTTAATTTTATAAAAATATCTGATATAATATTCTTAGATAGAAATAATTTGAAAGGAAGTTATTTATGAAAGAGTCATTGTGGGGCTATTTAATTATAGCATTGGGTATATCAATAATTGTTATATTGTTGATAGTTCAAAATTTAACAACAACAAGTCAACAAGATTATTATTTAAGTAAGGAAGTAGTAAAGTCAGCAATGCTTGAATCTATTGATGGTGGAACATATAGAGATTCTGGAGAAGTTATAATGTCAAAAGAAAAATTTGTTTCAATTGTAACTCGTAGATTTGCTGAGAGTGTATCTCCTGATAGAACCTACCAATTGGATTTTTATGATATACATGAGTATCCTCCAATGGCAACAGTAAAAATCAGTACAACTACTGGTGAGTCTGTTGTTCAAGAAACTTTATTAGCATCTGATATTAATACTTATATTACTAATATTATTGAAACTGCAAAGGTTCCAGAAGAGGAATAGTTTAAATATCTAATAAAAATTATTAGATATTTTTATTTGTAGTGTTGAAAAAATAAATAGTATTATGTTATAATTAATTAGAATAGGATAGGTTTCATAGGAGGAATAAAAATGGGAAATTTATTAATAGGTATAAAGAGATTTTTACAAAATAAAAATACTGTCACTATTCTTGCATTATTAGCATCAATTGGTATTATTTATTTTAGTTATAATCTTAGAATCAAATCAAGAACACAACCGGTTAGTGTACCATATGCTGTTAAGGAAATAGGGCCAAGAACACTTATTACAAATGATATGGTATCAGTTAAAAAGGTGCCAGGTGGGGTTGTAACTAAAGATGTTCTTACAAGTACAAATGATATAGTAGGTAAGTATGTAATTAATACTGCAGTAGTACCAGAAGGAAGTATATTTTTTAAGTCAGTTGTAATTACATGGGATCAATTCCCAGAAACTTACTATGCTGATATACCAGAAGGATATACTGTTTATAGACTTAAAGTAGATGATGAATCAACTTTTGGTAATTCTATATTTCCAGGTAATTATATAGATATTTATTTTAAAGCTAATATAAAAGAAAATGGAAATAGGGTTTGGGTAGGAAAATTTATTGAAAACGCAAAAGTATTAGCAGTTAATGATAAGACTGATAAGAGCGTATTTGAAACAAATGGCTCTCCAGGGAAACCAGATGTACTTGCATTTGCGGTTACTGATGATGTCTTGATTCTATTTAATAAGATAACTGGAATTAATCAAGGAATAACATTATTCCCAGTTCAAAGAAATGCTAGTTATTCAAATTCAAAAGAAAAGAAGGAAATGAGAATAGTTGGTAGTGAATTTGTTAATTATGTAAACGGATTTGCAATAGATGATTCTATTTTGAAAGGGGGTAACTAGTAATGTTAAAGATTTTTAAGAGTAAGCAAGTTGTTACGGTTTTCGCAATTATATTATGCTTTGGTATATTATTATTTGCCTATAAATATAGAGTTGATAAAGCTATTAATGCAGTATCAGTTCCAGTAGCTGCTAAAGATTTATTAGCAAGAGAGCAAATTACTGAAGAATCTTTTACTACAGTAAAAGTAGCACAATCAATGTTATCAAAAAATGTTATTACAAACAAAAATGTTTTAGTTGGTGGAGAAAAAGATCCAGCTAAATACGTTAATTATAATACATTTATTCCTAAAGGAAGTATGTTCTATCAAGGACAAATTACAACATGGGATCATATGCCAGATTCAGCGTGGGCTGATATAGAAGAAGGTAATACAGTTATCTCTTTAGGAGTTGATGTAAAATCTTCTTATGGAAACTCAATATATCCTGGTGATAAAATCGATTTATTCTTTAAGAGTAGGGATAATGGGAAATTTTTTATGGGACCTTTAATTCAAGGTATTACAGTTCTTGCTGTTAAAGATCCTAGTGGGAATCATATATTTAAAAGAACTGCAGAGCAAAAACAGGCTGGTGCTTTGATATTCTCAGTTCCTGATGAAGAATTCTTATATCTTAAAGCAGCTTTCTATTTAGGCGGTGAAATTGTTCCAGTTCCTAGAAATGCTGATTATAATCCAGAGAAAGAAACATCAGTAATAGATAAGGATGGAAACTTTATTAATAACTTTATTAGAAGTCAAATAAAGTTATCTCCAGGGGATGTTTTAACTAAAAAAACAACAGATACTAAAACAAAATAAATAATAAAAAAGAATAAAAGAAAGAAAGGGAATTTTAATGGACTCAATTGTATTTCAACAAGTTGATTTCGGTTTACTGATGCCATTATTAGAAAATGATGATGTAACAGATATTTCATATTCTAATGGTGGACAATTGTGGGTTAAAACTCTTTCTAAAGGTGTTTATCAAGAACATATTGAAGGGTTAACAAATGAAGTTATGGAAAAACTTGCATTTCAGTGTTCTAATGTAATGGGAAAGACATTTAATATGGCACACCCCTTACTAGATGCTGAAAGTGCAGAGTTACGTCTTAATTTTGTTCATGATTCAATTGCTACAAATGGAATAGCTGTTCTTATAAGAAAAACACCTGCTAAAATAAGATTAAAAAAAGAAAAATTAGTTGCTGAAGATTATGTATCTTTAAAACTTCATGATTTTCTTATTGAATGTGTTGGTGGACACTGCAATATACTTGTTAGTGGAGAAACTGGTTCAGGTAAGACAGAGCTAATTAAATATTTAGCAAGTCATATTAAAGAGGATGAAAAGATAATTACAATTGAAGATACATTGGAACTTCACTTAGATAAAATATATCCTACAAGAGATATAGTTGCTATGAAGACAAATAACATAGCATCATATTCAGATGTTCTTGTAGCTTGTATGCGTCAAAACCCAAGATGGATTTTACTTTCAGAGGTTCGTAGTGCTGAAGCTGTTATGGCAGTTCGTAACTCAATTTCTTCTGGACATAACATTTTATCAACAATCCACTCTGATAAAGCATCAAGTATTCCAATGCGTTTGTATTCGCTTTTAGAATCTAGTCAAGATATTGACCAGTTTGTAAAAGGTATGCATAGATATATTCAATTAGGTGTTCATGTTAAAGGTTTCTATTCAACAAAATACAATAGATTTCAAAGAGAAATTACTCAGGTTGTTGAGTTCTATGTTGATGACAAGGCTAATGAAGCTAAAGTTAATATTATATATCAAAGAGATTTAGCTGGTAATGAAACATATAATAATCCAACTGAACATTTAATAGATTATCTTGCTAGTCAGGGAGTTGTAATGAGAGAAGATCCATTTATTCCTAAAGAAGATACTATAAAGGATACTCAAGGCGTGAATGAAAATAAACAAGCTGTGGCAAGTTCTATAGAAGTAGTTAATAAAGAAGTTGTACCAAGTCAAAGTGCTCCTTCTAATACTCAGGTTACATCTAATCAAAATGTAGTAACAAATCCTCAAGTAACACCTAGTGTAAATGTTACCCCAAGTGTTAATACTCAGACAAATAATTTAGTAAATAATGCTCAAGCAAATGTAAAGCCTGCAGTTAATAATGGGCTAGAAATAATGGATATATAGGAGGTGAAAAATTATGTATATTGAAGTATTTATAGTAGCGGCAATTTTATTATTCTTGTATGTATATATTAAGAATAACGGTAATGCATCATATAAACAGATTGCAAGAACAGTAGGAAATACTTATGATAAATATGCTCCTTACTCTTTTAGGGTTGTTCAAGAGAAAGCAAAAGAACTTGGACAAGAGTATTCAGCAAGACAGTATGTTATTCAAATAGCTTTATATGGTACAGTTGCTGCATTTGTTGCTTACTTATATTTTTATAGCATAATTTGGTGTATTGTTTATTCGGCCGCTGCAATTGCTTTTGTTCCATATTTAGCTTTTATGAGATGTAAAAAAGCATATAGTGAGTTTATATTTGAAGAAATTCAAATATATACAACTAATGTTATTATGGAATATAACACAACACAGTCTTTTGTTAAATCATTAGAGGGTGTTAGAGACTCTGGCGTTTTAGAAGATCCGTTATTAAGCGATATTAAAGAAATGATTCAAATGTCATACGATAATGGTACTATTGATGAAGCAATAAGATTTATGAATGAAAAATATGATTATTACGTAATTAGAAATATGCATCAATTATTTATTCAAATTACAAAAGAAGGATCTAAAGACTCAGGTGAAGCTTTAGAAGGAATGCTTCAAGACATAGACATGCTTGTTGAAAATGTATATAGAGATAGAATAGATAGAAGTAATTTTTACAAGCAATTTATTTCGTTTGGTATAGCATTATATTTCTTAGTTTTATTAGTTCAATTATTATTAGGAAATCAAAGTTATTTAAAGTTGCTTGAAGAGTGGTATGTTGTGGTATTACTTCATGGTGTAATACTTATAAATACATATTTCTTGGTTAGTGGAATCAAATATTATCATGAAGATGTGGGGGCTGAATAATGTTTACAGGAATTGAAATAATAGCAGTTGGTTTAATATTATTATTTGTCTTCGTTTATGTAGGAGCATTTGATTTTGGTAAATTTGTTGATGATAACAAAGCATTATTTAGCAAATTAAAAGAGGATGATTATGATTTTTACTTAATTAGTAAATATGGAGATAATGTAGATTTGGTTGCTAAGTTTGAATCAAGAGTTAAGACGGGTATAATTACTTTTATTGCTGGTTTAATAATAGCAATTAGTTCATCATCTGATATAAATTTCGCAGTAAAACTTGTTATTGTAATTGCATTAACATATTTGTTATATAAAGATGATTATAGTAAGGTTAAAAGATTTTATAAAGTACATTTACACGAAATAAATTTAAAATTACCATACTATTTAAAGAGTTTAGAAATTTTAATTCAACACTATACCGTACCTGTTGCAATTACAAGAAGTTTAGAGGAAGCTCCAGAAATGTTTAAACCTGGACTTCGTGAATTAATAGCATCTATTGATGCAGGTGATTCAACAATTGAACCTTACATGGAATTTGCAAGAAGGTATCCAGTTAGAGATTCAATGCGTATGATGAGACTTTTATACAGACTTAGTCTTGGATCTCAAGAAAGAAAACAAGAGCAATTGATTGTTTTCTCAAGAACTATATCTAATTTACAAGCTAAATCTAGAGAAACTAAATATAAAGAGAGACTTGAAAAGATGGAAAAGAAAACAATGACAATGCTTGTTGCTACTGGAGCTGGAGTTATGGCAATAATTCTATTCTCTCTTTTACAGATGTTTGGCAGTATGTAATAAAAATTATTGAAAATAAAAAAATATTATTATATAATTAATATAGATAATAAAGGAGGATTTTTTAAATGAAAGAAGCTACTGGTGAATTAAATATGACAGTTGTAACACTTATTGCAATTGCTGCAATTGGAGCTGTATTCTATTTTGTAGTATGGCCAATTGTTCAAGCTGCTTTAGTTACTCAAACTTGTAGAAGTTCATATGGAGCTGCATTCTATGCTGTTAGAGGTGAAGCTCAAAATAATATAGGAAGCAATGCAAAAGTTTACAGATGGGAGTGTCATAGAGATGCAAATGAAGAAACAGGGGATACAGCAATGTGCTATGATGCTGATACTGGTTTAGAATGTACTGCTGAATAATATTTCATTCTAATGAAAAGTCATAAAAATATAAAGCTATAAACTATAATTTTTATAGTTTATAGTTTTTTTAAGAAATTAAAGGAGAGTTATATGAGAGAATCAATTGCTGGAGCTTGGTTATTTGGAATAGTAATAGTATTTATATTTTTATTCGCAGGTTTTTTAGCATATTCTGTTAGTTATGCTAAAGCATTTAGTGCTAAGAATAAAATTGTCTCTGTTATTGAGGAAGATGAAGGATATTCAGTTTTTAATGATACTGATGGTACCGATCTTGGGGGTGCAACAGAAAGTGAGTTAGCTCAGACGACTGAAGGAAGAATTTTTAGTTATTTAAGAACTATTGGATATAACTATTCTTCTAATATAAATTGTGAGGCAGATGAAAAAACTAAACAAGGATATTGTATTAAAGGGATTTGTCAATCAAATGATGAAGAAGGTTATAAAGGATATTATAAAGTAAGAACTTTTATGGTATTTGAGATTCCTATTATAGGACTTCCTGTTAGAATTCCAATCGGTGGTGAAACTAGACCATTAAATGGAACAATAGATCATGAGGATTGTTCTAACATGTAACTTGGAGGTAAATATATGAATGTAATGATTTATAATAAATTTAAAGATGCTTTGTTAGGCCTTAATCTCGAAGTTATGAAGACTTTAGAAGGCGTTTATAATGTTGATGAGATTATTGATACTTTTACTAACTTTTATTATGATAAAATGATTCTTGATATTACTGCTATTCGTGATTATCAGAATTTTGATAATTTACAGAAGCTATCTATGAATATCAACATGGATAATGTAATAGTATTACTTGAAGATAATATGGTTACTAATTCACGAGAGTTTATGTCTAAACTAGTTTCTCTTGGTATTTATAATTATACAAAGAGTGCTGATGGTATTAATTATTTATTAGTACATCCTCGTAGCGAAAAGGATGCTATTAATATGCAGGGTAGTGTTGATAATAACTTTGAACCTGCACCCGCTAGTGTAGATAGTGGTTTAGATATACCAGCTTTTGTTGAAGATGAACCATTAACTTTAACACAAACTCCTGCCTCAGCGGTGGTACCTCCAGCAGTAAGTGTACCTGAAAAGAGAGTAGAGCCATCTAGAAAAGAAGACATTTCAAATGCACCAATTAACAATGGTAAGATTAGAATTATTGGTTTTAAAGATGCAACTTTGCATGCTGGTGCTACATCTTTAATATATATGTTAAAAAAATCATTACAGAGTAGAAGATCTGTTTGTGCAATTGAAATAAATAAGGTTGATTTTCTATACTTTAATGATAAAGATATGGTTAGTACAACTATGCATGATATAGCTGGTGAGATGGTAAGAAGAAACAATCATGATTTAATTTTTATTGATTTGAATGATTATGAAGATACTAGTATTTGTTCTGAAGTATATTATTTAATTGAACCATCTACATTAATGTTTAATAGAATGATTAAAAAGAATAAAAGTATCTTAGAAAAATTAAGAAAAGAAAAAGTAATATTAACTAAGTGTTTGCTTAGTAATAGTGATTTAGCTACATTTGAATATGAAACTAAATTAAAGTTATTTGCAGTGTTGCCTTATTTAGATGACAGACAAGATAATATTAAGCAAATAAATGATTTAATTAAAAAAATGAATTTATAAATTAAATAAAATGTACAGTTTTATTGACAAATTAGAATAAATCTAATAATATTAGAATAGAGGTGAAAAGGAATGGATGATTTTTGTACAGATATTAATCCAGTATTAAGAATAATAGGATATGTAATTTTTGGTATTAAAATAGCAGCACCTATTATACTAATTGTTGTTGGTATGATTGATTTAGCAAAAGCTGTAACTTTAAATAAAGATGAAGAGGTTAAAAAAGCTCAGAACCTATTAATAAAGAAAGCTATTGCTGGTGTACTAGTATTCTTAGTAATAACAATAGTAGGATTATTAATGAAATTAGTAGGTGGAGATCAATATAAATCATGTAATACATGTTTGAATTCTCCATGGAATTGTAAACTACCTGATTCAGGTATCTAAAAAAGAATATTATTCTTTTTTTTTGGGGTTCTATTCTGCCGCTATTATTGACAAATTAGCCTTAATCTTTTAAAATGATAGTAGAGGTGTGAGAAATGGATGATTTTTGTGCAGATATTAATCCAATATTAAGAATAGTAGGATATGTAATTTTTGCCATTAAAATAGCAACACCTATTATATTAATTGTTGTTGGTATGATTGATTTAGCAAAAGCTGTTACTTTAAATGACGAAAAAGAAGTAAAAAAGGCCCAAAATTTATTAATAAAGAAAGCTGTTGCTGGTGTACTAGTATTTTTAGTAATAACAATAGTAGGATTATTAACGAAATTAGTAGGTGGAGATCAATATAAATCATGTAATACATGTTTGAATTCTCCATGGAATTGTAAATTACCTAATTCAGGGGTTTAAAAAGATTATCACTCTTTTTTTTTTTACTCAAATGGAGTAAAGCAAATAATTGAAAATAAGTATATATAGTGATATAATTATTTCGAGGAAATAAAATGAAAAGGAAGTTCAATCTAAATAATGTCATTATTATTGTTAAAGATTTTATTCTTAATAATAAAGTCTTTTTAATATTTGTTTTATTATCATTATTGATTGGATTTTTTTTGAGATTATTTACTATTGGATGGCCATTATATTTTAAAGCTCTTGCATGTGATTTTATAGTAATATTATGTATTGGTAGCTTTTCATTTTTATTAAAAGAATCATATAGATATTATTATTATTTATTTTGGATTATTCTTTCCACTGCTTTGTCTATCGGAAATACAGTTTATTATGATTTTTATGAATCATTTATTTCTGTTAATTTGATTGGTACTGCATCTATGGTAGGGCAAGTTAATGATGCTTTATGGGCTAAATTGCATGTATCTCAATTCTTATATATATTATTTCCAATTATATTTGTTCTTTGTTATAAAATGTTTATTAAATATAATATGAAAGACAAGAAAATTAATGGTAAAAAGTATTTTGTTGTTTCATTTATTCTTTCTATTATTTTAGGTGTTTGTGTTATACCTTTTGTAACTAAAACTGAGATTGGAAGGTTTATTAAATTATGGAATAGAGAATCAGTAGTTCAAAAGTATGGATTATACGTTTATACGATTAATGATCTAATACAAAGTGTTAGACCTAAAGTGGATGTTGCGTTTGGTTATGATGAAGATGCTTATGTATTTAGAAATTATTATGCATGTAAGTTTGAAGAGAAAAAGAATACTAATGAATATACTAATATATTTAAAGGTAAAAATGTATTATTTATACATGGTGAGAGTATACAAAACTTTTTGATTAATCTTAAAATAAATGGTAAAGAGGTAACTCCTAATTTAAATAAATTGGTTAAAAATAGTCTATATTTTGATAAGTTTTATCCACAGATAAGTGTAGGAACATCATCAGATACTGAGTTTACATTAAATACTGGACTTTTGCCATCATCAAGTGGAACAGTTTTTGTAAATTATTTTAATAGAACTTATGCATCAATGCCTAAATATTTTAAGAGTATGGGATATTATACATTTTCTACTCACGCTAATAACGCAGATTATTGGAATAGAAAACTTATGCATGCCTCTTTAGGTTATGATGATTTTTACGCTAAAGATAGTTTTGTAATTCCAGATAATGATGATCTAGATTATGTTGGCTTAGGGTTATCTGATAAAGCATTTTTTAAACAATTAATGCCTATATTAAATAATATAAATACTGAACATACTAATTATATGGGTACTATTATTACTTTATCTAACCATTCACCATTTAATGATGTTGCTAAGTATGGAGAGTTTGATTTAACTATGGATTATAGTTATGAAGATGAAGATGGTAATGAAATTAAGGATAATGCTCCATATTTAGATGGTAGTAGTATGGGTAATTATATAAAGTCTTCACATTATGCTGATAGTGCCCTTGGAGACTTATTAAACTTACTTGAAGAAAATAAGTTACTAGATAATACAGTAATTGTATTCTATGGTGATCATGAAGCAAGATTATCTAGAAATGAATTTAATCTTTTATATAATTATGATCCAGTTACAAGGGATATAATGGATCCTGAGGATGAAAGATATCAAGATTTTTCTTCATATAATTATGATTTACTTAAAAATACTCCATTAATTATATATTCTAAAGATGATAAATTAAGTGAGAAAATTAGTAAAGTAATGGGTATGTATGATGTACTTCCTACTATTGCTAATATGTTTGGATTTGAAGAAAAGTATTCTTTAGGGCATGATATATTTAGTGATAAAGAAGGAATAGTAGTTTTTCCAAATGGAAATGTATTAACTGATAAGGTTTACTATAGTGATTTAAAAGACGAATATATTGCTTTTAATGAGGAACCTATAGAAATAGATTACATTAATAACTTAAAAAGTATTGCTGATAAAGCACTTGATGTATCTAATGCAATAGTTGTTCATGATTTAATCAAAAGAGAAGCTAGTAGAATAGGAGAGTGTGTAAATGAGTAAAAAACAGGATATAAGAAATATTATATTATTTGTATTAATTGGTATTATTATTTTTGGGATAGTAGGTTATAAAGTATATAAAGATTTCTTTACGTCTAATAGTGTAGAAGAGAAAAAGATAATGTCTCTTGATTTATATGGATATACATTAGGTGAGAATGATACAAAGCTATATAAAGACAATTTTAAGGCTTTAGAGGGTGTTTTAAATGAAAAGCCTATAAAGTATGAAGAATATGCTAAAACAATGTCTAAACTCTTTGTAATTGATGTATTTACGCTTACTAATAAAGTATCTAGTACTGATATTGGTGGACTTGAGTTTGTTTATAAAGATTTAAAAGAAAATTTTAAGGAAAATATGGGAGCTACATTATATAGAAATGTTGAAATAAACATAGATGGTAAGAGAAAACAAACACTTCCAGAAGTAACAAGTGTTGAAGTAGTAGATATTAAAGATAATAAGTATACTTATGATAAAAAAGAATATGAAGGATATGTGGTAACATTAAAGTGGGAATACAAACAAGATTTAGGTTATCAAAGTACTATAAGACTTACATTGATTAAAGATGATAATAAGTTATATATAGTTAAAGGTGAATAATAAAAAGAAGTTTCAAATAAATGAAACTTCTTTTTTTATTCTTGTGTATTTGTTGGCTCTTCTGGAGTAGTAGATTCATTAGAAGAATTATCATCATTGCTTTGATTATTATTAGTATTATTATTGTCATTATTTTGATTTTCATCTGTATTAGTATTAGTTGTATCATCATCTACTATAGGAGCAACAGGTTTATCTTTCTTTTTAACATATATTGTAAGTGAACCTAATTGATCTAATATTATATCTGGATGTTCATCTTGATAATGGAATGAATATTCACTCCAGTCATATAATGTAACTTTATTTCCATTTGAACTGTCTATAAATGATAAGCTAAGTCCATTAGATGAAGCATAGTTTTTAATTTCAGTTACTGTATAAGAAGATACATCTTTTAGAGTAGCTATCCTAGTAGCGCCATAACTTCCTTGTCCGATTATTGTATCTTTATATGGATCATTTAAGTCAAATGATATTTTTTTAATTGCATCTGATTTTGTATTATTTAAGTTAGCTTTAATAGCTTTTTTAATGTCATTTATACTTCCTTGATATGGAATAGTAACAGCAGGATAACTTTTTGATGCTGCTTCATATATACTTCCCCAAGCACTATAACCAGATAATTGCATTCTTTGTACATTTACAAGGTTAGTACTATCAGATACTACTACTGATTTTGCTAAGTTATATAATGAAACTAAATCATTTGAATTAATATTAGTTTGGAAATTAGATTTTACTGTTTCTAATATATTTACTACTTTATTTGGATCTTTTAATTTAGTAGCAGAGTTAATTATACCAAGTATAACTTTCATTTGATTTTTACCTCTTGTATAATCACTTCTACTTCCATCAGTCCAAGTAGGGCAGTACTCAGCCATTGCTTTACCAGTCGCACTTCCATCATTTGGTTTATGTCTGTTTCTTGCAAGGGCAAGTGCTTGTTCACCATTTAAGTGTTGATGACCTTTTTTAACATATACAGTGTTTTTTCCCCAACCACGAGAACTGCTTTGTTCACAAATAGAGTAGTCAACATCAGCATCAATTCCACCAACAGAATCAACTAATTGAACAACTCCTTTAAAGTTAATCTTAGCATAATAATCAATATCTACATCAAATAGTTTTTCAATTGTTTGAACAGCACATGTTGATGAGCTACCCCATGTAGTAGTATTAATTCTTCTATATTTCCCATTTGAACATGCAGTTTTTAGATACATATCTCTTGGTACAGATGTAAGAGTTGCTTTTAATGTTTTTGGATTAAATGTAACTAGTAATAAAACATCAGCATTATATCCAGAAGTAACTCCATCTTGTGATGAATCTACACCAATTAATAGCATACTAAAAGGTTTATCTAATGAAGCAGTTGATTTTTTAATATTTTCTTCTGTACTTTTATATTCTTTTTTACCTTCATATAATACTTTAGTATCTTTTTCAATTGTTTCAAAACCATCCATAGTACTAAACATATCAACATAGTTTCTACTAAAGAATGCAGCATCTATTTTTTTATTTTTTAGAGCATATAATAGTTCCATAGTAGAATCATATTCTTTAATTGTATTAGTTTTATCAAGTTTTAATTCATTAATTATTTCTTTTGGTAAAATATAACCTTCAATATCATTTTTATCATTAATTATTCCAATTGTTTTTTTATTTAAGTCTTTTTCATCTTTTAAGTCTTTATTATATGTAACTAGAGAAGAGTAGTACATATTTTCATTCTTACTATAATCATTAATTGCTTTATATACTTTAGTTAAATAATAGTATATTCCAAATGATGCTATTATTACTATTAAAGACAAGATTAATGGCACTAAAAATGCCATTAATTTTCTTTTCTTTATACTTCTTAAGAGTAGGTAGCTAAAGAAGAAAAAGAAATAAAGTAGTATTAATATTCCAAATGCTCTATAAAATGTTTCTATTCCTTTATATAATACAATTGCATAACTAGCAAGTATGAAAGAAGCAAACTGAGCTAATATTACTAGTAAGATAAATAAGACTTTAAAAATATTAGTTTTCTTTTTCTTCACTTTCTAACACTTCTTTCTTTTTAATCTTTTTATTTTTTATTGATTTTTCTTCTATAGCTTTACTTAACTCTTCATGTTTCTTTTTTTGTTCTTCTATTTTTTGTTTCTTAATTTTATTTTTCCTCATTTTTGAAATTAATATACCTATAAGTATAGCAATAATAATTATTGTTTCAGCTCCTAGAATAGCAATAATCTTTTTATATCTAGATACTTCTTTTTCAATTTCTTTTAATTTAGAATTATCTTCTTCATATCTAATTATTGAATTAGTTTTTTCATCATATTCATAATAATTATCAACAGCTTTAATTAAATCTCTAGCTTTTATTATATATAAACCTTTAATATTCATTTCAAGAGCATCAAATAAAACATCATCTATTTTAATTTGAGTTCTTTTTAAATCAGTTTTATATGTCTTTTCTATTTCAAGAGGGAAAATACTAAGTGATGGTAGTTTAGCATCTTCATATATAGTAAATGTATTATCTTCTTTATCATATAGATACATATTAATTTTACCATCTTTATCTTTTAAACCAACTAATGTAAAATTATTTGGTTTATTGTATAAACAAGGCACTTCTTGATCTTTAATTTTAACAGTAGATTTTTCAAAGTTTTCAACTTTAGGCAAACTACTTTCTCTTTTAACAACAGTTAGAGTATCTTTACCAATAGTAAATTCTATTGGATTTGGATCAATTACATTAACAGTTAAATAATATTTTTTAACTGAACCATTTTGAGCAGTAACTGTAATTTCAAATTTGTTTTCTCCTTCGACTACATCTTTACTACCAGTTCCAGATACTTTAGCTTTACTATCATCTGCGGTTGCTTTTATAGTAATTGTAGTTGTATTTGAGTTAGCTTCAACTGTATATGAAGTAGTACCTTTTGAAAAGGAAGGGGATAAGTTTAATCCTTCAACACTTAAACTTTTTAAGTCATTGTTTTTTGAATAAGTGGCTTTCTTTTGAGCTTCAGTTATAACAGTTATTGTTTTAGAACCACCACTTACTGACATTTTACTTTCATCATATGCATAAGCTGCATAACTCTTAACACTTATTTTTCCACTACCACTACCTATAGCTTTAAATTTATAAGTATAACTTTTAGATTTAGTAGAACTGCTTGATGCATAATCGGCAACATAAGCATCACCACTTACTAGTTTAAATTTTGATGAGTCATAGTTTGGTGTGAATTCCCAAGAACCTAAAGCAGTAGAAGATGATATTTTATAAGTTACTGTAAATGTATTACCAACTACAACGCTTTTAGAAGAAGAGCTAACTGATATACTAGCACTTGCAGCTAAAAGTGTGTTAAAGTTAGAAAAAAACATTAGTAAACTAATGGTTAATATATTTATTGCTTTTAATATTTTTTTCATTTAAACCTCCTATAATTTTTTGTCGCCTTTAATATGTTTTTGAACTTGTAATAAATCAAGTATAGTCACTTTGTTATCTTTAGATGTATCTCCTGCTGATAGGTAAGAGCTTGATAATTTTTTATCACCTTTAATATGTTTTTGAACTTGTAATAAATCAAGTATAGTTATTTTACCATCACCAGAAGTATCTCCAGTTATAACAAATGTATAAGTTTTAGTCTCACTTGAAGTTTTAATAGTAATTGTACTTCCAGTACCAATTAGAGTAGTATTACTAATAACTTGACCTTTATTGTTTTTAATAGTAGCGCTAACTCCATTTTTATTTATTTTATTTAAGATAGTTGAAACTGAAGTATTATATTTAATATTTGTAATATTACTATTACTTACTGTAATGTTATTATTGTTTAATACACTTTGAGCGGTTACAGTAGGTTGAGTGTTATTTTCATTAGTATTTCCTGTTACTGCAGGCTCAGTAGTGTTTGTAGTTGGTTCAGTGGTATTAGTGGTTGTTGGCTCAGTAGTATTTGTAGTTGTGTTATTTTCTGTTTGTTCATCTTCTATAAATTTAATTGTTATAACATACTTTTTAATACCTCCAGTTTGAGCTTTAACAGATAATGTAACATCTGTATCTTGTGATACTAATTCATAAGTTCCATTACCAGTTATAGTAGCATTAACACTTTCAGAAACTGAACTAACTTTAACACTCTTAGTAGTACTTGGAACATATACTTCATAAGTTAATACATCTGAATCAAATTTAGGACTTAATTCAAATCCTTCAACTGTAATTGAAGTTAAATTATTATTTGAATCTCCCGCATCAGGTAGAGAAGTAACACTTGGCATATTATTATATACAGGTATTTCAAATATAAATGATTGGCTTATGATTCCTGCATTTGCATAAGAATTATAAGTTTGATTTCCTTCTGTTACAGGTGCCTGAATATTTGTCATATATTGGTGTGTATAACTTGAATATGTTGATCCAGGTCTTACATTGAACTTTTGATAATAAAGAGTTCCTTGTCCTTGATTAATATATCCATTAGCAAGAAATGCAGCTCCACCTTCAATAGCTTTATCTATTGTATTCCATCCTTTATTCATTGCGGTTACAAGACCCATTGTAATAGATGAGTATTTATGTCCATTAATAGTTTGTTCATAAGCTCCTATATTAAAGAAATTATAATATCCACTATATGTTTTACCTTCATAAGTAAATGAGCATCCATTAGTTGAATCACTTCCATTAGCTCCAACTTCTAATCTTATTCTACTAGCTAAGTGAAGTGGGCTGATGCCATATTTTTTACCATATGTATACATTGGGTTAGTATATTGATCTGCGCTTAATTTACCATTTCCAAATACTGTTTTAATTAGTGAAGGATACTTACTATCGAATGAAGCATCAAAATCTAATTTTTCAAACATGAACATTCTATCTTCTACAAGCCAGTTTCTAGGATCCATATAAAATGCAATTACTGCTTTATTAACTCTAAACCAACTAGATCCTTCTGCAGGAGTAGTAGAGGTTCTATAGTTATTATTAGTAGTTTGCATATAATTTTTTCCTTCTTCAGCATCTACTGCAGTAGCAAAATTAGAATTTGTGTTTTTAGCAACAAATGACCAATTAGGATACTTATTATGTAAGTGTGTTAAATAAGGAATATATGAATCTGGAAAGCCAGCATTTTTTAATGTTTGAGCATATTCACTATTAGTAGCAGTTATGTCTGATTTTTTTGTAATGTATTTTGCACATACATAACCAGTTTTATTATTATAATAAGATACTCTATACCAAACATTTCCACTGCATCCAGAATTATTAGCTGTTGTTTGAGATAATATTTTTACATTTACTCCAAGAGATAAAGTATCTTGAAGAGTTTTACTAGTAGAAGCTCCACTTCTAACATTTGTATTATTTGAATTAATTCTAGCAGTATAATCAGAAGTATTAATTCCAGAGTATGATGTGTTTACAAATGTTACATATGATGAACATACGTAACCAGTTTTGTTTTTATAAGTAACTTTATACCATTTAGCATTACAACCAGTACCAGAATATAATGTTTTATCTACAACACTAATAGGTGTTCCAGTGGAAACTGTATAAAGTATTGAATTATTAGTTCCAGCGCCACTTCTGATTCTAACACTAGTATCATTTATTTCAGCTTCATAAGCGGCATTTAGGGCAGATGGTAATATTAAAAAACATGATATTATTAGTATCAAATAACTTATTTTTTTCATATTCCACCTCCACATCGTTAATATTCATATTAATTATAGCATAAAGTCGACTTTTTTTTTAGTTAAATTGGTACTCTTTACACTATTTACAACATATTTCACTATTTATTCTTGATAGGATTTATGATTGAATAAATTTAGGATAGTGATTATATGAAAAGAATAATATTGTTTTTAATTTCATTTGTTTTATTAATTCCAATTATTAATGCTAAAGAAGAAGTTTATATTGAAAGTATAAGTATAGAAGATAGTTCAACTTTGGTAGAAGAAAGAAGTACTCCTGCATATGATGGATTAAAGGTAAAATTTGATGTTGGATTTAAAAACATAAATGATTTTATAATTTATAAAATAGTAATTAATAATAATTCAGCTATAGATTATGAATTAGATATAAATACTTTTAATACAAGTAAAGTAACAAATATGCAATCTATGCTTTCGTTATTAACAAATTGTCAAAGAATACTTGTTGGAAATGATTGGGATACATCAAATGTTGTATACTCAAGTTCAATGTTCTATGAATCTAGACTTTTAAGGAATTATAATAGTAATATATTAGACAAAACAAAAGCACATACTGCAGAAGATGGATATTTAACTTTAAAGAGTAGCTAGAAATAGTTACTCTTTTATTATGATTAATTTTGTTTTATAATTATATTGGGATGTGGTTTTATGGATTATACTGTTAATGGGTATAATATATTTTTAATAGTAGGTATTACTTTTTTAGCATCACTTGTTTTTGTTGAAATGATGAAAAGGGTTGCTATATTTTTAAAGGTGTTAGATGTACCAAATGATAAAAGAAAAATACATACAAAACCAATGCCATTACTTGGGGGTATAGGTATATTTTTATCATTTATTTTAGGTTATATGTTATTTGCACCTAAAAATAATTTAATGCTTTCTATTTTAATATCATCTTTTTTAATCATGTTACTTGGTTTGTTTGATGATATGACTAAGAGTGAGACACCAATGCCAAATAAATATAAAGTTATTGTTCAAATAGTGGTTGCAGCAATAGTAGTATTTTATGGTGGACTTAAATTAACTAAAGCAAATTTATTTGGAATTAATTTTAATTTTGGAGTTTTGTCACCATTTTTAACTATATTAATTATTGTTGCTATTATAAATGCTGTTAATTTAATAGATGGACTTGATGGATTATGTGCTGGTATTGCATCTATTTATTTCTTTACAATTGCTGTAATTGGATTTATTTTAAATAAATTTGGAGGATTAGATATAATTCTTAGTTTGATTATGCTTGGTAGCACTCTTGGATATTTAGTTCATAATTATCCACCAGCTACTATTTATCAAGGGGATGCCGGAAGTACATTTTTAGGTTTAATGATGGCAGTTATTTTCTTACTTGGATTTAAAACAACTACACTTACATCATTAATTATTCCTATGTTTTTACTTGCTATTCCTATTATGGATACTTTATTTGCAATTATTAGAAGAAAACTAAAAGGACAAAGTATTGATCATGCAGATAAAGAGCATATACATCATCAATTTTTAAAGAAGTTTAGTAAAGGTAAAACATTATTAGTAATATATCTTATTAATTTAGTATTCTCAATAACAACCATTTTCTACATCCTTGGCGATAAAGAAATAGTTATGATATGTTATGTAATATTAATATTTATTGTACTTTTTTTAGTATTTAAAACGAATGTAATTTTTGATAGAAAAAAGACTGAAAAGTAATTCAGTCTTTTTGACATAAATGAAAAATTATATTACAATTTTTTTATAGGACGTGATTTTATGAACATTGGAATACTTGGTAGTGGGGCATATGGTATTGCTCTTGCAAGTATATTAATTAGAAATAAACATAATGTTACTATTTGGGCACATAGAGAAGAAGAAAGAGATAGACTTGATTCTAAAAGAACTAGTCCTAAATTAGGAAATTATAAAATACCAAAAAGTATTACTTTTACAAGTAATTTAGAAGAATGTATTAGGGGAAAAGACTTAATTGTTATGGCAATTCCTGCTTTTGCATTTGAAGAAACAGTTTCTAAAATGAAAGAGTATATTAAAAAGAATACTCCAGTTTTAATTGCAACTAAAGGTATTCAACAGGATACTTGTATGTTTTTACATGATGTTTTTCACAAGTATTTAACAAATAAAGTTGCTGTTATTTCGGGCCCAACATTTGCGGTAGATATTATTAGAGATGTACCTATTGGTATGAGTCTTGCTACTAAGCATAAATTTGTTGATAAATTAGTAAGGAATTGTTTTGAAAATAGTACAACTAAATTTAGATCAACAAAAGATATAGTTGGGGTAGAAATATGTGCTAGTGTAAAAAATGTTATGGCAATTGCTTCTGGTATATTAGAAGGTATGGGAGTAACTGATTCAACAAGAGCATTATTCTTAACTGAGAGTTTAAATGATATTAAAGAGTTAATTCAAGCACTAGGTGGAAAGAAACAAACGATTTTGTCATTTGCAGGGTTTGGTGATATACTAATGACTTGTACATCAAAAACATCTAGAAATTTTAGTTTTGGATATTTAATTGGACAAGGAGCTAGTAATAAAGAAATAGATGCATATTTAGAAGAAACAACTGTTGAGGGTATGTATACACTTAAATCTATTCATAAATTAGTTAGACGTAAAAAAGTAAAGATGCCAATTATTAATTTAATACATGCAGTGATTTTAGGTAAGAAAGATAAAAAAGAAATTCTAAAGTTTTTAATAGAAAAGTAGGTTTATATGAAAAAAAGATTATTTTTTGTATTATTTGTTTTTTTGATGATATATTGTTTCGTTCCAGTTAAATATAATTCTAAATATAAAATGAATATTATAAGTTCATATGGAGATGATGAAGCATATCATCCAAAGGTTTTAAATTTTGAAAAAAAATGGAATGGGTATAAGTATTGGATGAGTTATACACCTTATCCAAAGGGAAATGACTCAATGGAAAACCCTCATATTGTTGTAAGTAATGATTTGATTAGATGGCAAAAACTATATAAAGAAGATAGAGCTTTAGATAGTCCAACAAAATATTTACCTTTATCAAATTATAATTCTGATTCTCATTTGGTTTATAATTCTGATTTAAATCGAATGGATTTATATTGGAGATATGTAGATGATTTAGATAATAAAGTGTATATTTACAGAATAACAAGCAAAGACGGCGTGAACTGGAGCGAAAAGGAATTGTCAATTGTTGACAATAGAAAGAAGAAAGATTATGTTAGTCCTGCTATTATATATGAAAATGGACTATATAAAATGTGGTTTCTAAGTTCAGGGTTTAAAATCAAGTATTCAGAAAGTAAAGATGGATTAAAATGGGAAAATGAAAAAGATATTAATCTTAAATATGAAGAGAAATTATATTCTTGGCATCAAGATGTAATTAAAACTGATAAAGGTTATGAGATGATCGTTGTTGCTTTAGATTCTTGGGAAAATCATAATAATATGAATTTGTATTATTCTAGTAGTAAAGATGGTATTAATTGGAGTGTTGCAAAAACAATATTAAAACCAACTAAGGGTACTATGCTATGGGATAATAGAGGAATATATAGAAGTTCATTTATTAAAGAAAATGGTGTTTATTTTGTATATTATGGTGGAACAAATGAGCATTTACATCATGGAATTGGTTTAGTTTATGGTAAAGATATTTATCATTTAAAGAGTACTAATGTTGATTTTGATAATAATAGTGATTGTGAAAAATTATTAAAAGATATTAAAAAGGAAATGAAATGAAAGTTTTAAAAAAAGTATTATCAAAAAATTATCTTAAAGAATTAAAGATGAGTAAATATTATGGTTATGTAATAAATTATAAGTTACATAAAAATAATATTTTTATCGAGTGCAATAATACTAGTAATATTGATAAAATATTAAATAGTAAGTTAAAAGATAATTATAATATTTATATTACTTCTAAGGAGAAATTAGAATGTGATAATTTTGTTTTATATCAAAGCAGCAAGTATTATAAATTACTATCTAATTGTAAATACATTATTACTGATTCTATATTAGATGATTGGTATATTAAAAAAGATGGACAAGTTGTTATAAATTATTTTAAAGGTAAGAAAGAAGATTATCTTGGAAGATATTCTAAAGATAATTATTTTGATATTGGTAATATTCAAAGAACTTTTATGAATAGTGATTATATTATATTTGATAATAAAGAATCAAATGTTATTAGTAATTATATGCTAGATAATTTAATAGACGGGTATATTATATACTCAAATAAATATATCAAAACTGTTGAAGATATTATTATGGATAAAAAAATAAAAACTGAAAAGTTAAAGCATAATAATAAAGAAAATATATTAATATATGGTGGTAATTTAGCTAGAAATGGTGTTACTACATCACTTAAGAGTTTATTATCAAATATTGATTTAGATAAAAAGAATTATTATATTACATATGATACTAAGATTGCTAAAGATAATAAGGATGTATTATTATCTTTACCTGATAAAGTAAAATATATTGCTATTAATTCTAATACTATAATGGATTTTAAAACTAATATAAAGTTTAATATGTTTAGAGCAAATGTTTTAAACATAAATAATATATTAGATAAAGTCATTAAATCATATAAGTTAGATATTAATAGATTATTTCCAAATATGAAGGTTAGTAGTGCTATTCAATTTGGAGGATATGATTTTAGAAAAATATTTTTATTTAGTGCTTTTGATTGTAATAGAGTAATATATGTTCATAGTAATATGTTAGATGAAATAAAAACCAGAAAAAAGCAGCATAGGAAAACCTTAGAATACGCTTATAATGTTTATGATAAAGTTGCAATTGTAAGTAAAGCAATGTTTGAATCTACTTATGAAATTAGTAAGAGAGAAGATAATATATTTTTAGCAACTAACTTAATTGATTATAATATAATTGTTGATAAATCTAGCAAAAAAATTGAGTTTGATGATTATACTTTGACTAATAGTGATTTAGATACAATAAAAGAAGTGTTAGATAGTAAAAGTAAAAAGTTTATTACAATTGGTAGATTTTCTAAGGAGAAAGGTCATATTAGATTAATTAATTCTTTTAATAGAATATATAAAGAAAACAAGGATATTTATTTAATAATAATTGGAGGGAATGGTCCAGAATATAATAAGACTATTAAATACATTGATTCTCTTGAATGCAAGCAAAGAGTTATTGTTATTAATAACATTTCAAATCCATACAATATTTTAAAGAAGTGTGATTATTTTGTATTATCATCTTTTTACGAAGGTTTTGGACTTGTTCTTGCTGAAGCAGACATTTTAGGACTTCCTGTTATATCTACTAATATTGATGGACCAAGAAAGTTTATGAACGATAACAATGGATTATTAGTCGATAATAGTGAAGATGGTTTATATTATGGAATGTGTAAATTATTAAATAATGAAGTTAAAGTAATGAGTGTTGATTACAAAGAGTACAATAAAAAAGCTTTAAAAGAGTTTTATAGTCTACTAGATGGAGTAAAAAATGAAAAATGAAATTATAAAGATTGTTAAATTATCTATAGAGGAATTAAAAAATAAAATTGGTAAAAATTCTTTTGATATATTTATAAATATATTAAAAATAGTGATTGTATTTTTATCTTTATGGATATTATTTGAAAAATTTAAGGGTAATACAGCCCTTATTAATAGTTATCCATATATGCTATGGTTATTAAGTGGATTTATTCCAATGATATATGTTTTGGATGTTCTTGTTGGTAGTTTTAAATATAAGTTTGATAAACCATTTGAGGTAATTAATGTTTCTAGTTTTATGTTTTTTAGTTTGTTAACATTCATAGAAATAGTTATATTTAGATTATGTGGGTTTGAAATAGATGTTTATTATTTTCAACTAATAATATTTATGTTACTTTTATTTATATTCTTACAATTATGTTCTATTCTTATAGTTAATTTTGCTAAAATAAATGAAAAAATAAATAAAGTGTTATATATATTTATATTTCCTCTTATGTGTTTTTCTGGATTATTCTTTTTAAAGACAGAAATACATAATAGAATACTAAGAGCATTTGTAAATATAAATCCAGTCTATTATTTAATACAGGGTATTAGAGATAGTTTAGTATTTAAAAAATGGTCATTTAATGAACCTCATTTATTTGCAGTTTTTGTTATTATTAATATAATAATAATATTATTTTGTTTTGGCTTAAGTTTAATAAAAAAGAAACAGTAATTTGCAATAAATAGTTAATATTGCTAAAATATTTGTGTTGGAGTGTTTATGAAATTAATTAAAATAATTGTACTTGTAGTATTTAAATATCATTTAAGATTATCATATTTTTTTATTAAGTTGTTCACTAAAAAAGAAAATAGAGTGTTCTTTTTGAGTAGACAATTTAATGAAGTTCCTTATAATTATAGTGAACTTATTAAAAGATTAAAAACTGATGGAATACAAACTAGAGTTATTTGTAAAAAAGTATCTTCTGGATTAAATTCTGTTATTAGAAACGAAAAGAAACATGGTAGTATTTTTAGTGGATTAATTGAGTCTGTTAGTTATTATTTTAATTTATATAAACAAATGTACTATGCAGCTACTTCTAAAGTAATAATAGTAGATGGATATAATATTGTCTCTAGTTTATTAAATCATGAAAAGGGAACAAAAGTAATTCAATTATGGCATGCCCTAGCAGCAATTAAAAAGTTTGGTTATCAAACAATTGGTTATCCAGATGGCCTAGATAGTTTAACTGCTAAAATTCTTTGTATGCATAGAAATTATGATTATATTATTAGTGGTTCAGTTGCGATGAATAAATATTTTGCAGAAGCGTTTAATACAGATATTAAGGCTTTAAAAGCATATGCTACTCCTATGGTAGATTATCTTGTTAAGGAGAATAAGGAAGTAGTAAATAAGATATATAAAAAGTATCCAGAGCTTAAAAAGAAACCTAATATTTTGTATTGTCCTACATTTAGAAGTGATGGAAGAAATAGTGTTATTAGTGTTATAGATTCTATTGATACTAAAAAGTATAATTTAATAGTTATGCTTCATCCTAAAGAGAAAGTTGTAAGATCAAATGAAAAAGTAATATATCCTGATAGAAGAGAATTTACAAGTGAAGATATTTTAAGAGTGTGTGATTATATTATTAGTGATTATTCTGCTATTATAATTGAAGCATGTGCAATTGATGTTAAGGTATTACTATATCTATTTGATTTTGATCAATATAAGAAAGAAAATGGGGTTAATATTGATTTATTTAGAGAACTTAAAGGTAATGCATCTAGAGATATGAAAGATTTAGCTAAAGTAATTGAAACTAATTCTTATAATATGGAATCATATAATAAGTTTAAGAAAAAATATTTAAGTGTTAGTGATGGAACTTCAACTGATAAGATTATTAAATTAATAGAGGAGTGTTTATGAAAAAAATAAAAGTGTTTCTATTAAATATATCTAAGAAGAGTGTATTTATTAGAAAGATATTGAGAAGTGCTAAATCTAATGTTGGAAAGGTGAAGTATTTTAAGTATAAATATAGATATAAAATTGATGATAAAATGGTTTTCTTTGAAGTATATGGTGGTAGAAATTATACTTGTTCTCCAAAGGCTATATATGAACAAATGTTAAAGATGGATAAATTTAAAGATTATAAGTTTGTATGGGCATTTGAAAATATAGAAGATCATAAAGTGAAAAAAGATAAAAGACTAACTATTATTAAAAGTAAAAGTAAAGATTATTATAAGTATTTATCTATGTCTAAGTATTGGATAGTTAATTCAATTATAGATGAAGGAGTTACTAAAAAGTCTGGGCAAGTATATGTTCAATGTTGGCATGGTACTCCTCTTAAGAGACTTAGATATGATATTCAAGTAAATGGAAATGCACTTAATACTACTGATGAAATAAGAAGAAGAAATGATATTGATGCAGTTAAGTTTGATTATTTTTTATCTCCGTCTAAATTCTGTACTAAGGTATTTACTTCAGGATTTAATTTAAAGAATCTTGGTAAAGAAAATATTATAATTGAAGAAGGATATCCAAGAAATGATTCTTTATTTAATAGAACAAAGAAAGAAATAGATGCTATTAAGAAAGATCTTGGTATTCCTAAGAATAAAAAAGTATTATTCTATTTACCAACATTTAGAGATAACCAACATAATTCATCTTTGGGATACACTTATAAATTAGAAATAGATTTTGATAGTTTAAAGAAGAAGTTTTCCAAAGATTACGTTATTTTATTTAGACCTCATTATTTTATAGCTAATAAGATTGATTTAACAAAGTATAAAGGTTTTGTTTATAATGTTAGTAAGTATGATGAAATAAATGATTTATATTTAGTAAGTGATATTATATTAACTGATTACTCTAGTGTTTTTTTTGATTATGCTAATTTAAAAAGACCTATGTTATTTTACATGTATGATTTAGATTTATATAAGGGTAGTTTAAGAGATTTTTATATTTCTTTAGATGAACTTCCTGGTCCAATAGCTAAAACACAAAAAGAATTAGAATATGATTTAGAACATATAGATGAATTATTTAAACAAAATAAAGAAAAATATAAGAAATTAAATGAAAAATATAATTATTTAGATGATGGTAATGCTAGCTTAAGGGTTATCAATAAAATATTCAAATAATTTGATTATAGTTTTAATATGTGATAAAATTGTATTACTTGAAGGAGTGCTAAATGAAAAGGTTTTTTAATGATTTAAAAAAATATAAAAATTATATTTTATATTCAACTAAGGCTGAACTTAAAACAGAAATTATAAATTCATATTTAGGATGGATGTGGATGATTTTAGAACCACTTGCTTTTATGTTAATTTATTTATTTATAGCAAGTGTTATTTTTAAGTCTAAGGTTGAATTTTTTCCAATATTTGTTTTTGTAGGACTTAGTATTTGGAATTTCTTTAATAAGATGGTAGTTGCTAGTGTTAAGATAGTTGCTACTAATAGAGATACAGTTACAAAGGTATATTTACCAAAGTATGTATTATTGCTTGTTAAAATGGGTGTAAATGCATTTAAGATGGGTGTGTCATTTTTACTTGTGGCTGTTTTTATGATTGCTTATAAAGTACCATTATCATGGAATGTATTATGGTTTTTCCCAATTATAATAACAGTACTTGTTTTTACATTTGGAGTTTGTACATTTATGTTACACTTTGGTGTATTTGTAGAAGACCTTGTAAATTTAGTAAATATTGCTCTTAGAATGATGTTTTATTTAACTGGTATTTTTTATGATATTAGTTCTAGAATAAGAAATGAATTATATAGAACAATATTATTAAATTTAAATCCAGTAGCTAATTTCTTATATAATATGAGAAATGTATTAATATATAGAATTCCACCTGTAGGATATTGGACACTTATATGGTTTATAGTAGGTGTGATAATTAGTATGCTTGGAATTAGAACTATATACAAATATGAGAATACATATGTGAAGGTGATGAAATAATGAAAAGTAGGGAAATGGCAATTAGTGTAAAAGATTTACATGTGTATTATAGAGATATGAATCGTTTTTCATTAAAGAAAAGTGGTTTAAAGGGTAAAGGTAGTGGAAAGATATTTAAGGCAGTTAAAGGAGTTTCTTTTGAAGTACCAAAGGGTCAAATTCTAGGTATTTGTGGAAAGAATGGTAGTGGTAAATCAACTCTTTTAAGAGCAATATCTGGTATTTTTTCTCCAGATAAAGGAACTATCAATTTACATGGGAATTCAATATCACTATTATCAATTGGTGTTGGATTTCAAAAACAATTAACTGGATATGAAAATATTTATTTATCTGGTATGTTACTTGGATATAATAAAGAACAAATAGATGAAAAAGTAGATGAAATAATTAAATTCTCTGAATTAGGTGATTTTATATATAAGCCTGTTAGAAGTTATTCTTCGGGAATGTATTCTAAACTTGCTTTTTCTATAACTGCAGTACTAGAAACAGATATAATGTTAATAGATGAAGTACTAAGTGTAGGAGATATTCATTTTAAAGAAAAAAGTTATAATAAAATGAAAGAATTAATTGAAGATTCTGATAGAACAGTAGTTATTGTTTCACATAGTACTAAAACATTAGTAGAATTATGTGATAAAGTTATTTGGTTGCATGATGGTCTTATTAAAGATGAAGGAGACCCTGCTAAAATAATGGAAAAATATGAACAATTTATGAGAGAACAACAATAATGAATATTTATGATTTTGATGATACTATCTATAAAGGAGATTCATGTAGGGATATTATTAAGTATGGACTTAAAAAGCATCCAATAATAACCATGAAGTCTTTATTAAAAACCCCAGTATTTTATTTTAATTATAAAAGAAATAAGATATCTTTTGATATAGTTAAACAAAATATGCTTTCTTTTATATTTAAAATAGATAATTCTGAAGATTTTATTAATTCATTTGTAGATAGTCATTTAAAAAAAATAAAAAAGTGGTATTTGGATAATCAAAAAGAGGATGATGTAATAGCAACTGCATCTTATGAGATATGGATTAAAGTTTTTGCATCAAGACTTGGTATTAAAAATGTAATTGCTACTAAAACAGATGATAAAGGAAAGATTATTGGTGGGAATTGTAAGAGAGAACAAAAGGTTAAGAGGATAAAGAAAGAATTTCCAAATTCTGTTTATAATCAAAGCTATAGTGATTCTAAAAGTGATATACCAATTCTCGAATTATCTAAAACTGCATTTATAGTTGAAGGAAATAGGTTAATACCTTATAAAAAAGGTTACAATTTTAAAAATAGGAGGTAAAAATGAAAAGAATATTAACTTATGGAACATTTGATTTACTACATTATGGTCATATTAGATTGCTTAAAAGAGCAAAGGCTTTAGGTGACTATTTAATAGTAGCTGTATCAACTGATGAATTTAATGAATTGAAAGGAAAAAAGGCATATCATAATTATGAAACAAGACGTCAAATGCTTGAAGCTATTAGATATGTTGACTTAGTTATCCCAGAAGAAAATTGGGAACAAAAAATTAATGATGTAAAGGAATACCATGTTGATGTGGTTGTTATGGGAAGCGATTGGGCTGGAAGTGATAGATTTGATTATCTAAAAGATTATTGTGAAGTGGTTTATTTAGATAGAACTGAAGGTGTTTCTACTACAAAGATTAAAAAGGATTTAGGATTACAAGAACCTATTAATGGTGTTGATCAAATCCCAGAACCAAAAAAAAGTTCACGTAAATCAAAGGCATAACATGGAGGAGATATTATCATGAGTTTAAAAAAAGTATCAAAAGCTAGAAAAGTGGTAAATGGTTTAAGAAAAATTGGATACAATGATTATTATGAAAAATTACCAATAGATGAGTATGCGATTTTTTTAGAACCACAGCAAGGAAGAACGATAAATGGTAATATCTTTTATATTGTTAAAGAACTTTCAAATAATGAGTTATATAAAGATTATAAGGTATATGTAGTACTTGAAAAAGATAGAATAGATAATTGTAAAAAAGTATTAGAAAAGAACAATATTAAAAATGTTAAAATTGTAACTAGACTATCTAGGCAGTATTATAAACTAATGGCATCTGCTAAGTATTTGATGACTGACACTGCATTTAATTTATGTTATATAAAGAAAGAAGGACAAGTTATATTAAATACTTGGCATGGAACACCACTTAAGTGTTTGGGTAGACAATCAAAAAATGATTATTTTAATATAGGAAATGTTCAGAAAAATTTTATTATTTCTGATTATTTGCTATATCCAAATGAATATACAAGAGATCATATGATTAAAGATTATATGGTTGATAATTTAAGTAAAGCAAATGTTATGTTACTTGGATATCCAAGAAACACAGCTTTTTTTGATAACGAATTAAGAAATAACATAAGGGAGGAATTGGGTTTAGAGAATAAAGAAGTATTAGTATATATGCCTACATGGAGGGAATATAGTACTGAAGAAGAAGCTTTACATAATAAAAAAGTATTGAATGATAATTTAAAGTCATTTGAAAATGAATTAAAAGATAATCAAGTAATGTATGTAAATCTTCATCCATTAGATGTTAGTGGAGTAGATTTTTCAAATTTTAAAAAGATTAAAACTTTTTCAAAGGAATATGAAACATATCAATTCCTTAATATAGCAGATACATTAATAACTGACTATTCAAGTGTTTTTTTCGATTTTGCTATCACAAAAAGAAGAATAGTTTTATTTTGTTATGATAAAAATAATTATTTAAAGACAAGAGGTATGTATTTTGATTATAATGATTTACCTTTTGAAAAGGCAGAAACAGTTAAAGAATTATTTAAAATTTTAGATAAAAAAAATAATGTTAAGTATGATTCCTTTTTAAAGAAATTTTGTAATTATGAAAGGGAAGATGCTTGTAAATTATTATGTGAGAAAATTATACTAAACAGGAAAAATAATGTTAAAATTGAACAAGTTCCAAACAATAATAAGAATAATGTACTAATATACACTGGAAATTTAGCTAAAAATGGCATTACTTCATCCTTGATGAGTTTATTAAACTTAATTGATAGAAAAGAAAGAAATTATTATTTAACTTTTGTTAGTGGAAAAATAATGGATAATAAAGAAGTATTGTTAAATTTACCTGATAATATTAATTATATTGCTACTAATGAAAATACTAATTTAAGTATTCTTCAGAGAATAAAATTTAAGAGTTTTTTTAAGAATAAAATAAGTACTAATAAGATTGAAAAAGATATTAAAGAAGTATTTTCTAAAGAAATTAAAAGATTATACGGAGATGCTAAGTTTAGTGATGTAATTCAATTTAATGGTTATGAGAATAAAAAGATTTTACTATACAGTGTTTTTGACTCAAATAAAATAATATATGTTCATAGTAATATGTTAGATGAAATTAAGACAAGAAATACACAACATAGGAAAACAATTGAATATGCTTATAGTAATTATGATAAAGTTGCAGTAGTAAGTGATTTATTATTTGATTCTACTAAACAAATCAATAACAATAAAGATAATGTTTTCTTAGCTAAGAATACAATAGATTATAAGAGTATTATAGAAAAATCTAAAAAAGAAATTGAATTTGATAGTGATACAGTGTGTAATGTTTCATTAGAAAAATTAAAAAAGGTATTGGATAGTAAAAAGAAAAAAATTATTACTATTGGACGATTTTCTAAAGAAAAAGGTCACAAACGTTTAATCAATAGTTTTAATAAAATATATAAAAATAAGAAAGATACCTATTTAATTATAGTTGGTGGTCATGGAAATTTATATGATGAAACATTAGAGTTAGTAAACTCCTTGGAATGTAAAAATAATGTTATTTTGATTAAAAAAGTATCTAATCCATATAATATTTTAAAGAAGTGTGATTACTTTATTTTATCATCTTTTTATGAGGGATTTGGTTTAGTAATTGCAGAAGCAGATATATTAGGTTTGCCAGTAGTATCAACAGATATTGAGGGACCAAAAAAATTTATGGATGAAAATCATGGAGTAATGGTTGAAAATAGTGAAGAGGGAATATATGAAGGGTTAAAGCTTTTGCTAGATAACAAAGTTAAAGTAATGAATGTTGATTATGAAAAATATAATAAAGAGGCTATAGAAGAGTTTTATAGCTTATTAAGGTAGGAGTAATTATGAATAAATTTATTTTTTCAATTGTAGTTCCTGTATATAATGTTGAAGCCTATCTTGCAGAAACAATAGATAGTCTTATCGCACAAAGTATAGGGTTTGACAAAATACAGGTTATATTAGTTAATGATGGTTCTAAAGATAATTCAAAAAAAATATGTGAAGAATATGTTAAAAAATATCCTAAGAATATTATTTATGTTGAACAGAAAAATTCTGGAGTTTCTGAAGCAAGAAATAATGGTTTATCATATGCTAAGGGAAAATATGTTAATTTTTTAGATAGTGATGATTGTTGGGAAGAAGATGTATTTAAAAAAGTACTTAAAATGTTTGAAGAAAATGAAGATTTAGATATAATTGGAGTTAGACAAAAACTATTTGAAGCTCAAAATGGATATACATCTCTTGATTACAAATTTAAAAATACCCCAGATGGAGTATATGATATAAGAGAGCATTATTCTTTTATTCAATTAAGTGTAACATCAGGATTCTTTAGAATTGAAGCTGCTAAAACTGCAAAGTTTGATTCAAGAATTAAATATAGTGAAGATGCTAAATATATATATGATGTAATGATAAACAGAAAGACTACTAAACTTGGTTTGATTAGTTCTTCTAATCATTTATATAGAAAAAGATTTTCACAGAATTCTGCAATTCAAACAAAGGATAGTAAGAGAGATTGGTATGTTCAAACTGTAAAGTTGTCATACAAGTATTTATATGATAGGTGTAAAAAAGAATTCCCTGAAATACTAAAGACAATTGAACAATACATTATGTATGATTATCAATTTAGATATAAGATGAATCTTGATGAAGTTGACTTTTCTAAGGAAGATAGAGAAGGATACATAAAAGATACTATTGAATTAATAAAACATATAGATGATGAGATTATTTTAAGTGTTCAATTTATTACTGTACTTGCTAAGCAACACTTGTTAAAAATAAAGTATGACAGCGAAGAAAAAGCTATTAAAACTAAGCTTGATTTTCAGAAAAAGTATCCAGTTTATATCAATTTTAATAAAATGGATATAGATGGTAATAAACTTCACTTAGATGGAATAGTAGATTTATTATATTCTAAAGAATTAAAATTATATTATTATCAAAATGGTAAAAAGCATAAAATTAATTTTAATAAAGATGCTGATTTGTTTTTATATAATAATTTGTTTAATGATAGAGTAAATAAGTGTGCTTTTGATATTATTATTGATTTAGAAAACAGTAACGATTTAAAGTTCGTAGCAGAAGTTTCTGGAAAAGAATATACTTTAAATATAGCTTTCTATGGTCATCTAAATATGCCAAAATATAAATTTGGATATAAGAAAAAAGAAAGTTATATTATTGAGAAAAAAGGAAAAAACAAATTAATAATTAATAAAAAGTCACCAACTATTAATGAAATTAAGTTACTTTGCGGACTACTTGCAAAATTAAAGATAAATACATTTAGAAAAAGAATATCATATTGGATTGCTAAACAATTTAAGAAGAAAGAAATATGGTTAATAAGTGATAGGGAAGATGTTGCTGGTGATAATGGTGAAGCATTTTTCCAATATGTTTGTAAAGTAAAACCAAAAAATGTTGATTATTATTTTGTAATTGATAAAAAATCTAAGGATGTTAAGAGATTAAAAGAAATAGGTCCAGTTTTGTATTATGGAACTTCAAAATTTTTAAATAAGTATCTATTATGTGATAAACTAATTTCATCTTATTTTGATAGACATGTTTTTTATCCAAAACCAATTAATAAATATCTATTTGATCTTACAAATTATAAATATATATTTTTACAGCATGGAGTTATTAATAATGATATGAGTTCTATTATTAATAAATTTGCTTATGATATTAAACTATTTATAACAGCTTCTGAAAAAGAGAAAGATTTAATAGTAAAAGATGATAGATGTGGCTTTGATGAAACTATAGTTAAAGATACTGGACTTGCAAGATATGATAAACTAGGAAAAGTAGATAACAAAAAGCTTAAGAATGTTATACTATTATCTCCAACATGGAGAGCTAATTTATGTTTGCCAAATGATGAGTATAATGAAGGATTTAAGGAAACAGAATTTTATAAATTTTATAATAAACTATTTAATGATAAAAGATTAACTGATGTTTTAAAAAAGAAAAAATATAAAATAAGATTTTGTTTACACTATAGACTTAGAAATCAAATGAAGGATTTTACGCCAAATAAGTATATTGAACTTGTAAATAATGTTAATTATTCAAAGGAGATAATTGAATCAAAAGCGTTATGTTCTGATTATTCATCTTTAGTATATGATTTTGCTTATTTAAATAAGCCTGTATTATATAATAGATTTGATGTAGATACCTTCTATAAAGGACATACATATAGAAAAATAGATGATGATTCCTTTATATTAGGAGAGGTAACATATAATTATGAGGATTATGTAAATCAATTAATTAAAATGATAGAAAGTGATTGTAAAAATCCAAAAAAATATGTGGATAAGGCTAAAAAGTTCTTTAGATATAAAGATAAGAATAACTCAAAAAGAATATATGAAGAAGTATTAAAAATAAAATAGATATGTAAACTAAAAAAGGTTGACATATCTTTTTATTAATGATAATATATTTTAGGTAAAGAAAGGAGTATATATGGCAGTTAAAATTAGACTTAAAAGAATGGGAGCTAAAAAGAGACCTTATTATCGTTTAGTAGTTGCTGATTCTAGAGCTAAAAGAGACGGTAATGTTATTGAATCTATTGGAACTTATATGCCATTAGAGGCAGAAAAATTTAATATTAATAAAGAATCTGCATTAAATTGGTTAAATAAAGGAGCACAACCTACAGATACAGCTAAGAATATTCTTAGTGAAGTAGGTGTTATGGAAGAGTTCCATAATTCAAAAAAGAAATAGATGAATTTAGTAGAATTTTCAGAATTAATCGTTAAGAAATTAGTTAAAGAACCAGATTTAGTTAAAGTACAGCAATTTGAAAGTGATGACGAAGTTGTTATTGAAATTGTAGTATCAAATGATGATATGGGTAGAGTAATTGGAAAAAGAGGAAAGATAGCTAATAGTATTAAGACTCTTATCCAAGCTAAAGCTTATAATGATGGAAATAATAAGGTAAAAGTTAATATAGATTCATTTTAGGACTAAAAGTCCTTTTTTATTGACTATCTTATTTTTTTTTGTTATAATAAACCCCGTTTTTGAGGGGTGAATATTTATGGATTTTGATTTTATAGTAGCTAGCGGATTAAAAGAGAAAGATGTTTATTTTTATTCAAATTTAATCGTATGTACTAAAAATATACATAATAGTCTTTTGTATATGGATTATATAATCGATGATATAAAGATGGTCAAAAGTGAAGATGGAGTTTTTTTTAGAATTAATCTTCACAATGTAGAAACTAGAAAAGAAACAGAAGGTAAGATTACTCTTGAGGATGAATCATTTAAAGTAGTTTCATTAATAGATGATTTAAGTGTTGGATCTTCTATTAATTCTACAGCTATTGATACATTTTCAATTCGCAATAATACTGTTATTGAAAGATATACTATAGATAATGATAAAATTGAATCTATTGAAGATATAGAAATGTATACTAATGATGAGTTAAGACATCTTTTTGCACTATATACAGAGTTTAAAATGTATGAAAATTTTATGAGAGATATATTATCAGAAAAAGATGTAATGCTACTAAAAAATGAAGAAGATATCTTAAAAGAAGATGAAGATATAGATAGTAGTAAAAGAATATTGAGTTAAACAACCTTATTTGATATTATATAGATGTATTGTAGTTTTATTGGAGTAATTAAAAATGAAAGAAAAAATAAAAAAAATCAAAAGGTTAATCAAGAAAAAAAGAGTAAAGCCATTTAAAAAAATAGAAATAAAAAATCCAAAAGCTTTATTAAAGTTATCCAATAATGAGTTTATAGGTACGGCACCTAAAATGATTAATTCTAAAATAGTTTTAAATGGAAAAAATAATGTTTTGATTTGTGAAGAAAATGTTGTACTTGAAAATTCAGTGATTGAATTTTGTGCTAATAATTCTATTGTATATTTATCAAGTAATAAGGATGTATATAAAGTATTTATTTCAGTAAATAACAACTGTACTTTCTATATTGGTAAAGATAATTATTTTAATAATAAAATGTATGTAATTGTTTCTGAAGAGTGTAATGTTTTTATTGGAGATAATGGAATATTCTCTCTTGGAATTTGGATGAGAACAGCTGATCCACATTTGATATATGATTCAGATACAAGAAGAAGATTAAATAAATCAAAGAGTATTTTCTTAGGTGATCATGTATGGATAGGTCAGGATGCGATAATTCTTAAAGGTTCTCAAATTGAATCTGGAAGTATAATTGGAGCAAAATCAGTTGTTTCAGGCAAAAAAATAGCACATAACGAAAGTTGGGCTGGTAATCCATCAAAACTTATTAAAGATAATATTTTTTGGGATTCAGCATGTGTTCATAAATGGACTTATGAATATGCTAAAGATTTTATACAATATGATAATTATGTAAAAAATGTAGATGTTGATAGATATATTTATAAATATGATAAGAAACAATATATTTCTTTTGATGAAATTGATAGTAAATTGCGTTCATTAAAAGTAAAAGAAAAAACCGAATATCTAAAGAATCTTAATAAGTCAAAAAATAGATTTGTGAGTAAAGGAAACAATTAGTTTTCCTTTTTTTTAGTTTTTATTAAAGATATTATTATTAATAATAATGATATAGATAGAAATATTACTGGTATATAAATATATTTGTGTGATTCATTAAAATTGTTATTTGATAATATTAAGTTTTGAACAATAAATATAAATAATAGTATTAGTATTTTATAAATACTATTTTTTGTATTAAATGTTTCTTTAATACCTTTGAATATATAAAGTAACATCATATTAGAAATATTTATTATAAATAAGAACCATGCTGATATACTTAGATTTTCAAGAGAATCTATGAATGAAAATAATCTTATTCTTTTTAAAGTAGAATAAATGGGATAATCAAATAAACTACATACTATACTTGTGTTTACTCCAATTGATGTAAATGTTGATAAAAAAACAATTATAAAGGAGATACTTATCATTAAGTAGTAATATTTTTTGAAATTGTGTTTATCATTTAATTTAGTTAATGGAATTATATTTAAATATATTAATGGTACTGAAAAATAGAGTGAAAATAGTATAGAAGAAGTAATAATTGAATTAACATTTGAATTAATTAATGGTAGTAAGTTTTCTATATTAATTTGGTCTATTAAACTAAATAAATCAAAGAAAAAGTTTATTATAGAAAATATAAAAGTAACTAGTGAAATTCTAATAATAGTTTGTATTCCTTTAGTGGATGCATAGTATGTATATATTATAATTAATAGTGATATTAAGTATCTTGGGGTATTTATTAAGTAATTATTTGATAAGAAAGTTGTAAGTCTATAGGTAATTAAGGTATATCCAAATATTGAACATATTATTGAAATAGTATTTATTATAATTGATAGTTTTGGAAATAAGTATTTTGTTTTTTCTATATAGTTTAGTTCTTCGTTTGAGTTTATGTATTTTAAAATAATAGAAGATATTAATAGTGAAATAAAAAATCCAATTAATAGTGATATTAAAGAAGAATTCTTAGTTTTACTTATAATATATGAACTAAATATTCCATAGAAAGATGAAGTACAAAGATGTAATATTATAGTTGAATAACTAAAACTATTTATTTTTTCATTATAATTCATTTTTCATTTCTCCAATAGAATTAATAATAGTTTTAATATTTATGGTTGTTTCTATATTATTTAGATTATATCTTTTATAATTTTTATCATGTTTATAAATAAAGTTATTTAGTCCAATTAAGTCTATGTTATTTTTCTTTTGAATATCTATTAGATCATTTATGTTATCTTTTAAATATTCGTTTGATATAGAGCTTAATTTATTTGTTGCTTTAGGATCATTTAAATTATATTTACAGTTATAACTATCTAAATTAGATTTAATATTTATATTTATTTCTATTTTATTATTATTCCATTTATACTTAGTATTTATGCTATCTAATACTAAAGTGTAATCATTATTATCACATTTAAGATTAATAATTGTTTTTTTTAGGTTATTGGTTAACATATTATATATTATACTTTGAGTATCATTTAGTATCATTTTATCTTTGTTTTTATTAAATGCAATTAGTCCATCTAATGATAGTGTTTTTTCATCATTATTTTCTTTTATACTAACAACTGGATAAACTATATCTATTCCATAGTTTAATTCTTTTTCTATTAAATCTAGGAATTTTAAATCGTATGAATTAGATAATAATTTATTATTATATTTGGTTATATCTTTTAAATATAATGAACTATTATTATCTTTGTTAATATTTAGTATTTCATCTTTATCATTATTGCTTACATAGTAAACATTAAAGTTCATTTTAGATTTAGTATCTCTTAAAAAATAGTCATAATAGTTATTAGTGTTTTTAATAGTATTTTCTGTTAATAGTAGTACTTTTAAGTGGGATACAAATACATTTTTATTTGAATACTTTGATATTTTAAATATACATTCATCAATATTATTACAAGTATTAGTATAATTAATAGTTTTACTCTTATCATTATTATCTATTACTTCTGAGGTTACTTCATACATATTATCTTTATAATCTATTAGCATTCCACTAATTATTATTAAGTCATTTATTTCTGTATAATCACATCCGTATAATATTAGTATCATTAAAAATAATATTATTATTTTTTTAATTGTCTTCATATTAGTATTGTTTACAATTAATTATTTTTTATTAGTATTTTGTATCATTAAACCATTTTTAATTAATTGTTTGTTTGTCTTGTAATTATCAAATGAAATAAAAAAAGGTCTATTAAATGAGTGAATACTACATATTTTAGTTAATATAAATAGTATTCCAAATACTATACCAACAAGACCATATAAAGAAGATAATATCATTAAGGAATATCTATAAAATCTAATAAATGATTGAAAGTCTTGATATGTAAAGAATATTGAGCATATTGCAGTTATTGCGACCACTATTACCATGATTGGAGAAACAATCCCAGCATTTACTGCTGCATCTCCTAGAACTAATGCGCCTAATATTGAAAGAGAAGTTCCTCTTGAGGTTGGACTAAGAGCATCTGCTTCATATAGTAGTTCAAATGTAAACATTAGAATAAAAGCTTCAATTAATACTGGAAAAGGTACACTTGATCTTTGAAGTGAAAAATTAATAAACAAATCAGTTGGTAATATTTGTTCATCATAGGTTATTAAAGATAAGTAAATTGATGGGGCAAATATGGTTATGAATAATGCAGACATTCTAATTATTTTTACAAAATTAGCATAAAATTTCTTTTGATAATTATCCTCATCATTATAAAAATAATCTATAAAAAAAGTAGGTATTATTAAAGCATTATTTGAGTTTTCTGATATTATACATATTTTACCTTCAGTTAAGTTTTTAGCAATAGTATCGGGTTTTTCAGTTGATTTAATAGTAGGTATTAAAGAGTTATTTTCTTTTCTTATTAATTCTTTTATATAATAAGTATCTAATAACTTATCTGTTTTAATATTATTTATTTTATTAATAACATCAGTTAATAACTTTTTATCAACAATATTTTTTAAATATAATATAGATATTCTAGTTTTAGTAATATTACCAAGTATTAATTCTTTAATATGTAAGTTTTCATCTTTAATTCTTTTTCTTACTAATCCAATATTAGTATTGTAGTTTTCATTAAAAGAGTCTTTTGGGCCCTTAAGAGTGGGCTCGCTTGTTGGTTCACTTATACTTCTTGTAAGCTCTTGTTTTGTTTCAAATGTATAGATATCACTTTTATATATAAGAATACTAAAACCATTAAATAAATAATTATAAACATCTTTTTCTTGTATTTTAATAAAACTAATAGATGGTATATGATTAAGATAGTTTTTTTTAATAATTTTTTTGTTTGATAAATACTTTAATATATATTCATTAGTATCTTTAGAAGAAGATATAGTTTGTATATTAATTATATAGAAGTTGTTAGACATTTTTTTGATTTGTAAATCTGGCATTACTTTTTTAGATTCATAAAGTTTATTAATAATATTCATATAATTATTATGTACATATGTGTCTATTTTATGTTATTTGCATATTTTATATTAGGAGGCATTTATCATGTTTAATAATTATAAAGAAATAGTTACTAAAGCTATAATAGGAAAGGGTAAAAAAACATTTAAAGATGAATATGAAATAGAGGTAGATAAAATACCTGATACAGTTCTTGGATGTTGGGTTATTAATCATAATTTAAAAGGTGTTAAAGAAAAAGATCATATTAGGATAAATGGTAGTTATGATATTAATATATGGTATAGTTATGATAATAATACCAAAACAGATGTTGTTAGTAAGAAAGAGTTTTATGAAGAAGTTGTAAAAGTTAAAGTAAAAGATAGTGTATCTTGTGAAGAAGAAGTAATCATTAGAAGTTTAAAAAATCCATCATGTATAGATGTTAGTAGTGAAGGTAATATTATTAAATATACAATATCAAAAGAGTTAGGTATTGAAGTAGTAGGAGATGAAAAGATAAGAATACCTATTTCCAATAATGAAGAGGATTATGATATAATAGTTGATGAAAAAGAGATAAATAATCAAATAGATAAAGAAGTAAACGAAGATTATCTAAAAGATAAGTAATGTAAACTTGTGTAAAGGAAGTGTGTTCTTGTGAGTGAAGAAGAAAAGATAATAGAAACATTAGAAAACGGACATTCTGTTATAATGCCCAGTGATACTGTATATGGGATATTTGCTGATTGTACAAATAATTCTGCGATTAAAGAAGTAGACGATATTAAGGGAAGCAATAAGCCTCATTTAATAGTAGTATCAAGCTTAGATATGTTAAGTAAATATGTAAAGAGCATGACTACTTTACACAAAATGATAATTAATAAATATTGGCCAAATACACTTACTATATTATTTGAAAAGAGTGAGTTAATACCTGAGGAACTAACAAAGTCTTCTTCATTAGTCGGAGTACGTATGCCAAATAATAAAATGTTACTTGATATTATTTCTAAGTTTAATAAGCCGCTTTTATCAACAAGCGCAAATATTACAAATGAAAATGTAATTACAGATATTTCTATGTTAGATGATAGAATTAAAAATAAAGTTGGTTATATTTATGATGGTGGACATCTTGGTAGTGAGGCATCCACTATTATTAAGATTGAAAATAATAAGATTATTTTTTTAAGAGAAGGAAGTCTTGCTCCTAAAATTAAAGAAGACTTTAATAATTATTTATAAGATATTTATAATATGGTAATATAATAATATTAGAAAAGAGGGATAGTTATGGAAATTATTAATGGGAATAGTAGTAATTTTGATGAAGTAGTATTAAAGAGTAAGAATAAAGTATTAGTTGATTTTAATGCTACTTGGTGTGGACCTTGTAGAATGCTTGGACCTGTACTTGAAGAAATTGCAAGTGAAAGTGATATACAAATAGTATCTGTAGATGTTGATGAAAATGAAGATCTAGCAAGAGAATATATGGTTTCATCTATTCCTTGTTTAGTTTTATTTGAAAAAGGAAAAGAAGCATCTAGAAGTGTTGGATTTATGCCAAAAGAAGAAATATTAAAATTTATGGGAGAATAGTATGTATGATGCAATAATTATTGGAGCAGGGCCTAGTGGACTTAGTGCTTCAATATATTTATCAAGAGCAAATAAAAAAGTATTAGTTTTAGAAGCAAAAAGTTATGGTGGGCAAATTATTAACACATTAAAAATAGATAATTACCCAGCTTGTGAAGGAATAAGTGGCTTTGATTTTGCTACTAATTTATATAATCAAGCTTTGAATTTAGGTAGTGAAATTAAGTTTGAAAAGGTAATATCTATTAAAAATAATAATGATTATAAAGAAGCCATCACTTCTAAAAATACTTATAAATCTAAAGCTATAATAATAGCAACTGGAGCTAGTAGTAGGAAACTAAATATTGATAATGAAGAAAAGCTTACTGGCAAAGGTGTATCTTATTGTGCTACTTGTGATGGGGCTTTTTTTAAGAATAAAGATGTTATGGTTATAGGTGGTGGAAATACTGCTGTTGAAGATGCTTTATATTTAAGTGATTTGTCTAGTAAAGTATATTTAATACTTAGAAGAGAAGCATTTAGAGCTGATGAAAGTAAAGTAGTGGAACTTAAAAGTAAAAATAACGTTGAGATTATTTATAATAGTACTATTAAATCAATAAATGGAACTAACACTTTAGAAAGTGTAAGTATAGTTAATAAAGACAATAAAGAAAGTGTTATTAAAGTATCTGGTTTATTTGTTGCAATTGGAATGAATCCAGAAAATGAACTATTTAAAGATTTTATTAACATTAATGAATCTGGATATGTTATATCTGGTGAAGATTGTCATACAAATGTAAATGGCTTTTTTGTGTGTGGAGACATTAGAAATAAATCATTAAGACAACTTGTTACTGCTACTAGCGATGGGGCTATTGCAGCAAGTGAAGCTATAAAATATATTAATAATTTAAAGTGAGAATTTTATTTCTCATTTTTATATGGTAAAATACTATTAGGAGATGGTATGTGTGTTTAATTTAAAGAATAGGGTTGCTGTTATTACAGGTGCATCAAGTGGTCTTGGAAAACAAATGGCTTATGCTTTTGCAGAGCAAGGAGCATCTTTAGTAATACTAGCAAGAAGAATAGAAAAATTAAATGAATTAAAAGCAAATTTAGAAAAGAAAGGCACTAAAGTTCTTGCACTTAAGTGTGATGTTACTTTAACAGAAGATATTAATAATGCTGCGAAAGAAGCAGAAAAGACTTTTGGAAAGGTAGATATATTAGTTAATTGTGCGGGTTCATCTAAAGATAAAGGTGTGCTTGATATGCAAGATGATGAGTGGGATTTTACAATTGCAACCGATTTAACTTCAGTATTTAAAGTTACAAGAGCATTTGCAAATATTATGAAAAAACGTAAGTATGGTAGAATTATAAATATTGCATCTATGTATGGTCTAGTTGGAAATGATCAAATACCTACAATAGCATATCATTCATCTAAAGGTGGAGTTGTTAATTTTACAAGAGCAGCAGCTAGTGAACTTGCTAAATATAATATTACAGTTAATTGTATATGTCCTGGATATTTTTATACAGAACTTACAACTGAAGTGTTGGATACACCAATGTTTAAAGAATTTGCTGATAATCACGTACCTATGAAAAGATATGGAAAACAAGGAGAATTGAATGCTGGAGCTATATTTTTAGCAAGTGATGAAGCATCATATGTAACAGGAGTAATTTTACCAATTGATGGTGGATATACATGTGTATAGGAGGAAAAATATATGAAGGTTGAAACAGCCTATGATTGTGAAAAACTGTATAATGAATTTAAATCTTATTTAAAAAGTTATGCAGAGCAAGTCTTTGAAAATGGTAATAAAAGACTTATAATTAATAAAGGAGAAGATAGCTTTGATTTGGATTTTATAAGTGCATCTTCCGGATTAAGTGAAACTGATACATTAGTTGCAACTATAAATCAAAACGGTTCAAATTATAGTGTAAATGTAAATGATATTAATACAATTATTACTAATTGTGTTAATACAGTTGGAGCAGAAAAATTAAGAACTCCAGATGAAGCTTTAGATTTTTCTCAAAAAAAGTTTGAATCTGGTTCTACTGCAGTTAGATTGTAAAGTGATATTATGAGTGAAATTGATAGTGAAAAATTAAGAAAAGAATTAATAGAACTGATTGGAAGTTACACTCCAATTAATAAAATTGCTTATTCGGATTTAATTAGAGTGCAAATGGCAGATGAAAATGAACTAATTGAAATTGCTAGATATTTTAATATAGACCTTGATGAGTATAAAAAAGGCTATGCAAGAAGTTATAAATAGATTAAGTAAATCTAAATTTAGAAGTAGTTTTCATCTTAAAGAAAAGGATATTGATTATATAAATAAACATAGTTTTGATGTGATTGAAAACCATGCGTATGATTTTATTAATAAAAGACTTGCTCCATTATATATAAAAAATGATGGACATCAAACACCTACTAAAGGACATCCGGTTTTTATAGCGCAGCATGCTACTGCAACTTGTTGTAGAAATTGCTTATTTAAGTGGCACCATATATCTAAAAATAAACAGTTAAATGAAAAAGAAATAAAATATATAGTTTCTTTAATAATGGAGTGGATTAATAATGAATGTAAAAGAAATAATAAAAGAAAAATATAATTATGGGTTCTTTTTATCTAATGGCTTTAAAATAACTAAGTTAGAAAAAGATGAAGTAATTATTGAATACATAGTTAAAGAAAGTGGGTTAAACCCACATGAGATAGTTCATGGAGGAATATTGTTTTCATTATGTGATTATGCATCTGGAGCTTTATCTTTGATAAATGGACATATTCCAATTACTACGAGTGCTAATATTAGTTTTTTAGATATTGCTAAATGTAAAAAGATTAAGTGCGTTTGTAATATATTAAAAGAGGGTAATAGTATTGGCTATTATGAAGCTAAGATTTATGATGGTAAGAAGTTATTAACAACCGCTACTATAAATATGTATTTAAAGAAAATAGAACAATAAAAAAATCTTCATTTTGAAGATCTTTTTATTTCATTTTTTTCTTTATTTCAGTTGTGTTTTTCCATATCATTAGCATTATCATACAAGATTCATATACAATTCTTGCTAAGATATTACCACCAACTAGTGTTAATAGGAATGTTACAAAACTAATTGAAATTAAACTAAATGATGATAGTGTTATAAATATACATGTAAATATGTATGCTATTTTTAATATAGCTTCAATTAACATTTCATCAAAGTTTAAAAATCCTTTTAACCAAATTAGGAATTTTTCTTTTGGATCATTTTTAGATTTAACAAACCAAAAATAAACTACAAAACATCCTATTAAAGCAACAACAAATGATACAATTGTCCATACTGCAGAACCCTCAAAAGAAGAAGGTTGGTAATATGGACTAATTAAATTGTTTTGACCAAACATACGATTCTCCTTTCAATTAAATATTATCATATTAATAATTATTTTTCTATATAATTTATATTCTTTTTATGTTATTTTTCTATATAATTTATATTCTTTTTATGTTATTATTTATATGGTGATAGTATGAAAATTAAATGCGAGCACTGTGGTAGTGTAGTTGATGCAAAGCATGAAGAGAAGTGCCATAATTGTGGAGCTCCTTTTACAGATAATAAAGAATACATTAGATTATTAGAAGAAGAGAATGCAAGAAAAGAAGCTGAAAAAAAACTACAATATGAATTTGTAAATAATACAATGAAGGGAATGGCATTTGGAAGAGTAATGACATTTGTTATAATGTTATTTGTAATTGCAGTATTCTTTGGGGTTGGATATTTTATGTATGATACATTTACATCATCTAAAACTACTGATAGTAAAATCCTTAATAAAATTGATACAGTTTCATTTGGTGAAAATAGTGTTACAGATGAATATGAAATGAAATGCGATAAGATAAGTAAATATGATAATGCTAAGAGTATATTTAATAAAAAAGAAGATTATGATTATTATAATTTTCATATTATTTTTAATAATAAAACATATGTTAGTTTATTAAGCGAAATTAAATTGTATTATACAGATAGTGATGGAAATGAAGATGTTGTTGTCTCTCGTGAAATGTTAAACACAAATGAAAAAGGTATTCTTGGTATAGTAGCTAATAGTAAAGGAAAATATACTGGAAATGTTACATTTGGAATACCTAGTTATGTTAAAGATGTTACTATTAAGTATAAAAATACTATAATAAAAATTGATAATTTTAAAGATAAAATTGAGTAGAACTTGTTTTATCTTTTTTATATGCTATAATAATTGTATATAGTATAAAATAGGAGGAATAAAAATGGGGAAAATTCATGTTACTAGTGAAATAGGTAAGTTAAAGAAAGTTTTATTACATAGACCAGGTAATGAACTATTAAATTTAACTCCTGATACACTAGAAAAATTGTTGTTTGATGATATTCCTTATTTACCTGATGCTAGAAAAGAGCATGATGCTTTTGCTAAAGCTTTAAGAGATAACGGAGTAGAAGTTGTTTATCTTGAAGATTTGGTAGCTGATGTTTTAGCAATCAGCGAAGAAATAAAGATGAAGTTCATTAGACAATTTATGAAAGAAGCTGGAATTAATACTATTAAGTATAAAAATTTAGTAGAGGAATTTTTACTTAGTATTAAAGATCCAAAAGCTTTAGTATTAAAAACTATGGAAGGAATTCAAGTAGGAGATATTCCTAAAAAACAAAGGGATATTGAAAAAACTCTTACTGATCTTATAAATACACCTGATATTTTTGTTGCTGATCCTATGCCAAACTTGTATTTTACAAGGGATAATTTTGCTAGTGTAGGAGAAGGTGTTGATTTAAATAGAATGTATTCTGTTACTAGAAATAGGGAAAGTATTTATGCAGAATATGTATTTAAATATCATCCAGATTATAATAAAACAACTCTATATTATAATAGAAAGTATGATTGGCATACTGAAGGTGGAGATTTATTAAATATTAATGATCATATCGTTGCAATTGGTATTTCTCAAAGAACTCAACCAGAGGCTATAGATCAACTTGCTAAGAATTTCTTTAGGGATCCAAATTGTAAAATCGATACAGTTTTAGCATTTAATATACCATCATCTCGTGCATTTATGCATTTAGATACAGTATTTACTCAAATAGATAAATATACTTTTACATACCATCCAGGTATTATGGGTACTCTTCAAGTATTTGAAATTACTGAAGGATTTGATCCTAATACATTTGAAGATTTAAATGTTAAAGAAATTAACGCTCCACTTGATAAAATACTAGAGAAGTATTTAAATCACCCAGTTAAGTTAATACCATGTGCTGGTGGAGATAAAGTAGCTGCAGAAAGAGAACAATGGAATGATGGATCTAATACATTATGTATAGCTCCAGGTACTGTTGTTGTTTATGATAGAAATAATGTAACAAATGATGTTTTAAGAAAAGAAGGAATAAACGTTATTGAAATACATGGCTCAGAATTAGGACGTGGACGTGGAGGGCCTAGATGTATGAGCATGCCTTTAGTTAGAGAGGATGTAAAATGGTAGATTTAAGAGGAAGAGATTTTTTAAAGCTATTAGATTTTACTCCTGCAGAAATAAATCATTTGTTAAAAGTAGCGGTTGCTTTAAAAAAACAAAAAAGGAATCATGAGTCACATCTTCATTTAAAAGGAAAACAAGTAGCTTTAATATTTGAAAAAGATTC